>Ga0181520_10007483_pt1 | contig 16067 bp, 13 predicted proteins | sample PEATcosm2014_Bin_29_FD_132451 | JGI IMG/M metagenome (GOLD analysis project Ga0181520, IMG submission 132451) | Peatland microbial communities from MTU Mesocosm Facility, Houghton, MI, USA - PEATcosm2014_Bin02_30_metaG | ecosystem: Environmental > Terrestrial > Soil > Wetlands > Peat | place...
ACCTGAAGGCGGGCCTGACGGCCGCCGACGACACGCTGCCGCCGCGGATGCTGAACGAGCCGATCCCGAAAGGACCGTCCAAGGGCGCGGTCAATCGCCTCCAGGAGATGCTGCCGCAATACTATGACCTGCGCGGCTGGGGGCCCGATGGCGTTCCGACAGCGGAGAAACTCGGCGAACTGGCGTTGAGCGCATAGAGCAACGCTGACCTGAGCGACTGGCGTTCTGCCTACGCCAGTCGCAACAGCGCCGCGCCCACCGCGATCGCGCCGGCCGCTGTCCAGCGCAGCGCTCCCGGCCGTTCGCCGAGGAAGATCCGCGCCAGCACCAGGCCGAACAGCATCGCCGTTTCCCGCAGCGCCGCCACCGGCGCCACCGGCGCGTGCGTCATCGCCCACAGCGCGAGCGCGTAACTGCCGATCGAGCAGGCCCCGGCGCCGAGCGCGCGGCGCATCTCCGGCGCGGTCGCGTGCCAGGCCGCCCAGCCCCGGCGGTATTGCAGCACCAGCAGGCTCGGCGTCGCGGTGAGGGCGAACAGCCACATCGTGTAGGCCAGCGGCGCGCCGGAGAGGCGCACGCCCACCCCGTCGATCAGCGTGTAGACCGCGACCACCAGCGCGTTTGCCAGCGCCAGCCGTGCCGCCGCGGCTTCGCCCGCAACACCCTGCCGGCGCGCCATCAGCAGCACGCCGCCGCACACCGCTCCGACGCCGAGCCAGCCGAGCGGGGGCAGCTTTTCGCCCAGCAGCAGCCAGGCCGCCACCGCGACCAGCGCCGGTGCCACCCCGCGCATGAGCGGATAGGCCAGCGCCACCGACCCGCGCGCATAGGCCGCCGCCACCAGCGAGAAATAGAGGACATGCACCGTTGCGGTGGCGGCCAGGTATGGCCACGACCCGACCCAGGGCTGGTCCAGGAAGGGCAGGGTGAATGCGGACAGCACGCAGGCACCCGCCACCACCAGTGCGGTTTCCCGCCGCCGGTCCTCGCCCGCGCGCACGCCGACGTTCCACGCCGCGTGCAGCAGAGCGCCCAGCAGCACGGCCAGCAGAACGGGCAGCGGCAACATGTCGCCAGCTTGGTCCGCCGGCGGCATGACGGGAAGACGGACAAATGCGGGAAGGGTCTATACGGCCGCGCCGGTCACCTGCCTGGCCTCGTCCACCGCGCGCCAGAGATACCACGCGGCATAGGAGCGGAACGGCGCCCACATTTCGCCGATGGCGGCCAGGTCGCGCGGGCTGGGCTGCTGATCCAGCCCGTGCAGGCGGCGATACCCGTCGCGCACGCCGAAGTCGTCCACCGGCAGCACGTCCGGCCGGCCGAGGGTGAAGATCAGCACCATTTCGACGGTCCAGCGCCCGACGCCGCGAATCTGGGTCAGTTGCTCGATCAGCGTGGCATCGTCGAGCTGGGCCGCCGCGCGGCGCGTCGGCACCAGCCCCGCGGCTGCGCTCGCCGCGATGTCGCGGATCGCCGCCACCTTGCTCGCCGAGAACCCGACCCCGCGCAGCGCCGCCTCGCTGGTCGCCAGCACCATCGCCGGGGTGGGGAAATCGGCCCCCGGATAGAGGGCGGAAAACCGCGCCAGGATGCTGCGGGCGGCATTGCCGTGCAGTTGCTGATGCGCGACCGCGCGCACCAGCGCCTGATAGGGCTGCTCGGCGCGATCCACTTTCAGGCCGCAGCGCCCGACCCGGCCGATCAGATCGTCCATGGCGGCATCGACGCTGCGGAGGTGCCTGATGGCGGTGCGCATCCGGCGAGATTGTCACCCGATCGGCACCGCCGCCACCCCGATTCCGGCGGTGAGCGCGACAACGGCCGGCGCCGCACGCGGTGAGCGCGAATTCTTCATGTCTGCTCTGCTTGCCTTTGATCTGCATGGCGCGCTTAATGACCGGCAGGCTAGAAGGGGTGTCGGCTTTTGGCCCCGCGGGGCAGTGACCATGGCCCAGGTGCGGCGTCTCGGGTTCAACCGCGACGACGAGCAAGAGGAAGCGGATCGCCAGAGTGTGAGCCTTGCCGGGCTCGCGGTTACACTCGCTCTGGTCGTGGTGGGGGTTTACGTGATCCACCAGCTCGAGGCCAAGGATGCCATCGAGGACTGTCTGCTGGCCGACCACGCCAACTGCGACATCCTCCTTTCCAGCAGCACCCGCTGAGTCGCCAGCCGCAACCGGCTTGACGCGCTGGCGCGCTGTGTCAGCGTAACGGCGCAGGATTGGGAGATGGCTCATGCGTATCGCCGACATGGACTGGCGGATGGTCGAGGACTGGACGCGGGCCGACGACCGCGTGGCGCTGCCGCTGGGCAGCACCGAGCAGCACGCCGGCCTGTCGTTGCTGACCGACGCCATCCTGGCCGAACGCGTCGCGGTGGAGGCGGCCGAGCCGCTCGGCGTGCCGGTGTTCCCGGCGATGCCGTTCGGGGTGTCGCCGTATTTCCAGGCTTACCCCGGCAGCATGACGTTGCGCATCGAAACCCTGTGCGCGGTCGCTCGCGACCTGCTCGACAGCCTCAAGCGTTCCGGTTTCCGGCGCATTCTGCTGGTCAACGGCCATGGCGGCAACGCTCCGGCCGGGGCGCTGGCGCAGGAGTGGATGATGGACAACCCGGACTGCCGGGTGCGCTTTTACGACTGGTGGCGGGCGCCGCGCACCTTCGCCAAGGTGCTGGAGATCGACCCGGTCGCCAGCCACGGCAGTTGGATGGAGAATTTTCCGTGGACCCGGTTGGCCACCACGCCCGCCGATGAGCAGAAGCCCATGGTGGACCTCGACCGGCTGAAGACGCTGCCGCCGTTCGAGGCGCGCAACATGTTGGAGGACGGCAACTACGGCGGCCGCAGCCAGCGGCCCGACGCCGACATGATGGCGATCTGGCGGGTCGCGGTGGAGGAGACGCGCGAGATGCTGGACGCCTGGTGATGGACCCGATCCTGATCTGGGGGGCCGGGGCGATCGGCGGCACCTGCGGCGCTTACCTCAGGCGCGCCGGCCACGATGTCAGCTTCGTCGATATCGTTCCCGCCCATGTCGAGGCGATCCGCACCACCGGCCTGCGCATCACCGGTCCGGTGGACCAGTTCAGCGTGACCGCGCCGGCCTTCCTGCCGGATCAGGTGCGCGGCACCTGGCGCCATGTCTTCCTCGCCGTGAAGGCCCAGGACACCGAGCGCGCCACCCGCGCCATCACCCCGCATCTCGCGCAGGACGGCTATATTCTTTCGCTGCAAAACGGGCTGTGCGAGACCATCATCGCGCGCATCGCCGGGCGCGACCGCACCATCGGCGCTTTCGTCAACTACAGCACCGACTGGATCGCCCCCGGCGAGGTGCTGTTCGGCAGCCGCAGCTCCGTGGTGCTCGGCGAACTCGACGGGGCCATCACGCCGCGGTTGGTCGAACTGCTGGGCGTCATGCAGGACTTCGAGCCGGACGCCATCATCACCGACAACATCTGGGGTTATCTCTGGGGCAAGCTCGGCTACGGCGCCATGCTGTTCGCCCAGGCGCTCGGCAACCTCGGCATCTCCGACTGCCTGGCGCGGCCCGAAATGCTGCCGGTGTGGCGGGCCCTGGCGCGCGAGGCGCTGGCGGTGGCGGCGGCCGAGGGCGTGCGGGTGGAGAAGTTCCCGATGTTCGACCCCACCGCGTTCATGCCCGATGCCCCGGATGGGGCGGCGCGCGCGGCGGTGGCCCGCATCGTCGAACTCAACCGGCACAGCGCGAAAACCCATTCCGGCGTCTGGCGCGATCTCGCCGTGCGCAAGCGCCGCACCGAGGTGGACGTGCAGATCGCCCCGATCGTCGAGATCGGCGCCCGCCACGGCATCGCCACCCCGACCGTCGGCCGGCTGGTCGCCCTGATCCACGAAATCGAGGACGGCAAGCGGCCGCTTTCCGATGACAATCTGCTGGAGCTTCTGCAGCCATGAACATTCGTTTCGACGGTAAGATCGTCGCGGTCAGCGGCGCCGGTCACGGCATCGGCCGCGCCGTCGCGCGCAGCTTCGCGGGCCTGGGCGCCAAGGTATTCGCCGCCGACAACAACGCCGCCAACCTCGCCGAGACCGCCGCCGCGGGCAACATCACCCCCCATACCGTCGACCTGGCCGATCGCCGCGCGGCGGCGGGCTGGATCGCCGAGGTGGAACGCCTGAACGGCGGGGCGGCGGTGTTCGTCCTGGTGAACAATTGCGGCGGCGTGGCGGGGCAGATCGCCAAGCCGTTCGAGGCGGTCACCGACGAGGACTGGGACCGCATCTTCGCGGTGAACATCGGCGCCGCCATGGCGCTGTCGCGGGCCGTGGCGCCGGGGATGAAGCGGGCCGGCCAGGGCCGCATCATCAACATCAGCTCCGGCGCCGGGTTGCAGGCCTCGCTCACCGGCATCCAGGCCTATTGCTCGGCCAAGCACGCCGTGGTCGGTCTCACCCGCCAGCTTGCCCACGACCTCGGCCCCTTCGGCATCACCGTGAACTCGGTGGCGCCCGGCTTCATCCGCTCCAACCCCGACACCGAGAAACAGTGGGACAGCTACGGCGGCGGGGGCCAGAAGGCGCTGATCGAGCGCATCGCGCTGAAGCATCTCGGCACCGCGCAGGACATCGCCAACGGCGTGCTGTTCTTCGCGTCCGGGCTCGCGGACTTCGTCAGCGGGCAGATCCTGCAAGTGGACGGCGGCCGATGACGGAGCCGATCGCCGCCGTCGACGCCTGGATGGCGGCGAACAAGCCTCGCCTGCTCGACGAGTTGCTGGGCTTCATCGCCACGCCCAGCGTTTCCACCGACCCGGACTATGCCGCCGGGATGGCGGCGGCGGCCGATCTCCTGCTCGCCCGGCTCAGCCGGATCGGGCTCAACGACGTTCGGTTGTTGGACGGCGGCGGCCACAAGGCGGTCTACGGCGCATGGACCGGGGCCGCCGGCGCGCCGACCATGCTGGTCTATGGCCACTACGACGTGCAGCCGCCGGCGCCGCTGGAGCTGTGGCAGACGCCGCCCTTCGAGCCCACCATCCGTGACGACCGGATCTACGCCCGCGGCGCGTCCGATGACAAAAGCCCGCTCTGGATCGCCGTCTCGGCGCTGGAGGCGTGGCTGGCCGTGCACGGCGGCCTGCCCGTGAACGTCAAGGTGCTGCTCGAGGGCGAGGAGGAAATCGGCAGCGCCAGCCTGCCCGCCATCATGGCGGCGCACCGCGACCTGCTCGCCGCCGACGTGCTGGTGTCGGCCGATGGCGGGCGCTGGCGCTGTGGCCTGCCGACGGTCAACACCAACAGTCGCGGCATCGTCAGCCTGGAAGTGCACGTGCGCACCGCCGGGCGCGACCTGCATTCCGGCCGCTTCGGCGGGCCGGTGGGCAATGCCCCGATGGTACTGGCGCGGCTGCTGGCGAGCCTGCACGACGGCCAGCACCGCATCGCGGTCGAGGGGTTTTTCGATGGCTTGCAGCGCCCGTCCAATGCCGACTACGCCGGCATGGCGGCGCTCGGCTTCGACGCGGCGGCATTCTTCGCCGACATCGGCGCCCGTCCCGGCGCCATCGAGCCCGGGGTCGGCCTGCTGGAATCGCTGTGGCTGCGCCCGACGCTGGAAGTGAACGGCATCTGGGGCGGCTATACCGGCGCCGGCGGCAAGACCGTCATTCCGGCCGAGGCGCACGCCAAGATCAGTTGCCGGCTCGGCCCCGGCCAGGACCCCGAGCGCGTCGCCGCCTGCCTCGAAGCGCACCTGATGGCGCGGGTGCCGGACTGGGCCATCCTGGTGGTCGAGCAGACCGAGCCCGGCACCAGGGCCTATGCGGTGCCGGACGATGACCCCTTCCAGCTCGCGGTCGAGCGGGTCATCGAGCAGGTGCACGGCGCCAAGCCGCTGCGCGTCGGCATGGGCGGCACGTTGCCGGTCTCCGCGATGGCCAAACAGGTGCTCGGCCTGGAGACGGTGACGCTGAGCTACGCCGTCGCCGACGAGAACATCCATGCGCCCAACGAATTCTTCCGCCTGTCCAGCTTCGACGACGGCCTGAAGGCGTGGACCCGCCTGCTGGCGGAAGTCGGCGCGATGGCGGAGAGGAGATAAGGGGAGAACGTGCCATGGCCGCCCCCGACACCGCCGGCGTGGTGGCGCCGCCGCCGCTGATTTTCACCGTCGCGTTCGTCGTGGGCTGGCTGCTCGGCCGCGTTTTTCCGTGGCCCATCCTGCCGGCCGCCATCGCCTTCTGGGCCGGTTTCGTGCCGGCCCTCGCCTCGCTGGCGCTTGCCGTGGCGGCGTTCCGGGAGATGCACCGCGCCCGCACCGCCGTCTCGCCCTACACGCCGACGACCGCGCTGGTCCGCACCGGCCCGTTCGCCCTGAGCCGCAACCCGCTCTATGTCTCGCTCATCCTGCTCTCGCTCGGCCTTGCCCTGATGGTCGATACGATGTGGTGCGTTCTGATGCTGTTACCCGTGCTGGTTGTGTTGCGGCGTGGTGTCGTTGCCCGTGAGGAAGCCTATCTCGAGCGTTGCTTTGGCGAGGACTATCGCCTCTATTGCGCCACGACGCGGCGCTGGCTCTGACACCGGGGACGATTGACCCGCTGTTGCGGGTCAACACGGCAGGCCACTGGTATGAGACCGCTTCCCGACTCATATTAAATTAACGTGGCATGGTATTATTTTTGGGCTGACCCAGTTCGGGAGATCGGCGACCGTGCCGCAGAAGTCGTGGCAATCGATGGCGAGCACAGCACGCGTTCCGGTCGGGGCCGTGGTCGTGCTGTTGCTTGGCCTGCTGTTGCCGGCGCAAACCGCCGACTTGCTGGCGGGCCTGGTCGATGGCGGGCACTGCGGCCTTTGGCCTGCCCTGTGCTTTCACCTCGCCCTCGCCGCGTTCGCCGTCAGTGCCTGGTACTGGTCGCGCGCCGTCCTCGCCGCCCGTTTCCCCGAACTGGTCATGCCCAACCTGCTGGCGGGTGCGGAGGGCTTCGCGAAGGTTGACGCGGTGGCCTGGGCATGGCTGCCGCGCATTCTGTTCCTGGCCGCCGCCGCATCCGGCGTGGTGGCGGCGCTGCGCAGCGCGGCGTGGGTGCAGGCCGGCCTGGTGCTGGTGTGGTGCGGACCGCTGCTGCTCGGGCTGGTCATGCGCCGGCGCGCCCTTGGCACGCGCGACGATCTCGCGCCGCAACTGAGGGCGCAGGACGGTTGGGCGTTCCGCTGGGAACTCGGCATGCGCTTCAGCCAGCTGCTGCGTCTCGCGCCCGGTGGCGCCGGGCTGGCCGGTGTCTGGATGGCCTTGGGGATCGCCATGCTGCTGGGCGGCGTGCTGGCGGCCTTCGGTTTCGGCACGGATACGGTGCGCCGTGTCGTGCCGGCCTGGCCCGGCCTGGCGGTGTTGCTTGGCACCGGATTTCCCGGCCCCGGCGGCCTGTTCGTGGCGACCGCCTTCGCGCTGCCGGTCGCCACCGCCCTCAGCTTCGCCGCCGACGGGCTGCGCATGCCGCGGCCCTGGGGCCGCCTGATCAGGCGGCCGCCGGTGTTCCTGCCGCTCGCCCTGATGGTCGCCGTCGTGCCCGCCATCGTGCCGCTGCACGGGGTGCGCGTCGTCGCGCCTTCCCGCACCGCCCTCGCGCCGTCCGTCCGCAAGCCGCTCGGCGACCTGTTCGCGACCTGGATCAAAACCTGTGCGCCCGGCGACAGGGAGTCGGTCCGCCCGGTGATCGTTGCCGTCTCCGGCGGGGCCTCGGGGGCGGCGTTGTGGGCCGCGCGCGTGCTGCGCGACGTCGAGACCGCGCTGCCGCTCGGCCCCGGCGCCCCCGCCATCTTTGCCGTCAGCAGCGTGTCCGGCGGATCGCTCGGGGCCGGCGCCTGGATCAGCACGATCGCCGGTCAGCCCGAGGGCCAGCGGTGCCGCACCGATCCCGCCGCGGCGCCGCCGCCGGCCGATGGGGTGACCCGCGCCGACCGGGCCCTGTCGACGTTGGGCGGCGACGTGCTGTCGCCGCTGCTGGCCGGCATGCTCATCGACGATGTTCCGCACGCCCTGTTCGGCTGGATCCCGCTGGCCATCGGCGCCGCGCCGTCGCGCGGCGGCGATCGCGCCGAGGCGCTGGAGCGCAGCTTCGAGCATCTGTGGCACGAGGGCGGCCTCCGGGCCTCGGACGATCCCGCCCAACGCCCGATGCCGTTCGATCGCGGCTTCCTGGACCTTTTCTATGGTGCCGGGGGGACACCGCGGACCGGGATGCCGCTGTGGCTGCCCAACGCCACCGACAGCCTCGCCGGGCGGCGCGTCCTGCCGAGCGCCTTCGCCAGCGACAATGTGCGCCAATGGCCGTTCCGCGACACCGGCGATGCGCTGGCGTTGCTCGGCGCCGACCTGCCCATCGCGACCGCGATCGACAATTCCGCCCGCGTCGCCTTTTTGTTGCCCGCCGGCGAGATGGTGCCGCTGCGCCGGCCGCACGACCTCACCGACCGCCATTACCATGAGCGGCCGACATCCGTCGTCGACGGCGGCTATTTCGACAATACCGGTCTGCTCACGGCACTCGAGCTGGCGCGATGGCTGCAAGGCGAGGAGGGCCGGCAGGCCGCCGGCGACCGCCCGGTCGAGCCGATCATCATCGAGGCCAGCGCCGACGGCGTGCGCGCGGTGGGCGGCGAGAACGTGGTGCGCTGCGGCGGCATGCCAAAGGACGACCCATCGGCCGCCGGCGCCGCCGTCACCCGGCCGGCCCTGCTGGCCGCGGTGATCGGCCCGAGCACGCCGCGCGGCGATCACGCCGGCCTGCTGGAGCGGCAGGTGCGCGACGCCTGGTGCGCGCGCGACGGCCATCCGGCGCAGGCCTATTTCCACTTCTATCTGCACGCTCCGCCGGAAGCCGACCTGCCGCGGAACTGGACGCTGTCGGACGCGGCGGCCGCCTGGATTTGGCGTGGGTCCATGCAGAGCTGCGACAACGCCCAGGAAATGCTGCGCCTGCGCACGGTCCTCACCGGACAGAACCCGCCGGCGAACACACCAGCCGCCTGCGCCACCAGGTCAGGCCCGTAAGGCGGCCCGGGGCTGGCGCTTACCGGTGCAGGGCCGCGGTTACCTGCGGCCTGCGCAGCGGTGGCAGCGGGGGCGCCGTGCAGCCGGCTTTGTTGCGTTTCAGCACGCGCAGTCCGTCGAAGGCGGCGATCTGGTGGTAGCGGGACCAAGCCTCGGCGAAGGCGGGATTGGAGGCGCTCAGCACCGCCACGTAGTTGATGCCTTCGCGGGTATCGACCACGGCGAGGTCCGGGCAGGTGGCGACGAAATCGTGGGTGATCCAGCGCCGGATCGGCCAGTCCTTCGGCGCCGCCCCATCCTGCTTGGCCCGCCAGAGTTCGCCCTTCAGCGCCCACATGGAGTCGAAGCGGCTGGCCCAGGTGACCCCGGTGTTGTTGACCACCGGGAAACCCAGCGCGATCCACTCGGAGAAGGCGATGTAGGTCTTGGCGTTCTCACGCTTGACCAGCCGTTCCAGTTTCACCTCGGTGGACAGGTTCGGCTCGACCGCCGCCTCCACCCAGCTTTGCAGCCGCCAGTAGTCCGACCAGGCGAATTCGCCGAGGGTGGCCAGCACCAGCAGCGCCGGAATGGCGAAGCGGAAGGTCAGCCGCGGCCGCTCCCGCAGCACCGCGGCCGTCCACAGCAGCAGCGCCAGCACGGCGACGGTGGAGGCGGGCAGCCGGTGATAGAACCAGTTCTTGCCTTGCAGGATGTAGGAAACGGTCGCCGCGAAGGCGAACGTGGCGAGCGCGACCAGCAGGGCGCGCAGGAAGGGCTGCTGCGGCAAGGTGCGCCGCGCCTGGAAGGCCAGCAGCACCGTCACCGCGACCCCGCCGAGCAGTATCTGGCTTTGCGCCAGGATGTCGCGGCACGGCGTATCGGTGGCGCCGTACAGCGCCAACGCCAGCGGCACCGCGTTTTCCAGGAAGGCGGGGCAGAACAACAGCACGCCCAGCCCGTACAGGCCCAGCGTCGCCACCGCGGACAGCACGCAGAGGCGGGTGATCCGGGTGCCGCGCAGCCAGCCCACCAGTTCGATCAGCCCGAAAGCCATCACATAGCTGGGCTTCAGCGCGCAGCCCAGGGCCGCCAGCACGCCGACCAGCACGGCGGTTTTCCGCGGCTCGGGCTCGCCCTGCATTTCGCGCGCGAACAGGGCCAGGTAGGGCAGGGCGGTGGCCACCAGCAGGTGCTCGCGCTGGCCGAACTCGACCCCGGGCAGCAGCAGCAACACCGTGCCGATGGCGCCGAAGACCGGCAGCCGGCGGGCGAACAGGGGCGCCCTGCCGTGCAGCAGGTGCGCCGTCCACCAGGCGCAGCCCAGCAGCAGGGCGGCGAACATCGGCTCCGAAATGGTTTTCGGCGACACTCCGAGCCAGCTCGAGACCATGGCGGGCAGGGCGTAGATCCACACGATCAGCGGCGGATTGACCTCGACGATGTCCTCATAGAGCCGCTCCCCGCCCAGCCATTTGCGCGCGACATAGAGCAGCCAGGCAACGTCGTCCTTCAGCGGCGAGGTAATGGCGGTGGCGAGCACCAGCACCAGGGCCGCCAGCAACACGGCCATGGCGATCACGCTGGCGGGGTCGATACCGCTCCTCGGGGCGCCTGGGGGCGCCCGGTCCGTCCTGGTCTGCATCGGCGGGTCAGGTCATCCGTTTTCCAGAGGGCACCCGCGCGCATATCCGGCGTCGGGTTCGTGTGTACCCGCATGCGGCCAGGCACGGCGTAATTCCGAGAGCGTATCCATGGTCCCTGTTACGACAATGCGACCGTTTCGCCAAGATGGGGCGCCCGCATGGCGGACGACGCGGCCGGGCATGTGACGCCCTGGGTATGTGACGCCCCAGGACGTCAGCTAAGCGTGCGCCGGTGGCAATTTCGCGTTGTCATTATGGCCTGGCGGAGGCACCCACCCGGTTGCGGTGGGTAGCGTGGGGGGTGCGTCCGGAGATGTGTGCCCGCGGCTACTGCCCCTGGCGGGGTCCCGATTTGTAAAGAAGTGGTGCAGGATGATTTTTTAGACAAATTGGATATATTTTTCGATTGCCGCGACATGTCAGGTGAGAGCAGATTGCTAGTGGCCGAAAATGGCTGGCCCTCGGCTGCGGGCTCATCGGAAGATCTTATGGTCCGTCTGGCGGTCGCACGCCTCTGGTTCTGTTCGAACAGCTTCAATCCGCGCCGCACCCGGTTGGCGGATCCGCACCAACACAAATGGATCGAGGGGCCGTCGGCGCTCAGCCAGTCCGGCGCGCCGTGCCCGGAGTTCGATGGCCTTGCCGCCTTCCTGTCGGCCCGCCCGGACTGGCAGGCGGTGATGCTGCGCTGCGCCGCCGGTCCGCCGGGCGGTCCGCTGGCCGCCGAGGGGTTCGGCGGCTGGCTTGCCGATGTCGAATCGGCGTTGCGGACAAATCGTTTCGATGCTTTGTACCTGTCGTTGCACGGCGCCTGCCAGGCCGAGGGCGATCCCGGGGTCGATCTCACGGTGCTGCGGCGTTTGCGCATGATGGCGCAGCGTCTGCCCATCGTGGCCAGCTTCGACAGCCAGGCCAATATCTCCGACGAGACGCCGTTGTTGCTGGACGGCGCCAGCGCGCTCCGCGGGCCGGACGACGGCGCCGCCGCGGCGGGGCGCGCGCTCGGCCTGCTGGAGGGCATCCTGGCCGGGCGGTTCCGCCCGGTCGGCGCGGTGGCCCGGGTCCTCGCCGTCGTGCCGCCGGTGCAGTTGCGGCCGGTGATGGCCTCGCTGTGGGGCGGCGAGCTTGCCCACAACCGGGCGCCGCTGCTGGATCGCAGCATCTTTTCCGGCTTTGCCTGGTGCGACAATCCCTGGGCCGGGCCGTCCGCCCTGGTCTGGGCCGACCGCGATGCGGGCGCCGCCCGCGAGGCGGCGTCCGAGCTGGCCCTGCAACTGGCGCGCGGGCACGACAACAATGCCGACCGGTCCTTGCCCTCGGCGGTCGAGGCGATCGCCCGGGCCGCCGCGCAGGGCCGCACCCTGGTGCTCGATCCGGCCGATGACCCTGCCGCGGGCAGTCTCGGCGATACGCCTGAATTGCTGCGCGTCATGCTGGCGGCCGGTCCCGCCGACTCGGCCTTTGGCGTGCTGGCCGACGCGCGCGCCTTCGCCGCCGCCTGTATCGCCGGCGTGGGCGCCGAGTTCACCCAGTCACTCGGCGCCTGCCTCACGCCGGTTTACGGCCGGCCGGTGACGGCGCGGGTGCGCGTCGTCCGGGTGCTGCCGGAGGCGGTCGTGCTGCAGGCCGGCCCGGTCGCCATCCTGGTGGCCGACCGGCCCATGGCGGCCGAGCCCGCCCTGTTCGAAGCCGCCGGCATCGACCTTGGCAGCCTCCGCGTGCTCGCGGTGAAGGGCGGAGAGACGGCGCGGGCGGCGTTCTCGCCGATCTTCCCCGACGCGCTGGAGGCGGGTTGCGCGGGGCCGTCCAGCCCGGATCTCGCGGGCCTGCCGTTCCACTACGTGCCCGCCGCGCGCCGGAGCCCCGGCGCGGCCGAGCGTTATGCCTCAGACCAGCAGCAGAGCACCGGCGAGGCCGAGAGCCGAGATAAAGACCGACGCTCCCACACCCAGCAGCAGCGGGCGCAGTCCCTTCGCTCGCAGGGCACGAAGCTCCGTATTCAGGCCTAGCGCCGCGACCGCCGCCGCCATCATCAGCGGCACCAGCCAGCGCGAGACGTCCACCGCCAGCTTCGGCACCACCCCGGTGCTGCCGATGACCACCAGCGCCAGGAAGCCGAAGGCGAACCACGGCACCGGCGCCTTCACGCCGCCCTTCGCCTCGCCGCGGCGAACCCACAGGCCCAGGCCCAGAACGGCCGGCGCCAGCATGACCACGCGGGCCAGCTTGGTGATGGCGCCCACCTGGGTGGCCACCGGGCCGCCCGCCGCCGCCGCGCCGACGGCCTGCACCACCTCGTGGATGCTTGACCCCGCCCACAGCCCGTAGCTGCGCGCCGACATGCCCACCAACGGGCCGAGCTCCGGATAGATGATCAGCGCCGCCGTGCCGCACAGGGTGATGATGGCCAGCGCGTAGGTCACGTCCTCCTGCCGCCCGCGCACCACCTGGTTGGCCGCGACGATGGCGCTGGCGCCACAGATGCCGGTGCCGGTGCCGATCAACTGCGCCAGCGCCGGCTCCACTCGCAGCAGCTTGCCGAGCCACATGGTGAACACCATGGTCAGCACCACGACGGAGACCGCCAGGACCAGCGCGCCGGCGCCGATCGAGAGCAACTGGCCGAGCGTGACCTGCAGGCCGAGCAGCACGATGGAGGCCCGCAGCACCGGGCGCACCGCGAAGGCGGCGCCGGGAGCGACCCCCCGCGGCATGCCGACGGTGGCGCGGATGGCGATGCCGACCAGCAGCGCCACCACCACGGGGTTGAGCGCATTCAGCCCGGTCGCGTTCTTGATCAGGATGGCGGCCTCGGCAATGGCGAAACACACGACGAGGCCGGGCAGCAGAGCCACATAACGAGAAACGCCGGTCGCGGCGGCGCCGGCGCTAACAGGGGGGACGGGCATGGGAAACCTGGAACACGGAGGAGGCCGGAAACTGGACCGGGGCGGGAAAAGCGTCAAGCAGGTCCCCCGGCGGGCGTGCGGCACGGCGGGCTGGCTTGACGGACAACTTCAGTTACGATAGGGAACGTTCCGTGCATGTTTAGCAGTGTCGCGATACGTCGATTCGTTCATGCCAGGGGAGGAACATATGCATAGGATAGCGGCAGCTATCGTCCTGCTTGCTCCGATAATGGTTGTGTGTGGTGCGTCCATTTCCCGTGCCGACAACATGATGGTCGCGCAACCGCCGGCGTCGTTCCAGAATGAGAAGGCAAGGAAGTGCGAAAACCCGAACCAGACTTCGGGCAAGTACGGCGCGGGCATGGTGAGGCCTGGTTATATCGTTACAACGAGCGATGGGTGGTGCACTCGGCTAACCACTATAGAAAGCCATGCATGGGAAAGCGCAACACTGATATCTGCACCCCAGCATGGTGAGGTGTTTGTCACAAATTCAGGCAGCCCGTCGATGATTGGGTCAAAGTCGATTATCGGATACCGTGCAGTGCGCGGTTATACGGGAGCTGATAAATTCGAAATTCAGTGGCAGCCCACAAGCGCAAGATGGATATATAATGTGACTGTTGAGCCTTGATTTCGGCCAGTTTGTCTCACGATCCGCAGCAAGAATATCGAAGGCCCTGATCGTCAGGCGCAGGGCATCCCCCAGCGCCCCGGGGGGATGTCTCTACGCGGTCGGCGCGCAGGATGGGGAGCGCTTCGCTCACCGAATTCTGCTACTGCGACCATGCGCCCATAGCGGCGACGGAGATCACATGAGCCCAGACCCCGCCACCTCCATCCGCTCCTTCCTTGCCGCGAACCGCCAGCAACAGACCGCGTTTCTGGCCGAACTCGTGCGTGTCCCTTCGGACAATCCGCCCGGCGATTGCGCGCCGCACGCGCGACGCGCGGCCGAATTACTGGAAGCGTTGGGGCTGGCGGTCGAGCGCCATCCGGTGCCCGCCGGCCTCGCGCGCGCGCGCGGCATGGTCAGCGTGACGAACCTGGTGGTGCGGCACTGCTTCGGCGACGGGCCGGTGATCGCGCTGAACGCGCACGGCGACGTGGTGCCGCCGGGCGAGGGCTGGACCCAGGACCATTATGGCGCGGCCATAGTCGATGGCTGGATGTACGGCCGCGGCGCCGCCGTCTCCAAGTGCGATTTCGCCACCTATGCCTGGGCGCTGCTGGCGTTGCAGTCGCTGCCGGCGAAGTTGGCTGGCACCGTGGAGCTGCATCTGACCTATGACGAGGAGTCCGGCGGCGAAATCGGGCCGGCATGGTTGTTGAGCCAGGCGATCACGCGGCCGGACTTCGTGATCAGCGCTGGATTTTCCTATGCCGTCGTGAATGCGCACAATGGCTGTCTGCATCTGGAAGTGGAAGTGCGGGGGCGCTCGGCGCATGCGGCCAGGCCCTTCACGGGGGTGGATGCGCTGGCGGCGGCGACCCATATCCTGGCCGCGTTGTATCGCTGGCGTGACCAATTGGCGGCGCGGGTGTCCGCTATTCCCGGCATCGGCGCTGCGCAATTGACGATCGGGCTGATCGAGGGCGGGATCAACACCAATGTGGTGCCGGACCGGGTGGTGTTCCGCCTCGACCGGCGGATGATCCCGGAAGAAAATCCCGCTGCCGTCGAGGCGGAATTGCGCGCGGTGATCGCCGAGGCGGCGCGCGCGGTGGCGCATACCGGGCTGGAGGTGCGCCGCATCCTGCTGGCCGAGCCGCTGCGGCCGGTGGCGGGGAGCGCTGTTCTGACCGAGGCGCTGTGCCGGCATGCCAGCGCGGTGATGGGCGAGACGATCGTCCCCAGTGGCGTGCCGCTTTACACCGATGCGCGGCATTACGCGGCGCGCGGCATTCCCACCGTGCTCTATGGCGCGGGGCCGCACACGATCGAGGAAGCGAACGCGCACCGCGCCGACGAGCGCCTGCCGCTCAGCGACCTCGCGAAGGCGACCGAGGTGGTGGCGCTGACGCTGGCGGAGTTGCTCGGCGCGGGCGGATAAGAAAGTCACACAGGGAGACGGAGAGACGGAGAGAAGTCAGGAATGGGCGCTTCGCGCCAGAAATCCTTCTCTCCGTCTCCCTGTGCAATCTTCTCCTTTCCGCAGGCACCACAGCCGCTGGGTGGCGCGGTCAGGCCAGGCCGTGCGACCCCTTCAGCTCGGCATAGGCGGCGTCCAGCCCCTGACGGAACAGCGCCACCATCTCGCGCAGGTTTTCCTCGGTCATGATCAGCGGCGGGCTGAAGGCGACGCGGTCGCCGATGGCGCGCACCACCAGCCCGGCCTCGTGGCACTTGGCTTCCACCAGCGCGCCGGCCTTCGCCGCGGCGGGGAAGGGGGTGCGGGTGGCCTTGTCGGCCATCAGCTCGACGCCGGCGATCAGCCCGACGCCGCGCGCATTGCCGACCAGCGGATGGTCCTCGGTGGCCTTCAGGCCC
>Ga0181520_10007485_pt1 | contig 16061 bp, 10 predicted proteins | sample PEATcosm2014_Bin_29_FD_132451 | JGI IMG/M metagenome (GOLD analysis project Ga0181520, IMG submission 132451) | Peatland microbial communities from MTU Mesocosm Facility, Houghton, MI, USA - PEATcosm2014_Bin02_30_metaG | ecosystem: Environmental > Terrestrial > Soil > Wetlands > Peat | place...
GCCCGGCCCCATTTCGGTGCAGCGCACTTTTCCCTCGGCCAAGACCGTGGCGTTCTCGCACCCGGCGGGCTCGCCTCAGGGTTGCAGTCTCGCCGAACAGGATGCGGAGTCCGCGGGTGGGCTAACCGACGACCAGATAGCCAACGCCTACGGCGCCTTCGGCCTCTACGACGCCGGCGACTTAGGGGCCGGCCAGCACATCGGCGTCTTCGAGTTGAACTCCTTCTCGGCGGCCGATATCGAGACCTTCGATGCCTGCTATTTCGGCACCGCCGAAGCAGCCCAGATGTCGGGCACAAAGGGCGTGCTCACGGGCAGCCGGCTCTCGGTGATCCCTGTGGACGGCGGTGATGTGCCCGCGAACCCCGCCGTTGCGAGCGGGGGCGCAACAGAGGCGATAACCGACATCGAGGACGTCTCCGCCTTCGCCCCCGAGGCGGACATCGACGTCTACGAGGCCCCGAACACGACTGCCGGGTCACTCGACGAGTACTCCCAGATCGTAAACAGCGACGTCGACCAGGTTGTGACCTCCAGCTGGGGCGTCTGCGAGCAGCTGGCTGAGGTCGGCGAGCCCGGTACCCAGGCGGCCGAGAACCTCCTGTTCGAGCAGGCGGCCGCCCAGGGACAGACGTTTTTCTCCGCGGCGGGCGACACCGGTGACGACGACTGCAACGAGGGTCGCTCCCTTGTGCCGCCCTCCGGTCAGAACATCCTCTCGCTCAATGACCCTGCCAGCCAGCCCTATGTGGTCTCGGTCGGCGGGAGCACCATCGACGACGCCACCCAGCCGGCTTTGGAGCACGTCTGGGACGACGGGGCGCAGTGGGGTGCCGGCGGCGGCGGCATCTCGGCGACCTGGGCGATGCCGGCCTGGCAAGAGCCCGTGGCGGACACGCCTGCGAACGCCACCAACGTAGCCAACGCCGAGGCCTTCGAGACCGAGACCGAGTCCGTGAGCGCGCCCTTCACGACGCCGACGTTCTGTGACGCAGCGCTCGGGCTCGCGCCCGGGACCCTTTGTCGCGAGACTCCGGACGTCTCCGCCGAGGCCGACGAGTTCACCGGCGCCGTGACGATCTACGGTGTCGGTCTCGGTTACGGCGGCGCGGACGGGTGGGCGACGATTGGGGGCACCTCGTCGGCGACCCCGATCTGGGCCGCGCTGATCGCCCTCGTCAACGCCTCGCCGACCTGCTCGGCCGACAGGGTCAACGGCGTGCCCGACGTCGGCTTTGCGAGCCCCATCCTTTACGGCATCGCCGCCAACCCGGCCGCCTACGCCGCCTCCTTCAACGACATCGTCTCGGGCAACAACGACGACTTCGGCGTCGACGAGGGCCTCGTGTTCCCGGCGCACGTCGGCTTCGACATGGCCTCGGGCCTCGGATCGCCGCAGCTGACGACGCCGACGGGGGGAAACGCCCTCGCCTTTTACATGTGCGACTACGCAGGCCAGCTCTCTCCACCCAAAGTGACCGGGCTCAGCCCGTCGTCGGGGTCCACGGCAGGCGGTTACACCGTGACCGTCTCGGGATCGGGCTTCGGCACACCCGAGAGCCCGCAGGTCTCAATTGTCGAGGTGGGAGCGGCTCAGGCCACCAGCATCGCCGTAAGGAGCGAGACGAAGCTCACGGCCACTTTTCCCGCGGACGCCGCCACCTTGCCGCCCGCTTCGCCCGGTTCCTGGGCCGGGCCGGCAACAGTCGTTGTGACGCTGAAGAACGGGGAGTCGAGCTTCCCGGGCGCGAAGGCCGTGTTCGATTACGTGGCCGAGAGCGCGACCAGCTCGCCGGTCCCGACGGTGACGAGCGTCGGACCGTACGCCGGCCTGGAGTCCTCCCCCTCGCCGGTGACCATCCGCGGCTCGGGTTTCACTGGCGCCACGAAGGTCACCTTCGGCGGGGTGAACGTGCCCGACTTCACGGTCAAGTCGCCCTATGAGATCACAGTCACGCCACCTTCGTACTCGACTCAGACGTGCGCACCTCTTCCGGTAAAGGGTGTCTACCTGCACGAGAACGCCCGGAACGACATCTGCCAGGTGCAGGTCGTTGTGAGCAACGCGGCGGGCTCGAGCGCCACGAGCACGATCCTGCCCCCCTACGAAGGCGCGACGAATTTCGACGCCATGGGCGCCGAGATCTACCCGAAGGGTTACGAGGTCGCGCCGCAGCCGAGCGAGTTCGACTACATCCCCGCTCCGAGGATCACCTCGGTGTCGACGGGCACGGTCGGCGACTTGAAGAAGTACTGCGCCGTGGCCGTACCGGTGAAGTGCAACGCCGACATGCTGGCGAGCGAAGCCGGTGGTCTGCCGGCCAACCTCATCACCCTCACAGGCGTGGGCATGAACGGCATGACGCTCAATTACCTCACCGTGGGCGTTCCCACCAAGGACACTTCTCTCGCCTATCCGGTGGAGGCAACCGGGACGTCGTTGGAGCTGGTCGCACCGGCGCTCCCGAAGTCGCATAAGCCGACAGTGGAGCCGTTCTCGCTCGCCGTCGGGTTTGCCTCGATCGTCGGGGCCTCCAACGAGCGCAGCATCGTCTATGCCGGCGTGCCCGAGGTGACCAAGGTCGTTAACCCCCTCACCCACGAGCCAGGCGTGCCCGACTCGGTCGCCTGTGCCGGTGTGCCACCCAACGCCGGTTGCGGGACGCCTGTAGAGATAAGCGGCGTCGGGCTGCTCCAGGTCGTCGGGCCGATCGGGTTCGTCGACGGCGAGTCCAATTTCTCGCTCGGCACCCAGTACAGCTACGCGGTCAGGAGCGACAAGAGCATCTACACCGAATCGGTCGCCCAGAACCCCGCCGTCGCCGACGTGGAGGTCTGCACCGTCACCAACTGCAGTGACGACCCGCAGACAGACTTCCTGTTCATCTACCCGCCCGGGAACCCCAGCATCGATGCCATGTCTCCCCTCGAGGGACCTGCTCAAGGCGGCAACGACGTCGTCTTGAACGGGGCGAACCTGGGTTGTGTCGTCGCCGTGGCTTTCGGCAAGGCAGTGACCGACGAGACATCGAATGCGAAAGCACTGCTGGACTGCGGCACGACCGATCATGTCGAGGTGGCTGCGCCGCCGGGAGTCGCCGGGACGAAGGTGGCGGTCCGTTTGGTGACGGTGGAGAGCCTGCTCGACCTCAACGGACAGGCGAGCAACTCGATCACCTACACCTACACGCCGAGCGCGCCGAGCGAGCCCACAGAGGTGAGCGCCACGACAAGGCCGGGTTCCGAAGTGGTGAAGTGGCGCCCGCCGGCGAGTGACGGAGGAAGCGACGTCACCGGTTACACGGTGACAGCCTTCGCGCCGGGACAGCCCTCGGTGCGCGTGAGCCTCCCGTCGAGCACTCGTAGTGCCAGGTTCACCGACCTGCAGGCAGGCGCCACGTGGAGCTTTGCCGTGAGGGCGGTCTCCTCCAAGGGCGTCGGTCTGGCCGGTGTCTCGAACGAGATAACGCCCGGGCTCGGTGACGACGGGTATCTCGTCGAGAGCTCGAACGGAGCGGTCGCCGGATTTGGTGACGTGCAGTCCCGCGGCGGCATCGACGGGAGCGGCGCCCGGGCAGTCGGCATGGCGGTGTCGGCCAGCGGGCTCGGCTACTGGCTCGTGACGAGCACCGGCTCGGTGGCGGCGTTCGGAGACGCGACCTTCTTCGGTCAAGAGACGACCTCGGACGTCGCCGGTATCGCCGCGATGCCGGACGGTACCGGTTACTGGATCGTCACCGACAACGGCGTAGTGCACGCCTTCGGGCACGCGAAGACCTATCCGGGGAGCCTGCCCGCTGGTGCCGACGTCACGGCCATCGCGTCGTCTTCCGATGGCAAGGGCTATTGGCTCCTGCAAAGAGACGGGGCTGTGAAAGCCTTCGGGGACGCCCACCCCTACGGGTCTCTCGTCGGCACCAACCCAGACACCGTGGCCATGGCCGTCACCTCTGACGGCGAGGGTTACTGGCTCGCCTCTGCAGACGGAAACGTTTACGGCTTCGGTGACGCCGTGACCTTCGGTTCACCGGCGCAACCGAGCAGCCCGATCGTGGCGATCGCGGGTGCACCGGACGGCAACGGCTACTGGCTCGTCAGCTCGAAAGGGACTGTCTACAACTTCGGGTCAGCGCGCAGCCTCGGTGGCACGAAGAGCGCCGTGGACATCGGTCTCTAGCCCCCGGGCGCGGGCAGGCACGAGATAAGCGGCGTGGCCCATGTGGCCACGCCGCTTGCGGCTCTCACGAGCTGCCGGGTTTCCCGCGCTCAGCACGGTGAGCGGGGACTGGCATCAAGCTACGAGACCGCGTTCGGTCGCGCCCGCGCCTTCGATCAGCACGGGAAGTCCCGCCGAGATGATCGCTTCTCGCAACGCCCCGGCAAGCTCGGCGTACTCGACCGCCCGGGCGCTCGAACGGCGGTGCACCATCCCGACATGGCGACCGGGGAGCGGCGAGCCACCGAAGTGCGCCGTCGAAAGTGGGCCACGGACCTCGACAGGAACAGCGCTCGCCGGCAGCAGGGTTACGCCGAGGCGGGCCGCGACGAGCTGGGAGACCGTGGTCAACGAGGCCATCTTGACCGCCTGGCCGACTGCGGCGCCGGCTTGACGGCAGACGTCGAGCGTCTGGTCGCGCATGCAGTGGCCCTCCTCGAGCAACAAGACGTCGAGTCCCCGCAGGGTCGTCGTCGGAAGATCGCGGGCACCGGCAAGACCGTGGTCCTCATGGACGAGGAGGACGAACTCCTCCCAGTAGAGGGGCAGCTCGACGGTGTCCGCCCTCCCGCTCGGCAGGGCCATCACGACAAGGTCCAGCCTCCCGGACGCGAGCGTGGCCAGCAGGCCCTGGGTCATGGCCTCGGTGACCTCGGGGACGAGATCTGGAAACTCGGTCCCCAGGGCTGCGAGGATCGTCGGCAGCAGGTACGGGGCGACGGTCGGTATCACGCCGAGCCTCAGGGGTCCGTGGTGGGCCCGACCCTGGCGTTCGGCGTCGCCGACGAGGTCGTCGAGGGCTGTGAGGGCGTGGTGGGCCAAGGGCAGGAGCTGTTCGCCAAGCGCCGTCAGGATCACGCCTTTGGGCGTGCGCTCGAAGAGCTTGGCTCCGAGGCTCGCCTCGAGCGAGGAGATCGCCGCCGAGACCGCGGGCTGGGTGACCGATAAGTTGTCGGCGGCGGCACCGAAGTGGCGCTCGTGGGCCACAGCAGCGAATGCTCGGAGCTGAACGATAGTAGGATCTGCCATAAAGCTAGTTTATCACCAGGTTTAGATTGCCTACTTTGCTCGATCGCCGTGCCGGAGGGCAAAGTAGTGGCCAAGAAGAATCCAATCTCAAGGAGAGACCCATGCTTGGTATCGGTGACCGTTTCCCGGAGTTCTCGCTCAAGGCGCTGGTCCCCGGCGACTTGAAGGCCGTCGAGGCGAGCTCGCCTGATGACTACTTCACGACGATCGAGTCCTCGAGCTATGAGGGCAAGTGGCTCGTAGTCTTCTTCTGGCCGAAGGACTTCACCTTCGTGTGCCCCACCGAGATCGCCGAGTTCGGGCGCCTCAACGGCGAGTTCGCCGACCGTGACGCGCAGGTGCTCGGCGCCTCGGTCGACAACGAGTTCGTCCACTACGCCTGGCGCCTGCAGCACGAGGACTTGAGGAAGCTGCCGTTCCCGATGCTGTCGGACCTCGACCGGGAGCTGGTCACCGACCTCGGCGTGCTCAACACAGAGGGCGTCGCCGACCGGGCGACTTTCATCGTCGACCCCGACGGGATCATCCAGTTCGTCATGGTGACCGCCGGGTCTGTCGGGCGCAACGTGGAGGAGGTGCTCCGTGTGCTGGACGCCCTCCAGACAGACGAGCTGTGCGCCTGCAACTGGCACAAGGGCGCAGCCACGCTTGATGTGAAGGCGCTCATGAGCGCAAGCGTCTGATGGGCGTACCAGCGCTCAAAGAGGCGTTGCCCTCTTACGCGAAGGACATCCGCCTGAACCTCGACTCGACGATCGCCGTGTCGACGCTGCCCGAGCAGCGCCTCTGGGGCACGGTGCTGGCGAGCGCGATCGCGTCGCGCGGCGAACGGGTGCTCGTCGAGCTTGCCGCCGAGGCACGCGAGCACCTGAGCGAGGCGGCTTTCGGGGCGGCCCAGGCCGCGGCTGCGGTGATGGCCATGAACAACGTCTACTACCGGAGCAAGCACTTGCTCGCCGACGAGGGAGAGAAGAGCTACGAGGACATCCCCGCGCGGCTGCGGATGCAGGTGATCGGCACCCACGGGGGTGTCGACCCGGCAGACTTCGAGTTCTGGTGCCTGGCCGTGAGCGCGGTGAACGGCTGCGGGGGGTGCCTGGCTGCTCACGAGCGGGCGGTTCGTGAGCTCGGCGTGGGCAGGGAACAGGTGCACGAGGCGATCAGGATCGCCTCGGTCGTCCATGCCGTGGCGGTGACGCTCGAGTCCGAGCAGCTGATCGGCGGAGACGTGATCGTCTAGGTCAAAAGTCGCACACCGCACAGGGCGAGGGCACGGCTCGCGGTCTCGAGTTCGCTGATCGCGACGTGCTCGTCGCCCTGGTGTGCGACCGACACCTCGCCGGGCCCGAAGACGACCGCCGGGCAACCGGCGGCTTCGTACCAGGCGGCGTCGGTGGCAAAGCGCATTCCGTGGCGCTCCTCAACACTTTCTCGCCCGAGGTCGGTGAGCACCTCGTTGAGGACCTTCTCCAGGCGCTGGCTGTGGTTTCCCCGAAGCGGGGGGAATGCGACGCTTCGCGACATCTCCCAGGAAAGACCCGGGCGCTGTTTCTCGAGGTGCCGCAGAAGAGCGCGCACCTCGTCCTCGGCTGCGTCGAGGTCCTCGGAGGGGAGAACCCGCCGGTCTAAGGTGAGCTCGCACCGGTCGGCGACCGTGGAACCCCCGAGCCCGCCTCTTATGAGCCCGACGGAGTACGTCGCCGGACCTATGCCAGGAAAGGGCATGGTCTCAAGACGGCGGTTCTCCTCTTCAACGAGGCGGACGAGACCGGCCGCGTCGGAGATGGCGTTCCGGCCGTCCTCGGGGTGCGAGCTGTGCACTGCCTTGCCGCGAAAGACGATCTCGAAGTTGAGCTGTCCGTTCCCCGTGGCGAGCACCTGGCAACCGGACGGCTCGGTGACGATGACCCAGTCACCTGCGTGCTCGACCGCTGCTCTCCTCGCCCCGGCGGAGCCCACTTCCTCGTCGATGACGGCGTGGAGGGCAACCGTGCCCCGCAGGAGGACCCCGGAGCGCTTGACGGCCACCAGAGCGGAGGCCATCGCCGCCAGCCCGGCCTTCATGTCACAGGCTCCACGCCCGTAGACCTGTCCAGCGGCCAGAAGGGCGCCGAAGGGGTCGAGCGTCCAGCCGTCGCCGGCGGGCACCGTGTCCAGGTGTCCGCACAACACGAGAGTCGGCCCGGGGGCACCCACGGTCGCGTAGAGGTTCGGCCTCCCGGGCGCCACTTCAGCCAGGCGGCACGTAATGCCCCGCTGTTCGAGGAAGGAAGCCAGGACGCGGGCGCACCCTATCTCGTTGCCCGGTGGGTTCTCGCTCGGCTCGGCGATGAGCTCTCCGAGCAGCTGGAGCGTCTCATCATCGTTCACCGCCTCCAGCACGCCGAGCTCAACAGCGCCCAGCCGGCCGCCGGTGTCTTTGGGATCGTCCGTGCCCGGAGCCGAAAAGGCGACCATACTTCGCCCAAGCTATTCCGGTGGGCACCGGAAAGGAGGCGTCGTGACGCTTGACCCGCTGGGCAACGGGGGATCGAGGCAGAAGCTCGGCTTCGTCGGCCTCGGGACGATGGGTGCCGCCATGGCGGCCAACCTGGCGCGGGCGGGATTCCCGCTTACGGTGTGGAACCGCACGCCCGGACGGGCAGGTCCGCTCGTGGCCCTCGGAGCCGTCGAGGCCGGAAGCCCACGCGAACTGGCGCAGGCGAGCGACGTGGTCGTCACCTGCGTTACCGACTCGCCCCAGGTCGACGAGGTCGTTTTCGGCACCGACGGGCTGGCGGAGGGATTCACCTCCGGGTCGCTTCTCATCGACTGTTCGACGATCAGCCCTGCGAGCGCCCGCGAGTTCGCCGCGCGTCTCGGCGAGCTCGGCGTCGCCATGATCGACGCGCCAGTCTCCGGCGGCTCGGAGGGCGCCGTGGCGGGGACACTGACGATAATGGCGGGCGGGGCGCCCGCGGACCTCGAGCGGGCTGACGACGTGCTCCACGCCATGGGCCGCAGCGTCACCCATCTCGGTCCCATCGGGTCGGGGCAGGTGGCCAAAGCCGTCAATCAGGTGATCCTGTGCGGCACCTACCTCGGCGTGGCGGAGGGCATGGTGCTGGCCATGAAGGCGGGCGTGGACGTCGAGCAGCTGACCGCGGCGCTTGCCGGCGGGGCGGCCGGCTCGTGGGTCCTCAGCAACCGCAGCGGGCGGATGATCGCCGACAGCTATCCGCTCGGGTTCAAGATCGCCCTACACCGAAAGGACATGGCCATAGCCCTCGAGCTGGCACGCCGTGTAGGCGCCGTTCTCCCGGTGGCCGCGATGGCGGCGAGTTTCGAAGACGGCCTGATCGCCCAGGGACACGGCGACGACGACAACTCGGCGCTGGCCCGGGTCGTGCGCGGGCTATCGGGTCTGTGACGCCCCGCCCGCTTGTCGCTCGCCGTCGGCGCCGGCCCGGTGCACCACGACGAACGGGGTCAGCTCGTCACCTTGGCCCATCGGGTTGTCGAGCAGGATGAGGCGCGCCTGCGCCTTGGACACGGGCATGTTGGCACTCATCCCGAGCACCTCCACGTTGATGTTGTTCCCGTCGATGATCACCACAGGATGGTCGAGCAAGCGCGCGTAGCTCGCGCAGGCCTTGTCCGGGTCGGCAGGACCGAGCATGGCGAACTCGTTGAAAGGAGCGATCGTGTCCGGGTTGAAGCCGTCGATCTCCGAGATGCGGTGGCCCGCGATGCGGTAGAAGTCGCCGTGACGGCCGAACAGCCTGGTCAGGCCGCCGACCACCATGGCGAAAGCGGCTCGTGCCGTCCCGGTCTGCATGATGGCCACCTGCATCTTGCGAGGGTCGGAGTAGGCGACGTCGTGCTCGTACTTCTTCGTGCCCTTCACGATGAGCTTGGCGAGCAGCCCGGGCCTTATCACCGACTCGTGGACGACCCTGCCCTCGGAGATGGCCACGACCTTCTCCGACATCGCCACGAAGTCGCCGTCTTGGAGCAACGGTCGCACGTGCGAGTCGAGGAGTGGTTCGAGGGGCTCTTTGATGTGGATGAGGTGGGTGTGCACCATCTTGCGCTCCCAGGTGCGACCGTCGACCTCGACCGGCGGCGGGCCGGCGTCCGGGCCCGCCATCACCGCCTGCCGATCAGTGGCCGGCTGCTCATCGCACCGCCACCGGCGAGTCCATGTAGCGCCGCAGCCACAGCTCTGTCACGAGCACCCGCCAGAACGCCAGGCCGTCGCCCGGCTTTCCCCCGAGCCAGGCGTCGAACTCGGTGAGCAGGCGGCCCGGATCGAAGATCCCCCGTGACGACAAGGTGCTCGAGGAGAAGACGTCTCTTATGACCGCGGCCCGCTCGCGCGTCCATGCCGTCTCCGGGTTGGTGAAGCCGATCTTCGAGCGCCGGGTCCGGTTGGCCTCCGGCATCCTTGCCTTCATGGCTTGACGGTACACGTAGCGGTTCCACCCCATCTTGATCTTCTGGTCGATGGGGAGCTGGAAGATGAACTCGACCAGCTCGTGGTCCAAGAAGGGGACCCTGGACTCGATCGAGAAGGCCATGGAGTTCTTGTCCTCGTAGCGGAGCAGGTTCGGTGTCGAGTACTTGAGCACGTCGTCGGCGAGCCGGACGTTGAGATTGCGGCTCGGCCGGTAGTCGAACTCCGCCAAGTCACCGGGTTTGGCGGTGAGGAACTCGGGCATCGAGAACTGGCGAGGCCCGCCCGCCCGGCCCCTTGCCAGCAGTTCCCGGGCAAAGCGCGTGTAGAGGTCACGGCCGAGCACGACCTCCCGGACTGCCGCGAGGAAGTGTCTCTGGTCCATGGCCGAGCTCAGGTAGGTTCGGAAGTACGGCACGTAGCCGGCGAGCAGCTCGTCGCCGCCGTTCCCCGACAGGATCACCTTCACCTGGCCCTTGGCGATGCGGTAGACGGAGTAATAGGCGTACGGAGCCGACGAGATCGTCGGCTCCTCCTGGTACCAGATCCACTCGGCGATCTCGTCCCAGAATTGCTCGACGGTCGGGTAGGCGTAGTGGGGGACGCTTCTCACGTGTTGCTCGACCGAGTGCACGTACTCGCTCTCGTCGATGCTCTGGCCCGGGTACAAAGCCGAGAAGGTGTGCAAGGAGCCTTGTGTGTGGGTGTCGGTGCCCGAGCCCATGAGCGAGGCCATCACCGACGAGACGCCGCTCGAGTCGAGCCCTCCCGAAAGTGACACGCCGACGGGGACGTCCGCGATCATGTGCCGGCGGATGACGCGCTCGAACAGCTCGGCGAAGGAGGCGGCGTACTCGGCATCGGGCCGCGAGGAGGAGAACTCCGGGTTGACCTCGGGCGCCCAGTACTTGGTGACTGCCGTCCGGCCGTCGGCCGCCACAGTCATGTAGTGCCCCGGCAGCAGCCTCCTCACGCCCTCGAAGAAGGTCTCCTCCCCGGCGTCGTGCACCCGGTGGAGCAGGAACCGGTAGAGGACGCCCATGTCCGGCGAGCGGACGATGCGCGGGTCCTGGAAGAGCGCCTTCAGCTCGGAGGCGAAGCAGAACCGTCCCGGCGCCACGTGATAGTAGAGAGGCTTGATCCCAAGGCGATCCCGGGCGATGTAGAGCTCGTGCCTGAGCCGGTCGACGATGGCGAAGGCGAACATGCCCGTCAGATGCGCGACCGAGGAGGCGCCCCACTGCTCATAGGCGCGCAGCACGGTCTCTGTGTCCGAATGGTCCGACACGAAACGGTGACCCGCCGAAGCGAGCTCCGCGCGCAGCTCGGCGTTGTTGTACAGCTCCCCGTTGAACACGATGCACGCACCGGTCAGCTGCGAGCAGATGGGCTGTTCCCCGCCTTCGATGTCGACGATGGAAAGACGCCTCATCCCGACGGTGAACTCGTCGCCCACCTGTTGGCCCCACGAGTCGGGACCTCGGTGCTCGATCGAGGCCAGCATCGCCTCGAGCAGCTCCGGGTCACGGCCGGTGAACCCGGCTATGCCGCACACAGCGGTTCTGTCAACACCTAGGAGGTGGTGCTCGGGGGAATAGTCGTGATCGTGGCTCCCGCCGGTGCCTGGAAGAGGGAAGCCGCCGGGGAGGCGGAGTAGCTCTTGATCTCGAAGTCGGCGGACTTGGCCGAAACCGAGACATAGCCGAGGATCCCCTGGGAGGTGACGCACCACTTGGAGTTGGTGGGGTTGGTCTTGCTGCCTGTGATGACGACACATGAGAGGGCGAACCCGTTGACGGACATGGTCGTCGAGTGGATCGTGATGCCTTGCAGGGCGGCGGCGGCCGAGTACAGCTTCAAGAAGTCGATCCAGTACGCGCCCGAGTAGAGGGCGTACATGGCTTTGTAGGTGGCGACGTCGGCCGAACCGAGCTTCAGGCACGACCACAAGCCGGTCGTGCCCGCCGACTTGGAGCAGGCATATTCGCCTGTCGAGCTGGAGACGACGTCGAGAACCTTGCCCGCCAAGGTGGTGTCGAAGGCGAAGTCGTGGGGTGGCGAGGCGGCATACTCGGTGGTCACGGGATTGGCGCCTGTGGTCACGTAGGTCACCTCGTAGGCCTTGGTGTCGGCCGTCTTGAGCTTGTTGCTGAGCGCGCTGATGGCGGAGCCTTCGTGCAGCACGTTGTGCGCGGTCTTGATGGCGTTTATGACCTTCGAGCATCCGGTCAGTCCGAGAACGCCGGCGGCGACGACCAGGGAGACGAGAAGCGTCCGTCGCCAGGTCGGCGGCCTCGTTCCTCCATGAGCAAACCGTGTCACTTCGTGTCCCCCAGTCGTTCGGACGTGATTGCGCAACAATAGATCCCACAAAACCTGAGGCCAGGCGATGGGCGGCGGCGCTAGGGGCGCCTTGGGTGCGAGCACGGGGACACCCGCGTTTGGCCCTTTGATTCCAGAGTGTTTCGATCGGTATAATGTAAGTATGTCGGCGCACGCCCCCGCCTCACAGGCGGAGCACGGTGGCGCCGTGCCGGGAAGCGAGATGCCCGGTGGCGGGGACGACGGACGGAGCGCCCGCCTGGATCACGAAGGACTCGAGGGTGCCGTCGCAGCCCTTCAGCTGTGGCGTTGTGCGAGTGCTTCGGTCGCGATCGTCGCCATCGACGGCTACGGCGCCTCGGGCAAGTCGACGATCGCAGACCACCTCTGCGCGGCGACGGGTGCGAGCCTCGTGCGCACCGACGACTTCTTCCTGCCGACCGAGCGACAGCCGCGAGCAGGCGCAGGTGGCAAAGCGGGTGGCGCCGGCGAGCCCGCCCTCGGGGAGGCCTCGAGACCGCTCGTGTCCTTCTACGACCTGACGAGGTTGCGAGCCGAAGCCCTCGAGCTCCTCTCGGCGGGGCACGAGGCGGTGTTCAACGCCTTCGACTGGGACACGGGCGCCATCTCCGGGCGACTGACACGAGTCGAGCCTGCGGACCTCGTCCTAGTCGAGGGAGTGTGCTCGTCGGCGCCCGAGCTCAGCGATCTCGTCGACCGGGCGATCTTCGTGGACACGCCCGAGCCCGACCGGCTGCGGCGTCTCGAGGGCCGCATCGCGCCGCAGGACTGGGACTGGGATTGGTTGGCGGCCGAGAAGCACTACTTCTCCGCCACGCGCACGATGACATCGTTCGATCTTGTGATTCGCGGCTCCGGTACATAAGACCAGGTGCCCAAAGGGGCTCGCGTGCCGGTGCGAGGCCGGCGCGCGGGTATTTGGGGCCAGGGCGCACCGGGAGTGAAAGGCGCCAGGACGCAACTGGCGGAAGGCCGTTAGCCTAGAGGCAGAAGCGCACGGGAGCTCGGGTGCACCGGGCTGAGAGGGTGGCTGGCCAACAGGTCGGAGTGCCACCGACCGTTCGAACCTGACCGGGTAATGCCGGCGTAGGGAGGTGGCAAGTGTCGTCCAGCCCGAAGGCACCAAAGAGGGACCTGCGACCTCGGATCGAACTCGGGCAGAGCTGCGAGGACGCTCCGGGGAAAGAGCTACGCCGGGCCGGGTGGGGTCTCACCCTCACCGCACCGGACGCGGTCTTTCCCGCGCCGAGGCACCCGGGAAGACGGACACCGCGAACCGGCCTCCGGCAGGCGGCGGCCGGGCTCGCCCTTTTCGGGGCCGCCTCGATCGGCCTCGGGGCATGCGGGTCCGGGGCGGTGTCCCCGGGGAAGGCAGCGACCGGCAGCGCGCTGGGCCTCGCGACGGCGCGGAGCGGTGGGAGCGCCTATTTCGCAGAGGAACCGGAGACACCTCCCGACTACATCTTCCCCCTCGTCTCGGGCCAGTACTTCACAGTCGAGAACACCTCGGACTTCCAGACGCTCCTCTACGAGCCTCTCTACTGGTTCGGCGACCGGGGGAGCACCTCGGTCGACTACCCGCTGTCGATCGGCAACGCTCCGGTGTACAGCGACGACAACCGGGTTGTGACGATCACGCTCAAGCACTACGAGTGGTCGGACGGTGAGCCGGTGAGCGCCCGCGACGTCATCTTCTGGATCAACTTGTTGAAGGCGAACCGCGACCAATGGGCCTCGTACGTCCCCGGCGGCTTCCCCGACAACGTGACCTCGGCGACGGCGTTGAACGCGAGGACAGTCCGGCTCGAGCTCGACGCCTCGTACAACCCCGTCTGGTTCACCTACAACGAGCTGTCGCAGATAACGCCCCTTCCGCTCGCCTGGGATCGCACGTCTCTCGCTGCTCGTGCGCCCTCGCCGTCGGCGAAGCATCTCCCCGATCTCACGGCCTCGGGCGCGAGGTCCGTTTACAACTTCCTCAACGGCCAGGCCAAGGCGATCGGCAGCTACGCCTCGAGCCCGATCTGGTCCGTGGTGGACGGAGCCTGGAAGCTCGTCGGCCTCACGACTGACGGGACCGCCTCTTTCGTGCCCAACAGGCTTTTCTCGGGCCCGGACAAGGCGCATCTCGCAAGGTTCGTCGAGCTCTCCTACACGAGCGCCGCGGCAGAGTTCTCGGTGCTGCGGGCAGGCTCTGCTGTCGGAGGGCCCGGCACCGCCTCGGGCGACCAGATCTCGGTCGGGTACGTGCCCGACAACGACCTGCCGCAGTCGGGGGAGCTCAAGTCTCAGGGCTACCAGCTCGTGGACTGGTTTCCCTTCCAGTTCGACTACTTCGAGCCGAACCTCAACAACCCGGAGGTCGGTCCGATCCTGCGCCAGCTCTACTTCCGCGAGGCGTTCCAGCATTTGGTGGACCAAGAGGGCTGGATCCACGCCTACTACGGCGGTCTCGGCCTTCCCACCTACGGCCCGGTGCCCGCGAGCCCGCCCAACCCCTACGCGGACGCGAAGGCATCGGTGAACCCGTATCCCTTCAGCATCGCGGCGGCGAGGGCGCTCCTTTACGACCACGGTTGGAAGGTCGTCCCCAACGGTGTCACGACCTGTGGGCGTCCGGGGTCGGGACCTAAGGACTGCGGGAAGGGGATCGCCAGGGGCGAGGGCCTCAACTTCACGCTCATGTACCCGAGCGGGCTGGTCTACACCGACGGCTCCATGGTCGACCTGCAGTCGGTGGCCAAGGAGGTGGGCATCGAGATCGCTTTGAAGGAGGTGACCCCGACCACGATCGCCTCCACGATCTTGAGCTGTACGCCGAGCCAACCGGCCTGCGGCTGGCAGCTCGGCCAGTACGGCACCGGATGGGTCTTCGAGCCGGACCACTATCCGAGCGGGGAGGAGATCTTCGAGACCGGCGCGCTCGGCAACGTGTCCAACTACACGAACGCCACGACCGACAAGCTCATCGTGGACACGACCAAGACGACCGCCGCGGGAGCCAAAGCCGCCCTCGACGCCTACCAGGACCAGGTCCGTCTCCAGCTGCCCAACTTCTGGCAGCCGAGCCCTGGAACACTCGTGACGGTCCAGTCCAACCTCCACGGGTTCTCCCCCAACGCCTACGGGTTCATCAGTCCCGAAGAGTGGTACTTCACGAAGGCCTGACAGTGCACGACCCCCGACAAGACCAGGACCACCGCAGGTGATCGGGTACACGCTGCGCCGTCTCGTCCAGGCGGCGGTGGTCCTGATTGGCTTGACAGTGCTCGTGTTCGCCCTCGAGCACATGATCCCCGGCAACCTCGCCCGGGCCATCCTCGGTCCGAGGGCGAGCCCGGGGGCGATAGCGTCCTTCGACAGGACGAACGGCCTGCAGCGCCCGGTCGTGTCGCAGTACCTGACTTTTCTCTCCCAGGTCGTGCACGGGAACCTCGGGTACTCCTACCGACTTAACCAGAGCGTCGATTCGCTCGTAGTCCACGAGCTGCCGAACGACCTCATCCTCGTAGGCGTCGCCCTGTGTCTGGCGCTTGCCATCGCGATCCCGCTCGGGGTCGCCCAGGCACTGCGGCGCAATCGGGCGCTCGACCACGTGGCGACGGGGGTCTCGTTCCTCCTCTACTCCATGCCCTCGTACTGGCTCGGGCTCCTGCTCATCGCAGGCCTGGCGATAGGCGTGCACGTGTTCCCGCCGGAGGCGCCCCAGGCTGCCTCCCCGGCCGGGGTTCTCGCCGATCCCCGGGCGCTCGTGCTGCCCGTGATCACCCTCACCCTAGTGAACGTGGCCCTTTTCGGCCGCTACATGCGCTCGGCCGCGGTCGACACCCTGGCCCAGGACTACGTCCGCATGGCGCGTTCGAAGGGCCTTCCCGAGCGTGCGGTGCTGTTGCGCCACGTGCTTCGCAACTCGCTCGTGCCGGTCGTCACGCTTCTCGGCCTGTCCGTGCCGGCGGTGCTGACGACAGGGCTCGTGGTCGAGTACGTCTTCAACTTCCCGGGCCTCGGCCTCACGTATTTCAACGCCGCTGTCAACGC
>Ga0181520_10007486_pt1 | contig 16061 bp, 11 predicted proteins | sample PEATcosm2014_Bin_29_FD_132451 | JGI IMG/M metagenome (GOLD analysis project Ga0181520, IMG submission 132451) | Peatland microbial communities from MTU Mesocosm Facility, Houghton, MI, USA - PEATcosm2014_Bin02_30_metaG | ecosystem: Environmental > Terrestrial > Soil > Wetlands > Peat | place...
ATTCCGTACGAGATTGGGGAAGAGTAAGGCGGTTTGTGTGAAGCTGGTTTCGTGGTCTCCCACCCTAGCCGCAAAAAAACAATGACGCGGAGCGCAAAGGGCGCCCAGGTCGGGCGCCCGACACCCAGCTGCCTTACATTCGGAATCATCAAAGGTTTCCGTCTGGCTTCAGACTTAGAACTCTGTTGCAATGCGCAATGAGAAACTCCTCGACGGCCCAATGGCGTTGCCGGAGAACAGGCCTCCGAAATCAATCACATCCAAAACGTTATTCAGGTTCTGGCCGTCTGCTTCAAGGCGCACCTTCACGCGTTCCGACTTGTAGATGTCTGCTCCAGCGGAAGCGTTGGCCTGGAAGACCGGATAAATTCGGCCCCGAGCGAAGTTGATGCGATTCAGGACAGCCTGGCCATACTCGGCCAACACTGTCGAGGGATTACCGTCGAAGTCGAACGGCAAACCTGAGTCGAACTGCACATCGAAGGAAGTCCAAATGCGTGTTGTTGCCTGGTAGCGGATTCGGCCGCGGACGGTATTGCGTTGATCCTGCGAGTCGGGAGAGTGGCCGGTTAACTGGGAAGCGGCCTGACTAGCATTGGAGCCGAAAAAAAGTCCGCCGGTCACTGGAAACCAGGCGTTGCCGACGATATAGGAGTAATTACCAAAGCCGGAGAGGCGATGCCACTCGGGAACTTCCAGCTTGCCTTCAATCCCATAAAGAATGGCCTTGCGGAAGGCGATGGGGAAGCTGATTGGGGTATTTTCGATCTGGCTGTCGTCGGCATAGTTCGAGACGAATCGCCGAAAGTAGTTGCCGCCCAGCTTCACGTGGCCGAGAAAGACCTTGGTAAGGCCGGCTTCGTAGTAATCCCCTTGCGATGGCCGCAAGGGCAAACGAAGGAAGCCTGTGGGATCGATGGATGCAACATTCGGTGAGCTGGAGAGCAGGATGTTCTCGAACGAGGGGGTTTGAAAGACGCGGTCGTAGGAGAAGTGGATGACGGCTTCTGACTTTTGAAAGTAATGGGAGATGGCGAGACGCGGCTGAAAGGCCTGCTGATTGGTCAGCAACTGATAGTGGTCCCAGCGCAGGCCGGCGTTGATGGTCCAGCCGTGCAGGCGAATCAGGTCCTGCAGGAAGACCGATTGCTCGAGGTCGGGACGGTTCGCCCGATAGGCGAAGGTCGTGGGCGAGCCAGGGTCGAACTGCGTTGGGTCGGTGATGTTGTAGTTCATCTTCTCGTTGAGAAAGATGTTGTCCGACTCAACGCCCGCTTTCCACTCGTTCACTCCACGGTCGATGATGACGCTGCCTTTGAAATAGCCCTCGCGAAACCAGTTGTGCTGAAACAACTCGATAGGCGTCGACTGGGGGTTGGAGTAAAAGTCATTTGAATTGTCGCGAACCATTCCGCGAAGATCCGCTGTGGCGCCTAGAGAAAAGATGTGCTCGTAAGAGGCAGTTCCCATAGTTTCAAAGTTGTCTGCATTCTGGCGCTGGCCGGCCTGCTGCTGCACCAGCTCGTTGGGAATGTCGTAGCGGGCAAGTTCATGGCGCACCGTGAATTTGACCCGGTTGCTCGGCGTCAGATCGCGCGCGTAGTCCAGTGAGAGATCGCCTACCGTGCCCGTATTGCAAAAGTTTTGCGGCACAACAGGGTTCAAGTAGTGTTCCGTGGTGCTGCCACTTGCGCTGCCGCCCAGCGTGTTCTTGCCCCAGGCGTACTGGCCCTTTGTGAATGCGCCGCCCGAGCGGAAGCTGCCGCCGGACAGGACGACCTGCCCCTTGAAGCCTGGCTGAAGATCCTGCGCAGTGTTCAGCTCCACGACGCCACCCATCTTTCGTCCATATTCGGCGGGGATGCCGGCGGTAAAGATGCTCATCGATTCGATATCGTCGGCTTCAATTTCCGGCCCGAAGCTGGGCGAGCGGTTATCGGTCAGCGGAATACCGTCGACGACAAACTGCGTCTGGTACTCCGAACCGCGGGGATGCAAGACGGCATTGCCTTCATACAGCCAGCCGGGCTGGGAGTTAACGAGGTCCTGCAGGTCGCGGCCGGGGACCGAGCCGAGGCGGTCCTGAATGACATCGGCACCGATCTGGCTGACCGAGCCAGCCTGATCGGGGTCAATGAGTGTGTTAGCCGCATTCACCGTGACGGATTGGTTCACCGTGGGCAACGCAAGCTGGACCTTGTACTCGGTGGTGAGCGAGGAGCGAATTTCAACCGATTCGACTCGAGGGGCAAAACCGGGCCGTTCGATTTCAAGCTGATAAATACCAAAGGGCAGGTGCTCGACGTCAAGGATTCCCTTATCGTTCGTGACAAGCGTCTGACGATACTGATTGGCCTTGCTGATGATCCGGATGGTTGCTTTCACGCCAAGGGAACTGGGGTCGGTAATCTTAAGGAGCAATCCACCACTGTCGCTCTGGCTAAGGGCCGGAATGGCAATCAGAAACATCAGAGCTCGAAATCGTTTCAAGGGTCAAAAAACCTCAGTCCCTTCGCGGTGAGTCGCTGTCCGGTCAGACGGTGATACCGGTCGCGCGGTGTGGGTTGTTCGCTGAGGTTATTATCGCCGAGGCGCGGATTGAGCGCTCCTTCGGGAGATGTCCGGAGGAGCGTGGGGATCACGGCGGTGCGGCAGGCTGGACCCCCGCCAGGAAGTGTGACTCTAATCTTCCTCAGTTTGCGTGATGAGGTAGCGCTCGTAGCCAATTTCTTTGATCTGGTGTACTTGCGCTTCCAGCCAATCGACGTGGCCCTCTTCATCCCGAAGCAGTTTCATAAAAAGGTCGCGGGAGCCGTTGTCGCCATTCTCGACACATACTCGAATTGAGTCGTTATAAGAAGCGACCGCTTCGTGTTCGAGCCCCAAGTCAGATTCGATCATATCTTTGACCGACTTCCCGATAGCCAGCTCCAGCGGCTTCATGCTCGGTGTCCCATCCAGGAAGAGAATCCGCTCCATGAGCAGCTCGGCATGCTTCATCTCATCGATCGACTGCTTCTTGATGTACTTGGAGTATTTCTTGTAGCCCCAGTTCTCTGACATCTCCGCATGGAGGAAGTACTGGTTGATCGCCGTCAACTCGTCGCGGAGAGCTTGATTCAAATGCTCAAGCACTTTCGGATTTCCCTTCATGGTGGCCCCTCTCCTCTGAGCGAATTCAGAGTTTCTGTGTGTCCGGAATTCGCATAGGCTATCACTCTTAATAGTCAATAGAAAAGGCGTGCGCCCTTCCAGCCCTTATGGCGCGGGGTAGAACGGCAGCTTGTCATTGGTCTCGTTGGCCCGCTTGACGGTGATGTCGTCCATAAGCAGGGCTGGACCCAGGACGGTGGTGGGAACTTCGCCATCGGAGTTGGCCACGTAGAGATCCTTGCCTGCGGCCTCAATGCCGGAGCGCAGGGCGCGCTGATCGAGGTCGTCGAGGACAGCGCCGCGGACCAGCTCGCGCTTGCCGTCAGTGCCGACACGGTAGAGCAAACGTGGCGTTTTAGCGCCACCGAGGGTTTCGACGTAATAGACGCTCTTGAGACCGCGATCCTTGGCCATGTCGATGAGCTTGTGAAAGAGCTCGTCGTCGCTGAGGCCGTCCTTTGCCGTGATCTTGAGAACGGAGATGGAAGGCCGGGCTGCGCCGGCGATGCCGGCGCGGCCGTGTCCGTTCGACTGGGGAAAGTCGCGCACGGGCTCGCGGCCAATGAGGTAGTTCTGCAACTTGCCGTCAGCGACAAGATCGACGGGCTGGGCGGGCACGCCCTCGTCATCGACTTCGTAAGCTCCAGCGAGAGCCTTGCCATCGAACGTCTTCAGGCCGGGATCGTCGACCACCTGCATCTGATCGGGCAATATGCGCGCGTGAAAGCTGGAGGCGAATGGGCCGTTGGTGCGCGCTTCGGTGCCGAGCTTGGGGCGGGTTGCGACGACTCCACCTTCAAGGAGGCCGCGCAGGGTGTCGGCGCCGGCGTCGGAACTGAGAAGGACCGGCCCATGGTACTCCTCTTCGACCATGGGGGCTTTGCGCAGATCGGCGAGGGAAGCAATTTGTTCGACGACCTTGTTCTCGAAGAAGTCCTGCGGCTCGAGGTCTTTGAGCGAGACGGCAGTGGTGACGCGCGAGCGTTCGAGCCGCATGCCATCGGCGGCCTGAGTGCCGACGGCGAAGCTTTCCTGGTAGAGGGCGGAGGATTTGCGGACGATGGTTCCTTCGCTGTTGACGAGCCAGGTATTGATGACACGGCCTGAAAAGCTGGCGAAGGAAAACTCGACGTCGTGTTGGGAGTCCTTGACCTTGGGATCGGTGCGATAGAGGCCGCTGGCGTGCGCGACGCGGTCTTCCCAGGCTGCCTCGTCGAGCTGAAGCTTGAGCGGCTCGGCAAGGGAGATGATGGGCTTCTCCTTGCTGAAGTCGTCGGCCTGGGGCGGGGTCTGGACCTGCTTGAGCGCGGCTTGCTTCTGGGCGTAGGCCGCGAGAGCCGCTTTGTAAGCCTGATCGGTGGCCATCCAGAGCGTAGAGCGGATGGCGATCGGGTCGTCACTCAGCGCCGAGAGCTGGATGTTGCCGTCGCCGCGTCCGCCAGAGCTGTCGGTCTTGTAGTCGCCGACGCGCACGGTAATGCGCGCGATGCGCTCGTGGGTGTGCTGTCCGCCCTCCGTGGCGCCGTACTCAGCCTTGGTCTCGAAGTTGTCGACATCCTCGATGCGGTACTGAATGAAGAAGGGCTTTTCGAAGTCCTTGAGCTGGAGCTGGGTCATGCTGCGATCCATCTCGGCGAGCATGGCATTGAGGACGGGGTCCTTCTCTGCGTCGGCGCGGGTGGGCTGCGCGGCCCGTGCGGATGGAACGGCGATGCAGAGGGCGAGGAACGCGGCGGTGGAGGCTATGCGGGCAAGTCGTGTGCGGTTCATTTGTCCTCCTTCATTCCGTTCGGAGTTGGGGACGCGGCCGGAGTTGCGTGGTCCTCTGAACCGGGGATAGGCAGAATGGGAGGCCGAGCGGTTCCCTGCGACTGCTTCTGGGTTTCGATCTGGCTCAGCAGCATGGCGGGAGCAACAGCGCTGACGGGAATGGTGCCAGACTCAGCGCCGCACTCGCCGTTGAAGACTTCACTCTTGTCGCTGGTGGCGGCGATGTTCTTCATTGCGGCGAGGGGAGTGCCGACGATGCTGACGCCGCGAACGAGTTCATCGGGGCGGCCGTCGACGTAAACGCGCCAGACCACGAGAGGAATCACCTGGAAGGCCTGCGGCGAGCTGCGCGTGGTGACGGCAAAGCCTGAAGAGATGTCTTCAAAGTAGAGGCCGAACATCTTGCCCTGCTCGAGAGCCTTGTCGATGAGCTGCTTGCGCAGTTGGGCGTCGGGGACGGTCTTGGTGGAAGTGACGATCAGGTTGCCCTGGCGGCCGGTAGGGACTTTGCCCGCCTGGGCGCGGCCGTGGCCGTTGGAGTTGGCGAAGCTGGCGATGGGGAGCCGCGACATGAGGAAGGTCTTGAGAACGCCGTCCTGGATGAGATCGACGCGGCGCGCCTTCTGGCCCTCGTCGTCGTAGTTGTAGCTGCCACTCAGCCAGGTGTCGCCGTACTTGGTGAGCGTGGGATCGTCGGCCACGGAAAGGAACGAAGGGAGAATTTCCTTGTCGATCTCTTTGGTGAAGGTCTGCCCTTCTTCGTCGCCGCGCTGGCGCTGGCCCTCGAGGCGATGACCGAGCACTTCGTGGAAGAAGACCGCGGCGGCACGGCCGCTGAGAATGGCGGGCCCGTTGAAGGGCTCGGTGAGCGGCGCCTTGCGGAGCGCTTCAAGGCTTTCGCCGAGCTTTCTGATGTCGGCTTCCATCTCTGCCTGCTGCGGCAGGCCGTCGATGGTCTCCGCTTCGTAGGTCTGCGCGCGGAAGAGGTCCATGCCGTCGTCCGCGCGGGTCATGGCAAAGACGACCAGTCGCGCCTGCAGGTGCGGCGCGACGATGCGTGAGCCTTCAGAGGAGGCGAAGTAATCGGTTTCGTTCTGGACGGAGAGGACGACGGTGTTCTGGTAGACGTCGGGGTAGGCGCGAAAGATCTTTGAAAGCGCGCTCACACGCTGCTGCCAGGCGGAGGTGTCGATGCGGACGGGTGGGGCAGGTTTGCCGATCGAGGTCTGTGGCGCCTCCTGGCTGAAGTCCGGGGACGTGTCCTCTTCCTTGGCGCGGACCTCGGCTTCGGTTTTGACGCGAAGGTAGTTGTCGAGCGCATTGCGATAGCCGGTGTTGGTGGCGAGCCAGAGCGAGCGCTGCAGAGCCTCGCGGTCGTCCGTGATGGGAAGTTGCATGCTGTGGACAGCAGAGCCGCGATGGGTTCCGTGCGTATTGTCGAGCTTGGGGCCGCCAAGGCGGACCTGCACATCGGCTTCGCGGATGTGGTTTGACGTGCTGTCGACGAGTGCTCCAAACTGGGCACGCACGTTGACGATGCTCGCATCGCTGATGGAGTAGCTGAGGAAGTACGGCGGCAGCTTTTGGTCGTCGGTTGTGCCTGTCTTGCCGAGCGACGTGAATGCGCGGTTCAGCTCGGTGGTCATGGCGTCGAGGACGACCGATGTGGCCTGCTGAGCGCGCGCCGGAATGGGCGCAGCCAAGACGAGGAGCCCGAGCGCGGCAGCGAGTACGGCAGATCGAACGGGTGATTGAGCGGGAGATTGACGGACGCAGGAAGCGATGAAGAGGGGGATTCGCGGTGAAGACTGAGCAAGAGGCATCTGTAACCTACATTGTCGCAGAATCGGGCCTTAGAGGGGAAAGCGGGGGAAGGGAAAGCGCGGGGTGGCGGGGGTGTGGCTGGGTCGCGCGCCGGGCCGGGCGCCAAATTGGGCGCTTGCTGAGCGTGGTGGGTCTGGCGATCTTGCTGGCTGGCGTGGCGGCGCGGGAGTGCGCGGGGCAGGCGCCGGGACCTGCGACCGGAGGGGAAAATGCAGGGGCCGGTGCGCAGGCCGGAAGCGCGGGGCCGTCGGCACCGGCACAGGCGGGCGCGACGCCGGCCGTTTCCGCACTGCGGAGCGGGATGGAGTCGCAGGCTTACACGCTGCCGCCGGAGAAGAGGGAGAAGGCGATTGCGCTGAGCCGCATCCGGAACACGCTGGAGATTACGGAGTCGGTCGTCTGGCTGGTGCTGATCTGGTTGTTTCTCGCTTCGCGGGCGGCGGCGTTTCTGGAGTGCCGCGCCATTCACCTGTCGCGGTACAGATGGGTGCAAGGGCTGATCTTTTTTGCGGGGCTACTTGTGCTGTCGATGCTGGCCGGCCTGCCGTTTGACATGATTGGGCACCAATCCAGCCGGGCCTTCGGGATCAGCGTGGAGGGGTGGGGACCGTGGTTTCTCGACCTGGGCAAGGCGCTGGGGCTGGAGATCCTGTTCGGGGCGCCGGTACTGCTGCTTTTCAACTGGATTGTGAGCCGTTGGCCGAAGCGGTATTGGTTTGGCATCTGGCTGGCGACGGTGCCGCTGCTGGTGCTCTCGGTGTTCGCATCGCCCTTTCTGGAGCCGATATTCGACAAGTTCGAGCCGCTCGAAAAGGAGCACGCGGGGCTGGTTGCGGATCTGGAAAAGCTGGTGGCGCGGACCGGAACACAGATTCCGCCGGAGCGGATGTACCTGATGAAGGCGAGCGAGAAGACAAACGGCCTGAACGCGTATGTGAGCGGCATGGGCGCGACGAAGCGGATTGTGGTGTGGGATACGACGGCGGGACGGATTCCGAACGACGAGGTGCTGTTCATCTTTGGCCACGAGAGCGGCCACTACGTGCTGCATCATCTGCCCAAGCAGATGGCGGGGTTTGCGGTCTTCTTTTTCTTCCTATACTGGGGTTGCGCGGGGCTGGCGGGGTGGATGGCGCGGCGATACGGCGGGCGCTGGCTTCGACGGGGCGATGAGGCGACTCCAAACCCGCTGGCGACCAGGGCAGGATTCGTGATTCTGCTGTTTGCGATTTCGATTGCAAGCTTTGTGGCAACGCCGCTGACGAATGCGTTTGTGCGGCACTTTGAGCACGAGGCGGACGTTTATGGGCAGGAGGCGATTCACGGGCTGGTGCCTGACCCGCAGAAGACCGCGGTGGCAGCGTTCAATGCGCTAGGTGAGGCGTGGCTGGATGATCCGGACCCGAGCCCGCTGATCGAGTTCTGGCTTTATGACCACCCGAGCGTGAAGAACAGGGCGAAGTTCGCGGCTCACTACGATCCGTGGGCGAATGGCGGGAGGGGGAGATTCTTCGATCATTAGGGTATAGCCAAGCTTGGCCGTCGCGTCGCTCGGCGCAGCTACCGATTCCCTGAATCGCTGACGGGCGGAGAACTTGCCAAACGGCAGGAATTGGCTTGACAAACGCCCGGTAGTCGGATTTTCTAACAGGCAGGGAGAATCGTTCGCGTCTGCCTAGGTGGGCAAGAGCTCACGGAATACTGAGAAATTGGCGCGGGCCTTACGCAAGTAAAGACAGAGATTCACAGTCCGCAGGTTCCCCACACACAACTAAGAACATGAAATCAGAGAACTACACGGGCTCTAGCACCTTGGTGTTCTCCGTACAAAGGTGGTGCAGGGTATTTCGGCCTACATCCGGACGCCAAAAAAGCCGTAGCCAACTTCACCTTTGAGTTGTCTTGCACCAACGCTTGACTGGGAGAGATTCATGAAAAGACCTGCTATTCGTTGCTTCCTGCTTGCGACCGCCGCTTTTCTGTGGCTGCACGGTATTGACGCGCTTGCGCAAGCCGCGAATGTGCCGACGGTTGAAAAAATGGTGTTTCTCAAGTGCGGCACGATGGGGTTTAAGTTCCACCCCGGCCTCAAGGGCGAATGGGCACGTGCATCTTTGCCAGCATCGGGAGATTCGACAAAGGCTTCCGCCGATTCAGGCCGGGGCAGTGACAACGATGCCGGAGACATCTATATCAGCACGGGTTCCGCGGGGGAAACGACCATCACCTATGGGTTGAAGGATGGCAAAGGAAACCTGGTCGCTGTCCGAGTAAAGGTGGTAGTTAACTGCGCGGCTCCTCCGGGCCGGGAAGGCGATACAGACGGGCCTCAGCCATTTGTGTTGCCCAACACTGAGAAAGTTGTCGATGGACGGCTGCCGTTTGCGGAGCTTCCGAGAGCCGGACCTGGGGCGTTCACGCACCGTCTCACCGGGTGCCCAGCCTGCAAGGGGACTGCTGACAAACTCAACGCAGCTACGGATCTGCTTGCCGCGGCGCGGGAACATTTGATCGCGGATGAGATCGAACTTGTGAAGATCATCAACAGTTACCCGGAAACCATCGCGAATGAAAAAGAGCTCAACAGCGCCCTCAAAGAGATTGACGGTCAACAGACCATCGTCAACAACGATTTCAATGATCTCCGCCGCCAACAGAGGGATATTCGGGACCTGGCCAAGGAACTGAACGAGTGCGAAAAGAAATGCAACCCTCCCGCTGCGGTGACGACCCCAACGCAGCCTGAGCCGACACCGCCCAATAGGACCCCGACAGGTGGTACTTCACCGGATAGCGGTAGCAACACGACGACGCCGAAGCCTAAAGAGCCAAGCGAACTGCGGTCCATTGAGCCAGGACCGGGCACCGCCCCAGGAAAAGGGGAACAAGTGTTCGCGCCGCCGATCACCGGGCCGGGAGGCATGATCGTGGCCACTGTTGTGGATCCCAATGAATCAGGCCCGCACTCGGTGATTGTTGCCACGGTGGACGATAATGGCGGGCATCACTACCTCAAGACGGTCACCGACGACGCGGGGAGGGTGGCTTTCGCCGTGCCCGCGGGCGTGGCGGCATTCGACCTGTTTGAGCACTTTGACCCGCAGGGACAGCCCAGTGTGCCCGTGCATACGGTGGTGGGCGCGACAACGCACATGACCGGCTCCGTGCCGCTGCCCTCGAGCAGCATCCCAAGCGGTGGACCGGCGATTCTTGAAGGCAGTCCGGCCATCCAGCCTGGCGAGGCCGTGGCTTTGCATACGAGGGGCACCGATCCGCTGACGGCCAAGATGACGGTCGACGGAGAAGATTTGGATACCCTCGCAGAATCCGACAGGAGCGTGGTGGCAAGGCTTCCGGACAAGCTGCCCCTTGGCATGCATAAGATCCAGGTTACTTCCGACGGCAAAACATCGAACACGCTTCATGCCGTTGCAGTAACCGTGCAGGCCGATCCCGTGCCGCTGTTGCACGTGGGCCAAGTGAAGACCCTACAGGTTCACGTCGCAGGACTGCCCGCGGGGCAGAAGGCGACGATGCACTTTACCGTGGGCGGGGCGGCAACGGTGCGCGGCGGCGGAACTACTACCGATGTGCCAGTGAAGAACGGCACAGCTAAAGTAGAGGTTCAGGCGACGCGGTCCGGCCAGTTGGAGGTGGGGTACGATCTCGACGTACCAATGCCGGAAGACTAGAGAACGGCGGCTTTGGCCCGAAGTACGAGGTCGGTCAGCCACTGCGCCAATCCTAAGATGGTGACTGGATGGTGGAGGTGAAGATGGTTGAAACCGGAGAATCCTCAGAGTACCGACTGTCGCGGCTTCTGGACGATCCGGAGCCGCGCTGATGTATGCCGTCGCCTTCGATCTGACGGTGACGGACACTTAGGCGTACCACCCTAAGGGCGTCTCCCAGGCATATACCGAGATTTGCGCGATCCAGGGTGAACATGGATTTCGCCGTGTGCAGGAAAGCTTCTACGTTACGGGCGACGAAGACATGGCCGATCTTTTTCTGGCAATCCAGCCGTTGCGGGCACGGGAATGGTTCCCGAGGCCGGTTCGTGATATTCGCGCATTTCGAGTTGAACAGTGGCCGGATTTCGCGGCAATTGTGAAGAGAGCTGGAATCTGAAGCCGCTGATCAACACAGCGAAGCTTCCTAGCAAAGTCTCAGGATGGTTCTTCCCCCATTTTCCATGGTGATTGCATCGCCGGGTGGTCTGCTAGCTGTGTTGATGTGGCGGCTGCGCGGGTCAGGCACAGCGCGATGCGTGACTTTCGACCCGCCCAAACGCCAGCCTGAAATCCAGCGGCGATGCTCAACCGTACTGCATATACCTATGCGCGTGAGACTCACAGTTGCGGCGATGCTGTTGTGCCTGACGCTGAACGTGCAGGCCGCGAGCGGACAGAGCGTTCGCGCCGAAAGCGCTGAGCAACCCTCGACGCTCAAGTGGCAGCCGTGGTCGGATGCGGCCTTTGCGCAGGCACGGGCGGAGCACAAGTTTGTACTGCTCGATCTTGAGGCGGTGTGGTGCCACTGGTGCCATGTGATGGACGACGTTACGTACCGCGACCCCATCGTGATGCGGCTGCTGAACCAACGCTACATTCTGGTGAAGGTGGACCAGGATGCGCGGCCGGACATTTCGAATCGCTACCAGGACTGGGGCTGGCCGGCGACGATCGTTTTTGCGGCGGATGGGTCGGAGATTGTGAAGCGTCAGGGGTACATTCCGCCCCGGCCGATGTCGTCGATGTTGCAGGCGATCATTGACGATCCATCGCCGGGACCGAGCGTGGAAAAGGAAGCGGATTTCCATGCTGCTTCCGATGCGGCGATTGGGGACGAGCTGCTGAAGCGGATTTACCAGGCGTACGACAATCAATACGACAAAGAGGCATCGGGCTGGGGCTTTGGGCACAAGTACCTCGACGCCGACTCTGTGGAGCTGGCGCTGCAGCTTGGCGCGGAGGGGGATGCGGACTACGCAAAGCGCGCCACAGATACGCTCAACAATGCTGCTGCGCTGATTGATCCGGTTTGGGGCGGGATGTACCAGTACTCCGTGGATGGAGTGTGGTCGGAGCCGCATTTTGAGAAACTGATTTCGATTCAGGCTGACGCGCTGCGCGATTACTCGTTGGCCTTTGCGCAGACGCAGAACCCGGCGTTCCTGAAGGCTGCACAGGCGGTGAGTCGCTTTGTCGAGGAGTTTCTGACTTCGCCGGAGGATGGAGCGTTTTACGTGTCTCAGGATGCGGACCTGCACGACGGCGAAGAGAATGCGGCCTACTTCAAGCTGGCGGACAGCGAGCGGCGCAAGCAAGGCATTCCGCGCGTTGACAAGCATGAGTACGCGCGCGAGAACGGGCGTATGGTCAGCGCACTGGCCACTTACTATGCGGCGACTGGCGATGCGTTGGCGTTGACGCGGGCGAAGACGGCGGCGAAGTGGATAAAGGAGCATCGGGCGATTGCGGCCGGACAAGGCGGCCCGGTTGGCGGATATCGGCATGGCGAGAATGATGCGGCTGGGCCGTACCTGGCGGATACGCTTTGTATGGGGCAGGGGCTGCTCGATCTCTACATTGTGGATGGGGACCACGAAGACCTGCGGGGCGCAATTGCCGCGGAGAAGTTTATTGCTTCTGCGTTCAAGCCGGAGGGACCGGGAATGGGATTTGTCAGCTCGCGGACGCCGACCGACGCGGCCTACCGACCGCACCCGGATCGAGAGGAGAACATTGCGCTGGTGAGGTTCGCGTCAATGCTTGCTTTCATCACCGGCGACGAGCGGATTCACGCGACGGCGGCCGAGGCAATGCGTTATGTTGCGGCCGAGCAAGTGGCGTTGAAGCCACTTTCAGCGGGAGTGTTGCTGGCCAATGACGCGTTCAATGCGGCGCCGATCCACGTGACGATTGAGGGTTCGCCCGTGGACCCGGCTGCGATTGCCCTGCACAATGCCGCGCTGCGCAGCATTGTTTCCGATGAGCTGATTGAGATGCGCGATCCGGCCGATCCGTCGCCTTCGCCGACTTCGATCGAATACCCAAAGCTCGATCGGGCTGCGCTATTTTTGTGCACCGCGCGGGCCTGTTCTTCGCCGGTGTATCACGCAGATGATGTGCGGAAGAAGATTGAACGGGCGGTGGTGCAGGGCAGTCGACGAGCGGCGGGCAACGCTGGGGTTGAGGCTGGTCATTGAGGGCGCGACGTTTGCCGTAGGATTGAGTTGATGGTTCTTCCTCCTATTTCTTCCCTGATCGCATCGCTTTTCGGTCTGGCGGCTGTGACGGTGTGGCGGCTGCACGAGTCACGGCGGGCGGTGACGCTGAAGAAGATCATCATTCCGCCGCTGGGGATGGCGACGGGTTTTTCGATGTTTTTGGTGCCGGCGTTTCGGGTGCCGTGGGCGTGGGCTGCGGCGGCATTCGTGATTGGCGCGGTAGCGCTGTCGATTCCGTTGGTGATGACGACGCGGCTCGAGCGGCAGGGCGACGCCGTGATGATGAGGCGGTCGAACGCGTTTCTGGCAGTCTTGTTTGGGCTGGCGGCGGTGCGCTTCCTGGCGCGCGGGTACTTCGACACGATTCTTACCGTCGAGCAGAGCGCGGGAATCTTTTTCATTCTGGCGTTTGGCATGATTGTGCGCTGGAGGGGGAAGTTGCTGGTGGATTATCGCAGGCTGACGGAGGGGGCTTCGCTCGAGGCCACGGAGGGTTGATCCGTTCCTATCCATGGTTCAATGGTGATTCGGCGCGCCGGGGGCTCGATCGACCCGCTATTCGGGAGACGTCAGCCTTCTCCTACCGTTGAAGGACGAATACCTCAACGATCAAGATGGCAAAGAACAGGAAATTGAGACCGACTACGCTTTTATACTTAAAACGCATTTCAGGCGGGAGGCTTTTGAGAATGCGCTCGCGCCGGATTTCCTTTCGGATGCCGTAAGAGATGTCTTGAAAGTCGTTTACGCTTTCGGGTTGTCGGTCCAAGGCTTCGTCTGTCAGTTGGCGCCGGATTTTCGTCTCCCAGAACGCACAAGAGAGCCCTGCTGCGACGGTGGGGATATATAGCGCAATTTTTAACGCGAGCATCGGCTAGTGTCCTTCCAGAGCACAGGCTCCAATCCCTCCTGACAATATAGTCCGATGTGCATTGGCCTTTTGAACTGTGAATCCCGGACCCAGGGCCCCGGCGCCCGAGTTTCACCCCACGGAATACACAGTTTTCGATTGGGCGGTGCGCCTCGTACACTGACAGGGACAGGAGCGCGCTGACCATGGCCTATCCGACGAATTACCGCTATACCCGCGAACATGAATGGATTGAGCTCGATGGCCAAATCGGGACGATCGGGATTACGGATTATGCCCAGAACTCCCTGGGCGACATTGTGTATGTAGACGTGCCGAAGGTGGGGGATCCGGTGACGGCGAACCAGACTTTCGGATCGGTCGAGAGCGTGAAGGCGGTGAGCGATCTTTATTCGCCCGTGTCGGGAACCGTGACCGCGACCAACGAGGAGCTGAAGAACTCGCCGGACAAGATCAACGAAGCGCCGCACGAGACGTGGATCATCAAGGTGGAGCTGAGCGACAAGAGCGAGCTGGAGAAGCTACTGGACGCCGCGGGATACGAGGCGTTTATTGCCGAGGAAACGACGTAGCTGTCTGCGATCAGCCGTCGGCTATCAGTAGGTCTGCGCCGTGCACGCGGTTGAATTTGCCGTAACGATTCAATCTTCCTGTAGAGACAATGAAGTTTGCCAAACTGGTTTTCAGCTGATGGCTGAAAGCTGATGGCTGAAAGCTGAATCAATGCGCTACCTTCCAAAATCCGATGCCGAACGGGCACAGATGCTGGCCGAGATCGGGGCGAGCTCGATTGACGCGCTGTTTGAGGTGATTCCCGAGGAGTATCGGCTGACGGCGGACCTGAATGTTCCGCGGCAGCATGGCGAGTCGGAGATCATCGACTTCTTCAAGGCTGCGGCGGAGAAGAACTCGACTGCTTACACGAGCTTTCTTGGCGCGGGGGCTTATCGGCATTATCGGCCCGTGATTATTGATTCGCTTGTGCAGCGGGGTGAGTTTTTGACCAGCTACACGCCCTACCAGCCGGAGATTACGCAGGGAACGCTGCAGGCGATTTTTGAATTCCAGACGATGATTGCCGAGCTGACCGGCATGGATGTGGCGAACGCCAGCATGTACGACGGGTCAACCGGCGCGGCAGAGGCCGTGATGATGGCGGTGCGCGTGACGGGGCGTCACAAGGCCGTGGTGGCGTCGACGGTGCATCCGGAGTATCGCGAGGTACTGGCGACCTATGCAAAACATCAGGGGCTGCCAAGCACGCTGGTTGGCTATGACCGTGAGACGGGGCGCGTGGACCTGAAGGCGCTCGCAGGCGCGGTGACAGAAGAGACAGCGGCGGTGCTGGTGCAGAGCCCCAACTTTTTTGGAGTGATTGAGGATATTCCGGCAATTGCTGAGATTGCGCACAAGAAGGGCGCGCTGCTGATTGTGTCGATTGCCGAGGCGGTTTCGCTGGGCGTGGTGCGGCCGCCAATGGAAGCGGACATTGTGAGCATGGAGGCGCAGAGCTTTGGCGTGGCGCTGAGCTATGGCGGGCCGTACTGCGGAGTGATCGCGGCGAAGGAGCAGTATCTTCGCCAGATGCCGGGCCGGCTGGTGGGGCAGACGACGGACGCGAATGGTTTCCGCGGGTACGTGCTGACGCTGGCCACGCGCGAGCAGCACATAAGGCGCGAGAAAGCGACCTCGAATATCTGCACCAATCAGGCGCTGGTGGCGCTGATGGCGACGATCTTTCTGACCGTGTATGGGAAGGAAGGGATTCGCGAGCTGGCGGAGCACAACCTGGCGAAGGCGGCCTACGCGGCGGGTGCCTTGGGCGGGGTGTCCGGGGCGAAGGTGTTGTTCGCGGGTGCGCCACGGTTCCACGAGTTTGTGCTTGAGACGGACGAGGCGCCGGCGGCGTTGAGCGAGCGGCTGCTCAAGAACAAGATTGTTGGCGGAGTAGAGCTGAGCCGGTGGTATCCCGAGCTGAAGCACGCGACGTTGTGGTGCGCGACGGAAGTGATCACGAAGGAGCAGATCGATAAAGCGGCGAGGGTGTTGGCGGAATCGTAGACGCAGTGTGGGTGAGTTTGCGTTTGAGTGAGGGCGGGTCGAGGGAATGGCGGAATGACGCAGAGCGATGATTCATTGAAACCGCGGACACTGGGCAAGGTTCGGCCGCACCAGACGCAGAACGAAGGGCTGGTGTTTGAGAAGTCGTCG
>Ga0181520_10007487_pt1 | contig 16059 bp, 20 predicted proteins | sample PEATcosm2014_Bin_29_FD_132451 | JGI IMG/M metagenome (GOLD analysis project Ga0181520, IMG submission 132451) | Peatland microbial communities from MTU Mesocosm Facility, Houghton, MI, USA - PEATcosm2014_Bin02_30_metaG | ecosystem: Environmental > Terrestrial > Soil > Wetlands > Peat | place...
CTGCAAAACCTTTATGCGCCGGTTCGATCCCGGCCCGCGCCTCCAATCTTTTCAAATAGATAAAGCATATCCCCAAGTGCGCTGCGGTCACTCTGTAGCGAGAACTGTAGCGGGGGCATGTTAAGACTCGTGATTCAGTCGATGAACTGCAATAGAAGCGGAAGCAGACGTATATGCGTCTAATAGTGTATGGTGGTGGGGGCTTGCGAAGGAGGAGATCATGCCGTCAGTTTTGGATGTAGCCCAGTACATTTTGGAAGCACATGGCCCCATGACGACCATGAAGCTCCAGAAGCTGGTTTATTACAGCCAGGCTTGGTCCATCGTCTGGACAGACGATCTTCTATTCCCCGAGGAGATCGAGGCTTGGAAGAATGGGCCTGTGGTTCGTCCGCTTTGGGCGGCCACGCGCGGTACGTTCCGAGTGAACAGTATTCCGGGCGGCGACTCCAGCAAGCTCTGGCATGGGGACCGTGACACGATCGATCGGGTACTCCAATTTTATGGTGCGCGTGATGCTCAATGGCTCAGCGATCTAACCCACATGGAAGATCCGTGGAAGGATGCTTACGGTCAGGGACAGAACACGCCGATAACTCCTGCGGCGATGGCCGAGTACTATTCAACTCTTGCGCCTGATGAACAAGCGTGAGGCCCGAATTGCTCGACAAATCCAAGAAAAACTAAAGCAAGACGGAAAGTCAGCGCGGCTCCGGGAGCGCGTTAAAGAGGAGCGTCAAGCTCGTGCAGAGCTGCAGCCGGTCCAGAAGACGCCTCGTGCTGGAGCCAATCCCGGATCGATATACAGCGAACAAGTGACTTGGAATTGCAAAAGCCCCGACGTCTTAGGTACATGGTCTTGGGGTGTCGATCGTCAACGGACCCAGCAAGAATGGAACGAAACGATTCTCCCTAAACTTCAGGAATGGGCGAGGTTGACTTGGGGCGAGATCGACAACATGGTTTCGGGCTCAGATAATTCACGCCATAAGATGCATCACAACATGGACGCTGAGCAAATCTGCGAGGAGGCTCAGTATCGACTCATTGAACTGGAGATGTACTCGGATGTAATTTTCCGGTTTCGGTTGGGAAATCTACGGCGCCTTTGGGGATTTCGACAGCTAGCCGAGTTCGAGATCCTTTGGTATGATCCCACCCATCAGATCTACCCTACAGATCCGGAATGATCGTTCCCACGGGATCTTTCCTTCGAGACGACCTTTGATCTAGTTGCACCGCGCGAAATCGACGGCGAGTCGGTGCTGGACGATCTGGATTTTCGGGTTGACATCCGCTGCTTTTATTACTTCATCGTGAAGTTTCTTGGATCCGCCGTGAACGAGAATTCCTCGCGATTTAATGCCCTTCTCTTTCTTGAGGTGTGCCAGATAACGCCGGAGCTGATTGATGGCAGCCACGGTAGGCTGTCCCTGCTTGCACTCGACAATAACAGTCTGGTCATCCCGATCGATTAGGATCACATCGGAACGCGTCCTATCCTGGAACGTCAATTCGCGAACCTTGAGTGTCGGGTGGCCGGGAGAAAGAGACTGGATGTGCCGCCAATCAATACCTGAGCGCCCATGACCGGCCAAAACGAGGGAAACAGCGCGATCAGCATCGCTCCTGTGGCCAGTGCAGCTACGCCCACGCCCACTAGAGCACGTTTCGATCGCAATGAATCAACCAACCCACCAGCCGGCGTCTGAGTGAGAATTCCCGCTATCCCGCCGATTGTGAGCGCCAGTCCGACGCTTTCTTCGTTCCACCTGTAGCCGGCTAGATAAATCGCCAGGAACGGTCCCACTCCCGACTGCACATCTGCAAGAAGGAAATTGAGCCAGTCCAGGCCGCGCAAAGTTCTCTGCGAAGGAGGCGCTTTGGTCTCGATAAACGCGTCGGGCTCGGGCGTTTTCTTCATGGTCGAATTAGAACCATCCTATTGAAAAGCAGACCCTTTAAAGCGGTCACAATCGCACATCCCAAGGACACCGGTTGCGATGAACCCATCGCACAGCGCCTATCGATACTGAGATGATCAGAAACGGGAACGTGAGTGAGTGATTGCTGTGAATTGGGCAAGGTAGGTTCGAGGTCAAACTTTTAAGGTACCCGCGCCCGAGCCTGCTTCGTAACCAAGTGGTCTGGTCTCCCTAGTGAGAACTCTGAAGGCAGGTACCGACGCTGCTCCCCGCAGAGAAGGCAAGTGATAACAATGGACTGGAAGGGGAAGTCCTTTACCCCGGCGGGAACTTGACATCGACACCGTTTGCACTCGACGACGAACTGCTTGCGTTCCTGGATGCCGAATGCCATGGTGGAACCAGCATAGGCGAACATTGAGCGAGAGTATAGCGGCTGGTTTCTGGCTGCCGGCAAAATCAGGGAAACGAACGCATCGTCCATGCCGAAGGCGTTCGGGAATGTGACTCAACTGGTAACTGCCGAACAGCCGGTCGTTCGCCCGGAACCTATAGAACTCCCCGCCGGGCACTCCAGACTCGTTCCAAAAACTTTCCGGAATCCCCATTCCACGTGCTTAATTCCGCAGTGCCGAGATCGGCTGTTTCAGCCTTTCCAAAAACAGGTGATATGGGAAGGCGGCTGTCACCGCTCTAGTTCGTAGTTGGAGGGATTCCGCCGCAGGCCCTTACCCAGAAAACGCAGCTTGAGAACTGCCCGTTAACCCCACCCTGGCAGAGCTAGGATGGGGCACTCGCAGGATGGGCACCGCGTTATTTGCCGTGTATCTTTTGCATAGCGGCTGCGGCTGCGGCGTCCTCAATGACCGGATGAATTTCCAGCTCCAAAACATCCGCCCATTCGGCCGCGTGCTCGGCAAGAACCTCCGGGCCGCTCGCTTCAATCAGGTGCCAGCCAAGCATTGACCCTGGAACATGCCAGCGGCCCAATGTCTTGCCTCCAGCCGGTGCTGGGGCGCCCGTCTTGAGAAACTGCTCAACCGCAGTCTTGTAGTTACTAGTCTTCCACACCACCATGAATTTCATGATTTCTCCTCCTCGGGGAAAGTTTGATTGTGGAGATTGCTTGACCCGTGATGCTCAGCCTGGGCCAAATGGACAGGGCCTATTGCTATACCACGTGAGCGGGAGAAGGTGAGGTATTCTTTGTCGCGCACGCACCGCGAGGCACCGGTGCCCACCTTCCCACCCTTCGCCCATGAGACCGCGTGAAGGATGGGGCAACAAAACTAAAGGGGGTGAGCGAGTGGTCAGGCGGGGACGGCGGGCACGACTCCCTTCGCCAGCATCTGCTTGATGCCGCGGAGCGCCTGGCGAGTGCGTTCCTCGTTCTCGATGAGAGCGAAGCCGACGTGGTTGTCGCCGTGGTCGCCGAAACCGATGCCGTTGTAATAGGCACAGTTGCTCACGGGCGGGTCACCACTAGAGCGGTGACAGCCGCCTTCCCATATCACCTTTTTTTGAAAGGCTGAAACAGCCGAAGAGCTGCGTTCAGGGCGGTTTGTCGCCTACTCGGAAGTTACTCATCGGGAAACGGCATCGTGGCGACTGGAACCCTCTGTGTCCCCCGGGCGACCGCCCATGCGTAAAATCCTGAAATTCAATTGGCGCGCTGCCTTTGCTCACCGAAGTTACGATTCAAGGCGCCGCGACGCCCGCAGGGATTCCAGATTTTCGGATACACAATCTTTCGCGAAGGCGCGTACCATGTGGAAGAGACAGTCCCCGCTTCCCCACTCGTTCGCATGACAGGCAAGTACCGCATCAAGCTGAGTGTGTCCGACGGGGCTAGGGAGGTTATGATGGCCGGTTTTCGAGGTTGTTTCCTGGCTGCGTTGTTGGCCTCCGCGGCAACGCACGGCTTTGGGCAGGTTAAGACCGAACTTGTGAACCCGCAGGGAGCCACGGCGCCTTGTATCGGGATCGGTCCCGTCGGTGGACCTGCAGCCAAAAAATGCGCCACGCTCTTCGAGCAGGCGGGCTTCATTGTGAGCAACCAGGTTGGCTACTCGGGTCTCACCGTCGGTACGGAAGGCAGCAGCGACGGAACCGTTACAAAGATCGATGCTCAGTCGCCGGCTGCCAGTGCGGGTTTCCAGGTGGGCGACATGATCACAGCGGTGAATGGCAAGGCGGCCGAGCTCACTCCCGGGATGATCGCGGCCAAATCGGTCTTCGGACAGCGGGGCGAAACCTTGAACCTGACGTTGAAGCGCGCCGGCTCCCCAGTGAACGTAAGCCTGGTACGTGGTCCGCAGACTGCGCCCAAAGGCCCCACAGCTTCAGGCTTCATGACCGAGGTCAAACTGATGATCAACTGGCAGAACCAGTTCGCTCCCTGCATCGGCATCGGGCCGGCGGCGCCGGTTGCCATCAGTTTTTGTTATGGGCATTTCAAGCCGTACGGATTCATCAAGGCAGAAGAGCTGGGCTCGACAGGTTTTGAGATTGACCTTGCCAATGCGAGCAAGGCCCCGATCACAGCAGTGGCGCCAGACTCTCCCGCGGCGAAGGCCGGCGTGCAGCCGGGTGACGAAATTGTCGCCGTTGGGGGCCAGCCTTTGACTGCCAGCAGAGGAGAAGAGGCTTCTGAGCTTCTCTTCGGAAAGTCGGGCGACCGGCTGCAAGTCAAGGTTCAGCGGGGCGAGGCAAATCCGACTCTCGAACTCGTTTTGGCGTCCAAAGGAAAATAACTTCCGGCGGCCTCATGAACATGGAAGAATTCTTTGCGATATGAAGCGCCCTGGTAGCGCATCGTCGACTCCCCACGCCAGTTCGTAGAGACGTTGCCCGGGATACTCATGGGACATAACTCCTATTCGGGCTACCGCTGTGCCAGAAGTGCTTGTTGCCGACAATCGTGGCATCCGTGCGGGCCTCGGAAAGGCCCGCACGGATGATTTTTATCGCCGGGTGCCCAGGACCTAGGAGTCGCTGAATTCTCAACTCGCGTGTCTAGGCGACCCACTGCCGCTGTGCTGGCCAACTCCTGTATCGTCGCGAATCCGTACAGAACTTCATTTTCGGGGTAACTTCCGGTTTGCCGGTCAACCGACCGGAACATGAGAGTGCCCTTCTGCGTTAAGCTTCTCAATTGGGCCATGGCCGGTAGATTCCCCAAAGGAAGACGCCGGCAAGGATAAAGAAAGGGATGATTTTCATGAAGCAATTGACACATGCTTTAACGGTTGCACTGATGGTCGTCTTGTCGGCAGGCGCGGCTGCTGGGGGCGGCCAGCAAAACGCCGGGACGGAGAAGAATGGTCTCGAGCGCAGACCCGTTCTCGGGTGGAGCAGTTGGAGCTTTCTCCGCAAGGATCCCACGGCAGCGAAGATCGAAGCTCAGGCGCGAGCACTCAAGGACTCCGGCTTGGAGAAACTCGGTTACAACTACATAAACCTGGACGACTTTTGGTACCAGTGTCCGGGCAGCCAGGGTCCCAACGTCGATCGTTATGGCCGCTGGGTGACGGACTCTTCGAGATTCCCGCCACAGGGAGATACCGATGGCATACAGGTAGTCGCTGACTACATTCACAGTCTCGGTATGAAGTTCGGGATCTACGTTACACCGGGTATTTCGAGGCAAGCAGTAAGTAAGAACACGCCGATTAAAGGCACGCCGTACACGGCCGTCCAAATTGCGGATCCGTCTGTGGCGGAGGAAAACTACAACTGCAAAGGCATGCTCGGCATCAGTTACAGTAAGCCCGGAGCGCAGGAGTACATCAATTCATGGGTCGAGATGCTCGCGGCATATGGCGTCGATTACATCAAAATCGACGGCATGAAAAACAGCAACGCCGCTGACGTTGAGGCATGGTCGAAAGCAATACGGCAATGCGGGCGGCCGATCGCCCTGGACGTCACACAGGGAAGCTTTACACAAGCCCTCACCCCAACCCTGATGAAGTACGCTGATCAATGGGAATTCGCACCCGACGTTGAATGCTATAGATGCGAAAAGAACGGCAGCAGCTACCCGCTGACAAGCTGGAGAGACATTGAGAAACGCTTCAACTATGTGGCCGAGTGGCAGCCTTACTCTGGTTCGGGGAGATTCAACGACTATGACTCCATCGAGATAGGGAACGGCAGCAACAACGGGCTTACTGCAATCGAGCGTCAGACGCAGCTGAGTCTTTGGGCGCTTGGATCGGCGCCCCTCATTCTCGGCGTCGATCTCACTAACCTCGACCAACGGGACCTGCAGAAATATCTGAAGAACATCGCAGTCCTCGCGGTTGACCAGGATTCGATCGCTGCGAGAAGAGTTGCCAATACCGGCAACCAGCAGGTGTTCGCCAAGATGGAAGCGAACGGAGACGTGATCGTCGGTTTGTTCAACACCGGCAACACGGCGGAGAAGGTCTCCGTACAGGCATCTGCCGTTGGCCTCCCCAGGAATGAACACGGCTATTCCACGCACAACCTGTGGACGGGCGCGATGGAGAAAACAGGCAGTGACCTCAGTGCGGTTGTTCCATCGCACGGGGTCGTCTTATACCGCGTCAGTGCACTTTGATGTCTGTCGACCTGGAGCTGCACAGTTCCCCGGTTCTACACCGGGGACACTGGGGCCGTAGCGTGGCGCGCATTGCGTGTGAATGGGAAGATCGGGTAGTCTGGAGCGCCGGTTGGGTTGAACATCTCAGTCTCGATCTCACATCCTGCCTCGAGCACACTGACACAGTGCATGATTCGCAGGTGTGGACCCGCTCATCACTGAGCGCCCACTGGACAGATCCGTACGTGCGCGTTTACGCATACGGCTCTTATGAAGGATGAGTGGCGTAAAAGCGTGCATCGGGATAAGGATGCAGGACTCTGGGTGGTGGTATCCACCTTTCCAAGACCGGGGTAAGCTTCTCCCACTTCTTCCTCGCGGTTTGACTGCGGCGAACGAGGACGTTGCGCCACAGTCGATTGACGCGATGTCTGAAGGTGCGCAGCCGATTGAGATTGCCGGGCACAGCATGGTATTAGTAGTGGCCGGTGACAACCTTCCGAAGCCATGCACCAACCTGACTGGTGAGATCATGTTTCCGGCGTTGAAGCTCGGCCTTGATGGCTTTCAGCTTCGCAACCATCCGCTGTTTCGCAGTGATTCGCCAGACAGTGAAGGTTTCGTTCTTGTGGCGCTGCCCACAGTAGTGGGTGAACCCCAAGAAGTTGAAGGTCTCCGGTTTTCCCTTTCCATGCTGCTTCCGGGTCCGGACCGCATAGCGTCCGAACTCGATCAGCCGGGTCTTATCCGGGTGTAGTTCCAAGCCGAACTGTGCCAGCCGTTCCTTGAACTCTTCGAGGAACCGCACAGCATCAACTCGCTGCTGAAAGCCCATCACAAGATCATCGGCGTAGCGAACGATGATGACATCGCCCTTTGCCACTCGCGGGTAACGCGGCTGTCGTGTTGCCTTCCTCCTACACACCATGGAGTTGGCATCCTGAAATGCGACTTTTCGAAGCTCGATCACCCCGCCCACCAATGCCTCTGTCTACGCTTCGGCTGCCGCCTCACGATGACAACCGCAAGACTCGAGGCCAGGATGGATTCGCTACTTCCTATCCTGTAGGGCTCTTGCATCCCCTACAACATGCCGGTTTATCCCGGCGCTCGGCGGATCATCGCCGCTGCTCTGGCACTGCTCGGTCTGAGCCTTTTACTCACATTTCCGCCCATCGTTGATCTTTTCTGAGAGAATCTGTCTCTAGGCACTGACTAGAGTTCACGTGAGGTTTGCCATGCCGATGTTTGTACAAGATTCCCCGCGTCGCCTCTTCTGGGGCACCCTGCTCGTTCGCATCCTCGTCGGCTGGGTCTTTCTTGCGGAGGGTATTCAGAAATTTCTCTTTCCAGCAGCACTCGGCGCCGGTCGTTTTGCGAAGATCGGTATCCCATTACCCCAATTCACAGGTCCATTTGTCGGTGTTGTAGAGATTGTTTGCGGAGCGCTCCTGCTTGTTGGACTTCTGACAACCTTTGCAGTAGTGCCGTTGCTCATCGACATAGCGGTCGCGATTGCGACCACGAAGATCCCAATGCTGCTCAAGCAGGGATTCTGGGCCGCGATGCACGAAGGGCGCACGGATTTCTGTATGTTTGTCGGTCTCATTGCGATTGCTCTTCTCGGAGCAGGAGGCTTGTCACTGGATGAACGGTGGCGGCGTATCCGGTAATGCTCCCATTGCAACGCCACAAGTCGAACCAGCGAGCGGCTCCTGCGCGGAGGTTCTACTGGTCTTTCTTCGCAGTGGCTGTACTTCTTTCGGTGGCCTGATCGCTCATCTCGGGTACTTCCAGAAAGAGATTGTCGAGCGCCGGAAATGGTGCAGCAAGAGCACGATGGCCGAAATCATCGCACTTGCTCAATCCCTGCCCAGAAGGTCATTTATATCTGCCTTTTTCGAGTTGGCTCCCATCTGGCTGCTGATCAGCCGCAGGAGATTTTCCGGCATTTGTGCTTCTGCTGACCGCGTCCTAACGGTTCGGCGGCATCCGTTTCCGGCGGATGTGATTCTGGTCACAGATTCGCCGCTTTCACAGGGATACAGTCTTGCCAACGGTACCGGAGGACACGGAATCTTCGTATCCTTTGTTCTGGGTGGGCTCATCGATTCCATTTCTACTTGAGTCTACCCCGCGGTCAGCCTACTCCGGCACCTGCCAATGGCACGCAGTGTATTCAGTTTCCACGACAGTTTGCCCTGGCAGTGTTCATGTCACAGTAGCAGAGATTCTTACCGATCTTCGGAAGCCATCTGCAGGAGCTGGTCCATGCAGCGATCTTCTCTGGTACGGGTACTCGCAGTGGCCGGATTGACAGCCTCTGTTTGCCTCTCTCTTTCAGCGGCGAAGCAGTCCTCCCACGAGCTTGCTTCATTCGCAAAGTACCTCAGGATACAAGGAGCCTCGCCGGTTGGATCGGAAACCTGCGCCACTTGCCATGCGGAAGTCGCTAAAAACTTCCAGCACGCGTATCACGCGCAGCAAGGGGTCCAGTGCGAGGAGTGCCATGGCAATGGCAGTCTCCACGTCGATGGCGGAGGGGATACATCCAAAATCGTTTCGTTCAAGAATCGCTCCGCGACGGACGCCAACGGAGTGTGCCTGAGTTGCCACGCACAGGACAAAGGCACCCAGCACTGGACGAGCGGCGTGCATGCGGCGAACGGGATTCGTTGCATCGATTGCCACCAGGTCCACGCCAGCGGCGCGAAGGAGGCGCACGATCGCGAGGCCCGGTTCGACACCACCACGCACGGCGCGGGCGATGCGGCATCGATCTCGCCGGAGACCAATGCCATGGTTCAATCGCGTACGGTGACCAACGAGACCTGTCTCAAGTGTCACCAGACGGAGAAGGCGCAGCTCAGCATGCCGTACCATCACCCGTTGCGCGAAGGCAAGATGAGTTGCGTGGATTGCCACGATGCGCACGGAGGCTCGGCGGCCAACAACCTGCGCACGGCCAATGCCAATGAGCTCTGTCTGAGCTGCCATGCGCAATATCGCGGGCCATTCGCCTACCAGCATCCTCCCGTCACGGAAGGTTGCTTGAATTGCCACAAAGCTCACGGATCGCCCAACTCGAACCTGCTGTCGCTGAGCGAACCGGCCTTGTGCCTGCAATGCCATGCGGGCCACCACAACGGAGCCGGCCTGCCCGTGGCGGATCGCTGCACTAACTGCCACAGCTCGATTCACGGCACGGATGTCGCCACGCCCAGCGGTGGAAGCAGATTCATCGACAAGGGGCCGCAGGGAGTGCCCTCCGAGCCAGTGCAGGCCCCGCCGGCAGGTATGGTGGCTTTCTCGCAGGCAACTTCTCACGCGTCCGCTATCACCATCGGCACGGCGGGCGGCGTGTTGGGAGTGATGACTTCCCAACATTTACGCCTCATGCCGGGAGGGCAACGCGAGTTGAACCCAAAAGGCGGTTCTGCTGAAGATGGATCCGGCGCTCCATTGGCGGCTTCGTCTATCAGTTCAGCCGGCTATAGATTCATGGATAATTCGGGATTTGCCGGCCGTGCCGGAGAGTATGACTCCCTGCAACAGTCGGCTGGAACCACCAGCGTTACAACCTATGTACTGCCCAAGAAACATCTGACCCTGGTTTCACGAAACAGAGTCCTGACTGGCAACGACTACTCCATGCGTTCGCAGCTCACCGCCGGCAACTGGCTGAAGGCGGAATTGGACCTGCGCAGCCTGGTGCAGCAGCAGGACCATTACCCTGCCTACATTGCATTGCTGTCCTCAGACTTCGTGGGCAACGTTACCGATCTTATTCCGGCGAACGCCAACTTTGCGGTAACAAGGAGAATCGGCAACGGTTCTGCGCGGGTCAAGTTACCAAATCTGCCCGTCCATCTGTTTGTAAAGGGGGGATGCAGGCAAGAGTGCGCAATACGCAGCTCATCTATTTGGATGAGAACTCGACTCCTGCGGTTTATGTTGGCGGCGTAAATACAACCTGCGGCCAAACCTGTCACCAGCAGTCCCAGTACCAGCCGGTAAACCAAACCACGCGCAATGTTGGCGGCGGTATCGACGTAAGGCTGAAACGCATCCTGCAGTTTAGCCTGGAACACGATTTCAGCAGCTTCAATGATCGGCTCACCTTCCCCACCGCCGCCTACACCGGGCCGTTTACGCCGGAGAACGAAGGCTCTTCGAGCGTCAATCCTCCTCCGTCCGGGCCGGCGCCGGGCGATCTTCCCGCCGGAAACTACTACCTTGACATTCCCTCTCCAAACCAGTATTCGGCAGACGCCTTGAGCCTGTACCTGACGCCATCCGACGGGTTGAGCATCAACGCTCAAGCGACCTATACACGCCTGCGCAACACGTTTACCCGCAATCCTCAGAATTGGTTCGACTCGGATGAGACGCTGAACTGGCTTCCGGTAGCGCGTGTGCAGCTCATCGCCGATTACCACCAGCAGAACCTGATCAACGGCTTCGCGCCGTACTACAGTATGTACGGAAACGTCTCGTATCACCGGCATTGGGAGGGCCTGCGTATCGAGGGAGAACTGCCGGCCGGCTTCAATGTCGAGGCTCACTACCGGCGCAGCGGGATTACGCGCTCCAATGCCTCCCTGTGGCCGCAGATTTATTCGATGGACAATACGGACTTGCTGACCGTGGTGCCCTCCTCGACCAGCGACGCCGCGGGGGCGGCGTTGCGCTATCGCAATCGCCTGTGGACCGCGAGAGCGGGAGATGAATGGACCAAAACCCAGCATCCCGGTTTCCTGATCGTTCCGCAAAACCAGAATCGCATCTTTGCCAATCTGTCCCTCACGCCCGCAAGCTGGCTGGTTCTTTCCAACGACGCCAGCATCCTTGTGCAAAACACCTTTCCAGCCGTTGCGCTTCCCAATTCTCCCACCGCCGCGCAGAGCTTCGGCGGGGACATTGCCGGTCTGCCTCTCGACTTTCAGCGGCGTGACCGCTTCTATACCGACGCGGCCAATGCTACAATGCGCTTCGTGCCAGGCTGGGACCTCGGGTTGGGATATTCCTACCAGCAGAACAATCTGACCAGCTACATGGCCTTCCAGAATGATAGTTCTGTCAACTATATTGTCGATGAGCCAAACGTACCCTACAAGCAGCTCAGCCAGGTCTTCTGGGGCGATTCGACCTATACGGTCAAGCAGCGCCTGGGCCTGGATCTGCGGCTCACCCACAACGCCTCAAGCAGCGGGTTCCGCCCCGACCTCAATCCCAACGACGCCGCCCAGTTGGGCAATGCGGCTCTGATCCAGCAGGGAACCTTCGATCCGGTGATGTTCCAGTCCGCTCTCGGCAACCTGGCTCTCAGTTCAACCCAGATCTCGGGAGTGAAGGTGCCGCAATGGATCGGCCAGGGCAAGGCGTACTATCTCTTCCCATACAAGATCGAGGGTGGCACCGTCTTCTACTACGGAAGCTATGGCGACCACTGGAATCCGAATCTGAACGGCGTGATGCGCACCTTCGACGTTTACATCGGACGCACTTGGTAGCACAGGGGGCCATAGCCTCCGCAATAAAGCCCGAGTTCTGAGAAAAGGGTCTGGGAGCCTCAGTCTTTTGCAACAGAGCAGGGAGAGAGCCAGCATCCCGGTACGCCAGAATCAATCAATGTTTAGCCGGGCAGTCTGGATCGGGACCGAAAAACGCCCCAGGGTTCGGGAACGGATATCGTCTGGACCGTCGCCCCTGGCCACATGGCTTTGGGCGAAAAAAGGCGCCATTAGGGGTCTCTATCTATAGAGGAGGTGCTGCTTCTAGTTAAGTTTGGTTTTCTTTTTTGCCTCGTCCGCCGCACGGGCCTGCGCGTCGAGCCCGTTCGTAGGGTCTTTGTGGAACAACTTCCGCGAAATATCCGGCCAGAATTCCTGAAGAGTCGCGCCAAAAGTGCCCTCGAGGGTCACGGTGATTCCGGCTTCGAAGGTCTGTGCAACGCCCGATTTGCTGTCTGAAGGGTAATAGAGATTGGAAATCGCGCCCGAAACGATATTTCCCCCGACGTTGGAGTAGTTGGGTTCCCACTTGCCCGTGTTGTCGTGTTTGCAGATGAAGCTGGTAGCCACGGCATAAAAAAGCCGGTGCATCGCTTTGCCGTGGCCGAGCCGAAAGTAGCGTGGATCCTGGTGGAGAATGATGGGCAGAAATGCATTTCCGATCATCGTGCCGTCGAAGGCATCGAGATAGCTGGCGCCGGAGCGTTTGAGATATCCTTCTGGACCCCAGCCAAATCCCGGATTGTCGTCCTTCGCCTCGCCCAGCCCAGCCACGATGAATGCAATTGCGAACGTGTAGGGGTCGACAGCCGAGTGTAAGGCAAGGTTGACCTTCTGTTTTGCGGTGAGGGAAACTGCGTCGCTGACGTAGGATGTATTGAAGCTGGGAATGATACCCAGCACCCGCTGGTGCTCCTGCTGCTTGATCTGGTCTTCGGCCTTTTGTTGTTTGCTTTTATCCGTAGGGGTTAGCACGGTGGGCGTTCCTGAAGAGCTGGAACTGCTATCTGCAACCGGACTATTTGTCGCGGGGTCTTGAGCTGGAGTGGATACTTGCGCAGGCGGCTGAGCCTGTTGGCCTTGTTCGCCGGCAGGCTGCTGATCGCGGGGCTCGGCAAGTGCAACTTCAATTTGCGGCTGCGGAGCCTCCGGCAAGTCCTGGGTCGTGAAGTTTGGACCTTGTGAAGCTTCCTGCGACTTGAGACAAGCAGGGTGCAGAACCAAAGCCATCCCGGCAATCAGTAAGGCAGCAACTAATCGAAAGTCTGAGAGCATCCATTCACCTTTGGTGGATTAAGACCCCCTCCGCCTTATCTGCCATGAAGAGAGTACGTTGCCGTTGAGATGATCCTCTTCTGACGAGGCCATCCCTGCGGAGAAGCTCCGGCGCCCAAAATTCTAGTGCGAATATGCGGTTCTAAAGGTTAGACGACTTTCCGTGCCTAAAGAATCAGTGAATTTGCCTCGCGCTCGCCTTCGCACTCGCCCCAGCAGTCTCCAGATGTAGGATATCCTCTTTCGCCAAATCAGGAGTTTCGCCTGGATTTGGGACCGCTGGCCAGAATTGCCGTGGTCCAGCCGTCACCGGGAATGGAAGCCGCGCGATCAAGCCGCGAAATCGATGAACCCTTTCTCGGGATTTGTGGAGATCAGTTTCACCGTCACCTTGTCGCCCACGTCAAGCCCTTTGCCCCCCTGCACCAGCTTCCCTTCCACGTGCGGATCGAGTGTCCGAACGAATGTGCCGTATTTATTCACTCCTGTAACGATGGCCTGGAATGTTTGCCCGATGCGCGGGTGCAGCACAACGGCGGCGATACGCTTCTGCATCTCGCGCTCCACCTTGCGGGCATTGTCTTCCATCAGCGTGCACCGCGCCGCAATCGCACTCAGATCGTCTGTGCTGTAGGGCTGCTGACCATGGGCGAAGTATGCCTTCAGCAGCCGCTGCGTCACCACGTCGGGAAAGCGGCGGTTGGGCGCCGTCGAATGCGTGTAGTCCTGGACGGCCAGGCCGAAGTGGCCAGGCGAGACTTCATTGGGCTTCACCAGCACATACTCGCCCGGTCCCATCAGCTTGACGACCGTCAAAGAAAGGTCGGGAAAGTGGTCGGGATCCTTCTGTTTCTGCGCCAGCAGAAAATCGTTCAGTGCCTTCGAGTCAGGTTCCGCAGGCAGAGTGGCGCCCAGCCCCGCGGCGACTTCGACAATGCGGTCCCACCGCTTGGGCGTACGAACGATGCGTCGGATACTGGCCACGCCGGCGTCCTCAAAGGTTCGCGCGATCACCCCATTGGCCGCAACCATGAACTCCTCGATGAGCGACGTGGCGCGGTTCTTTTCCAGTTTCGCAATCTCCACGGCATCGTCCTTCAGCATCACAGGCCGGGTCTCGATCGTTTCAAGATCGAGCGCCCCGTGCTGGAAGCGCCCACCCACCATGCGCTGCGCTGCCGTGTCCTGCAGTTTCAGTTGCGCCGCCAATTCAGCGCTTGCAGCCACCTTGGCCGGCGCCGGACCGCGCCCTTCAAGCCATGCGCCAACGCTGTTATATGCCAGTTGCGCCCGGTTCCGCACCAGCGCCCGGTATGCTTTGCCGTCAGATGCCGTGCCGGCCGCATCCACCGCGTACTCGATGACCACTGCAACGCGGTCTTCGTTTTCATTCAGCGAGGTAATGCCCTCGGAGAGCTCTGTGGGCAGCATGGGAAAAACTTTGACGCCGGTATAAACCGACGTCGTCTCGCTGCTGGCGTGGCCGTCAATGATGGTGCCCTTGCTGACGCGCGCATCCACGTCGGCCACGCCCACAAGCACGCGAATGCGGCCGTCAGGCAACTGCTCGGCCCATTCAATCTGATCCAGGTCCTTTGACGTGTCGTTATCGATCGAAGACCAGAGCAGATTGCGCAAATCCTGCGCGCCGGGTGCGCCGGGCAGTTCGGGGTGAGCTTCGATTGCGCTCAGTTCTGCGTTGGCCTTGGCTGGGAAATCCGGCTGAAAGCCGTGCTCGATCATGGTGGTGTGCGCCGCGGCAACAAGATTGAAGTGATAAGGATGGCTGCTGGACATGCGAAAAGGGCTCCTTGGGTGCGACATGCCAGCCTATCACTTCCGGCTGGCATTCCCGCGCAACCGGTACTGCCCTAACACTGCGTTGCTAGCAGAAAGGAGGGTTAAATGAGCTTTTCAGGCTCGTCCATCGACGATAGTAACGAAAGAGTCAATATACTGGACTCGACAATATGCAGGGACTCGACAGGAAAGCTTTGTCAGTGCATTCTTGTATCTTAGCTACCTGTGGAGTGAGGCAAAGTTTTCTCCGCCTGAGCGAGCTTCCACCGCTCTCAACAGATGAGTTGTCACGCTTTCCCGTGGGCGCACTCAAAGCCTTCAAGGCCAAGGTCGGTATAAAGTTCGTATTTCCCCGAGGAAGGATTCTTCTCTATGCGTCTTTCACCGATTCTGCCCACAATTCGCTCCGGGAGCGTCAGGGGCGGTCGACCGCAGGTCCGAAACCGGCGCAATTCGACGGCACCGGCTCGCTTCCGCTTTCCGGCCCAAATCACTGACGTGGATGCCCCGCTGCGCCACGCCGAGCTCTTCTACCTGCAAAAGCAGATTCAGTTGCAGACCCCCATGGTGATCGTCCTCGAAGACGGCGAGCAGATGGATGGCTGCATTGAATGGTACGACCGCAACGCACTCAAGGTTCGCGGCAAAACCAAGTCCCTGATCTATAAGTCCGCAATAAAATACATGTACAAGCTCGGCGACTTAGGGCAGTAGCCAGGAGCAGTGGTTAGTGATTGGTGGTTAGAATACAAAGGCCGCCGCCCCCAACCTTGCAATTTTCTCCAATCGCAAAGGTGGGAAAGCACAAGTCTTATTAGTACTACAGTCGTAAATCGAGGTTTTCGGAGTGAGCAGGGGGTTAACCCCCTGAATGACGGCGAATTTACGGGGCCTTCAGGCCCGGGCTCTTGGCTTCTTCGCAGGATTTGAACGAAATACAACTATAGTACCAGCTTTGAAAATCTGCCTTACCGCTGCC
>Ga0181520_10007488_pt1 | contig 16059 bp, 16 predicted proteins | sample PEATcosm2014_Bin_29_FD_132451 | JGI IMG/M metagenome (GOLD analysis project Ga0181520, IMG submission 132451) | Peatland microbial communities from MTU Mesocosm Facility, Houghton, MI, USA - PEATcosm2014_Bin02_30_metaG | ecosystem: Environmental > Terrestrial > Soil > Wetlands > Peat | place...
CCGAGCATTGCGTCCATGATTTCCGATATGTTATCCACAAAATTAATAGTTTTGCCTGTTTCCACTATTGTGTGGATTTTTTCTTCATAGATCTTCGCGATCTCAAGCCTTTCCCTGTAGGTTCTGATTAAGCCGTCGTTTGGGGTGTTATTCATATCTGCCATATTTTTTTTAAAAGTAATTGTTACAAATCTGTTCCTGTTTCAATTATCCGGTTATTTACAGTTTTTATTATAGTAAACAACCTTCAATTTTTGAATAAACAACAATTAACTATCCGTTAATATTTTACAGCATTCATTCACCCGGCAGGACAGCCGCCAAAAAAAAATTAACACGCCTGCCACAAAAAATTAACACAGTATTTAACGCATTTTGATATATCTATGGCTGGAAAAACTGCGAGGTGTATCATGTTCATTAACGATTATCCTTTAAGCCTTTATGATGAAGATACTATTTTCACTATTAATGACTGTGACGATCCCGGGCGGTTTTTAAATGACGAGAAAAAAAAGAACGGGAATATTTTAAAAGGTATTTGCGCCTGATATTCGAAAATTAAGCCGTCATATTACCTGCCGCCGCATCCGCAGGCCGCGAATCCTTCAAAATTTTGGCTTACAAGAGCGCAGTCATAAACAGCGCTCTGCTTTTTCAATAAAATTGAAAGCAGCGTGTTTCCGGCTGTGTAAAATGAATAGTATTTGTCCTGCGCCGCGCCCGGGGCCGATATTGAGGCGGCAAGCGCGTTCATTCCAGCCGGGCTTAAATCAGAAATTCCATAGCCAGCGCAAAAAGTATATTCAAGACCCCATGCGGACGCGCCAGTTCCGGCGCCGTATCCCCCCATGTTATAAACCGCCCTGTCCTTTATTTCCCCGCTGCTGTTTATAATGGCCATTTCAAAGGCAGGATTGTTCCCGTGAACCGGGCTTATTGAGGGTATTATCGAAACTGCCATGAACGGGTTGCCCGCGTCGGAAAAAATACGGAAATCATCAAAATGTGTGTGGCCCGCAAAAATATTTTTCACAACCATGCCGTGCGACCTTATCATTTCAATAAATTCACTGTTATATTCCGGCAGCATAAATCCATCGGGCCCTTTACAGCCTTTATCCTTTGCCGCCATGTACGGGTCAATTCCGGGCGGTATGTGCATGGCAATAAAAACTTTTTTTCCGGCTGCCGCAGCCGTGTCAAGTTCAGATTTAAGCCATTTCATTTCAACATCGCCCGCTGTTTCCTTAACCCTGCGCGGGCGCTTATAACCTTTGTGCCAGTAAACATCATTTAATACAATCAGTTCACATTTATCCAGACCGGGTAAAGGCAGTTCATAATATCCCCCTTTTTTAAAATCAGAGGCTGCCGCCTTGACCGGCGCTATTGTATCGTAATAATCAGGCAGGGCGGTGAGCATTGCGCCTCCCGGAATAATATTATAATCCCCTTTATCTGAATCATTATTGCCGATTACATAAAATACAGGTTTGCCGGGCAGCGCTTCTTTTATCATAGCAGCCAGGAACCCGATTGTCTTGATAGCGAACGGGGCCTCTGAACCGGCGGGGTTGCAATTGAGCCTGTACTTGACGTCAAATCTGTGGCACAGCATATCGCCGCAGACAATTACGCATCCCGCCCCGGCGCCTGCTTTGTTTATCTCAGCAAGTGACGACGATAACAGGGCATAATTGGTGTCTTTTCCATAGTCCGGGAATTTCCCGTTTTTTGCGCCTTCCAGCACGGCCCGCCATCCTGCAATATCAGTCTTTTCAAGTTCCTTTGCCGCGCCGTCCGAGAACGGATCAAAATGTATATCAGAGATAAACAAAACCGTTGTTTCTTTTCCGGCCTCCCCGGTGGCATTCCATGGCAGGCTTTCTCCGCGGGAAAAGCAAGATACTGCCGTCAAAAATATAAACATTAATATTAGGTATCTGATTTTCCGCATTTGGCCTCCGGCTGATATTACGCTTTTAACTTATTTTACCACAATCACCTGCGCGGTGTCATCAAGGGGAATCTCCAGCCTGCCTTTGTACTCCTTGATTCTGCCCTCAACTTTTATTTTTTTGCCGAGATAATACTTTTCAGGGTCATTTGGAAAGCGCTCGAAATTTCCTGCGAAAATTATCAGCGCCAGGTTGTGCATGTAATCTTTGTCAAAATTAAGGTAGCATATCTTTTCGTTTTTGTGGGTGGCGGCAATTACCCCTGTTATTTCCACGTATTCACCCACATGCTTTGAAGCGTCACGCCAGTCTATGACGTGTTTTGTCTTGTCCCAGTTTTCCCTCACCGGGCTGTCAACAACCGCGGAGCGCGAAGGAACCGCCTGTTTTCCCTGCGCCAGAAAGGCGTCCACTATCCACAGCTTTACGCAAAAGGCCACAATTAAGGCCGCGGCAGTAATGGTCCCGGCTTTCAGAAAAAAACTTTTGTTTTCACCGCTCATTTTTTCTTCTGTCCCCCTTCTTCATATTGCCATAATCCCACCCTGAACTTTTTGGCTATGTTCTCTATTACAAGAAAATCCGCTGTTTTTGATATGAGTTTGTTCACGCTGGCGTAGCCAAGCCCCTTTTTGACAATTTCCGCGTTGACAAGGTCCCCGTCAAGATAAATAAAAGCCAGCGTCCTGCCATATTTGTCATAATGGTCAAGGTCGCTGTATTCAAAAAGACATTTTTTTCCTAGTATCCTGCCTGAGACATAATCCTTTGCTTCCTGGGCGAATGCCTGGACAGGATAATCAGGATGATGGAGCTCCGGCGTATCAATGCCAAGCAGCCTGATTTTTTCCCCCTTGCCGGTCCATACAGTGTCGCCGTCGACAACTTTCGCCACCACAGCTTCAAAACTGTGCATGGATGCCTTTTCTCTGTAAGATTTCATCCAGAGCCCTGCGCAAAAAACCGCCACAATTGCGGCCAGGGTCACAAGCAAAGTTATTACAAAAAATCTTTTCCCCATTATCTTACCCTCCGTTGTTTTTAAGAACCATGCACTGCCCGGCAAATATTGGCAGGCGGAGCTTTTTTTGCCAATCGTTAAATAATACATTTATGTGTAAATTAAGCTGCGGGAAGCTTCATTACCACTTTTACTGCGTCATCCGGCACCGCCTAAGAGCTGCTCGATTGGTGAAAAAAGACCTGCCTGCCATGCAACAACCGTGTCGGGCGGCAACATGGGGCCGCCCCTACAGGAACAGAACCTTACCCTCTCGGATGAAACTGCTTGTGAATCTTTTTTAGCCCCGACCTGTCCACATGCGTATATATCTGGGTTGTGGAAATGTCAGAATGGCCCAGCATTTCCTGGACGCTTCGCAGATCCGCGCCTCCGGCCAGGAGATGAGTGGCAAACGAGTGCCTGAAAATATGCGGATAAACATCCTTTGTGATGCCGCTTTTTTTCGCGTACCCCTTTACCACTTTCCATATCCCCTCGCGGGTGAACTTTTTGCCCAGCCGCGTCAGAAAAAGATGCTGTGAGAAATCTTTTAAAAATTCCCTTCTTATATCTATATACTCCGCGAGCGCGTCAACCGCGTAATCGCCCAGCGGCACCAGCCTCTCTTTTGACCCTTTTCCGTAACAGCGCACAACTTTTTCCTCAAGATTAATGTCGGTGAGTTCCAGCCCCGCCAGTTCCGAGACCCTTAAACCCGCCGAATAAAGGAGTTCCATTATCGCCCTGTCCCTGATCCCCTCTTTTTTTGACAAATCAGGGGCGCTTAAAAGTTTTTCGATTTCAACTTCCGCAAGCACCTCGGGGATGGTCCCTTTTACCTTGAAGGAATCCATGTCTTCAAAAGGGCTCCTCTCCATTTTACCGGTCATTGTCAAAAACCTGTAAAATCCCTTAACCGCCACAAGCGCGCGGGCAATGGAGCGGCTTATATGCCCAGAGGTCTTTAAAAAAAATATAAAGTCGACGAGGGTGTCCTCGTCTATTTTTCCGGGTTTTGTTTTTTCAAGGAATCCGTTGAATAATCCAAGGTCCGAGGTATATGCTTCCACGGTATTTTTGGCGAGCCCTTTTTCATACCGCAGAAAATTCAGAAAGAGTTTTGTTTTTTCTGCGTCCTCCATTACAGGGCCCCCGGTAAAAGCGCGGCCTGTTGAAGTTTTTCCATGGCCCTTTTGTTTTTAAGAACCGCCCCTTCGTGGTCCATGCTTTTTATTTTTATTACAGCCGTTGTTTTTATATTATTTACAGCAAATAAGGATCTTATCTCGCTCTCCGCGCCAATAAAATATTTTGATTTTTTGTGGCCTTCAGTAAGGATTATAATTCCGGGTTTTTTATTTTTTGTTTTTTTCGCGTATGAAGAGTTCCATACCGCCTGGTTCCTGTCTATAAAAGCCTTTAGCGGCGCAGGGACTCCGGTAAAATATACAGGCGACGCGGCGAGGATCATATCCGCTTTTTTTACTTTTTTGATAAGCATTTCGCCGTCATCGTGATAAACGCATTTTCCGGATGGAGCGCATTTGTCGCAGGCAATGCACGGGTGGATTTTAAGGCGGTTTATGTCAACTATTTCATATTTGAGCCCCGTCAGCTTCGCCAGATAAAGGGCCGCGGCGGTGGAATTGGAGTTTTTCCTTGGGCTTGCTGTTATTATAAGCATCTATTCCTTCTCATTGACGCTTGAGTAATCCTCCAGGTATGAACGAAGAAGCTCGGCTACGGCCCATGCGTGAGATATCCTTCCGCGCGCGTTATAAGGAAAGTTGCCGTCGAACATTTCAGAAACAGTACCGAGGCCGGCGGTCTTTAAATGCTCAAATATGGGTTCATATACTGTTTCAATAAAATCAATTGATTCTTTGCCCCTGCCGTAAGTCTTAAGGTAAGCCGTCACAAAGTGTCCGGTTGTCCACGCCCATACAGTTCCCTGATGCGCGGCTGAATCCCTTGCCCCCTGGCTCCCGTCGTAGCGCGACTTGAAATTTGAATTCATGTTTGAAAGGGTGCGCAGCCCGAACGAGGTGTAGAGCTCCTTGATTATGGTGTTCATTATTTTTTCGCGTTTGTCGCTGTCATCAATGAGCATGAACGGCAGGCTTATGGCCAGTATCTGGTTGGGCCTCACTGAGTTGTCCTTGAAACCGTCCTCAATGCAGTCATAAAGGCAGTCCGCCTCCTCATCCCAGAACTTTTCATTAAAACTATTATAGGTAACTCCGGCCATTTTTGAATAATCCGCGGCCATTACCGCCTCGCCGTTATGCTTACATATATATTCCATTATCTTTAATGTGTTATACCACAGGGCATTGACCTCAACGGCCTTTCCCTGGCGCGCCGTGGGTGTGGTGCCGCCGACCTTGGTGTCCATCCATGTAAGCTGGAGGCCGGGATAGCCGGCGTAGAGCAGGCCGTCATCAGTCATGTGGATGTTAAAGTCCGTGCCTTCCACATGCTTCTGTATTATAAAAGTAAGGCGCTTGAAAAAATCGCCGTTCCTGTCTATCAAAGAGTAGTCCTTTGTATATTCAAGGTATTTATACAGGGCAAAAAAGAACCAAAGTGTGGTGTCCACGGAAGTGTACTTTATCTCTTTTTTGTTTATTGTCATGTTAAGGGGTAATAACCCGTTTTTCTCATACTTTATGGCTTCGGTTAAGATAAGCTTTGCCTCGTCGAATTTTTTCAGGACAAGGAAAAGCCCGGGCAGCGCGGCAAAAGTATCCCTGAACCAGATATAATGGGGCCACGGATAGCCCGCCACAACCATGGGCATTTTTTCGTTGTCCTCAATGACAAATGATTCGGCCGCCACTATGAGCTCCTGGACGTCGTTCCTGTAATCATCGTCGCGGACGCACGCCCCCGCGTCCCTGCAAATGTCCTTTGATTTTTTTATCTGCTTTTTATATTCGCGGCGGAGGTGCTCTGAATTGTAATTTGCAAGCTCATCAGTCGAGAAAATAATAGATTTAGGGCTGTTGTATTCTATATCAAGTGAAAATATTCCGATGTTGTAAAGGTCCTCAATGGACTCAAAGCCCGACTGCCCCTCGCGCATGTAAAAAAAGTCCCTGTACCAGACCCCTTCAAGCTTGAACTCGCTTTTGTCCGGGTTGTAAATATACGCGGGCGGTATGTTCATATATGGCTGTATGGATATTTTTTCGTTTGATATTACATTTATGTTCGCGTCAAATATGCCCATTTCCCTGATAAGATGCTCGGCTTCCCTGAAAGCGATAAAAGGCTTTACGTGAAGCTTAGCGTAGGAATTCGGCGTAAGAACCGTATATGTCACCACGACTGTATTTGAGTCCTTCATAAGAAATATGTCTTTTTTCAGCCGCACATTGTCGATAAGAAAAAGCATTGTCACCACATCGTCCTTGAGGGTAAAGCTTTCAAGGTGCGAATAACCCTTGGGATAAACCGTCTCGCGGTATTTGTGTGTGGAAATATTATAGATATGGCCGGCTATCTCCACATCCTCGTCGCAGTTCGGGAAAACCACTATCCTGTTGTCAATGCCGGGATATTTCGCCACGAGCAATCCGTGGTGCTTTCTCGTATTGGTCATAAGTATAGTGGAGGAGGCAAAGCTCCCTTTTCTGTTGGAGATGATCCATTCCTTCTCTATGGCGATGTTAAAGTCGTTGCAAATGTGGCGGCCGAACGAAATCATTACAAATTCTCCCTTATCCGTTTACTTTTTTATTCCCACTCTATCGTCGCGGGCGGTTTGTTGGAAATATCATAGACCACCCTGTTTACTCCCTTTACTTCGTTTATGACGCGCGAACTTATCGTGTTTAAAAGGTCGTAGGGCAGTTTCACCCATTCTGCGGTCATACCGTCCTTTGAATCCACGGCGCGCAGCGCTATCACGTTCTCGTATGTGCGCAGGTCTCCCATTACGCCCACTGTCTTTACCGGCAGCAGCACGCCGAAGGACTGCCATATCTTATGGTATAATCCGGCTTTCTTTATCTCGTCTATTATAATATCATCGGCTTTTTTCAGTATCGTGGTCCTTTGTTTTGTGATATCGCCGAGTATTCTTACAGCCAGCCCCGGCCCGGGGAACGGCTGGCGCCAGAGTACATCCTGGGCTATCCCGAGTTTTTTTCCTATCTGCCTGACCTCGTCCTTAAAAAGGAATTTTAAGGGCTCAATAAGCTTCATTTCCATTTTCTCGGGCAGGCCGCCCACGTTGTGGTGCGACTTTATCGTTGCGGATGGCCCGTTTACCGAAACAGATTCAATAAGATCCGGGTAAAGCGTGCCCTGCGCCAGGAACTCGAAGCGCCCCAGCTTTGACTTTAATTTCTTAGTGTGCTTTTCAAAGATTTCTATAAAATAATTGCCTATTATTTTCCTTTTTTTCTCGGGGTCGGTGACTCCCTTTAATTTTTTCAGGAATTCCTCGGCGGCGCGTATCAGCGTGACTTTTATGCCGAGCTTTTTGAACATCTCCATCACTTTCTTTTCCTCATCGAGCCTGAGCAGGCCGTTGTCCACAAACACGCATGTGAGCCTGTCGCCTATGGCCTTTGCGATGAGCACCGAGGCCACAGTGGAGTCAACCCCGCCGGAAACCGCGCAGAGCACGCGCTCCGAGCCCACCCTGTTTCTAATCTCCTCGACAGTGACCTTGATATATGATTCCGGCGTCCAGTTCTGCCTGGCGCCGCATATGTCGGTGGAAAAATTATCAAGTATTACCTTGCCGTTCTTTGTATGGACCACTTCCGGATGGAACTGTATGGCCCAAACTTTTTTCTCCGTGTTCGAGATGACCGCAAAATCGGAGTTTTCAGTTTTTGCTATCGTCTTAAAAGAAGCCGGTTTTTTCACAAGCTTGTCGCCGTGGCTCATCCAGACGATTTCTTTTTCAAAAAGGTCCTTGAGCAGGGGGTCCTTTTCCACCGTATTAAGCTGTGTGAAGCCATATTCCCTGTGGTCGCCCTTTTCGACTTTTCCGCCGAATTTTTCCGCCACTACCTGCATGCCGTAACATATCCCGAGTATTGGCACGCCGAGGTCAAAAATCCTCATATCAGGGAGCGGCGCCTTTTTGTCGTATATGGAGGCCGGGCTGCCCGAGAGGATGATTCCCTTCGGCGCGATTTCTTTTATCTTATCCAGGCTTATATTAAAGGGCACTATCTCGGAATAAATATCCAGCTCCCTTATCCTGCGCGCGATGAGCTGGGTGTACTGCGAGCCAAAATCCAGAATTAATATCGTGTCGTATTTCATGATTTTTCCTTTTTGTTTTTTTACTTACATTACCCTGTAGTTCGGGGCCTCGTTCGTGATAATAACATCGTGGGGATGGCTTTCCTTCAGGCTTGCGTTTGATATTTTTACAAATTGCGTGCATTCCTGCAGTTCCTTTATGTTCTTGACGCCGCAGTATCCCATGCCCGCCCTTACACCGCCGATGAGCTGGTGCACGGTTGAAGAAAGCGCCCCGCGGAAAGGCACGCGCCCCTCGATTCCTTCGGGCACAAGTTTTTCCTCTTCCTCTTCCCACTGGAAATAACGCTCGCGGCCGCCCCGTTTTTTCATTGCGGCAAGGGAGCCCATTCCGCGGTGGACCTTGAAGCTCCTGCCCTCGAGCAGGACCGTCTCTCCCGGCGACTCGGCTGTGCCGGCAAAAAGGCTGCCTATCATGACCGAGTCTGCGCCCGCCGCCAGGGCCTTTGTAATATCGCCGGAATATTTTATCCCGCCGTCGGCTATTAAAGAGGCGCCGTTTTTTCTTGTGATTTCATATACGTCCATTATTGCCGTTATCTGCGGCACGCCTATGCCAGCGACAACTCTTGTGGTGCAAATTGACCCCGGCCCCATTCCGACTTTTACTCCGTCGGCTCCGGCCTCTATGAGATCCTTTGCCGCCCTTGCGGTTGCGATGTTGCCGCCTATGATATCAACTGTCTTATACTTTTTCTTAAGTTCATATACGGCCCTGATTACCTGGTCCGAATGTCCGTGCGCCGTGTCTACCACAAGAGCGTCAACTCCGGCGTTTACAAGAGCCGCAGCCCTGTCAAATAATTCATCAGAGGGCCCGACTGCCGCGGCGACCATGAGCCTGCCGAAAGAATCCTTTGCGGCAAAAGGGTGTTTCAACCTTTTCTCAATGTCCTTTATTGTGATAAGACCCTTTAATTCAAAATCCTTGTTCACAACCGGCAGCTTTTCTATCCTGTTCTTGTGGAGGATTTCCTGCGCCTTTTCAAGGGAGATGCCCTGGTTGGCGGTTATGAGCTTTTCCCTGGTGGTCATGAGTTCGTTTACTTTTTGTTTTTTGTTTTTTACAAAGCGTAAATCCCTGTTCGTAAGTATGCCGACCAGTTTTTTACCCTCTGTTATGGGGAAGCCCGAAACATTGTATTTGTTCATGTATTCAGCTGCCTGGTCCACTGTGGAGTCCGGGTGGAGCACTATGGGGTCGAGTATCATTCCCGACTCGGACCTCTTCACCTTATCCACCTCTTTTGCCTGCTCTTCAATGGTAAGGTTCTTGTGTATTACGCCAATGCCGCCTTCCTGGGCAATGGCTATGGCCAGCCTGGATTCCGTGACGGTATCCATCGCCGCCGAGACCAGGGGTGTATTAATGCTTATGTTGCGCGAAAACTTTGTCCTGACTTCCACCTCTCTGGGAAGCACAGCGGACCTTTGCGGTATAAGTAACACATCGTCAAAAGTCAGCGCTTCTTTCAGGATTTTTTTATCCGAAGTGACTGTTTTGCGGTTCATCGCTTTTTCCTCCTTTCTATTTAAGATAGCATAATAGAACAAAAGCGTCAATTTTCTTTTTTTTTAAATAAAAAATCAGCGTTTCGCTATAGCATATTAATAAATAAAAGTTAATTTTTGCCTTATATTAAATTATTTTTGGAAAAGTTAATACTGTGAGTCATGTGGATAACTTATTAATATCGTGTCTTTTATGGCCTCTTTATCCACAATTGCCCCACAGCCTGTCTTTTTATAAAAAGCCTTATTTATATAGCGTTTTATCCGCTCTTAATTGTTTTTTCACAGGATATCCCAATTTTCCAGTAATTAAAGGGGGTTTTGGGGATTATATAATATCCATTATTTTTCCAAAATCATTAAAGACATACGCGGGTTTGAGGCTCTTTACAACTTTCCTGTCGGCATAACCATAGGTTAGATAGACGCAGTCCACGCCGGCGTTTTTTGCGGTTAAGACATCATACTGGCTGTCGCCTATAAAAATGACATCTTTCTTTTTTACTTTGTATTTTTTCATCAGATGATACACAGCGTAAGGATCTGGTTTCATCCTCGGAACATCTTCTGAGCCGAGGGTCATATCAAAATAATCGCTTATGCCCACTTCTTTTATTATCTCATCCACATATTTTTTCAACTTATTGGAGACTATCGCCATTTTTAACCCTTTTGCGTAAAGAAAGGCAAGGGTTTTTTTGACGTTCTTGAAAATCTTAAGGCCCGCCTTGTAATTTACATCATAGCTCTTGCGGTAAATCTTTATCAATTCTTCCACGCCGTATTGTTTTACCTGCGCCGGGAAAATATCCCTCACAAAATCATCCAGTCCTGTGCCGACTGTTGAAACTATCAGGGAGCGCTTAAAAGGTTTCTTTATCCCGAATTTTTTACCCATTTCATTCGCCGTCTTCCATATGCCGTCGGCGCTGTCCACAAGCGTGCCGTCAAAATCAAATATGGCCAGCTTGTATTTATTCTCAAGGGTATATGTGTCGCTGTGAGAATAAGGGGGCGAGCATGCGCATAAAAGGGTTATTGTTTTCCTGCCTGTGTTGAATAATTTGTGGGATGTCCCCGGCGGGATAAGTACAGCGTCGCCCGCTTTTACAGGAAACTTTTTCCTGCCCAGCGACATAAAACCGCTTCCCTCTGTGAAATAATATATCTCTTCGCTCTTTTTATGGGTGTGCATTATTGTCTCAAGGCCGGCGGCAAGGGTGGATTCTGCAAGGGTCACATTTTCAACCGCCCCGTTTGTGCAATCCATTATGGAGCGTATTATTGAGCCGTCTTTTGTGACAAATGGTTTCTGCGCGTTTATGTTGTTTTTATATATTTTCATTATTTTTCCCCGTTATCCTACAGCTCTTTGACGAGCGGTATCTTTATCTTTTTCCTTTTTTCAAATACTGTAATTTCCTCAACGCCCAGTTTTTCCAGCGCGGCGTATCCCTCGGATAGGCCGAAGAATGTATTTGTGATTGTATGTGAATCAGAGCCTACCATGACGCTCTTGCCGCCCAAATCAAGATAGGCTTTGATGACACGCTCGTCAGGGATAAGATCTTTTGCGGGAAAACGCAGGCCGGAACAATTCACTTCCAGGGTTATATCCTTTTTTATCATCATCTTTAATATATCATCAATTTCCTTTTTATATTTTTCATATGAATAATCCTTATAAATCCTCGCTCCCTGCCTGTGGACGAGGGTCAGATGGGCGGCAACATCAAAATTTCCGTATTCCATAAGGTTATATGTTTCCTCAAAATATTTTTTGTAGCCGTCGTCAATTGTCGGGAACTTCTTGAAATACTCCTCATAAACAGGTGTCGCGCCGTCGATCCAGTGCACAGAGGCCATAATAAAATCAAATTCCTTACCCTTCATCCATTTTTCATAAAGTTCTTTGTGCATGTGCGGTTCGCCCGCCTCGACCCCTTTTATAAAACCGGGGAAATCCAGCTTTGCCGTTTCAACGGCCTTTGTATAAGCGGGATAATCAAGGTGGAGGTAACTCTGCTTGTGGTTATTGTGAAAATCAAGGTGTTCGGTGAGGCCGACAAAACTGACATCTTCCACAAAGGCCTTTGTCTTTATCTCCTCAATGGTCTGCTGCGCGTCCCATGAAAAAGTTGTGTGCAGGTGCAGGTCGGTAAAGTTGTACATTTTGATCCTTTGGGTTTTTTTTGTATGACGGCAAAATTCCTAAAACAAATCAAAAGGCAGGACAACGCCGGTGCGTAAGCCGGATTCTGTTCCCACCTACGCGCTTTCACGCTTCGGCGGGTGACGACAATTACTCTATGCGGCCTACCCGGGCAAAAGAATTGGAGCGTTCCCGCCGGCAGGTAAAGATCCTTTCGGATATTCCCTTTCCGGCATATGCCCTCTATTTGGCCTTGCTCCTGGAGGGGCTTGCAGTGCCGTCTTCCTCGCGGAAAAACGCGGTAGGCTCTTACCCCACCTTTTCACCCTTACCCCGAAAAAACCGGGGCGGTATATTTTCTGCTGCGCTATCCGTCACGCGGCTTTTTTCCCCGCGCGCCCCGCCTTTCGGCGGGCACCATGCTCCAATAGAGTCCGGACTTTCCTCCGGGGAAGTCTACCTGGTTTCCCGGGTATATTCCTCGGTAGCCGTCTGCACCGGCGTTATCTTGCCTTCTGTTGTCAGAGGCAGTTCCTTGTACTTTTTCTTCTGGGCGACCCAGCTGTATGGGAAAATCTTGATCTTGCCGTTGAAATCATCGGCATCGGTGTTGTATTCAGGCACCGTCTCCTCAAATTCCTTGGCATAGTCGCCTGTTATCATTCCCCATTCAATATAAGAGAACCGCTTGTTCCTCAGGTCCATGCGTGAATTATAATATGTAATAATCAGGTTTATATTCTCAAGCAAATCCTTTAAAAGCGGCACTTTATCCTGCAGCGTGTCGCCTCCGATTATCCTGCTCCTTAAATCAAGGGCCTTGTCAAATGGCTCAAAGTCAACTTTTTTTATCTTATCCGTGACAAGCAGCTTCCTTAACGCAATGACCTGGTCTGTCAGCCTGTTGGCAAAATACTCTGTTTTTGACCAGTCATCCTCTATATAACGGAGCTTCTGGGCCATAAACTGGTCAAAAAGCTGGTCATAATAGATAGCGCTTATCACAACGCCTATCGCGATGCCGATAATGACAAATATGAATATCTGCGCCTGAACAAATGAAAATTTCTTCTTTTCCTTGGTGGCCATAAGTCCTCCTAAATTAGGATACGCCCTGATTGGGTATTATAGCAATAGGGGGTTTTAATGTCAAGATAGGAGGAATATTGGCTGACGATAACGTGTTGAATTTAATTTACGCCTGCCCATTTTGCAAGTCCAATTGTAATCTGTTAGATTAAAATACATATAATTTTATAATTTGTATATGATCAAACATTAAAATTAAAAAATTATGCCTATCACAAAACTTTTTCTTTAATTCTTTATCAATTTTTGTTAAATCGAATTTTAGAATTCGATAAATAAAATCTGACACGTCCACATCTTTATCAATTGAATATGACCTGCCCCCAATAAACTGGACCAGTTTATTGGGGGCAGGTAAACTTGTTTACGAATTTCTAAAAACGTACGTTCTTACGCTTGTTTCATTAAATATCTTAAATATTCTGAAATGCTTTTATTTTCCGCTTTTGATAATACTTCGGACAAGGTTTTTCTGCTTTTGTCATACGTATCACAATTATTGTTTTTCTACGGTCTTTCTTTTCCCGGGTCATGGAGTCTCCTAATTAATTGTTATTGCCGAAGATTTGTTTTTGTCAATGATCAATGCAATTATTTCTAAAACAACACAACCAATAGAAATTCCAAATTCCCACGCCATTATTGTTTTCATGTCCTGAGTGTCTTTTTGCATATTTTGAATTGCAACAAATGCATTATACTGCTCTGTTTTAAGAACTTGATCAGAAACAGTCAAATTATTGTTACCCGTTGTCGTAACGGAATCCTCGTTTTTATCATTTGTTAAATTTTGTTTTGATATTTCACTCTTATTTAGCACCATTGACATTCCCATATAATTTTGAATAGTGATTGTGTCCTGCGTGCTTTTAACAACTTTTCCTTGATAGGTTGAACCGTCTTTCATAATAAAAAAATCTGCAAAACAAATATTTGAAATAAAAATAAGCAACAGAAACCAAACAATTTTTTTCATTTTTTCCTCCTTATTATATGAAAATTTGGTGTCAGAGACTTGATAAAATTGTATAATTTATATAATTAGTTGATTCCAAATTGTATTGATAACAAAAATACCATTTCAATAAATTAAGAGTATTGGAGGTTTTAAGGTTCATGTTAGCATTCAGCACATTGTCTCCCTGTAAAGCATCTCGTCTTTGTGCCTTAATAATCAAATAATAACACAAACATGCCGTTATTTCAAGTGATAAAACAGTGAGACATACATATTTTTATCCGTGGCAATCTCTCCTCAAATCTGGTGCCAGGCACCAATTTTGAGGAGAGATTGGCGTTGGGTTAAAGTTTAGAGCAATGACCAGTTCTGGTTTGCTTTTCTGCTATGTTTTGCCTTTCTTTTCCTTATCTTTTCAAACTCCCTGATCCTGTCCGAAGTTCCTGTCAGCTTTTCCTCTATCTTATACGCCAGCGTCCTTCTCGCCAGGAACCTGTTCAATTCCCTCTCCCGTGTTTCATTGCACTTTACCTCAATCCCCGTCGGAAGGTGCTTTAAGTAAACGCAATTTGAGCTTTTATTTGCCTTCTGCCCTCCCTTTTTTCCCGAGGTCATGAACTTTTCTGTTATATCGGAGGGAAGTATATTTAACGCCCTGAACTTTGCTTCAAGCGCCTCTATTTTTTCGGGTGATACCAAAATTGAACGCTCCTCGGCGGAATTTATTGAAAATTATTTAATCTTAGCCAAAAATTCTTCTATTGTTATTCCTGCACGCGCAATTAATGCCCTTAAAGTACCGCGGGCAACTTCCGGATGATTTGGGATTGAAAGGGTGGCAATACTTCCTTCTTTTGTCATTATAATATGGCTTCCGTGTTGACGCACAACCTGCCAGCCTAATTTCTGAAACGCCTTAATTGCTTCCTTAGGCCTTAATATCGGAACAGGCGGCATTAGACATGTATCTCGACTTGCCGGGTTGTAACAGTTAAAGGCATGCCTTTTTCGGCACGTACTTCAAGACATTCTGATATGGCCTTCTGGATGTTCTTTTCCGCCTCTTTTGCCGTTTTTCCCTGGCTGATACAGCCGGGAATTGAAGGACATTCGGAAATATATGTTCCATCTTCATCCTGACAGATTGTCACTGTAAATTTCATGATTTCATCTCCTCATATATATTTACTCTTCAATACAATTATACGCCATGATTTTGCTTCGTCAATATATAACTTTATCATGGGAATCCAATGTGAGCGTACTTTGGTGGGAGGGGCAGTAAAAACTATTCTCACCTCAAATCTGGTGTCAGCCACCGGATTTGAGGTAATTTTTACTAACATTTTTTCCTTACAGATATCAAACATCAAGTTAATCCGGGTTTATTATTGAATTATATCCCGGCCGGAAGTATAATGTGTCAATAAATTTTCCCGACGGGGAATCCGGGATGTCAAAACAAGAGGTGGAAAATGAAAAAAACAATCCAACTGCTTTTTCTCTTATGCTCCCTATTATTGCCTGCGGCCGTGCTCCTTTCCGAGGATGCCGGGGTCGCGGATTACAGGCAGGCTTATTTATCATACAGGCAAAAACCGGCTGCTGAACTCAAGCAAAAACTCGCCGAAGCCGGGGAGAAAATAAAACCCGCGCTAATTGATGAGTTCCTCCAAAAATCAGGGATCCTGGTGCAGCTAAAGGATATGTCCGGCATGATAAAGGGAATGGCTCCGGTTCTCCTTTCCGGCAGCGGCGTCGAACAGGACGAGAACAAAAAGCAGAAATTCAACGAAATGACCGGAGGCATACTGGACCCGGATAAGATGCTCGTTGGTATTCGCTCCTATTTCAGCAAATATTACTCCGCTCCCGCCCTTATGGATAACCTGCTGTGGCTTGATTCGAAGATTGGCATGAAAATGACCGGGCTCGAGATTGCCGAAACAAGCCCTGATAATGTAAACGAGCTCACGAACTATGTAAAAAATTTTAAACCATCGGATATTACTCCCGTGAGGAAACAGCTTTATGACGCCCTGGTACAGGTGGATGATGCTGATAACCTGGGCGGAAAAATCGGCTCCACCATAGTCAG
>Ga0181520_10007489_pt1 | contig 16052 bp, 13 predicted proteins | sample PEATcosm2014_Bin_29_FD_132451 | JGI IMG/M metagenome (GOLD analysis project Ga0181520, IMG submission 132451) | Peatland microbial communities from MTU Mesocosm Facility, Houghton, MI, USA - PEATcosm2014_Bin02_30_metaG | ecosystem: Environmental > Terrestrial > Soil > Wetlands > Peat | place...
ACCCTCACCGCCGTGGAGGCCGGCAACGTCCTCGGTCGCGGCTACGCGATGACCACCACGACCGCCCAGGCCCGGGGCTGGGACGCCACCTACGGCGTCCTCTGCGCCTCGCGGGTCAGCGGCCTGGAGCAGGCGTACACGATGCAGACCCGAGCCCGCACGGAGACCCGCGTCTACGCGAACAGCGAGAGCGTGCACGCCGAGGCCGACGCCTCGCGGGACCTCCGGACCGCGACCACGGACGCCTACGCCGAGGCTCTTGGCCGCGTCACCGAGAAGGCCACCACCCTCGACTACGCCACGCCCGAGGCGAAGGCGAAGCTGGCGGCGCGGATGACCCCCCATGTGCTCCGCACCCCCCGGCTCGACGGGCCGCCGACAGATCGCCAGCGGTCCCACATCGACCAGCTCGGCCTGGTGCTTCCCGAGAAGGCGACCTGGCTGGTGGCCAGCGGACTGATCGACCGAGCGGAGCAGAAGCCCACCGGCTCCCAGGCGACGGAGTGGCTGGTCGAGTCCTATGGCGTCGAGCGGGCGGACGCCGAGCGACGCGTCGCCCGCGGGCTGCGGGCATGGGGCCTTCAGCCCGATGTGGGCCCGCCCGGCGCGCCCACGACGCCAATGCCGACCCCGGAACAGCGGCTCGCCGGCAGGACCACCGCCGAGCAGCGCGCCCTCGCAGAGCGGGTCGGCACCGACGTCGACACCAGCCGAACATGGCTGGTCGCCTCTTCCCGTCTCGACCAGGCCATGCACCAGCCTGCCGGCACCCAGGCATCCGCCTGGCTCGTCGAGGAGCACGGGCTGGACCGGCCCGAAGCCGAGCGCATCGTCGCCACCGCGCTCCGCCAACGCGGCGTCAACCCCGGAGTCGGCGCCCCCGCTCAACCCTCCGCCAGCTCGCCTGCGACACCCACCACCGCACAGCCCGCCAACGTGCCGCCATCGGCCGAGTCGACGCCTGCCGCCCCGGATCCACTCGCCGTGGTTCGTCAGGCCATCAAAGACGCCGAGCAGCTCAGGCGCCGTGCGGTCGTGAGGCGCCAAGGCGACGCGTCTGGCACAGGACCGTCCCCCACCCCCACGCCCACACCTCAGCCGCGCGGTCCGCAGTTCTGAGGCACAGTCTCAACCGGCAGCTGGGCCGCTCGCCGTCAGCGCCGGCGGGATCTCCTCCGTTAGCGGGCAAGGCGAGTCTGAACTAGCCTGCCGAAACGCGCAGGGCGCTGGGCTTGATCCCCGTCAAGCTCACGGAGCCGAGTTACCCTGGCGTGAGATCGCCCAGCCTCTGCCGAACCAGACGAATAACGAGACGGCAGCCACAGCGGCCGCCGTCTTCCCGAAGCGGTTCGAGGCCTCTTGCAGGTCGCCGATGAGTTCGCGCCGCCCGGCATCGGTATCGAGCCTCTCGGTTCGCTCGGAGCGCGTAAACCAATGGTGGATAAGGTCAACACGTAGCTGATTCAGGTCCCCAAGTTCCTCGGCGGCCCCAACAAGGGTCGGAAACTGCGCCAACTCGTTCTTCAGCGCGGCGAGTCCTTTCTTGCTCAGCCCTTCTAGATACTCACGCTGTCGCGCCTCGTCTCGGCGCCTTGCCTTGCTCGAAGCTGGGAGCACTGAGATGAACTCCATCAACGAGGCTTCGAGGAACTGAGCAAGCGCGCATGCCTGCCCAAACCACGCGAAGACCTCGGCATTCTCCGCGTTCATGAGAAACGACATGCCAGGTGGTCCGGGTCGGCGCGCGTCCACTAGGGTTGGCTCACTTTGTCGAAGGGAACCGACGCCCGTAGATTGGCGTGGCGCCAGTCGAACGGCTCCTTGAGGGCCGTTGCCCAGGGCGGCTCGGGTTCAGTAGCCGGGTGCCAGACCGTCGGCGGCTCCCCGAGTCGCAACCGAAAGCGGAGGCAGTTTCCGAGCATGTCGATGCAGTAGGCGATGAGATCGTTCGGCTTCTCGATCTGCGCGAAGCTGGGATCAACGCTCGCGACGGCCTGGCGCCCGCCATCAAGTGTCTCCCACCGTCGAAACGTGCTGAGGCCTGTGTCGATCTCCAACTCGGGCGGGAGAGTGTAGCCCGCGGCGACGGTTTGCGGCGGTGACCAGAACATCTCACCAGCGTGGAGCTGCACGATCCGCAGACCGATGGCTGGCCCGCTTCCGACATTCGTCACCTGCACTCCCGGCGTCTCGGTCTCGGTGGTTGTGTCGTCAAGAAGGACGACAACAGGTTGCACGCCCAACTCGCGATCGCGCTGAACTTCGGCCAGCATCCTCGTTGATGCGAGAGCGTCGGCCTTGGTTGCTTCGGCGGCCTTGCGGGTCTCGTAGCTCTGATAGAAGATCACAAGCGCCGTCCCCGCAGCGACGAGTCCCGCTGCACCGGCCACGTTCTGGGTCACGAAGCCAACGACGACCCCGCTGATGACCAGCGCGCTGGCGGTCATGCCAAAGCCAACTTCTAGCTTATTCATGGACCGGAGTCTGGATGGTCGCCCGGAGAGCCTTCAACCGTGGCCCCCAACGCGGATGCACGGATGAGGTTCGCGATACCGTCGAAGACAGAGTCGATGGCTTCCAGGCTTTCGGCAGGATCGATAGGCATCTCGAAATCAACCTCAGCAGTGTCTGGAATCCGCACCCGAATTCGTGTCGGTACGCCCGGCTGCCTGCTCTTCCCCAAGAGCCTGCCGACACCAACCTTCAGGGCATCGTAGGTCGCGGCCCCGGCAACACCGTAGAAGAGTTGGATCGCCAGGTCAGTGAGGGCGATGAGAATCAGTGGCGGCGGCAAAGCCGCGAACTGGTGATAACGCTCGACGCCGATCGGTATTGGCGCGGTCCCGACGGTGGCGCGGACTTCGTCGAGGGCCTCGTCGTCGAAGGTCATCGAGTCCGCCCCGAGGAGGATGAGCGTTCCAGCGTTCCTCGCCTCGGTTTCCATGATCCCAATGCTCATCCCTGGCGGAATCCACGTATGCGGATCGACACCAGCTGGCACCCAGGCCACTCCCTCGTAGAGAAGTTCGGTAACCCCGTCGTCCCGCTCTCGCAGCCACACCTTGTTGATCGTCCCAATGCGTTCGCAGTGCTCCATGCGCATCGGCTGGGGGCGGAAGCTGACGACGGCGCGTTCCAGGGCCTCTCGCGCGAGAACGATCCCCCTTTCCGGGAGCGGATCACTCGTAGCAGCAATCCCTTCGATGGTGCACGGCTCGCTATCAGGGGATGCCCACTCAGGTCGGGGGAGGGGTGACTTCTCTGGCATCGTCGCGACTCTAGTCCGACGCCCACCGATGGCGGGCGCCAGCACCCGGTAGGGTGCCGGCCGGTCCTACCCGCGCCCGGGCGGTGGCCCCTGGTATCGCGGTGGTCGACTTCGACGAAGCCGGCGCCCGCGACCACCGGGTCGGCCCAGCACCAGACCACGGTGTCCTCGACCTCGACCGTGCGGCCGCAGACGCGGCAGACCAGGTGGTGGTGGCGGGCGGGTGGGGCTGAGGGGCAGGGTCCGCCGCGATCGCGCCCGCCGCCACGCGGCGGAGCTGGGACCGCCCCGGCCTCAGGGGGCCCCACACCCTTGGGCGGCGACACGGCCGCTTCGACCGCCTGACGCCGGGGGCGCTCAAACCCACAGCTTCGCGTCCCGATCTAACTGGTGAAAACAATGATTTTGTCTAGTTAGATGGTATCCTGGCCGCCCATGGCCGCCCCCCCTCCCCGCATCCCCCTCTCCGAGGCCATCGACGAGTTCCTCTCCTGGCAGGAGCTCGACCGCCACCGCAGCCCCGGGACGATCCGCGAGTACCGCCGGGACCTCGACGGCTTCGCCGCCTTCGCCGGCGGCGACCAGGGCATCCCCGACGTCGCCGACATCGACCGCGACCTCCTCCGCGCCTACCAGCGCCACCTCGCCCGCCTCCAGGTTGGTCACCGCCGCGCCGCAGGACCCCTCGCGGTGGCCACCCGCACCCGGCGCCTGGTCTCCCTGCGCAGCTTCTTGCGCTTCTCTGCCCGGGAGGAGTGGCTCCCCGGCGACCTGGGGACGACCATCGACCTGCCCACGCTCCCCGAGCGCCTCCCCAAGCCGCTAGAGGCGGACGACCGTGACCGCCTGCTCCGGGCCCTTCCCGCCGGGACCGTCGCCGAGAAACGGGACCGGGCGCTCATCGGCTTCCTCCTCTCCACCGGCTGCCGGATCTCCGAGGCCCTCGCCCTCGACCGGACCGACTGGCGCCGCGACCGGGTCACGGTCCGCGGCAAGGGTGACCGAGAGCGGGTCGTCATGGTCACGGCGCGGGCTCACGACGCAATGCAGGACTATCTGGCCGCCCGCGCGGACCCCTCCCCCGCCCTCTTTGTCAGCTTCCAGCCCGCCTCCAGGGGTACCCGGGACAACCGGCTCACCGCCAATGGCGCCCGGCACATCTGCCGCCGGGTCGCCCGGGAGCTGGCCATCTCCCCCTTCCATCCCCATCAGCTCCGCCACACCCTCGGCACCCTGCTTCAGGAGACGATCGGGGACGCCCGCCTCACCGCCGAGACGCTCGGCCACCGCGGCCTGGGCTCGGTCGCCGGCTACACCAAGATCACCGACCGGCAGCGGCGGGCGGCCTACGAGGCGATGGAGGGCAGGGGGCTGTAGTGGCACGACTGGCTAGATCGCGGCGATAGCGCAGCGTCACAGCGACGACCGCCCTCGGGACCGTCCTCCGCCCCCACGCCGAGGCCCGAACCGCCGGGTCCGCGGTTCTGAGGCTCGACTTGCCAGTCTGATCGCGAGCGCCTAGCTCACTCTGCCCCTGGTGACACCGGCCCGAGCACTGGGCCAACACGCGCGGATCATCCCCAAAGGGCCAGATGGCGGCCGCAGGGTTGACAAGTCAGTCAACCCGTGCCACCCTTATGCCATGGACTTCGGACAAACGCTCCGGCGCATGCGAACTGATCAGGGGATTGGCATCAAGACGCTCGGACCGCAACTCGGCGTCTCCTATACGTATCTAAGCAAGCTCGAGGGAAACGTCACCCGACCATCCGAGGAACTGCTGGACCGAATCTCGCTCTACTTCGGCTGCGATCGGGATCAGCTCTACATCACAGCAGATCGCGTCCCACCCGACATCCTATCGATCCTCAGGGAGTATCCTGACGACGCAATCCAGGTCCTCAGGGAGCGCTTCCAACGTGGACGCAAGTCAGCGTGAATCTCTTCTCCAGCTACTCGAGGCGCTGTCAGACCTCGACGGCCAATACACCCAACAGCGCAGGGTAAATCCAATCGGTGGTGGTGGTAACTTCTCCGTGATCCTTTCCGCACGTGAATCGATAACCGCGCGCCACGTCGCGATCAAGATCATGGATCCCTACTGCAAGGATCCTTATCGTCTCGCGTGCTTCCAGCGCGAAGAGTATGTTCTTCGCTCCCTCCGCGGCGAAGAAGGCATTCTGGTCTCGCTCAGTGACCTTAGCACTCTAACCGTCCCACTGACCGGGCCGGGCGGCATCGCCTTTCCCCTCACATTGGAATACTTCGTAACTGAGCTGGCCAGGTACTCACTCCGTGACGAGATCGACCAGGCGTCGCGCACGAACCGCACCATCCTGACCCAGCTCCGTACTTTCCGCGCCCTCTGTCGGGCGCTCCAACGGATCCACTCGAAGGGCATCGCTCACCGTGATCTCAAGCCGACCAACGTCCTCAGATGCCACGACCATTCGCTCAAACTCTCCGATTTCGGAGCCGCACGGTCAGTCACCCCGACCTCCTCCGCCCTCCTTACCAACTACGGTGGCGGATGGCCGGGCGATTACCTGTACGCTGCCCCAGAGGTTGTTGCCGGCCTGCACGAGACGGATCCTATCCTGGCCTTACGCAGTGACTTCTACTCGCTTGGCGCGATCCTCTTCGAGTTGCTCACAGGCGCACAACTTGGCGCGATCACGCTCTACCCCGATGCCTTGAACGATCTGCGCATCATCGCAGCCATGCCGACGCAAAGGCGCAGTCACGTCCTGCGTGCAACTCTGAGTGCGCTGTGCGCTGGTTACCCACCGCCCTCTCTCGCAGCGTATGCCCCTCTTCCGCCCTGCATTGGACAGCAGATGCAGGCCCTATTCGAATCCTTGATCAACCTTGATTACAGACTGAGAGCAGCGGACTTCTCCAGCATCTTCCGTCAGGTTAGCATCTGCGAAAAGATCCTTAGCAATGAGAGGGCCTACCGTGGCTGGCTTGCCCAACGACGCAGACGTTCCACCCTCACTTTGGTGAGGACTTAGATCATGCTGATACTTCTCGACCCTGTCACAGACGAATTCGCAACGGAGGAGCCCCCCTCGATCGGGGTGGCGGATTTGGACGAGCGCCCGCGAGACGCGGCACAACCTAGCGAGTACCCGGAGGAGAATCCGAGTCCCACGGAGTCCGTTCTGGCCCGTGCCCGCCTCGACGTTGACGCAAATCCCGCGAACCTGCTGGCGCGTGAGCGACTCGGACTACTCCTCTTGGCTTCCGGCCAGTATGAGGCGGCGATGGCGGAGCTACGGCCCTCCGGTGACGATGCTCGCCGACGTCCTATCGCTGACGCCGGCTATGCCCGTGCCCTCGCGCTACTTGGCCGTCCCGACGAGGCACTAGCCATTGCAACGAAACTCAAGGAGCAACCCTCTAGCTCTGTGATGGGTCTTGCGATAGAGGCCGACGTCGCAAGTCGCACCGGCGATCATGCGCGAGCGGTGGGCGCCCTACGGCATCTGGTGCTCCGAGAGCCCACGCGATCTGGCCACCGTGTTGAGCTCGCCCGGGCACTCCTCAGACGAGGCAACGAGGGCGATATCCGGGATGCAGTACGCACACTTCGCAGCTGCCTCCGATTGACCCCCACCAGCTCGGCTGCGCTCCAAGTCCTCGGCGTTGCGCACGCCATGCGAGGGGAGATGGATAGTGCGCGCACGTCCTTTCTCACTGCGCTACACATAAACCCCGGCTACCCAGATGCAATCATCGCGCTGGCTAAGCTGATGATCACCAGGGGAGACTATCCAGCGGTACTGAGCCTCCCCTGGGAGCCGGCGGCCTTCCGGCTAGCCTCCCGCTGCGAATTCCTGGAGCTTCGCGCCTGGTCCCAGGTGCAACTGAAAGCCTACAAGCCGGCACGCACAGAGCTCATGACCGCCCTTAGCGACGTCGCCGCCAGTCACTCGGATATGCCCACGCAGGCTCGCCTCACCAATAACCTAGGCGTCTGCTATGTACTGCTTCGGCAAACAGACAATGCCGAGAAGATGTTTCAAGGCGCTCTCCGGCTTGCCCCGACCGGAGGGATGGCTCCATATGTGAACCTCGGCCGCCTCTACGTGGTCTCGGGAAAGTTCGAACAAAGTGCCTCTCTCCTCAGCGAGTGCCTTCGTCAGTTCCCGAAGAACATCGACGCCGGTCTGCTCCTTGCCTATACCTATGGGCAACAAGAGCGGTATTCAGAGGCAATTGCCCTCCTGGAGGGCATGCTTGCATGGGACAAGCCCCCAGCCAGCGTCTTCGCCACCCTGGGGGGCTTGCTAAGCGATGCGAAGCGCCTCGACCGATCAATCGAAGTCCTCCTCGCAGGGCTAGAGCAGTTCCCCAGTGATGCGATGCTTCAAAATAATCTCGCGTACTCATACCTACTTGACGGCCAGGTTGATGCAGCGAAGGCGGTCCTCGCGACAGTCGGCGTCGGCGAGGAGTCGCCCTATTTGCTCGCAACCCGAGGCCTCTACTCCATCACCATTGGCGATTTGGATGAAGGCATCGAGGGCTATGCAGACGCCGAGAGACTGGCCGCCCGCACGGGGCAGGCGGGCCTGATGCCAGCGATCCGCCAGAAGAGACATCTCGAGGTTGCTCGCTACTACCACCGAACAGGCCAGACTCACGCCGCGCACCGCGAAGTCCTACTGGGCCTGAGGGTCCGCAACGGTGGCAGACGGGATTTCCGCCGTGACTTGCAGGCTCTCGAAGCAGCCCTCATCGAGGAATGAGGGAATCACTACGCGCTAACACCTGGTGGCCACCGTACCCGAAAGACCCTCACCAGTAGGTCGCGATCGCTTCCGCGTCAAGTAGGCGTGCGCCCGGACCCGGGAACTGGGCACGGGTCCTTCGGACCACGGTGTGCTCTGTTGATCGGCCTAGAGTGTGTTGGCGGGCGCCGCCTGAGGACCAGTAGACACAGGCATCAGGATCGCGACGGGCTCGAGGGGCGCAAGTGATGGGGTCCGAATCGGATCGGCCGTGCACGAGCCAGTTCTTACGCTGACAAAGACCCCCCTTCGACCGGCATACGCCACCGGGAGGGCTGTGAAGCGACACGAGACTGGCACCGACGGCACGAGGTGGCATGGTGAAGGGCTCGTGGCCATGGCGTCCCCAAGCCGGCCCGCGCTGCCGTTGCCTGGCAGGCAGCCAGGACAGGCCAATTCCACTGTGGACCATTCGACGCGTTCAACGCCCAGTCCACTCATGACGCTACCCAGGGCCAGATTCTGTCGTATTTCGGTGACAACATCGGCGTGGCGCTTTAGAGAGGCTCCCCTCGCCCAGGCCGCGGAGCCTCGACCAACCCACAACCGACTGCTCCAACTGACGAATCGAACGGGGCCGACGCTCTGGCTGGCTGGGTTCGTAGCCTTGGCCTCGACGGACTGGCGTGATCCCGAGTGGCGCGACGCCATGCCCCCTGAAGCCGCCTACCATCGGCTACAGTCCAACCGTGGCTGAGAACGGGCGAGCTGGGAGCCGCTCGTGGCAGCTGCCGGGCGCCTGACAGAGAGATAGGGGGAAGGCTCATGAACAATCTCAGCCACAACTCCGAGTGCACCAATTGAAGGGGTAATCCTGGCCGTCCCACATGAACTCAACAGGACAGTAGAGAAGGAGAACCAACGATGATCACGGGGGCGATCAAGAGCCAAGTCGACAAGGTCTGGGACGCCTTCTGGTCGGGTGGCATCGCCAACCCCCTTGAGGTGATCGAGCAGATCACCTACCTCCTATTCCTGCGACGACTCGACGATATGCAGGTCCTAGAGGAGAACAAGGCCACGCGACTCAAGACGCCCCTGGAGCACCGCATCTTCCCAGAAGGCAACGACGAGCTGGGCCGCCCCAACGAGGACATGCGCTGGTCCCGGTTCCGCAACTTCGCTCCTGAGGAGATGTTTACGGTCGTTGATCGGCACGTCTTCCCGTTCCTCCGAACGCTCGGCGGCAACGGTTCAACGTACGCGCACCACATGAAGGACGCGCGGTTCACCATTCCCACTCCTCAGCTGCTCGCCAAGGTCGTCGATCTCATCGCCGAAGTCCCGATGGAGGATCGCGACACGAAGGGCGACCTCTATGAGTACATGCTCGCGAAGATCGCCACGGCAGGACAGAACGGCCAGTTCCGGACACCTCGGCACATCATCCAGCTCATGGTGGAGATGGTTGCGCCCACCCCAGCCGATGTCATTTGTGACCCTGCCTGCGGCACCGCAGGCTTCTTGATCGCGGCGGGTGAGTACCTGCGCCATCACAACCCCGAGATGCTCCGGGACGAGAAACCCCGGGCGCACTTCCATCACGAGATGTTCCACGGGTTCGACTTCGACAACACGATGCTTCGCATCGGTAGCATGAACATGCTCTTGCACGGGGTCGAGAATCCAGACATCACGTATCGAGACTCCCTCTCCCAGGATCACGCTGGGGAGGAAGAGCGCTACAGCCTGGTGCTTGCGAATCCGCCGTTCGCGGGATCGCTCGACTACGAGCACACCGCCAAGGACTTGCAAGCCATGGTGAAGACGAAAAAGACGGAGCTCCTGTTCCTGGCGCTGTTCATCCGGTTGCTCAAGCCAGGTGGTCGAGCCGCCGTCATCGTGCCCGATGGCGTCCTGTTCGGGTCAAGCAACGCCCACAAGACGCTGAGGAAGACACTCGTGGAGCACCAGAAGCTCGACGGCGTCGTGTCGCTCCCCAGCGGCGTGTTCCGACCGTACGCGGGGGTATCCACGGCGATTCTTCTCTTCACCAAGACCAACTCCGGTGGCACCGATCACGTGTGGTTCTACGACTTGGGAGCCGATGGCTGGTCGCTTGACGACAAGCGCACCCCCCTCCTATCCGTGGACAAGCTCGGCCCTGTACCCGCTACTCCGCTAAGCACCGATGAGCATGCCAACAACAACCTGCCGGACGCCTTGGCACGGTGGGCCAACCGCAACGGAAGCGAAGTCGACCGAGCCCGGACCGATCAGGGCTTCTGCGTTTCCAAAGCCGACATCGTTGCGCAGGCATACGACCTCAGCCTGAATCGCTACAAGGAAGTCGTCCACGAGGAAGTGGAGCATCGGCCGCCGCTGGAGATTCTCGCCGACCTCTCCAAGATCGAAGCAGACATCCAGCAGGGGATGAAGGAGCTGGAGGAGATGCTCAGGTGACCGAGCATCACCTCGTGCCCATTGGTGACCTCGTGACGGCGCCGGACACGTGGAATCCCGCTCGTGTCGACGGAGACACCACTTTCACTTATGTCGATTTGGCGGCAGTGGATCAGAACTCAAAGGTCATTGCCACGCCTCGTCAGGTCCTCGCTCGCGAGGCACCAAGCCGGGCTCGTCAGGTTGTGGCCCATCGAGATGTTCTCGTCTCGACTGTGCGACCTAATCTCAATGCCGTAGCACTAGTGCCCACATCGCTGGATAGAGCCATCGCCTCGACGGGATTCTGCGTTCTGCGCCCGAATCCAACAAGGCTGGACAGCTCCTACCTCTTCCACTGGGTGAAGACGCCGGAATTCGTGTCTCACATGGTCCGGCGCGCAACTGGCGCTAGCTATCCCGCTGTTTCTGATCGCACCGTACTCTCGTCAGAGATTCCGCTCCCACCGCTTCCAGAGCAGCAACGGATTGCGCAAACTCTCGATCAGGCGGACGGACTTCGTAGAAAAAGGCAATCGGCCCTGACCAGGCTTGATCTCCTCGCCCGATCTATCTTCCTTGAACTCTTCGGAGATCCGGTCACAAACCCACACGGCTGGCCGGAGGACACAGTCCTGGACGACGTGGCGGACATCATGTCCGGCATAACCAAAGGTCGCAAGCTCGCAGGCGGTGCTACCAGGGAAGTCCCATACTTGGCTGTCGTGAACGTGCAAGATCGCAGGCTCGATTTGAATACAGTAAAGACGATTGAAGCGACGGAGGCGGAGATCAGTCGTTATCAACTCAAGCTTGGTGACCTCCTACTCACTGAAGGCGGTGATCCTGACAAGCTAGGCCGAGGGTCGCTCTGGAACGAGGAGATCACTGAGTGCATCCACCAGAACCACATCTTTAGAGTTCGTCTTGCCCAGGAACGCATAACGCCACTCTTCCTGAATTGGCTTATTGGGAGTGAACGTGGCAAGCGATACTTCTTGAAGTCTGCAAAGCAGACTACTGGCATTGCCTCAATCAACCTGCGGCAACTGCGTGCCTTTCCGATTCTCGCTCCCCCGCTGACACTACAGCAGCGATTTGCCACAGCTATCGAATGCGTATCTGCGCTCAAAGCAGAGGTGCAACATTCGCTTGCCACTCTCGACGGCCTCCTCGCATCCCTCCAGCACCGGGCGTTCGGCGGCGAACTTTGAGCAACTTCAGCTTCCTCGCTTATGAATGGCCGGACATCCGAGAGGCCGCCGACAAGGCCGAGGCATCGATCCAGACCGACCCTCGCACGTCGTGCTTCTACGCACGCCGTGCGACGGAGCTATTCGTCAATTGGATCTACAAGGCTGACTCGACGCTTCGCCTCCCGTACCAGGACAACCTTGGTGCGCTGCTGCATGAACCGACGTTCAAGCAGGCAGTCGGCGAAGCTGTATTCAACAAGGCCGCCCTGATCACGCGCATCGGGAATCGAGCGGTGCATGACAACCGGGCCATCCCGGAGTCGGCGTCAGTGGCGGCGGTTCGTGAGCTCTTCCATGTGTGCTACTGGCTTGCCCATACCTACGCACACGGAGCGAAGCCTGCACCGGGGCTCACATACAACCCGGACGCCGCGGCACCATCGGCCTCAGTTGGTACGCAGACCGCTGCGAAGCTCCAGGAACTGGAGGCGTCGCTCGCTCAGAGCGACGGCAAGCTCACAGCACTCCTGGTCGACCGGGAGGCACTCGACGATGAACTGGTCCGTCTGCGGGCCGAGGTCGCCAAAGCGAAGAAGGAAGCCGCTGGACAGGGGGATACCCACGACTATTCGGAGTCGGAGACCCGGACGCACATTATCGATGAGTACCTCCATGAGGCTGGGTGGCCCCTCACCGACGCGCGTGACCGGGAGTACGAAGTCTCGGGCATGCCGAACCACGAGAACACGGGCTACGTCGACTACGTCCTGTGGGGAGGTGATGGCAAGCCCCTCGGTCTCGTTGAGGCGAAGCGCACGACCAAGTCTCCGCTGGTCGGGAAGCAGCAGGCAAAGCTCTACGCAGACTGCCTGGAGGAGGAGTTCGGCCGCAGGCCCGTGATCTTCTACTCCAACGGGTACCAGACCTGGATCTGGGATGACCAGATGTACCCGCCCCGCGAGGTGCAGGGCTTCTACACGAAGCACGAGCTGGAACTCCTCATCCAGAGAAGGGCAAGCCGTAAGCCGCTCGCAACCGCCGCAATCAACGACGCTATCGTCGAGCGCTACTACCAGACCCGAGCCATTCGGAGGATCGGGGAGGCATTTGAGAACGACTTCGAACGGAAGGCTCTCCTCGTGATGGCGACCGGGGCAGGGAAGACCCGCACCGTCATCGCCCTCTCCGACCTTCTCATGCGTTGCAACTGGGCAAAGCGCATCCTGTTTCTTGCGGATCGGATTGCCCTCGTGAATCAGGCGGTCGGAGCGTTTAAGGCTCACCTTCCCTCGTCTTCTCCAGTGAACCTCGTCACCGAGCGTCATGGGGATGGCCGTGTCTATGTCTCGACCTACCCGACGATGATGGGCCTGATCGACGAGATGCAGGAGGGTCGCCGCCGATTCGGGCCGGGACACTTTGATCTCATTGTCATCGATGAGGCGCATCGCTCCGTGTACCAGAAGTACCGGGCCATCTTCGACTACTTCGACAGCCTCCTCGTTGGCCTCACCGCAACCCCGAAGGATGAGATCGACATCAACACCTACCAGCTCTTTGAACTGGAGCGGGGTGTTCCGACCGACGCCTACCAGCTCGACGATGCGATCAAAGACGGGTTTCTCGTCCCGCCCATCGCCGTCTCAGTTCCGATCAAGTTTCAACGACAGGGCATCACCTACAAGGATCTCTCCCCAGAAGAACAGGAGAAGTGGGATGCCCTGGAGTGGGGAGACGACGACCCGATCCCCGACAAGGTCGAGTCATCTGCGCTGAACGCGTGGCTTTTCAACGAGGACACGGTCGACAAGGTCCTTGCGCACCTCATGACCGAAGGACAGCGGGTCGCCGGCGGCGACAGGATCGGCAAGACGATCATTTTCGCCAAGAACCAGGCGCACGCAGATTTCATCGTCAAGCGCTTTGATGCGAACTACCCGCACTTCAAGGGCGCCTTCGCACGCACCATTCATCACGGCGTCACCTACGCTCAGTCACTGATCGACGACTTCTCGAGTTCGGCCAAGGCGCCACACATCGCTGTCTCGGTCGACATGCTCGATACCGGCATCGATATCCCGGACGTGGTCAATCTCGTCTTTTTCAAGCAGGTGCGCTCTAAGACGAAATTCTGGCAGATGGTGGGGCGTGGCACCAGGCTCCGTCCGGACCTCTTCGGCCCGGGGGATGACAAGAAGAGCTTCTTTATCCTCGACTACTGCGGCAACCTCGAATTCTTCAGCTTGGACCCGGCGACCGCCGAGGGTCGCCTCGGCGAGACGCTCAGCACCAAGCTCTTTACGACCCGTCTCGACCTCATCGCAGAACTCGACCGAGGCAAGGAGTTGGGGGTCGGAGACAACGAGGCCGGGCAGCTCCGATCGGAGACGGCATCCCTCCTGCATGGAGTAGTGGCGTCCATGAACCTCGACAACTTCGTTGTGCGCCCGAAGCGAGCGCATGTCGAGCGGTTCGCCAAGCCAGAGGCGTGGACTGTCCTCCAGCAGGACGACCTCCACGAGCTTGCCACAGAGGTCGCCCCGCTCCCCTCTGACGTTGAGGCAGAGGAGGAGGAGGCCAAACGCTTCGACCTCCTCATGCTCAACCTGCAGCTTGCCGTTCTCCGCCACGAGCCGCGCTTCACGAGACTTCGAGACCAGGTCATGGCCATCGCAGGGATGCTCGAAGAGCAGGCCAACATCCCGATGGTGAGGGCACAGCTCGTTGTCCTGGAGGAACTCCAGTCCGAGGAATGGTGGCAGGACGTCACCGTGGTGATGCTGGAGCAGGTGCGCAAGAAGCTGAGGGACCTCGTTCAGTTCATCGAGAAGCGAAGCCGGAAGGTGCTGTACACGGACTTCGAGGACGAGATGGGCGAGGCGACGTCATTCGACCTCCTCGGCATCACGCCACCGCAGGACATGGAGCGCTTCAAGGCCAAGGCTCGTGCATTCCTCCGAGATCACCAGGACCACATCGCCATTCACCGGCTCCGGATGAACAAGCCACTCACACCGAGCGACTTGGAGGCCCTGGAGACCATGCTGGCGGAGAACGGCATCGGCGATGCGGAGACCATCGCCAGGGCGAAGGAAGAGAGCCAGGGGCTTGGGCTATTCGTCCGATCCCTGATCGGACTCGACAGAGGGGCCGCCAAGGAGGCGTTCGCTGACTTCCTCGAAGGAAAGACCCTCTCCGGGAATCAGATCGAATTCATCGATCTGATCATCAATCATCTCACCGAGCGCGGCATCATGGGCGCAGCACTGCTCTATGAGTCTCCGTTCACCGACATCGCTCCGCACGGGCCGGACGAGCTTTTCACCTCGGACGAGGTGGATCGACTCGTATCGATCTTGGATAACGTACGGGCTGCAGCGGAGGCCGCGTGATGGCCACCGGGGGCGGCCGGGCATTGACGGCCCGGAGCTAAGGAAGGTGTCGTCAGCCGCAAAGTAGCGCCTCTATTCGTCGACCGATATGCGAGGCCGTTCACTGTCACCGGGAAGGGGGACGAGCTGGGAGCGGCGGTGCGGGAGGTGACACACACGCCGGTACCGCCCACGGTGCCAGCGTCACGAGAACGCCCGCGCTGAACGCCGGCGGTGGACAGCGGCAGCATTCCCGATATCGTCGGTCCTGACGCCGGCCGCGCCTCCCTCGAGTCGCGGACGCCGGGCAGCTAGGCGAATCAAACAACCGCCCGCTACGGCGTCTCCCCCCGAGTTGGGAAACTCAGGGGCGGCGGCATCCAGCCCCCGTCCTGATCCTCGGCGAAGCTCGCCAGGGCCGTCCTCCGCTGCTCGGCCAGGTGCCCGGCGGTCACCTCACTTCGCTCCGCATGTTCCTTGCCGCACTTGCTGAGTGCTTCCTTGATGTGCTCCAGGGTCGGCCACAGACCCATCGTGTGCCAATCCACGCCGCTCCTCGTTGACGGCCACTCGACGGTCGGCTCGTTCTCCCCCGGCACCCTCTGGAACTCAGGTGCGTACACCGCGAGATACCAGTGCATCAGCGGGATCAGCTGGTGGACGACCTCGGGGTGGCGGTGCCAGCAGTGCCAGGGCCACCACTCGGCCAGGTCGTAGGCGTCGACCATCCATTCCACCCATCGGGCTAGGTCCATCCACGCCTCGCGAAGCTGGTCCTTCTCGAGCCCGCTCCAGTTCCATCTGGGCAGCGGAAAGGCCGTACTCCGCGGCTGACGCCGAACCATGTCGGCGAGGCCGCCCAGGGTGTCCTCGATCGCGCCGACACGCCGCTCCAGGTCCGCGGTGTCCGCCATCGGGGTCAGGCTGCTCGCGTCTGCGCCGCGGCCACCGCTGCGTCGTACTCGCTCACGGCGGCCTCGAAGACGTGGCGGTCCTTGGCCGGCAGCTCCCAAGGCCCGCGCAGGCGGACGTCGACCGG
>Ga0181520_10007490_pt1 | contig 16051 bp, 13 predicted proteins | sample PEATcosm2014_Bin_29_FD_132451 | JGI IMG/M metagenome (GOLD analysis project Ga0181520, IMG submission 132451) | Peatland microbial communities from MTU Mesocosm Facility, Houghton, MI, USA - PEATcosm2014_Bin02_30_metaG | ecosystem: Environmental > Terrestrial > Soil > Wetlands > Peat | place...
GTGAGCGGCGCCATCGACCACAGTGAAGACGTAATTGACGCTTTGGCCGACCAGTACCGCTTCGCGTGGCACGACGACGGTGTCGGGGTCGGTGCGCAGCGTCAACGTCAGGTCGCACAATTGCCCGGGCCAGAGGATCTCGTCGGGATTGTCGAAGATCGCCCGGGCGAGGATGGTGCCGGTCGCGGGATCGACCGAATTGTCGACCAGCGCGAGCCTGCCCGCCACACGCCGCTTCGAGCCTTGCGGCGTCGCTTCGACCGTCGCGCCCGCCGCCATCGCCTCGTGCAGGGCCGGCAACAGCGACTGCTGCACCGGGAAGGCGACATAGATCGGCGAGATTTGGTTGATGGTGGCGAAAACGCCGCTGGCGCTGTTGTCGGAGGCCTTGGCGATGTTGCCTTGTTTGATCGAGACGACGCCGACCCGGCCGGAAATCGGCGCGGTGACGGTGTACCAACCAAGCTGCACTTCAAGGTTTTCGATCGCCGCCTGGTCGCCGAGAATCGCCGCGCGTGAGCTTGCTTCCGCAGTCCTGGCGTTGTCGAGATTGAGCTGCGGCGTCGCGCCGCGGGCGACGAGGTCGGTATAACGCGCCACATCGCGCAGAGCTTGGTCGAGCGCGGCTTGGTCCTTGGCGAGCTGGGCCTTCGCGCCGTCGAGCTGGGCCTTCGCCTGACGCCCGTCGAGCTCGATCAGCGTGTCGCCAGCCTTGACCGCCGCTCCGTCGGCGACCAGCACCTTATCGACCGTCGCGTCGAAATGGGGGCGCAGCGCCACAGAGGCGATCGCCTGCGCCGTACCGATTTCATCGAGCTTCCACGGCAAGTCCTTGCGGGCGGCGTGGCCGACGACGACGACGATGGGCGGCTTGGACGAGGCTGTCGCGGTCGGCGCGGCGCCCGCTCCTGCTCCCGATCCGATCGGCAGCAGCGCATGCAGTCGGATGGCGAGCGGTCCGGCGGCCGGCCACAATGCGCTGACGGCGACCGGATCATACGCCGCGTAAAGCCCTCCAACGACCGCAGCCGTCGCGATTAACGCGGCAAAGCGACGAACTCGCATCTCGACTCGATTCCGCGTCCCCGAACGCTGAGCCCCGTCGCGCCGCGAAGCAGAAAACGCGGCGGGATCGGCTGATTCTGCGGAGCGGTAGAGCGTAACCCCCTACGCTTCAAGGGTCTATGCGCTCACATGCACGTGAGCGAGTCGGCCAATTCGCGTCGCCGCGGCTTCGCCGGACAGTCGCAGATCCGATCCGCCGAAGCGGGACGGGCCGGATCTTGGGCGTCAGGCGGAGGGGCGAACGCGACGCTCGGCGGCGGAAAACAAGGCGAAACGCGCTACCGTGATCGAAGCGGTTTGGCGCCCTGCGCCAACTCCGGCGCCCGGTTGCATACAACCAGATCGCGAGTCGAAATCAAGCGGCGCGCGCCGCTTCGCCGCGCAGCCGTCGAAACTCGAATTGCACCGTCTCGGGTCCGTGGCGCCGCTCGAGGCGTCGGACGATGAAATGGCCGCGCGCCAGGGTTTGGAAATGCGCGGCGAAGGCGAGATTGACCGCCGCGCCGCCGATCGCGCCGACAATCGGCACAGCCTGGGCGGCGAATTTCTCCCCGACGACGACGCCGAAGCGTGCGGCGATTTGGGCGATCAGCCGAGCGAGAAGCGGCGCGCCGTCGCTGGCGAGGCTGCGCCCGGCGAGAAAGCGCGCGCTTTCGGCGACCGAGCGGGCAAGCGCCGCCCGCACCGCGAAATAGCCGCCCTCGATCGCCGCCTCGTCGGCTTCGCCGCCCAGTCCGAAGACCTCGAGGCAGGCGAGCGCGCCTTCCGGCTGCGCGGTGTCCTCGCCTTCTTCGCGTGCGATCTGGGCGATCGAGCGCATCAGGATCGCGGTCGAAACCGGCAGCTCCATTGCGGTGGCGAAAGGGCCGAAGGCGCCGCCGATCGCGCCGGAGGCCGCGGCGGCGGCCTTGTGGGCGCCCCGCGCGGCCTTGGCGGGTGCGCCGTGGTCGATCGTGCTGAGCGCGACGGCGAGGGCGGCCCTGAGCGCGCGCTCCGCGGCGCGGCCGCCCAAGCGGCGCAGCGACGGGGGCAGATTGCGGCCGATCGTTTCGACGCTGTGGCGAAGCCGCTCGGCGAGGCGAGCGGCGAAGCCGCCGCCGTTGAGACAGCGGGCGGCAAACGCAAGCTCGTCGAGTTCGGCGCTCGACAGACGGGACGACATGACGACGACGGCGGGCAAAGGGCTGCGCCTTTCGGTTCGGTCGCGCGGCGGCGGCGGGCCGCCGCTATCGTGATGTAAGGCGGCGCCCCGCATTCCCCAAGAGCGGACTCAGGCGATCGCAAAGCGCATGATGGCGAGGCTGATCAGTCCAGCCGCAGCGCAATAGTAGGAGAACGGCCGCATTGCCGAGATTTCGTGCGTGTTGAAGTAGCGCATGAGGAAAGCGAGGCTGAGGAAGGCGACGACGCCGGCCACGACGCCCGAAAGGATCGCCGCGCTGCCGAGCGTCGCGCCTTGATGCAGCAGTTTTGGCGCCTCCAGGACGGTCGCGCCAAGGATGATCGGCGTCGCCATCAAGAACGAGAACCGCGCCGCCGCCTCATGACTGAGGCCGGCGACGACGCCGGCGGCGATGGTCAGGCCGGAGCGCGAGAAGCCGGGGATCAGGGCGAAGCATTGGGCGACGCCGACCGCCAAAGCGCCCTTCCAGTTGAGCTCGTCGAGCGAGGCGGTCGCCTTGCCGGCGATCTGGTCGGAAAAATAGAGGACGAAGCCGTTAGCAATGAGAAAGAACGCCGCGATCTCCGCCTTGCCAAAGACCTCGGCGAGCCGCTTCTCAAGGGCGAACCCGACGACGACGGCTGGAATTGTTGCGAGAACGACGAGGAGGAAAATGCGGCGATCGGCGACCGAGCGCGGGCTCGATCGGCTGAGCAGCGATCCGCCGAAAGCGACCCAATCGCGCCAAAAATAGAGGAACAGCGCGGTTGCCGTGCCCAGATGCATGACGACGAGGTAGGGGAGAAAATCCGGCCTCTTGATGATGTCGCCCCACCCCAGGAGGGGCGGCAAGATGACCGCGTGGCCGAGACTGGAAATGGGGAAGAGTTCGGTGACGCCCTGCAGGACGGCCATAACGACGGCTTGGAAGGCGGTCACGCGCTGAACCTCGCGAGTTCGAGGGAAGGTCCGAAACGGCTTCCCTTAATACAATCGCCGATTCGTGTCCCGCGCGCGACAGGCCCGTCCACAGAGCGGGCAAAAGAAAACGCCGGCGAAGCGGTCCTCGCCGGCGTTGAAAAGCGTTGGTATTGGGGCGGCTTACTTGAGTGCGGCGCCGACTTCGGCGAACTCGCTCGAAAGCTTGGTGCCGAGGGCCGACAGAGCGCCGATGATGAAGACGGCGATCAGCGAGGCGATAAGCGCGTATTCGATGGCGGTCGCGCCGGATTCGTTGGCGGCGAAAGACTTGAGGGACTTGATCATTACCTTGCTCCTGCTCCAAAAGATACGCCGTCCGGCGCGTTGACTTCGCCGCTCGGGATAGGGGCAATCTAGGCAGCCGCCCTTGCGGTCCGGTTAATTCGACCCCGTCGAATTCCAGCTACCGCAGCTTGTTGTGGGATTGGTAAAAGGACAGCTAAACCCAATGCCGCAAGCGGCTTAGGCGGCGCGAACGCTGCGCTGGCCTCCGCGTACGGAGGATTCGGCGCTCGATGCCGCGTCGGAGCGCTCGCCATCGTCGGCCTTCGCAGCAGGCGCTGCGTTCGCCCGACCGCTCGCCGTCCAAGAAAATCCGGCGAAGGTCACGCCCATGAACAGTGCGAAAGCAGCGCCGCGGCCGAGCCCGCCAAGCGGCGCCAGCAGCAATAAGAAGGTCGGCGGAAAGGGAAACCGGTTGCGCGCGCCGGGCGGGATGTCGAGGGCGACCTGCCGCGCGTGCAGCGCCTCCGCGTCATAGTTCAGCCCCGCTGCTCCGTCGTGGGCGATGACTCCCGAGGCCGAGAGGGCGTGGAAGTCGCCGAAACGATAGGGCCAGGGCGGCGTCGCGATGGTTTTCACGCATATCGCGACACCGGCGGCGAACAGAGCCGCCAAGATGGCGAGCGTCAAGTAGAGACGGCGGTCGCGCAAGTCGATGTCGAGGACGCATAGGACCGCAAGGACGGCGGCGGGGAGTCGGCGGATCGAAGGCGCAGTCTGACCGCCGCAAACAGCGAAAACCGCCGCCGGCTCCTGAGCAAGCGACGTCGCTGCAGTAGCCCGCGCTTTTCTTTCAAATCGTAACCCTTGAACCGCGCCGACCGCCGTCTGCGCTCAGCAGACGCTGCGGCCGCATTTGTGGACGGCGTCGATCTTATCCTTGAGCTGGTCGTAGCCGACCGCGCCGACCACAACTTCCTGGCCGACGACGAACGACGGCGTGCCGTTGATCTGCAGCGCGTCGGCCATGCCCATAATGTCTTGCAGGCCGGATTGGATCTGCGGGTTCGCCATGTCTTTGGCCAGCCGGTCCATATCGAGACCCATTTCCTTGGCCACCGCCAACGCCTCGGCCTTGCCGACGGGGCCATGCATGCCAAGCAACTTGCTGTGGAACGCCCAGAAGCGGTCGCCCGGCAACTGGTTGCGCGCGGCGCTGGCGACTTGCGCCGCCTCGACCGAGCCGGGCCCAAGCACTGGAAAGTCCTTGAGGACGACCTTGAGGTTGGGGTCCTCCTTCATCAGCTTGGCGATGTCGGGCAGGGCCCCTTTGCAATAATGGCAGTTGTAGTCGAAGAACTCGACCAGCGTCGCGTTGCCGTCGGGATTGCCGACGTTGGCCTGGAACGGCGACGAGAATAGCGGGCCGGCGCGGTCGGAGACCGCCTTCTCCCGTTCGGCCTGGGCGGTTTCCTTGTCGCGCTTGTCGAGCGCCTCGATCGCCTCGCGCAGCACCTCAGGATGGTTGACGAGATAATCCCGGATGATCGGCCCGAGTTCCTGCTTCTGCGCCGGCGTGAATTCGTCCGCCGCAGCGGGCGCAAGCGGCGCCAGCGCCGCCAAGCCGATCGTCGCCGCGACGAAGGCGGCCCAGTGAAGCTTCATGGCGATCTCCTCGCGCCTCCAGCGCGTTGCGCCTTCATGCCCCGAATCCGATGGCGGATTCAAGGCGATTGCGCCCGCGCCGCGATTCGACGCGGGCCGGCGAAATGAAGCGAAACCAAACGAAACGAAAACGAAACCAACACGTTCGTTTCGCCCCTCAATGGGCTTCGTTTCGCGCCCTCGGCGCAATCGGCGATTTCTCGATCTCGTGCAAATTCAATCTCTTATGCGGCGTTTCGTTTCGCCGCCCGAGGCGCGCTCCGTCCGCCTGGCGGCGGCGCGGTCTCTCGCCGTTCACGACCATTGTCGCCGCGGTTCCGCGTCTCGCCAAGCAATTGTCCGCCAGGGCGACCGGAAAGCGTCGGCAAAGCCCTGATTCGGCGGTCGGAAAGACTCGACGCCGGCGCCGCGACGATCGGGTGCGAAAGCGCTCGTTCAAGCAGGACTGCGTCGCCGTCGGTTTATCTCGGGCGGCGACAGTGCTATCCGACACGGCCGGGCGGCCGCCGCCGCCTCGAGGCTCAAGGCTCGAGCGCCCATGATCGTCGTCTTCGGCTCCATCAACATCGATCTCGTGACTCGGGCGAAAATCCCGGCGCCGGGCGAAACCACGCTCGGCGGCGATTACGTCACCGTGCCCGGCGGCAAGGGCGCGAACCAGGCGCTTGCGGCGCGGCGCGCCGGAGCGAAAGTGGCGCTGGTGGGGGCCTGCGGCGCCGATTCCTTCGCCGGCGCCGCGTTGGCGCTGCTCAACGCCGACGGCGTCGACTTGAGCGCGACCCGGACGGTCGCCAAGCCGACCGGGGCGGCGTTCATCGTCGTCGATTCGGCCGGGGAGAACGCGATCGTCGTCGCCGCCGGCGCCAATGCTTCGGCGAGCGCCGAACAGCTCGAGGGCTTGCCGTTCGGCCAGGGCGATCTGCTGCTGTTGCAGCGCGAAGTGCCGGACGCGCAGGTCGAAGCGGCGGCGCTGCTGGCGAAGAAGCGCGGCGCGCAAGTGATGCTGAACCTCGCTCCGGCGGGGACCCCGAGCGAGGCGCTGCTTGGCGCGCTCGATTATCTCTGCGTCAACGAACATGAGGCGGCGACGCTCGGCCGCGCGCTGGCGCTCGACGCCAGCGAGCCCGAGGGGATCGGCGCCGCGTTGGCGCGCCGCTTCGGCTTCGCCGTCATCGTCACTTTGGGGGCGGCGGGGGCGGTCGGCTTCATCGCCGGCGAGCGCGTGTTTGCGCCGGCCCCGAAGATCGGCGCCGTCGACACCACCGCCGCCGGCGACACCTTCGTCGGCGCGTTCGCCGCTGCGCGCGACCGCGGCTTGCCGTTCGCCGAAGCGTTGCAGCGCGGCGTCGTCGCCGGCAGCCTCGCCTGCGCCAAGCCAGGCGCGCAGACCAGCATGCCCACGGCCGTCGAGATCGAGGAAGCGATGTTGGGTTAGCGCACAATTCGCCCAAGTCGCGTCGCCAGCGTCGCAACTGCGAGCAAAGCGGAGCAATCCAGATTTCGGGATTGCGGACGACCGAATCTGGACCGCTGCGCCCCGGAGTTGATCCCATCGGCGCTGAGATGGCGGGTTATGGTCGTTATGTCGGCCTTGCTGTTCGGCCGGGCGCCCGCGCCGTGAGGCGGCGGCCAACCTCTGAGGGTCTTTGCTGCGGCGCCGCGTGACGACCGGGAGAAGCCTGGTCATGACGCCGCAAGGACGAAGGCAAGCGCTAAGCTCAGCGCCGATGGGCGTTGATCCGGGGTGTCGCTGGCGGTGGCGGCGGAGAGCGGTTCAATCCAAAAGCGCCATGCTCCAGCAGCGCCGGCGTCGTTGCGCCTATTTGCGGATCAGCGCGTCGCCGTAAAGATCGGGCACGTACAGCTCGCGCGGGAGCGGTCCGCGGATGTAGTCAGGATTGTGGACTCGCGGCGGCAGCACCGGGTCGACATGCTCGATCTCGCCGTAAGGGATGCGGGTGAGCAGATGGGCGATGCAATTCAGCCGCGCCCGCTTCTTGTCGTCGCCCTCGACGATCGACCAAGGCGCCTCGTGGATGTGCGTGCGCTGCAGCATCGTCTCCTTGGCCTTCGTATACTGCTCCCAAAGCCGTCGCGATTCGAGGTCCATTGGGCTGAGCTTCCACTGTTTCAAAGGATCGTGGATGCGCATGGCGAAGCGTAGATGCTGCTCGTCGTCGGTGATCGAGAACCAGTACTTGACCAAGACGATTCCCGAGCGCACGAGCATGCGCTCGAATTCGGGCGCCGAGCGGAAGAATTCCTCGTATTCTTCGTCGGTGCAGAAGCCCATGACGCGCTCGACGCCGGCGCGGTTGTACCAGCTTCGGTCGAAGAGGACGATCTCGCCGCCCGTCGGCAGATGCGGGACATAGCGCTGGAAGTACCACTGGCCGCGTTCGCGCTCGTTCGGCGCGGGGAGGGCGACGGTGCGGCAGACTCGGGGGTTGAGGCGCTGGGCGATCCGCTTGATGACGCCGCCTTTGCCAGCCGCGTCGCGCCCTTCGAAGAGGACGACCAGCTTGAGCTTATTGTGGACGACCCAGTCTTGCAGCTTCACCAGCTCCTTCTGCAGCCGCAGGAGCTCATGGAAGTAGAAGCGCCGGTCGAGCGTCGACCGCTCGGGATGGTCGGCGGTCTCCGCCAGCAAACCGTCGAGCCCTTCGTCGTCGATCTCCATCTCCAGCTCTTCGTCGAAGCCGTCGACGATCTCGCTGTGGATGCGCCGATAGAGCGCGCTCGCGGGCTTGTTGTCTTCAACCATGGCGGGTCCGCTTCTTGACGCCAATGTTCTGGCGTTGTTGCGACTTCGGGGAGATTGGCTGAGGCGTGTGATGGTTTCGCGACGCGCCGCGGGACAGGCGGCCGGATCGACGACGCCGGCGGATTTCCTGATTTAGGTCATAAAGGCCCTCGCCGCTTCGGCTCATGGAACGGAGAAAGCGATCCACTCCGTGGCCGGGGGAAACATGCCCAAGATCAATCGTGACGGATTCACCAGCACATTCGGCGTGTTGGTGGCGACCCTCGGCTCGGCCGTCGGGCTGGGCAACATCTGGAAATTCCCCTCTCTGACCGGAACCAACGGCGGCGCGAGCTTCCTGCTGGTCTATCTCGCCGCCACCTTGCTGGTCGGCTTGCCGGTGATGATCGCCGAGACGATGCTGGGCCGGGCAGCCCGGGCCAACGCGGTGACCAGCTTCGAGATTCTGGCGCCGCGCCAGCCGCAGTGGAAGGCGATCGGCTGGATGGGCTTCGCGTCCGCGCTGCTGATCATGGCCTTCTATTCCGAGGTCGCCGGCTGGGTCTACGCGTACATCTTCAAGGCGGTGTCGGGCGAAGTTTCGACCGTCGACCCGAAAGTCGCCGGCGCCGCGTTCGGCGCGCTGGTGTCCTCGCCGCTGACCGTGCTGGCCTGGCAATGGGTCGTGCTGGCGGTGACCGGCGGCATCATCATGTTCGGCGTGGCGAAGGGCATCGAAGCGGTGACGCGGCGGCTCGTGCCGCTGCTGTTCATTCTGCTGCTGGTGCTGTGCGTCCGCAGCCTGACGCTCGACGGGGCGGGGCGAGGGCTGGCGTTCCTGTTTCAGCCCGATTTCTCCAAGATCACCCCGGCGGTGGCGCTGACCGCGCTCGGCCTCGCCTTCTTCAAGCTGTCGCTTGGCATGGGAACCATGCTGACCTACGGCAGCTATTTCCGCGACGACCAGAACATCCCGTGGACGGCGACGCGGGTCATGCTCGCCGACCTGTCGGTGTCGCTGCTCGCCGGCGTCGCGATCTTCCCGGCGGTGTTCACCTTCGGCTTCGCGCCGTCAGCGGGCCCGTCGCTGGTGTTCATGACGATTCCGGCCGTCTTCACCTCGATGCCCGGCGGCGTCGTGTTCATGACGATCTTCTTCTTCATCACCGCGATCGCCAGCGTCGGGGCCATCCTGTCGTTGCTCGAAGTGCCGGCGGCGATCCTTTCGGAGCGCTATGGCTTGGGCCGCAAGCCAGCGGCGCTGATCACCGTCGCGGCGATCGCGCTGCTCGGCGTTCCGGCCTCGCTGTCGCAAAGCGTGATGGAGAATGTGAAGCTGTTCGGGCTCAATCCGTTCGACCTGTTCGACTATTTGAGCTCGAACGTCCTGCTGCCGCTCGGCGGCATCCTGATCTGCGTGTTCGTCGGCTGGGTCTACGGATATCAGAAGACGGAGCAGAGCCTTTCCAACCAGGGCGCGCTGAACAACCGCGGGCTGATCAAGGCGGCGTTCTTCCTCATCCGCTTCGTCGCGCCGCTGGCGATCGCCATCGTGCTGCTGAATGGGCTGAAGATTATCTGAGGGAGTTTGGGCGGATAGAACGGCGCGTCGAGGTCGACGACGCGACCCCTGGTCAGCGTTCGTCGCCCCTCGTGGCCGGGCTTGACCCGGCCATCCAGGCTGTCGCTCGGCGAGAATGCCCGCGCACCAGGCGCGACTGTGTTGAGAACGGGCGCCAAGCGGAAGCGCTTGGATGGTCGGGACAAGCTGGACCGTGACGGGAAAAGTGGCGAAGCCCAGCGCTCAAAACTCCACCTCGAGTTCTTCGATCTCTTCCTTCTCCGCCAGCGCCGCCTCGCGCCATTCGCGCATCGCCGGCAGGTTCCAGACGCGCTCGGCGTAGGCTTTGGCCGGGCCTTCGAGCGCGACGCCGTAGGTGCGGAAGCGGCTGACGACCGGCGCGTACATCGCGTCGGCCATTGAGACTTCGCCGAACAGGAACGGTCCGCCATAGGCGGCGAGGCACTCGCGCCAGATGACGAGGATGCGCTCAATGTCGGCCTGGGCCTTCGACCAGATCTTGAAACCGGGAAACTCAGCGCGGATGTTCATCGGCAGCGCCTGCCGCAGTGAGACGAAGCCGGAATGCATTTCGCCGCAAACCGAGCGGCAATGGGCGCGTTTTGCCTTGTCCTTAGGCAACAAGCCCGCCTTTGGCGCAATTTCGTTCAGGAATTCGCCAATCGCCAGCGTGTCCCACACCTTCAGCTCGGCGTAAGTTAGGCAGGGAACGAGGATCGACGGCGACAGCAGCAGGATTTCAGCGCGCGCGTCGGCGTCGTTCGGCTCAATGACGACCTCGTCGAAATCGATTGCGGCGAGTTTCGTCATCAGCCAGCCGCGCAGCGACCACGAGGAGTAGTTCTTGCTGCTGATCGTCAACGTCGTTCGCGGCATGGCGGAAGCCCAAGATCAGACGCGCGGCAGGGCGCCAGCGACCCTCGCGCAACCTTGCAAGCGACGTGCCGTCCCGGCGGCGCAGGTGGCATGTCGCTTGCTGCGTTGCAAACTGCAGCAACAGGTCGCCCCATGATGTACGACGCCTATCAGGGCATGGCCGATGTCGGCGACCGCGTGCGGCTGCTCGCCGCCAATGCGCAGGTTGTCCTCGAGGCGTGGTCGTCGCAGCCGTTCGCCGCGCCGTGGCGGAAGATGGCGGCCTATTACGAACTGGTGGCGCTCGCCGGCTTCACCCATGCGCGGCCCGACTGGGAGGTCGACGCGATCGAAGTTGGCGGAGAGGAATTGGCGGTCGCGCAGAGCGTCGCCGCGGCGACGCCGTTCTGCGAGTTGCGCCATTTCCGTAAGGAGGGCGGCGAAGACGACCCGAAGGTGCTGCTGGTCGCGCCGATGTCGGGCCATTTCGCCACGCTGCTGCGCGGCACGCTGCGCACGCTGCTCGGCGACCATCAGGTCTACGTCACCGATTGGGTGAACCCGCGCAACGTCAAGCCGGCCGCGGGCGGCTTCGGGCTCGGTGACTACACTCAGCACCTGATCGATTTCGTCCGTCACATCGGCGAGGGTTGCCACATCGTCGCCGTCTGCCAGCCGACGGTCAGCGCGCTGATCGCAGCCGCCGTGCTCGCCGCAGAGGGCGGCAATGTCCAGCCGGCGAGCCTGACGCTGATGGCCGGGCCGATCGACACGCGCGTCGCCCCGACCAAGGTCAACGAACTGGCGCAGGAAAAGCCGATCGAATGGTTCCGCGACAACCTGATCGGAATCGTGCCGGCGCAATTCGAGGGCGGCGGGCGGCGGGTCTATCCCGGCTTCCTCCAGCTCTGCGCCTTCATGAGCATGAACGCCGACCGCCACGCCAAATCGTTCGTCGAGCTGTTCCAGCGCCGCGTCGCCGGCGATTTCGACAAAGCGGACGCGATCAGCGCCTTCTATCGCGAATATTTCGCCATCATGGACATGAGCGCCGATTTCTATCTCGAGACCGTCGACCAGGTCTTCCAGCGCCATCTGCTGCCGCTTGGGCAAATGACGCACAAGGGCCGGCCGGTTGAGCCGAAAGCGATCCGCAAGACCTTCCTGCTCACCGTCGAGGGCGAGAAGGACGACATCTGCGCCGTCGGCCAGACGCTGGCGGCGCAAGACCTGTGTGCGGGCCTCAGGCCCTACATGAAGACGCACCATCTACAGCCGGGCGTCGGCCACTACGGCGTCTTCAACGGCCGGCGCTGGGAGACGCAGGTCTATCCCGTGCTGCGCAACCACATCCGCTCGAGCCGCTGAGGGCCAATGGGCGCCCGCCGGATGGCGAAATCATGCGTGCGCGCAAGGCGGGGTACTTTCATAGTCAGAAGGCGCATGGCGCGCTGCAGAACGCCCGACGAGAGGGCCGAGCGGCGCGCGCAGGGGCGCTCGCGTGCGACCAATCGTTGCATTACAGGTTACAAGTATTGTAACTCAAAGTCGCCGATTCCGGCTCGCGATGAAGTGACGGCGCGATCTTCCGTGCGTGCAAACCATTGAAATTGCGTGACCTGTATGCCAACTTGGCGTCATCCTGACCCAGCCGCGGGCGTCTGCGCCAAAAGTTAGGCTTGATCGGTCGGGGGCGTTGGCGCGATAGACCGCGCGGTTTTGTCGCGCCGCCCGGGCGACGGCGGCGATGGCTTGAAAGCGGGAAATTTCCATGGCGCGAAAGAAGATTGCTTTGATCGGGGCCGGGCAGATCGGCGGCACTTTGGCCCTGCTCGCCGCGACGAAGGAACTCGGCGACATCGTCCTGTTCGACATCGTCGACGGCGTGCCCCAGGGCAAGGCGCTCGATCTCGCCGAATCCGGGCCGGTCGAAGGCTTCAACGCCAAGCTCGCCGGCGCCAGCTCCTACGAAGCGATCGCCGGCGCCGACGTGATCATTGTCACCGCCGGCGTGCCGCGCAAGCCCGGCATGAGCCGCGACGATCTGCTCGGCATCAATCTCAAGGTGATGGCGGCGGTCGGCGAGGGCATCAAGACCTACGCTCCCGGCGCCTTCGTCATCTGCATCACCAACCCGCTCGACGCGATGGTGTGGGCGCTGCAGAAGTTCTCCGGCCTGCCGCACAACAAGATCGTCGGCATGGCCGGCGTGCTCGACTCGGCGCGCTTCCGCTCTTTCCTCGCCGAGGAGTTCAATGTCTCGGTCGAGGACGTCACCGCCTTCGTGCTCGGCGGCCACGGCGACGACATGGTTCCTTCGGTGCGTTACTCGACGGTCGCCGGCATTCCGCTGCCCGATCTGGTCAAGATGGGCTGGACGACGCAGGCGCGTCTCGACGCGATCATCGAGCGCACCCGCAAGGGCGGCGGCGAGATTGTCAATCTGCTGAAGACCGGCTCGGCGTTCTACGCGCCGGCCGCATCGGGCATCGCCATGGCCGAGTCCTATCTCAAGGACCAGCGCCGCGTGCTGCCGTGCGCCGCCTATCTCTCCGGCCAATACGGGGTCAAGGACACGTTCGTCGGCGTGCCGGTGGTGATCGGCGCGGGCGGGGTCGAGCGGGTGGTCGAGATCGCCTTCGACGCGAGCGAGAAGGCGATGTTCGAGAAGTCGGTGGCCGCCGTCCAGGGCCTGACCGAGGCCTGCAAGACGATCAATCCGGCGCTGGCCGGCTGACGCTCTTTCGCCGCCGGCGCTAGCCGGCGACGCTACGAAACGCTGGGGAGAACGAGCGGCGATGAACATCCACGAATATCAAGCCAAGGCGGTGCTGGCGGGTTTCGCCGCGCCGGTCTCGGCCGGCAAGCCGGCGTTCACGCCCGACGAGGCGGTCGCGGCGGCGAAGGCGCTGCCGGGACCGATCTGGGTCGTCAAGAGCCAGATCCACGCCGGCGGGCGCGGCAAAGGCAAGTTCAAGGAATCGTCGGCGGGCGACAAGGGCGGCGTCCGCCTCGCCCGTTCGGTCGACGAGGTCAAGCGCTTCGCAACTGAAATGCTCGGCGCGACGCTGGTCACGGTGCAGACCGGGCCGGCCGGCAAGCAGGTCAACCGCCTCTATATCGAGGACGGCTCGTCGATCGACCGCGAGCTTTATCTGTCGGCGCTGGTCGACCGCAAGGCGAGCCGAGTGTCGTTCGTGCTGTCGACCGAAGGCGGCGTCAATATCGAGGACGTCGCCCACAAGACGCCGGAAAAGATCCATAGCTTCTCGATCGACCCGGCGACCGGGGTGATGCCGCACCACGGCCGCACGGCGGCGCGCGCGCTTGGTCTGACCGGCGACCTCGCCAAGCAGGCGGACGCGCTGATCGCCAAGCTCTACGCCGCCTTCGTCGCCAAGGACATGTCGATGCTCGAGGTCAACCCGCTGATCGTCACCACCGACGGCCAGCTGCGGGTGCTCGACGCCAAGGTCGCCTTCGACGACAACGCGCTCTATCGCCATCCCGACATTCTCGCGCTGCGCGACGAGACCGAAGAAGACGCCAAGGAGATCGAGGCGTCCAAGCACGACCTCAACTACATCGCGCTCGACGGGACGATCGGCTGCATGGTCAACGGCGCCGGCCTCGCCATGGCGACGATGGACATCATCAAGCTCTATGGCGAAAGCCCCGCCAACTTCCTCGACGTCGGCGGCGGCGCCTCGAAGGACAAGGTGACGGCGGCGTTCAAGATCATCACCGCCGACCCTAACGTGAAGGGGATTCTGGTCAACATCTTCGGCGGCATCATGCGTTGCGACGTCATCGCCGAAGGCGTGATCGCCGCGGTCAAGGAAACGGGCCTCACGGCGCCGCTGGTGGTGCGCCTCGAAGGCACCAACGTCGATCTCGGCAAGAAGATTCTGCGCGAGTCCGGCCTCAACGTCATTCCCGCCGACGACCTCGACGACGCGGCGCAAAAGATCGTGGCGGCGGTTCGTTCCGCCGGGCAGGGGGCCCGCTGATGTCGATCCTCGTCAATTCCGAAACCAAGGTCATCTGCCAGGGCTTCACCGGCAAGAACGGCACGTTCCATTCCGAGCAGGCGATCGCCTACGGCACTAAGATGGTCGGCGGCACGTCGCCGGGCAAAGGCGGGTCGGTGCATCTCGGCCTGCCGGTGTTCGACACCGTCGCCGAGGCGCGCGAGACGACGGGCGCCGACGCCTCCGTGATCTACGTTCCGCCGCCGGGCGCGGCCGACGCGATCTGCGAAGCGATCGCGGCCGAAATTCCGCTGATCGTCTGCATCACCGAGGGCATTCCGGCGCTCGACATGGTCAAGGTCAAGCGCGCGCTGTCAGGTTCGCAGTCGATCCTGGTCGGGCCGAACTGCCCCGGCGTGATGACGGCGGGCGAATGCAAGATCGGCATCATGCCGGGCAACATCTTCAAGCCGGGCAGCGTCGGCATCGTCTCGCGCTCCGGCACGCTGACCTATGAAGCGGTGTTCCAGACGACGCGCGAGGGCCTCGGTCAGACGACCGCGGTCGGCATCGGCGGCGACCCGGTGAAAGGCATGGACTTCATCGAAGCGCTGGAGATGTTCCTCGCAGACGAGGCGACCCAGTCGATTGTCATGATCGGCGAGATCGGCGGCCAGGCCGAGGAAGATGCGGCCGCGTTCCTCAAGGACGAGGCGAAGCGCGGCCGCGCCAAGCCGGTCGTCGGCTTCATCGCCGGCCGCACCGCGCCGCCTGGCCGGCGCATGGGTCACGCCGGCGCGATCATCGCCGGCGGCAAGGGCGGGGCCGAAGACAAGATCGAGGCGATGACCGCGGCCGGGATTCACGTGTCGCCGTCGCCGGCGCGGCTCGGCAAGACCTTGGTGGACGTGTTGAGCGGCAAGTGATCGGACGGCGAGCGACGGGAGGCCGGACATGACGCGGCAGGACATCAACCAGCGGCTGCTGCAGACCTCGTTCCTTTACGGGGCGAACAGCGCCTATATCGAGGCGCTGCAGGCCAAGTATGAGAAGGACCCGTACTCGATCGAAGCGGGCTGGCGCGAGTTCTTCGACGCGCTGGGCGACGATCCCGCCAGCGTCGGCAAGACCGCACAAGGCGCGTCGTGGGAGCGGCCCAACTGGCCGGTCACGCCCAAGGACGATCTGACCAACGCGCTCGACGGCAATTGGCCGGCGACCGAAAAGGCGATCGCCGACAAGCTGCGCGCGCGCGCCGCCGCATCCGAAGCGCCGCAGAGCGACGACGCGATCCATCGCGCCACCCGCGACAGCGTGCGCGCGCTGATGATGATCCGCGCCTATCGCATGCGCGGCCATTTGCACGCCAATCTCGATCCGCTCGGCCTCGAGCCGCAGAAGGACCACGAGGAGCTGCATCCGGCCACCTACGGCTTCCAAGAGGGCGACTGGGACCGCAAGATCTTCATCGACCACGTGCTCGGGCTCGAATATGCGACCGTGCGCGAAATGCTAGCGATCCTGCGCCGCACCTACTGCGGCACGATCGGTTTCGAGTTCGTCCACATCTCCGATCCGGCGGAGAAGGCGTGGATCCAGGAGCGCATCGAAGGGCCTGACAAGGAGATTCATTTCACCAAGGAAGGCAAGCGCGCGATCCTCAGCAAATTGGTCGAGGCCGAGGGGTTCGAGAATTTCTTCGACATCAAGTACCCGGGCGGCAAGCGCTTCGGCCTCGACGGCGCGGAGGCGATGATCCCGGCGCTCGAACAGATCATCAAGCGCGGCGGCCAGCTCGGCCTCAA
>Ga0181520_10007491_pt1 | contig 16048 bp, 8 predicted proteins | sample PEATcosm2014_Bin_29_FD_132451 | JGI IMG/M metagenome (GOLD analysis project Ga0181520, IMG submission 132451) | Peatland microbial communities from MTU Mesocosm Facility, Houghton, MI, USA - PEATcosm2014_Bin02_30_metaG | ecosystem: Environmental > Terrestrial > Soil > Wetlands > Peat | place...
AAATCAAGGTGGAATGGAAGTCATAGGCGCAAAAGCCAGATTGATCCCTGACCCCTGATCCCTGACCCCTCGGAAAGGAACACCATGGCGGACTACACGACAACCTACGAAGCGGGCCTGGGCAGGAGCGAGCGGGTGCAGGCGCACAACGCCGGACTGCTGGCTCAGCAGGCGCTGCGCCGCCGGGGCGCGCGGACGCCGGAGTTTTACTTTCCCAAGAGTCTGGATAACAGCCGTCTGATCCTAACTCCCGATCCGGCGCGTGTGCGCCAGATTCGCTTCTTTTCAAGCGCCATTACGATCCTCTTTTTGCTGACCATGCTCTATGGATTTCAACACTTCTGCGCCATCGAAAAGGGTTATCGGGTGGAATCCGAGAAGCAAGCATTGGCGCAGTTGCGCGAGGAGAACAGGCAGTTGCGCTTAAGTGAGGCGATGCTGACCGATCCGGGACGCATTGACCAACTGGCGCGCGCGCAGGGCTTTGTCGAGCCTCAGCCGGGACAGATGGTTCGTCCAGCCGTTGCCTCCGACAACTCCGCTCCGGCGCTGGCAATGGTTATGCCGGAGAGTGTGGCTTCCAGCTATTAGCTCTTAGCTTTTAGCTATCAGCTTTCAGCTTTCAGTTATCGGCAAATGCAAATTGACCTGGCGAACTTTGATTGTGTTGCATTGCGGGCTTGCATCTCTCAGGGGCAAAAGCCCGCATTGATTTTATAACTCTTTTGGCACAACTGAAGTCGTGCCCTGTTACAAAGCTGATTTTTACAGCAGAACTCAAAAAAATGCATCAAATAGCTGAAAGCTGAAAGCTGATAGCTGAAAGCTGATAGCTGAAAGCTGATAGCTGAAAGCTGATAGCTGATAGCTGAAAGCTGATAGCTGAAAGCTGATAGCTGAAAGCTGATAGCTGAAAGCTGATAACTGAAAGCTAATAGTTGATTCGGAGCAAGTGCAATGCCATCCACTGTTCGGCCCATCCGCGAGATAAGCTCCGCGCCGCGCGCCAAGCCTCTTCGGCTGGCGCGCTTCTGGCTGATCTGCCTGATCTTTTTTGGCTGGGCTGTGCTGATTGCGGCGCGTCTCTTCTGGCTTCAGGTGGTGCGTCACAGCGAGTTCGCGGAGCGCGCCGAGAGGCAGCAGCAGCGTACCTTCGAGGTCTCTCCGCAGCGCGGCGTTCTGTATGACCGTAATCTGCGCGGCTTGGCCATGACTGTGCAAGTGGACTCGATCTTCGCCGTACCCTCCGAGATTGCCGACCGGCAGGCGGCGGCTCATCAGCTTTCTTCCATCGTCCACACTGATCCCGACGACGCGCAGTCCAGCGAGGAGCAGATTGCCGCGCGGCTCCAGGCAGGTCACGGCTTTGCCTGGGTGGCTCGGCGCGTCACGCCGGAGGTGGCCGCTCGCATCCATGCGCTCGTTGATTCCGGCGCGCTCAAAGGCATCTACTTCCAAAAAGAGTTTCAGCGCTTTTATCCAGACAACGAGATTGCCGCGCAGGTGCTGGGCTATGTGGGCATGGACGACAACGGGCTGGGTGGGTTGGAGCTGAAGTTTGAGCCACACCTGCACGGCGAGCCGGGCCGTATGTATACGGCCATGGATGCGCGCCGCCATGTACTTGGCTCCAGCGAGAGTGAGCCGCAGCCAGGGCAGAATCTGGTGCTGACCATCGACGCGAATATCCAGTTCATGGCCGAGCGGGCGCTGGACCACGCCATGGACCGCACGCACGCGGACAACGGAACAGTGGTGGTGCAGGATGTGCATACCGGACAGATTCTGGCGCTGGCCATCCGCCCTGCCTTCAACCCCAATCTCTTTCGCCGCACCACGCCGGCGCTGTTGCGCAACCACGCGGTCAGCGATGTCTACGAGCCAGGATCGGTCTTCAAGCTGGTGACGTACTCGGCGGCGCTGGAGCAGGGCGTGGCCAAGCCAGACGACAAGATTGACTGCCAGGGCGGGCAGATCAACCTCTTTGGGCGCATCATTCATGACGAAAAAGGTGAGCACTTCGGCGTCATCACAGTGCATGAGGCGCTGGAGCACTCGAGCGATGTGGCCGCCGTCAAGCTGGCGCTGAAAGTCGGCCAGGATCGCTTCTACCAATACATCCGCGACTTCGGCTTTGGCCAGCGCTCCGGCGCGGAGTTGCCCGGAGAGACGCGTGGCCTGCTGCGCCCACAAAACAAGTGGGGCGCTACATCGATTGGTTCCATCGCCATCGGGCAAGAGGTAGGCGTTACGCCGCTGCAACTCGTCTCGATGGTTTCGACGATAGCCAATGGCGGCGTTTATCTGCCGCCGCACGTGCTGATGCCGGGACAAGTGGATAGTAACGCCAATAGCCAAACGTTGGCCCCACCACAAGCGGCGCCACAACCTTTCAGGCCAGGGGGCGAGCTACCCAATCCTCTGCCTGCCGGCGCGCATCGCGTGATTTCCACCATGACCTCGGCAGAGATGCGCAAGATGATGGAAGGCGTGGTGCTATACGGCACGGGCAAGTCGGCGCAGCTTAACGGCTACTCGTCCGGCGGCAAGACGGGCACAGCGCAGAAGATTGATCCGGCCACCCACACCTATTCCAAGACGATGCACATTGCATCTTTCGTCGGCATCTCGCCGGTTAACACTCCAGTGATTGCCGTGGCCGTGGTGATGGACAACCCCAAAGGCGGAGCCTACCACGGGGCGGATGTCTCGGCGCCGGTCTTTGCCGAGGTGGCGCAGCAGGTGCTTGAGTATCTATCTGTCCCGCACGACATCCCGCTGCGCCGCCCGCATGCCACGCCGAATGAGAAGGTGGTCGAGGACGACGCGCACGAGCAGACGGCAAACATCCAAGCTCTTTACGACGCAGCCAACGATCTGCCAAACGACGATCCGCTGCGCGACGCAAGCCAAATTGCTTTGTCGAAACCATCCTTGTCGGGCTTTTCTACTGCAAATACCGCTCTCTCAGCCGCTTCAAGCAAGGCTCCCGCGCCGATGATCGCTGCCCCTCAGCCGCAGAATTCGCCGCAGACGGTCACTCAAACCGTTGCCCTTGGTGGCGGCAAAAAGTTGCAAGTTCCCCCGTTGATCGGTTTACCGGTGCGCAAGGTGATTGAGCAGGCCGCCGCCGCAGGCCTCGATGTGCAGATCACCGGCAGCGGAGTGGTGCGCGAACAGGCGCCAGCGCCGGGAACCATGGTTGCGCCTGGAACCAGGATTGTGGTGCGTTGCGGACGGTAAGCCGGAAAAACGAAATCAAGCGAGAATTCATCTCATGAATTCATCACCGTGTCACAGAAAATTGGGGTAACAGGAATGGCTTCTCCGCCCTGGCGTGACTCGATCTTCAAGTCGTTTCTCGCAACAGGCAACGCTGGCAATTCAACCTGCAAAATTCCATTCCATTTTTTGATGCGAGTCATTGTGCACGCCGCGAATATTACTGCTGAGTTACAGTCACAACAAAGTATTTGCAGGTTATTTGCAATGCATTGACCCGCTGTTTACAGTCTTTATTCGATACTGTTCAGGTGAACGATACAGCGCGCCTTACTCTTCCGATGAAATTAGTTTCAGCTCCCTCGACCCTGGTGGAGCTTGCTTATCCGACTTACCAAATTTTCACACCGAGCAAGCCGCACATACATGTTGAAGTTGGCCGGTACCGGTTGCGCCTGGCCGAGAACGTCGAAGACCGCGATGCCGCCTGCCGTTTGCGCTTCAAGGTCTTCAACATCGAGCTGAATGAAGGGCTGGAAAGCTCCTATCAGACGGGCCTTGATTCCGACCACTTCGATCTCTTCTGCGAGCATCTGCTTGTGGAGGACAAAACGGAATCCAATCCCGCCCGCCGCGTTGTCGGAACTTACAGAATGCAGTCCGGCGCTACCGCCGCACGCCATCTCGGCTACTACTCCGAACAGGAGTTCAACTTCGCCTCGTATGAGCCGCTCCGGCCCGGCATTCTGGAGCTGGGTCGCGCCTCGATTGACCGCGAGCATCGCACTCCCGAAGTGCTTACCTTGTTGTGGAGAGGTATCGCACAGTATGCTAACCACATGGGGCTGCGTTATTTGATCGGTTGTTCGTCTTTGACATCCAAAGACCCGGCGGAGGGTTGGCTGGTCTATCGCCAGCTTGAAGCCTATTGGGTCTCATCGGAATTCATGACCGAGCCAACCGCCGCGTTCGCTTGTCCCATTGAACAAGGGAGCGGGCACACACAGTCACCCATTCCATCAGAAGAGATGCCGCATAATCCTCCCGCTGAAGTCAAGGTGCCCAAGCTGCTGAAGACCTATCTGGCCATCGGCGCGCGCATCTGTGCCCCGCCGGCTTGGGACCGCGCATTCGGCACCATCGATTTTCTGACTTTGCTCGATCTGAAATTGCTTTCGCCGGCGGCGCGCAATCGCTTTCTGGCACCGCTTACCTCGTGAGCTTTCTGGCGATTCGGCGCGCTGTGGCGCTGGTTTTCGCACTGGGACTGAGCATCGTTCGCTTCTGGTTGCTACGCCTGCGCGGCCCCATGACGCTGGAGAAGCGCGCACTGTGGGTCAGTCAATCCTGCCGCGGAATCCTGTCCATCGTGGGCATCCGCCTCAAGATGGAAGGCACACCGCCCACGCAGGGCCTGGTCGTCGCCAACCACCTCAGCTACCTGGACATCCTGATTATCTCCGCTGAAATGCCTTGCTTTTTTGTGGCCAAGATGGAGATCGGCAGTTGGCCCTTTTTCGGCAAGGCCGCGCGGCTCGGCGGCACCATCTTTTTGGATCGCAACAGCCTGGCCAGCGCCCAGGCCGTTGCCGCGCAGATGACCGAACGTCTTAAGGGTCCAATGCCCGTGCTGCTTTTCCCTGAGGGAACCAGCACCGACGGCAGCAGCGTGTTGCGCTTTCACTCCCGGCTGATCGACCCGGCCACCACCGCAGGTGTTCCGATCACCGCCGCCGCTGTTCGCTATGTAATTGAGGATGGCACGCCTGAGGAGAAACTCTGCTGGGTCGGCGACACGCTCTTCCTGACCCACCTGTTGACCACCCTGAACACACCTGGCTTCAGCGCCTACGTTCGCTTCGGCCAGCCGCGGATTTACCCCGACCGCCGCGCCGCCTCGGAGTCGACCCATGCCGAAGTGAACGCTATGCGCAATCAGTTGCCCCTGCCCTGACGCTTCTTAGCGAAATGAAAACTAATTTGCAGGAGCTTCAATCAGCTCTACGCTAAAAAGTATCCTGTCTGTTCTCAAACTGTCAGGGCTTGCCGGCTTTGACCGGCGCGCTTGCAGCAGTCACGCCCACCCCTGCGCAAGGCGCGCCTTCGCACAGCACTCCGGTAATTCCCACGCCTTCGGTAATCGTATAGATGCGATTCACCGCGGGCAGTTTCACGGTCTCCTTCTTACCCGATGGCCAGTGAATCTCAGCGGTTCCTGCATCCTGCGCATCGCCCAAACCGAAATGCACACGCGGATCGTTGGAGGAAAGATAACTTCCTCCGCTCAAAACATCATCGCGCATGCGCAGTCCGTTTGCAGTCAGATAAACCGTGGCTCCCACCGCGTCGCGGGGACTCTTGGTGCCGCCGACCAGCTTCATCTCGACCCAGTTATGATGGTCGGGATTGACATTGCGCAGCAGCACAGGAATGCCGTCCATGTTATTAATCACCACATCAATCTTGCCGTCGTTAAAGATATCTCCAAAAGCCGCGCCACGGCCGACACTAACCACGGCCAGTCCGGTTCCCTCCACCGCGGGAACCACTTCGAACTTGCCGTTCTTCAGGTTGTGATAGAGAAGCGGGCGCTCGGCATAACTGGTGCCCCACTCCGGATGTTGGTCGACCCCCGGATAGACATGACCATTGATAACGAGCAGATCCTTCCATCCATCATTGTCATAGTCAAGGAATCCATCAGCGAACTTCACAAAGGGAATGGAGGGCTCGGCGATTCCCGCGCGATAACTGACATCGGTAAAAAATCCCTTGCCGTCGTTCTGAAAAAGAACCGTATAGTCGTCGGAAAATGTTGTGCTCACGATGGATAAGTGGCCGTTGTTTTCGTAATCTCCAGCAGCCAGGCCCATATTCGCAACCTCGCGCCCATCGCTGTTCAGCGCAAAGCCGCTTTCATAACTCTGATCTTCAAAGGTTCCATCCCCCTTATTGATGTATAAGTAATTCGGAGTAGAGTCGTTGGCCACGAGCAAATCCGGCTTGCCATCTCCGTTCACATCGGCAAACAAGGCTCCAAGGCCGTAATATCCCGCTTTGTCATCCACACCCAGCTTGACGCTGACATCGGTAAAAGTGCCGTTGCCGTTGTTATGAAACAGATGATCCTGCTCCCCTTTCAGGCCGCGCGGACCGCAAAGCACTTCCACGCCGCGATACTGACAGAAGGCAAAACCGACAGCCTTTGTTCTCGATATCGGAGGATTATCCAGGTCGATGCGCGCGTACCCCGCGACAAAGAGGTCAAGATTGCTGTCGCCATCATAATCGCCGAAGGTAGCGCCTGTGGACCATGTGCCCACGGTAACTCCCGCCGTCTCTGCCACGTCGGTAAAGGTTCCATTATGATTATTATGGTAAAGCCGGTTCTTTCCATAATTACTTACATAGATATCCGGCCAGCCGTCGTTGTCATAGTCGGCGACGGCGCATCCATATCCCCAGCGAAGGTTGGCGACGCCGGCCTTCTCGGTAACATCGGTAAAGGTCCCATCGTGATTATTGTGAAACAATGCGGCGCTCGGCGGGGTAGCTTTACCGGCCAGCGCGTCATACGTCGATCCGTTGACAAGATAGATATCCAGCCAGCCGTCATTGTCGTAATCCAGCAGGCAGACGCCCGGCCCTTTTTCCTCCAGAATCAGTTTCTTTGCAGGTGTGCCTGCCGTGTGATGGAAGCTGGCAAGTCTCGCTGCCTTGGCGATGTCCATAAAAACAATGGCGCCGTCTTTGACAAAGCCGCCTGCGGTGATCGGCCGGTGCTGGCTGTCAAACTCCGCCTTTTGCGGACCGGCATTCGCCATCCCGCTCTGCGCCGCTCCGCCAGGGGGCGGTTGCAATGCGTCCTGTTGCGCTTGCGGCGAAGCCCAGGCTGCGGAAGCCACGGATGCAATAAAAATTAGGAAAGCAAAAAGTGCAGTCCGTGAACCGGCCCAGCGCATCAATGAGTATCCTCCACGTTGAATTATATCGTAGCCATCAAGCTGCATTCCAAATTCGGAATCAAGAGATTGCAAATTCTGTTGGCTTTCATCTTGAGCGAAAAAAGCCCCAAATGTGCTTCAGTTTTTTTAGAAGAGAGTCGAAATATCTGTTGAAGATTTCATCCAGATACCGGTCTCTCCAGGCTCATTTTAGAGATCCGGTTCGATTCATTTACCGTGATCGTCTTCTCTTCCACACACATTTCACAATCTATTCAGGCGGAGGCATGACCGAATATCAGGCTTTTCAACTTCCGCGGCCGGGCGCGGATTGCTCAGGATGGCAATGCGTTGGTTTCTTTCTTGCGGGGAGAGTTTCGGGCGAGTTTTCCTCACATGCAGGGTCGATGGTCCCATTTGCACCCCGTTCAGGAATTCGATTGGCGACTAGAATCAGATCAGCCATGAGTGAATTTACGCATTTGCATTTGCATACGGAGTACTCGCTGCTGGATGGGGCGTGTGACGTTCATAAGCTGGTGGACCGGGTGGCAGCGCTGGGGCAGAAGTCTGTCGCGATGACCGACCACGGCAACATCTATGGTGCCGTGCACTTTTTTGCGGCGGCTAAAGCCCGTGGAATCAAGCCGATCCTTGGATGTGAGCTGTACATCTGCAAAAATGAAGACCACCGGATCGAGCGAATGCCAGGCGACGGCGATGAGAATAACCACCTTTTGGTGCTGGCCGAAAATGAAGAGGGTTACCGAAATCTGATACGGATAACCTCGGAGGCTTCGCTGCACGGCTTCTACCGCAAGCCGCGTGTGAGCAAGCGCTACCTCGCCGAGAATTCCAAAGGCCTGATCGGCTTCTCCGGCTGCCTTTCGGGCGAACTGTGCGAAGAGCTGATGGCCGAGCGCTACGAACGCGCAAAGAGTGTTGCCCAACAGTATGAGGATATTTTTGGCAAAGGTAACTTCTACTTAGAAATTCAAGATCAGGGGCTGGAGCAGGAGAAGCAGATTCACGAGGCGCTCTTCCGCATGGAGCGGGAATCCAATATTCCATTGGTGCTGACCAATGACTCGCATTACCTCTGCGGCGAGGATAGTCATGCGCATGACGTGATGTTATGCGTACAGACGGGCGCGAAGATACACGACAAGGAGCGCTTCCGGTTTGATTCGGATCAGTTCTTTGTCAAGAGCGCTGAGGAGATGGAGAGGATATTTCAGGATGCGCCCAGTGTGACGCAGCGGACCATGGAGATCGCCGAGCGGTGTAACTTGAAGCTGAATCCGGTGGAGAACCCCTTTCCTGAGTTTGCCGTGCCGCCGGAGCATACGATTGATAGTTACTTCGAGTTAATTTGCCGGGATGGCTTTAAGAAGCGTTTGGAGACAGGCGTAGCCGCGTTGCGCGCGCGCGGCTTGCAGCGGGCGACGCTGGATGAGTATCAAGCGCGGCTGGAATATGAGCTGGGAATTATCAAGCAGATGAAGTATTCCGGATACTTTCTGATTGTCTGGGACTTTATCAAATATGCGCGGGATCATGGGATTCCGGTTGGTCCGGGGCGCGGATCGGGCGCGGGTTCGCTGGTGGCGTACTCGATGGAGATTACGAACATTGATCCGCTGCAGAATGTATTGCTCTTTGAACGCTTCTTGAATCCGGAACGTGTTTCCATGCCTGATATTGACGTGGATTTCTGCCAGAACCGGCGCGGGGAAGTTATCGAGTATGTAACTCGGAAGTATGGGCGCGAGCAGGTTGCGCAGATAATTACATTCAACACCATGGCGGCCAAAGCGGCGATCAAGGATTGCGGCCGCGCGATGGATATGCCCTACGGCGATGTGGACCGCATTGCCAAGATGATTCCGGCAACGGCTGGGATGACGATTGACGCGGCGCTTGAAGCAGTGCCGGATTTGAAAAAGGCCTACGACGCCGACGCGCAGATCCGCGAGTTGATTGACACGGCGAAGAAGCTGGAGGGATTGGTGCGCGGCTCGGGAGTTCATGCCTCTGCCGTGGTAATTGCACCGCGACCGCTCACCGAGTTAGTGCCGCTGGCCAAGACCAAGAACGACGAAATTGTAACTGCGTATGACATGAAAGCCGTCGAGAAGATGGGCCTTCTGAAGATGGACTTTCTGGGCCTGGCAACACTGACTGTGATCGACGATTGCTTGAAGCTGATCGAAAAGACGCGCGGCGAAAAGGTGGATATAGAAGCCATACCGCTGGACGACGAGGAGACCTATAAGAAAGTCTTTCAAGCTGCGCTTACTTCCGGTGTCTTTCAATTTGAATCGAATGGAATGCGAGATATGCTCAGGCGTTACAAGCCGGAGCGGCTGGAAGAACTGACAGCGTTGACGGCGCTCTTCCGTCCTGGTCCAATCCAGGGCGGCATGACGGATGATTTCATCGAGCGCAAGTGGGGGCGGCGCAAGGTCGAATATATGCTGCCGGAGATGGAGCCAGTGCTGAAGGAGACGCTGGGAGTTATTGTCTATCAAGAGCAGGTTATGCAGATCGCGAATGTGCTGGCGAGTTACTCGCTGGGCGAGGCCGACATGCTGCGCCGCGCGATGGGCAAGAAGAAGCCGGAGGAGATGGCCAAGCAGCGCGACCGATTTATGAGCGGCGCCGCGGCGCTCGGGCATCCTAAGGGTATTGCCGGCGAAATCTTCGACCAGATGGAAAAGTTTGCCGGTTATGGATTTAATAAGTCGCACTCGGCGGCGTATGGGTTGGTGAGTTATCAGACTGCTTACTTGAAGACGCATTATCCAACGGAGTTTATGGCCGCGCTTCTAACTTCGGAAACATCCAAGCCTGAGAACGTGGTGAAGTATATCGGCGAGTGCAAGGAGATGGGCATCCAGGTGGAACCTCCGGATGTGCAGATCTCCGGCAGCCAGTTTACCCCGCATAACACGGCGGATGAGTTGGCGATTCGCTTTGGTCTGGCAGCGGTTAAGAACGTCGGCGGCAATGCGATTGAAAGCATCATGAAAGCCCGTGCCGAAGTTGGCGGCAAATTCAAGAGCTTTTGGGAGTTTTGCGAAAAGGTTGATCTGCGCGTCATGAATAAGCGCGTGATCGAGTCGCTGATCAAGGCAGGCGCTTTGGATGCGCTGGGCAAGCGCGCCGCACTAATGGCCTGCGTAGACAAGGCAATGGAGCGGGCGCAGAAAGCGCAGCGCGATGAGGCGCAGGGGCAGAGCGGGCTTTTTGGGCTTTTTGACGACGGACCCAAAAAGGCACAGGGCGACGATTTACCCCACGTGGCCGAGTGGGAAGAAGGCGAACGGCTGGCCAACGAAAAAGAGGTACTGGGCTTTTTTGTTTCCGGGCATCCGCTGGATAAGTACGCCGAAAAACTGCGCAATCTGACGGGCGTAATTCCTATCGCCGAGGCGCTTGATCGCAAGCCGCCGGAGAAGACTTGGGGACGGCAAGCGGACCCATCCGACGAGTTGCAATTGGCAGGCATGATTCTGGGTCTCAAGGTGCAGAAGACCAAGCGCGAGGGCAAGCTCTACGCCCAAGGGGCGCTGGAGGATGCAACAGGCAAGATCGAACTGGTCTGCTTTCCGCGGGATTATGAACGTCTGGCGGAACTCTTGAAGATGGAGGCGCCGGTGCTGCTGCGCGGAACGCTGACCGGCGACGGAGATTCCGCGCCCAAGATTGCCGTCAGTGGTATTCAGTCGCTCGAAGATGCGCAGGTGAAACTGCCTTCAGCGATCCGCATTCGCATCCATCTGGAGCACGCTTCAGAGGAGCTTTTTGTGGGCTTGAAGACCGCAGCGGACGCTGCACCTGGACCGGGCAAAGTGATGCTGAACCTGGAGAAAAAAGGCGAGTACACCGTAATCTTGGAGCCGGAAGAAATGAGCGTGGCCGCCGATCGAAGCTGGGTCGAGCGGGTTGAGGAGCTGTTTGGCAGGGGATCGGTGCAAGCAGTGGGATAGTTGCAGGGAATTAGCTTGCTGGTTAAGGTTCATGCTTTCTATTTTTCCCGCCAAAGACGCGGATGGATTCAACATCGGATTGATGGATGGTCCATCCACCTATAAACGTTTGAATAACTTATGTCGCTACTGCGGAATATTGTTACCGGCCCAGGACGAGCGAAGGATCGCCGGACAGCGCACCATCGGCAAACTCACCGGCTAGAAAGCGCGGCCATGCCGCGGCAGCAATCATGGCCGCGTTATCGGTAGAGAGAGCGAGCGTCGGGAATGCTGTGCGCAACCCGCGCCGCGCGGACTCGGCGCTGAATCGCGCGCGCAATTCGCGATTGGCCGCCACGCCGCCGGTGACCAGAATTCGCCGCGCGCCGAGCGACTCGGCTGCTGCAAAGCTCTTCTTCATCAAATCGCCCACCACCGCGCACTGGAAGCTGGCGATCAGGTCCAGCACCTGCTGCGAACAGAGCTCGAGCGCCTCCTCGTGGCTCTGCGGTGGACGTGCAACAGCTCCCGGCGCAAAGAGCCGGCTGGCGCGCGTCTGGGCCTCGGTTCGCAGATCATTCAGCTCAACATAGCGCAGCACCGCCGTCTTGATTCCGGAGAACGAGAAGAGCAGATGAGGGTCCAGCGCGGCAATTGGGGCAGTCCGCGCTCCTTTGGTGCGGGGAATCTTTCCAGCCAAATGCAACTTGGTTTTGATCTGCGAGAAGGCAAAGGGCACTGCCCTGGGGTTGCCATAGCGGGCCAGCGCATCGATCCACGGCCCGCCGGGATAGCCAAAACCCAGCAGCTTGGCCACCTTGTCGAAGGCCTCGCCGGCAGCATCGTCCACGGTCCTACCCACCAGCATGTAGCTCCAGGTTCCCTGCTCCGGCCGCGCCAGATAAAGATGAGTATGCCCGCCTGAGACTACCAGCGCCAGCGCCGCCTCTTCATCCTCAGCACGATCATCCTGAGCGGGCGTAGCGAGTCGAAGGTCCTGCGTTTCTGTCTCCAGTGCATGCAGCAGCACGGCATGAATGTGCCCCTCCAGATGGTTGACGGCCACCAGAGGCAACTCCTGCCCGTATGCCAGCGCCTTGGCGTAGGTGACTCCCACCAGCAGCGCCCCAGCCAAACCCGGTCCTGCAGTCACGGCAATCGCATCCAGATCGTCAAGCGCAACTCCAGCCTCGCCGAGCGCCGCCCGCACCACTGGCACTATCGCCCGCAGGTGCTCGCGGCTGGCCAACTCCGGCACCACACCTCCGTACCGCGCGTGGGTAGCGATCTGCGACGCCACCACCGAAGACAGTGTCCGCGCGCCCCGCTCTACCACTGCCGCCGCTGTCTCATCGCACGACGATTCAATCCCAAGAATGAGGCCGCGTCCACCCATCTTTTTAGTTTAGCGGCTCACACCAAGATATCGGCGATTCAAAATGTGCGGCGCACGGGCGGAAAAAATTGTCTGCTGGATGGTTGGTCCTGAAGGGAAGCCGGGGCGTTTAAAGATACTGAATCAGATTGGACATCGCAGTAGGCCACCGATATGATGAATATAATACCGCTAGTGGGCGGTTAGCTCAGCTGGTTAGAGCGCCTGCCTTACAAGCAGGAAGTCGGGGGTTCGAGTCCCTCACTGCCCACCAAGAACCCTTCCAATAGCATCCAAGAAAGTCCAATCTATCCAATCAATCCACTGAAAACAAAGTATTTCTTGTCTTTTGCCGTCCAAAGCGGTACTATGAAAGCCAAGGATGGATGGGGGGACATTTGGGGGTACGACGACGATACCACCAGTTGCGATACCCCCAGATACCCCCAATTCGCCTGAATTGGGAGCACAACTCATGGTTTTGACGGATACGGCAATCAAGCGCTTGCGCCCCGCAGACAAACCCAACAATTTGGCCGATGGCAAAGGCCTCTACCTCATGGTGAATCCCTCTGGCGGCAAACTCTGGCGGTGGAAGTATCGCTTTGACGGCAAAGAAAAGCTGATGCCGTTGGGCGCTTAACCGAGTCGTTGAGTGAGAGAATGTTGCCGTGGGGTGAGTAACTGCCAATCCGCCGCTCCCCGGCCACCAAAAGCGAGGGACCGGGGGCAAGAACTGCGGTATTCTCTGCACTCATGCAAATGAAGGGCTATCAAAATTCTCACTTCAATTGCCTTAGAACACAGCATCGAGACCAGCGCTTCAAAGTCAGCCTGGAACCGCCGGGCCTATCAATACTGCCGCAGAGGTGTAATTCGATTGATTGGATTTTGTTTTGATTGTTTGCAGCGCCAATTCCAATTGGCGGCTGATCTGCTTGATCGGCACTGGATTCGTCATCTCGGTATGTCCACACTCGACCTCACGCACATCGATGGCCTCAACAAATGGTCCCCAGACAGTCGATGCCACTCGTTGTTCCGCGCGATCAACTCGGATCGCTTCCTCTTGCGTCGCAGCAAAGAAAAGTAACGGTCCTTGGAAGTACCTGGGCCGGAATTGCGGGACCAGATCGCGCATCTCACGAACCATCTCCAGAAATCGCTCCGCTTGCTCGTTGTCTAGACAGCCGAGAACATGTCCCGCACTTCGAGCAGCCGCCAAGAATTCACTCACATCCGAAATAGCATTGGTGTATTGAAATTCCAGAGCATTCGCCAATCCTTGCATAACTTCCTGCTTATTCCACGCAGGCATTTTGTCGCCAGCGCTCAGCGGATAGCTATCGAGCATCGTCAAAAGTTCCACGTCTTTGCCTCTGGCCTGCAACTCACAAGCTATTGCGTGCGCTACCAGGCCTCCGAACGACCACCCTAGCAGAAGATAAGGGCCAACCGGTTGAATCTCGCAAATGAGATGAACGTAATCGGCGGCCATGGACTCAATGCTGGCTGGGACCGGCGCGGGTTCAATGATCCCCGCGGCTTGCAGGCCATAGATCGGTCGATCCGGATCGATGTGATTCATCAATCCGGCATAAGACCAACTAAGACCTCCGACCGGGTGAATGCAGAAGAGCGGAGGCAAGCTGCCTTGGGTTCTAATCGGGAAGACCTGATCAAATGCGGCTTGAACGTCATCACTTCCTATTTGTTGCGATAGCATTCGCACAGTGGGAGCTTGAAATAGGCTCCGAATACTGATGTTCGTATTGAGAAGAGAGCTGGCACGGGCAATGAAACGCGCGGCGGCAAGTGAATGCCCCCCGAGTTCAAAGAAGTTTTCATCGATGCCAACCTGGGGCAATCCGAGCACCTCGGCGAAGGCCTGGCAGAGTGAATTCTCGCGGGGGGTTCTTGGCGCCTGGTAATTGACATTGCTAACTAGCTCCGGATCGGGCAATGCCGCTTGATCCACCTTGCCGTTCGCGGTCAATGGAAATTCCGCCAATACGGTGAGCGAGGAAGGAAGCATATATTCGGGAAGCTTCTGCTTGAGAAATTCGGTGACTGCGCGATGAATGGTTCCATACGTATCCCCAATCCTGGGGATATTGGCCAGCTTGTCGCAATCGAAAGACGATTTCAATTGAGGAGTGCGAGAGGATCTCTGCCACTGTGGGTTGAGAATTACGTCGTAGTACCCGTCTGGTGACAGCGGAAGCCAGTGGAGCGTCGCGGATTTTTCGCGGGCTAGCTGAAAGACAGCGTAGGGATCTTCGCCTGTGACATCACTGAAGTAGCTCCGCAAGGCTTCAACCGTTGAATTCGTCAGCCCATGGTTCTGCATTCCGGCAAGTACCTTCAGAAATGGCGCAATCCTTCGATCCGGAATGCGTTGGATTCCTAGGGAACGGAGGGAACTCTCTGAAGCAAGCGCTTCGATCCTTAAACGCCACTTGCCATCGGCATCCCAATTCACTAATTCATCCACTGGCTTCAGTTCTTCGTTAGCGCCCATGGTGAGGGTTACGTCATAGCGGAACCGGCTAAGTTCATTGTCGTATCCAGCTTCTTTTGGAGTTACTTCCGCTCGCCCGATCTTCGCCGAGCGGAGACTATACTCCAAAAATAAATGCGGATCGACGAGCAATTCTTCCTCGCGTTGTTGAGCCTTGAAAACACGCTGCTGCAAGGTTTCGTTTGGCATCTCGTCTTCTGCATGAAAGAGCTGGACAGACAGGTGATAGGCGCCATGAAGAGCATAGTTACGCACATCTCCTATGAAGATGTGGCCCCCGGGACGGGTAACTCGCTCCGCTTCCTTCAGAGTTTTCAACAAATAATTCACATCGGGAAAATATTGAATTACAGAATTCAGGATTACTAAATCCACACTATCGTCCGGTAGAAATGAAAGATCGTCGGCGTACCCTTCTCTAAGTTCGACTTTATGGCCTGGAGATTCCAGGTCTAGATATTCTTCCAGGCCACGTAGAGCTACGGGCGAAATATCCACTCCGAAATATCTCTCGCAGGCGAAATGCAATCGAGTGAGCAAAAGTCCGGTGCCACAACCAATCTCAAGAACTCGCTCGGCATTGAATGCCCGCAGCCTGGAGACTGTTTCTTCTACCCAACAGCGCATCTCATTCGGATCGATTGGCCCGCCCGTGTAACTGTCCGTCCAACCGGCCAGGTTCAGCGCGCCGGGTTCGGAGGCGCGATAAACCTGATTAAAGGATGTCTGCCAATGTTCGACATAGGTCGAGTCAGCGTTACAATTTCCGGGTTCAGATTCTTTTGGTACAACATAAGCGGCCAGTCTCTTCTGCTCTCCCTCGCCTTTTGTTACGACAAGTGCCTGGCTCACCTCCGGGTGCTGCAGCAGGGCGGCCTGGATCTCGCCCGGCTCGATACGGAAGCCGCGGATCTTGACCTGCTGGTCGGCGCGGCCCAGAAACTCGAGCGAGCCGTCGGCCAGGCGGCGGGCGCGGTCGCCGGTCGCATACAGCCGCCCGCCAGGAGCCACG
>Ga0181520_10007492_pt1 | contig 16046 bp, 15 predicted proteins | sample PEATcosm2014_Bin_29_FD_132451 | JGI IMG/M metagenome (GOLD analysis project Ga0181520, IMG submission 132451) | Peatland microbial communities from MTU Mesocosm Facility, Houghton, MI, USA - PEATcosm2014_Bin02_30_metaG | ecosystem: Environmental > Terrestrial > Soil > Wetlands > Peat | place...
CCCTGACGGCGCGGCGCGCCCACGCCCGGAGGAGCGCGGCGGCTGTCGCGATCCGGGACCCCACTCTCGGAGCGCCCGCCTGGACGGCTCGGACCACCCACCCCCGGAGGAGGGCGGCGGTGGCCGCGACCCTCCTGCCCGCTCTCGGGGCGCCGGCCCTGACGGCGCGGCGCGCCCACGCCCAGAGGAGTGCGGCGACTCCGGCGATCACCGAGGCTGCCCAGCGGGAGGCGAGGCGCGCGCGGCGCACCGCCGCCCTGAGGACGGCCAGCAACCTGGCGCGCCGGGAGATCGCGTTGGGACCGCCTGCGATCGCCGGGCCCTGCCCTGCCGATCCGCCCCCCTCCAGCGGCGTCTCGGGGTTCATCAGTGTCAACCTCTGGGAACACGTTGAGGGGAGCGGCATCAGCCGCTCCCCTCATCCGACGTGGATGGCCTTGCTTACTTGCTGGCGGCCGTCCGCTGGGTGGCGGTGAAGTTGTATGTGAGGGTCGAGGAGCACCCCTCGAGGTTCTCCGTCGCGGAGGTGCCGCCGACCGTGCCGCTGCAGAGCGTGGAGACCTGGCCGATGTTGCCGGGGGCTCCGACGGGGAGGCTGAACGTCATCACGACCCAGTCCTGACCGCCCGCGCTCAGCGAGAGCAGAGGAGTGAGGGTCGCCGGTGCGGTCTCAAGCGACTTGACGGAGGTGCTCGCCAGCACGGTGACCGTCGTGCCACCGCACGTGTAGGTGGGCGGGGGCCCGGCAACGCGCGTCCAGGCCACCGAGCAGGTCTGAACCGTCACCTGCAGCCCGTTGGTCGTGTCGGTGTCGAGGAGCGAGGTGGGGCTGGCGGTGATGCCCAGGGTGATGCTGGCGTCGTTCAGGGTGGCGCCGGTCGAGTTGAGGTCGACCTCCCGGGGGATGGTGTCTCCGGGGGCGATGGCGGTGGCGGCGGTCGTCGTGTCGTTGGTCGGCCCCACGGCCAGGACCACCTTGCCGGAGCTGATCGACTGGGGGCCGGCGCTGGTGGTGTCGGTGAAGGTGGCGAACGCTCCGCCGACCACAGCCCCCGCGCCGGCCACGACGACGGCCAGGGTGAGGGCCATGCGGGTGGCGGTCGCGCGCCGGGAAACGCCGTTTGTCTTGCCGTCTTCCATGATCCAAGTACTCCTGGAGATCGTGGTGCGGCGAGCCGCTACGTTTCTCCGCTGATCTGGGTGGATGTGATGTGGACGGGACCTGCCCACTGGGCCAGGCTGACCACGCCCGGATAGTGCATCTGCACCAGATCGCCCGATCGACGCGTGAGCGTCTCGCGTCCCCAGCGTCACCATGCCACCACCGGTGGTCACGGGAATCACGCCTCGGTGAACTGAATGTCAGATCAGGACGCGCCCCGAGGGGCGCCCGGGTCCGTCATCTGAGGTGACGCATTCCGGCCGTGAAGGCGGCGGCGGCGGAGCCGCCGGGTCAATGGGCGGAGATCGAGCTGGGCTGGGCGGCCGAGGTCGATGGGACGATCGGGCCGTTCACCGACGAGCGGATGTCCGACGCCACGGTGGTGAGGAGGACGACGAGGAGGACGATGGCCAGCAGAAGGCTGACCACGGCACAGATCGCCTTCGTCCTGCTCTCCCCGGGGGAGCCGAACAGGACGTCCCTCCAGGTCGCGCGAGGCCTGCCGCCCGCGGCGCGGGTGGCCACCCAGCCGTACCCGTCCCACCAGAACCGGCCGTCTGGTGTGAACCGGCTCCTCCTCGGGGCAAGCATGTTCCGGGACATCCTGTCGCTGATGGTGGCCGCGCCGAGTCGCGGCGGGATCGCGGTCGGGGTGGCGATCGGGTAACGGCATGGTCATGCGTCGCACCCACCGGCGGCGCCCCACGGGCCGCCTCCCGCCGGCTGGCGGAGTCCGGCCGTGAGCCGGTCAGGCGGTCACCAGGACCGCCAGCACGAACGCCGCGTAGCCGGCGATGAGGACCCAGCCGGCCCGGCGCCGGAGGCTGCGCTGCGCGTAGGCGAGGGCCACCGTCAACCCCGTAAGGCCGACGTACCAGCCGGCCACGAGGAGCGCCTGGCCCGACGGCCGGCCAAGCGCGACGAAGAGCGTCGGGATCAGCAGGCCGGCGGTGACGTTCAGGGTGTTGCTGGTGAAGGCGGTGCTGAGCGCCGCCGCTCCCCTCCCCCTGGCGGCGAGGTGGACGGCGGCGACGGCGGGGGGCAGGCTGGTGACCGCCGCCAGGACGAGGCCGCCGGTGATGACGCCGGGCACCGAGAAGTGCTGCCCCAAGGACGACGCGCCGCGCTCCATGGCCACGGTGGCGGCGATGACCACCAGCAGCGCCGGGATGGCCACGAGGAGGTCCCCGATGGTGCCGCGCCGGGCGCGGATGGCGACCACCAGCTCGAGCTCCTCCTCGTCGACGGCCGACGCCAGCCAGGCGCTCCAGCGGCGGGGGAGGGGAAGGCTCCGGCGTCCCGCCCGATGCATGCCCAGCAGCACGACATAGGGGATCAGAACAAGCAGCACCAGGACCAGACCGGCGGCGGAGTCGATCACACCCATGACGGTGACCAGGCAGACGGCGGCGACCCACAGGGCGACGGCGCCGCTCAGGGCGACCACCTTGCGGTGGAGGCCGATGCGTCCGGCGACGACCGCTCCCAGGCCGAGCAGCGCTGCCAGGTTGAAGATGTTGGAGCCGATGACGACGCCCGCCCCCAGCGTCCTCTGCTGGTGGGCCAGGGCGGTGACGGCCGCGGCGATGTTGGCCTGGTCGGCCGCCAGGGCGGCGAGCAGGCCGAGCAGCGCCTCGGAGAGTCCGAGCCACTCTCCGAGGCGCTCCACCCTGGTGACCAGGAGCCAGCTGGTGGCGACGCTGACGACGGCCCCGAGCAGGAAGAGGGCGAGAGAGACGCCGACGCTCACCGGCGCTCTCGACCGCGGCGGCGCACGCGCAGCGGCAGGGCGGGAGGGTGGGGCGTCGCCACCTGGCGGGGGTCAGCCGGAGTGCGCACGTCGGCTCCATCACGCGAACGGACCGTGTGCCGACCAGACTTCCCGGCGCTCCGAACTGGATCGATCCTACCATCCGGCCCCGGGGGGCGATCCCCGGCGCCGGTGCGGCGGAAGGGGGCGACGCCGTGAGGACGTCGCGCGTCTCCGCGGTGCGCGACGCACCCCCCGGGGACCGGGTTCACGCTCGACTGCGGCCGGCGTGAACCCGGGGTTCGCGGCAGGGGTGGCGATCAGCTCCCGGCGGGATCGCCGGCCGTGTCGGCATCCTCGGCGAGGATGCGGTACAGCCCCTTGCGCGTCTCGGTGAGCAGCCGGGTCGCCTTGGCGACCTGCGCGGCGTTGCCCGCCTGGGTGACCTGGACGGTGGCGGCGCCGACCGCCGCGATGAGGTGGAAGAGCGACCGCGCGTCCTCGTTGACCGAGTCCGCGGCGGAGGCCCAGGGCGCGGCCAGCTCCTCCGGGTGGGTGTCGGCGTACTCCTTGCCCGCGTCCGTGAGACGGAAGTCCCGCCGTCCGCTCGCCACGTCGGCCTGGATGAGCCCCTCGTCCTCGAGCTGCTGGAGGGCGGGGTAGACGGAGCCGGCGCTGGGCCGCCAGACGCCCTCGCTGCGCTCGGCGATCTCCTGGATGATCTGGTATCCGTTGCGGGGCTGCTCCAGGAGCAGCGCCAGGATGGCGGCGCGGACGTCGCCACGGCGCATCCGCCCCCTCATCCCGCGACCCGGGCCCCCAAAGCCGCCGTGGGGGACCTGCCAGCCGGGGTGGAAGGGGAAACGGTGCGGGCCGTGGGGGGGGCGCCAGGGGCCGGGCCCCTCAGACTCGCCCGGGGGGGTGTGATGCCGGCGTCCGGCCGGGAAGTGATCGGACCAATCCGGGTGGGTGGTGTCGTCCATGGTGGGTGCCTCGTGGAGGGGTTGAAGGATAGGTCAACGATATATCAAGATAGTCCGCGATGCAACCATGAGTGTCGCGGTGGCCCCGGGAGGGGGCGGGCCCGCCGCCTCCTCCGAGGAGTCGGGCAGACTGAGCTTGTGGACACGATGGGAGACGACGCGCTCGGAGGGGGGCCGGCACCCGTGGCCTCGGAGCGGTGGCGCGCCAAGGCCGCCTCGGCGGACAGGCTGGTGCTCTGGGACATCGACGGGACGCTGATGCGGGCCGGGGAGATCGCCGCTGTCGTCTTCGAGCGGGCCATCGAGCAGGTTCTCGGGACCCGGCCGTCGCGGCGCCTGCGCATGGCGGGGAAGACCGATCCGCAGATCGTCCGTGAGCACCTCGCGCTGGCCGACCTCAGCGATGCGGATCGGTACGTCGAGGCGATCCTCGCCCGGGCCGAGGTGGAGCTCGCCGGGGCCAGGGATCTGATCACCCAGCACGGCACGGTCAAGCCTGGCGTCCTGGACCTGCTCCGCAGGCTGGACCAGGACGACCGCTTCCTCCAGTCGGTGGTCACCGGGAACATCACCGCCAACGCCGCCGTCAAGCTGGGTGCCCTTGGGCTCGACGCCTGGCTGGACCTGGAGATCGGCGCCTACGGCTCGGACAGCGCCGAGCGTCGCGACCTCGTGCCCATCGCCATGGCGAGGGCGGAGCGGCTGCGGGACCGGCGCTTCGAGCCGGGGCAGGTGTGGATCATCGGCGACACCGGCAACGACCTCGCCTGCGCCCGGGCGGCCGGCGCCCGATGCCTGCTGGTGGCGACGGGCGGGGAGACCCTGGAGGCGCTGCAGGCGCTCGACGCGGATGCGGTGCTCGCCGATCTCAGCGACACGCAGGCGGTGCACCGGCTGCTGGCCGGGACGGACACCGCCATTGACACCGGGCCGTAGACTCGGCCCATGCCTCTTCACGGTGACTACGAGCCCAGCCCCTTCCAGTGGGTCAGAGACCAGGTCGCGGAATACGAGAGTTCCGGTGGCACGCGTGGCAACCTGCTGCGCGGCACCGAGTGGCCGGTGATCATCATCACCGCACGCGGCGCCAAGACCGGCAAGCTGCGCAAGTTCGGCCTCATGCGCGTGGAACATCAGGGCGAGTACGCGCTGGTGGCGTCCAAGGGGGGCGCTCCCGACAACCCGCTCTGGTATCACAACCTGGTGGCGGATCCCACCGCGGTGATGATCCAGGACGGCCCCGAGCCGTTCGACGTCCAGGTGCGCGAGGTGAGCGGCGCGGAGCGTGAGGAGTGGTGGACCAGGGCGGTCGCCGCCTACCCGCCGTACGCCGAGTACCAGACCAAGACCACGCGGCTGATCCCGGTCTTCGTCGCCAGCCGGCGCGTCTGAGTCTCGCCCGGATACCCGGGTCGGGCCGGCCATCGGGACGGCCCACCAACCGGAGTAGGGTGCGGCCGGTGAAGATCGGGCTCCTCCTCGGCTTCTGGGGCGAAGCGGGCCCGCCGCCCGGGCTGCTCGACTCGGTCCGGGAGGCGGAGTCGCTCGGCTACGAGTCCCTGTGGATCGGCGAGGCGTCGGGGTCCGACGCTCTGACGCCGCTCGCCTGGCTCGGCTCGCACACCACCCGGATGCGGCTTGGCACCTGCATCGCCCACATGGCGGCCCGGACCCCGGCGGCGACGGCGATGGCGGCGCTGACCCTCGACCATCTCTCCCAGGGGCGTTTCGCGCTCGGTCTCGGCGTCTCCGGCCCGGAGCTCGTCGAGGGCTGGTACGGGCAGCCGTTCGACCCTCCTCTCGGCCGGACGCGCGACTACGTCGAGATCGTCCGCCGCGTGCTGGCGCGCCAGGCGCCGGTGGAGTACCGGGGACGCCATTTCTCCCTTCCGCTGGAGGGGGGATCGGGGCTGGGACGGCCGTTCCAGTCCATGGTCCGGCCGCTGCGACCCGACCTGCCCATCCTCCTCGCCGCCGAGGGCCCGCGGAACGTCACCCTCGCCCGCGAGATCGCCGACGGCTGGATCGCCACGTACTACTCGCCGCAGCATGACGCCCACCTCCGCGCCGCCCTGGCCGAGGGGGCGGCCCGCCCGGGGGCGCACTGCCCCGAGGATCGGTTCGAGGTCGTGGGCACGGTGCCCGTCGTGCTGGACGACCGGGTGGAGGCGGCCGCCGACCGGCTGCGCGGCCTCTTCGCCCGATTCATCGGCGGCATGGGGCCGCGCGGCAGGAACTTCCACTTCAACGCCCTGGCGCGCATGGGATACGAGGGCGCCGCGACCCGCGTGCGCGACCTGTGGCTGGAGGGGCGAACCGCGGAGGCGGCGGCCGCCGTCCCCACGGCGATGATCGAGGCCGTCGCCCTCATCGGCCCCCCCGCCAAGATCCGCGAGGAGCTTCCTCAGTGGCGCGGCTCGCTGCTCACCACGCTTCTGGTCAGCGTCCCCCCCGACCTGGGCGGCCTGCGCCGGGTGGCCGAGTTGCTGCTCAGTGCCTGAGGAGCGGCGGCGCGCAGCGGCGCCCAGGTCGTATCCGCCGTCGGCCTGGTGGCCCGGTCGGCCCGCACCCGGGTCGCGGAGCTCCTCATCGCGGCGTTGGCCCGCGCCAACGGGTTGGCGCTGTGCACGCGCAACGCCGCCGATTTGGCGGGCCTGGACGCGCTCGTGACCGTGATTGCCGTCTGAGAGCTCAGGCCCGGCGGGCGACCTTGTGGGCCGCCGCCTGCTGCAGGGGACGGATGACGATCTGGTCGAGGTTGACGTGGGGTGGGCGGGTGACGGCGAAGACGACGGCGTCCGCCACGTCGGCGGCGGTGAGCGGCGTCACCCCCCGGTACACGGCGGCCGCGCGCTCGGCATCCCCGTCGAAACGGTTGAGGGAGAAGTCGGTCTCGACCATGCCGGGGCAGATCTCGGTGACCCGGACGGGGCGCCCCGCCAGCTCCAGCCGAAGCGTCTGGCTGATGGCGTGGACGGCGTGCTTGGCGGCGGTGTAGCCGCCGCCCCCCTCGTACACCTCGATGCCGGCGGTGGAGGAGATGTTCACGATGTGCCCGCGCCCCGACCGCTCCAGGGCGGGCAGCAGGCTTCTCGTCATCTGCATCAGGCCGAGAACGTTGGCCTCCCACATCCAGCGCCAGCGGTCGCTGCGCGAGTCGGCGATGGGGTCCATGCCGCGCGCTCCGCCGGCATTGTTGACCAGCACCTCGGCGCGGTCGACGCCGGCGCAGAAGGCGGCGACGCTGCTCTCGTCGGCGACGTCGAGGACGCACCACTCGGCGTCCAGCCGCGCGGCGACGGCGCGGAGCCGATCCTCGCGACGGGCGCCGAGCAGGAGGCGGAACCCGGCGTCCGCAAGGCGGTGGGCGACGGCCTCGCCGATGCCGGCGCCGGCCCCCGTGACCACGGCGAGGGGGCGGAACGGCGAGTCGGTGGGGGGCGTCTCCGTGGGTTCGATCATTCCGTGTCTCCTGGTGTCGTGAACGCGGGTCCGCGGGACGGGCGAGGGGGCCGACGCCAACCACCCGGGTTGCGCCCGCGCGCTAGCCTCGCCAGCCGCCGGTCGATCAGCTCAAGGTCACACCGGCCGGGGGAGAAGCGGCCCGCCCACGCGCGCAGCCGCTCGTGCTCCTCGTCGGATGGGTCGGCGAGTGCCGCCATCAGGCGCCGGTAGCCGGAGGGGCCGCCGCAATCCTCCGGAGGTCCGGCGCGCTCCCCGGCCGTGCATTGCGGGACCGGACGCTCCTCGACCTCCCACATGTCCTCGAGAAGGATGTCGTGCGTCCAGCCGTCCCCGAAGTCGTACTCGTACAGGGCGCGATCGCCGACATCCGCGAGAATCTGATAGAGCCGAACGCTCTCCTCATCGATGGCGGGGGCCAGCACTCCCTCGTCGTCGGGCTCGCCGATCCGGACCTGCCCCACCCGGAATTCGTGGAGATGGCGATCCTGCCAGCCGAAGGCGGTCTGGATGATGCGGTGGAAGACCGGCAGGGGGGCGGTGTCGGCCACGACCAGCCGCCTCCAGACGGGCGGCGTGACGTCCGTCAACTCGATGAGGATCTGGTAGGCGCGGCGGCCCGCCTCACCCTCGCGTCGCAGCCGGAGGATCAGGGCGTCCTGGCGGGCCCTGTCATCGGGGCGGACGGCCCGCCATGTGGCCTCGATCTGCTCGGCGTGGAGGGGGAAGTGGTCGGCGGAACGGCGGACCAGAACATCCACCGAGTAGGCACCGAGCTCGTCGTGGGAGCCCTCTCGGTCCCACTCGGCGTCGCCGAGGGAGTCCAGAAGCTCGAGGTTGGCCTGGAGCAGGCTCTCCAGCAGGCGGAGCGAGGATTCGACGGGGCGGTCGTAATGGAGCCGCCGTGCGAACTCCGCCTCGTCGTAGCTGCGGATCGCCGGCCGGTCCTCGGCGAGCAGGCGTCGCAGGCGGGCGGCGGCCATCAGCTCGGCGTCGGCGACGTGATGGACCACCTCTCGAATCGTCCAGGCGTCCGGCTGGGGGCGCAGGTCGAGAAGTGAGGCGTCGACGCCGGTCAGCGCCGCGCGGATCAGCTCCGGCCCGTGGCGCAGCCGGTCGATCAGACCGGCGCGTTGCTCATCGGGCATTGGCGAATTGTGACGGCCCCAGGCTCCGACGGGTCGACCCCTCCTTCCTCCACGGCGATGTCACCGGTCCAGGCCAGCAACCCAGGCGGCGATCTGAGCCCGGGTGCTGAAGCCGAGCTTGTTGAGGATGTTGCGGACGTGGCTCTCCACGGTGCGCTCGGAGATGAAGAGGCGGGCCCCGATCTGCTTGTTGCTCAGGCCGTCGGCGACCAGGCGGGCGACGTCGGCCTCGCGCCTGCCCAGCGGGGAGGCCGCAGAGACGTCAGCTGAAGGAGCCGCGCCCGAGACCCTGGTGCCGAGGGCCAGCGTCAGGGCGGCGTCGCGGCTCAGCCGCCTTCCTTCGGCGATCGCCGCCGCGTAGCCGTCGGCGCCCAGCGAGGTCCTCGCCGACTCGTCCGCCATGGCGGCGAACGGAGCCAGGGTGGCGATGATCCCGCTCCCGGTGTCCGATCGCAGCGTCTCGGCGGCGCCGAGCAGCTGGGCAGCCAGGCGCGCCTGCCCCGCGCTGCCCGCGACGAAGGCGAGCCCGACGAGGAGGAGCATCTGGGCGATCCGGTCGTCGATCGTCTGCGCGATGCGGAGCCCCTCCCGATAGAGCGACGTGGTCCGCTCGACCTCGCCGGACATCAGCGCGGCGCTCCCCAGGTTCAGCAGCTGCATCTCCAGCTCATAGAGATCACCAACGTCCCGGCTGAGCCGCTCGCCCTCGGCGGCGGCGGCGGTCACCGCGGCGCCGTCGCCCTGCAGTATCCCCGCGATCGCTCGGGTCTGGAGGATGGAGATCCGCGCCTGGTAGTCGCCGGCGCTGCCGGGAACGGCCTCGGCGGCCTCGAGGAGACGGTCCGCCGCAGGGGCGTCTCCGTCCATCAGGGCCGCCACCGCGCCCATGGCCAGGGACTCGGTCAGCCGGCGCAGCTCGCCCGCCTCCCGGGCCGCCGCCGCTGCCCGCTCCAGGGTGGGCCGGGCGGTGGCCGGGTCGCTCTGGAGAACGGCGAGGAACCCGCGCATGAAGCAGGCCTGCGCGTTCGCCGCGGCATCGCCGCCCTGGAGTGCCAGCAGCTCATCGAGCCAGTGGATCCCCTCGCTGGTCGCGCGGGTCATCCAGTACCAGCCCAGGGACGCGGCGAGGTAGAGCCCCGAAATCGCGTCCCGCGCGGCGATGCACCGTCGCAGCACCGCGCGGATGTTGTCGATCTCGACCTCCATCCATGCGAGCCACTCCACGAGCCGGAAGCGCCCCTCCTCGGCGCCGTCACGGCACCGGCCGACGAAGTGTCCGGTGCACCGCTCCTCGAGCAAGCCCTCCTCACCGGCCTCGCGGAGCTTGAGCGCGGCGAACTCGCGCATGGTCTCGTGCAGGTGGTAGCAGGCGATGCCGTTCTCATCCGTCTTGATCACCAGCGACCGGTCGACCAGCGAGGAGATCAGCTCGAGGACGCGTTCCGCCGGCACCTCGGGCGACGTGCACACCCCCTCCACGTCCTCCAGGAAGAATCGGCCGGCGAAACCGCACAGGCGTCGCAGCATCGCGCGCTCGGGGGCAGCGAGGAGGTCGTGGCTCCACTCGATGGTGGTGCGCAGTGTCTGGTGGCGGGGGAGCGCGGCGCGCCCGCCGGCCGAGAGGAGGTTGAAGCGGTCGCTGAGACGGGCGAGCACCTGCTCCACGCTGAGCACCCGGGTGCGCACCGCCGCCAGTTCGATCGCGAGCGGCAGACCGTCGAGCCGGCGGCAGAGGTCGGCGACCACGGCGGCGTTGCCCTCGGTCAGGTCGAATCGCCCGGTTGCCGCCGCGGCCCGTTCGCTGAAGAGCATGACCGACTCGTTGAGGCGAAGCTGGGCCAGCGGCTCGGGCGCGTGCGCCGCCGGCAGGGGCAGGGGTGGGACCGGGACCACCTGCTCGCCGGCCACCGCGAGGGGCTCGCGGCTGGTGGCCAGGACGCGCAGGGCGGGAGCGGTGCGCAGCATGTCGGAGATCAGCTGCGCGGCGGCAGGGAGCAGGTGTTCGCAGTTGTCGACGATGAGGAGCATGTCCGCGTCGCGCAGGTGAGAGAGGACCAGGGTGCGCGGCTCGGTGGCGGTCTGATCGTGGAGGTCGAGGGATGCCAGCACCGCGTTGGCGATGAGCGCAGGGTCGTGGATGTCGGCGAGCTCGACCAGCCAGGCCCCTCCGGGACGGCTCGAAACGAGGTCGGCGCCGACCCTCAGCGCGAGGCGCGTCTTGCCGACACCGCCGGGGCCGACCAGGCTCACCAGGCGAGCGGATGTCAGCTTGCGGCGGACCTGGGCGATCTCCTGGCGACGGCCGACGAAGCTGGTCGTCTCCGCCGGAAGGTTCCCCGTGCGATGGGCGCGTCCGGCCATGGGCGGCAGCCTACCACGGCCCCGCTCAGCGTTCCGGGGCGACTCAGTGCTCGATCAGGGGCAGCACGGATGGCCGCGGTACGGGCGACCGGGTAGCGTCGTCGCATGGTGCGTGAGCTGCTGACCCAGCGCGTCGAGGTGCGGTTCGCCGGCCCGCCGCCGGTGCTGCAGGTGGAGCGCGCCTCGGGGGTGAGCGACGTTGTGTGCGAGGGTCGGGTGCTGCGCTGCCTGGTCTGTGGCAGTTTCCAGCCCTTCCTCGAGGCCCTGCGCGGCCACGAGGTGCTGACCCTCACGACCGCGCCGGTGGTCGACGTCACCGGGCAGACGCAAGAGGGCGAGCCGTGATTGGAGCCGCCGGCGGGGCAGCGGCCAGCGACGCTGCCTGGAGTTTCCGGGCTGTTTGACCTGATGATCGGCTATCATCGCGCCTCATCCCGAGGACCGACGCCCCCCCGTCGTTGGCCGAGCCCGTGAGTTGGCTGCTGTGACGCAGACCACGCAGGCCGCGACGATGCGGGCCGTCGTTGGGGCGCAGTACGGGCCACCCGAGTGCCTCGAGGTTCGCGAGGTCCCCCGCCCCGACCCTGGCCCGGGTGAGTTGCTGGTGCGGGTTCACGCAGCCGCGGTCAACCCACTCGACTGGTTCCTGGTCACCGGCCTTCCCCTGATTGCCCGCACCTCCATGGGGCTGCGCCGGCCCAAGCAGTTGATCGCCGGTGTGGACCTGGCAGGGGTGGTCCAGGCGGTGGGCAGCGGTGTGACCCAGTTCCGGGTGGGCGACGAGGTCTTCGGGGGCGGCACGGGCGTCTTCGCCGACTACGCGCTGGCCAAGGAGGGGGATCTGGCGCCGAAGCCGCACTCCCTCAGCTTCGAGGAGGCGGCCGCGGTCCCGCTGGCGGCGGTCACCGCGCTCCAGGCACTTCGGGACCGCGGACGGCTGCAGGCCGGCCAGGCCCAGGCGGTCCTGATCAACGGGGCGAGCGGCGGCGTGGGCCTGTTCGCAGTGCAGATCGCCAAGCACCTCGGCGCCGAGGTGACCGGGGTGTGCAGCTCCGGCAACGCCGAGCTGGTTCGCTCGATGGGGGCTGACCGGGTCATCGACTACGCCGCCCAGGACTTCACCCGGGCAGGCCGGCCCTATGACCTCATCCTCGACAACGCCGGCAACCATCCGCTCAAGGCGCTGCGGCGGGCGCTCACCCACGAGGGGACGCTCATCTCCAACAGCGGCAGCGGCGGGGGGCGCTGGTTCGGGCCGTTCGGCCGGATCGTGAAGGTGAAGACGGCGGCGCCGTTGGTCAGTCAGCGGCTCGTCTTCTTCCTGGCCAGGGTCAACCGCTCCGACCTCGGTCGGCTCGGCGACATGGCGGACACTGGTGCGCTGAAGGTGGCCATCGAGCGGACCTACCGGTTGGAGGAGACCGCCGCCGCTCTGCGCCATGTCGGCGAGGGACACGTTCGCGGCAAGCTCGTCGTCACCGTCGCCGACGAGTAGCCGGGGGGACGCCCACCGACTCAGTACCGCGCCCGGGACTCCACGGATGGCGGGTGCAGCCCGCTCGGGATAGGGTGCCGGAATGGTCCATGAGACGCCGACAGGGAGGGGCGAGGCGAGCTTCCCGGATCGATCCTCCGTCCACGACAGGGGAGACGGTCTCCACACCAGTGCGGACGCTGGTTGGGCCAGGTGGCTGGGGGCGGCGTTCCTAGCCCAATTCATCACGGGCGTTGCCGCTGCGATTCTCGCGTGGCCGGTCACGTCCGGGCAGCTCTCCGCCGTCTTGGTGAGCATCGCCCACCACGTCGTCCAGATCCGCCTGGACATCGTGGCCAATGCCACCACGTGGGTCGGAATCATCGTCATGACATCGCTCCTCTACGTGCTCCTCAGAGGACGGAGCAAGCCAGTCGCGCTGGTCGCCCTGGTCCTCTGGGTCGCCGAGGTCACGCTCAGTGTCGTCGGCGCGGTCGGGCTGTACGCGCTTCTGACGCTCAGCGCGGACTTCGTCAGGGGCGGTGCCCCCCTGACCTCATCGTACGAGACGCTTGGTGCTCTCTTTCAGGGGCTCGAACAACACGCGGCCGATCTGTCCCTGGTGTTCTTCTCGCTCGGAGCCCTCCTCTGGTATGCGCTGCTCTTCACGTCGAGGCTGGTTCCGCGGGGGCTCTCGGTCTGGGGCCTGCTGGCCATGCTGCCGGTCTTGGCCGGCGCCCTGCTGATGGCCTGGGATCACAGTCTCACGGTGCCGCCCCTTCTTGAACTCCCTTACCTGCCGTTCGAGCTGGTGATTGGTCTGTGGCTTCTGGTCAGGGGTGCGAGCCACCCACTCAGCACCGCGTCCGGCACTCCACGGATGGCGGGTGCCGCCCGACCGGAGCAGGGTGCCTGACATGTTCGGTGAGGCGCCGACACAGCGGGTCGACGCGTGCTTCGCAGGCCCAGCACCCGCGCCGCGGGTCCGACTGGCCTCCGGGGTTCGCCGGGCGAAGGTCGCCCGGAAGGACCTCGGCACGGTGGGCGAGGCTCGGATCGTCCTTCATCAATAACGGAGGAGAAGGGTATGCGCGGGACGCCAGACACTCGTTTGGTCAGGTGGCTGGGGGCGGCGTTCGTGGCCCAATTCATCGGAAGCATTGCGGCTGAGGGTCTGACATCGTCCATCCTGACCGGAAGCATCCCCGCGGTCATGGTGGGCGTCACCCACAACGGCGCCCAGATCCGGGTGGACATCCTGATTCAGATCGCCACGTGGGTCAGCATCATCATCATGACGTCGCTGCTCTACGTGATCCTGAGAGCACGGAGTCGGCCGGTCGCGCTGGTTGCTCTGGTCCTGTGGGTCACCGAGGTCCTGCTGAGCGCGGTCAGCGTGCTGGGGCTGTATGCGCTGCTGACGCTCGGCCCGGACTTCGTCAGGGCCGGTGCCCCGCCGACCTCATACTATGAGACGCTCGGCACTTTCTTTCTCGGGCTCGAGCAGCACGCGGCCGAAGTGTCCTTGCTCTTCTTCGCGCTCGGAGCCTTCCTGTGGTACGGGCTGTTCTTCACGTCGAGGCTGGTTCCGCGGGGGCTCTCGGTCTGGGCCTTGCTGGCGATGGTCCTCGTTCTCGCTGGCATCCTGCCGCAGGTTTGGGATCACAGCATCAATGTCCCCCTCGCTCTCGACATCCCCTATCTGCCGTTCGAGCTGGTGGTGGGTCTGTGGCTTCTCGCCAGGGGCCCCAGTCCAGCGTTCAGCACAGCATGATGTTCGAGTGGGAGAGCCCCACGCTGCAGCCGCGCCTGGCATCCGGTGCCGGCTGCGTCGCCGGTGGAGACGGGCGGGCCAGCCTCGTGACCCAGGGGACCAGGTTGCCGCCTCTGTGGGGCCATCACCACCGACTCAGTACCGTGCCCGGGACTCCACGGATGGCGGGGCCCGCCCGCCCCGGATAGGGTGACCGTGGTCGAGGACCGCTGGATCGTTCATCCACGACAGAGGAAGAGGATCTCCACGTGATTGCAGACGCTCGTTGGGTCAGGTGGCTGGGGGCGGCGTTCGTAGCGCAATTCATCACAAGCCTTGCGGCCGAGGCCCTCTCAACTCCCCTCGTGACCGGCAGCATCTCCGCGGACATGGTCAGCATCAACCACAACGCCGTCCAGATGCGGGCGGCCATCGTTCTCTATCTCGCCACGTGCGTTGGCATCATCGTGATGACATCGCTCCTCTACGTCCTCCTGAGAGCGCAGAGCCGGCCAGTCGCGCTGGTTGCTCTGATCCTGTTTCTCGGTGAGGTCATGGTGATTGCAGTCAGCGTGCTCGGGCTGTATGCGCTGCTGCCGCTCAGCGCGGGATTCGTCAAGGCTGGTGCGCCTGCGAATTCCTACTACGAGACGCTCGGCACCGTCTTGCGGGGGCTCACCGGCGACCTGTCCTTCCTCTTCTTCTCGCTCGGGGCCTTCCTGTGGTACGGACTGTTCTTCAAGTCGCGATTGGTTCCGCGGGGGTTCTCGATCTGGGCTCTGCTGGCGATGGTTCCGGTCCTCGCCGGCGCCCTGCCGCAGGTTTGGGACAGCAGCATCAATGTGCCGTTTCTTCTCGACATTCCATACCTGCCGTTCGAGCTGGTGATTGGAGTGTGGCTTCTGATCCGGGGTGCCAGCCCAGCGTTCAGCACAACGTGATGGTCCGGGGGGAGAGCCCTCGGCGTCTGCGCCCCGGGTCGGGTCGCCGCGGAGGTCGCTGGATCCCCGCCGCTTCCGGACGACCGGGTGGCCCGAATCCGTCGCCGTCCCATCGGGTGCTCGTGAAGTACTGCGCCGTGCACCCATTTCCGTTCTGGCGTCGCCACGATCTCAGCGGCCAGGCCGTCAGCACCTCTCACGCCATCGCCTCGACCAGCGCCAACCCCGGTGGACCCTAGCGGACGAGGCCGGCTGGTGGGCTCGGGCGGCCCGCGCCGGGGCGCTGAGCGCCCTGCCGGGTCAGCACAGTGGGAAGCGCCCCACCTTTCCCTGGTCGACCGCTTCGGCGCCGAGGCTGCGGAGCCGCAGGCGTTTGTCGTTCAGGACTGGAGCATGGAGAGGTGGACCAGTGGCGCGGCCGGCGCCGGCGATGCGTCGCCCGGGACGCGGACGACGGTGGACACCCGGCTCCCTCCCCTCCAGTCGACTGGGTGGCCCCGAGACGTCGCCTGAACGGCACGGCTGCATGGAGGATGCTCTCTGGTCGGGACTCCGGATGGATCGGGAGATGGTGTCGGCCGAGAGCCGGCCGGAGGGAGGCGGAAGCAATCCCTTCCCGCGCCGACCAGCCGTTGAGAGACATGGTGCCGAGGCCCAGAATCGAACTGGGGACACCGGGTTTTTCAGACCCGTGCTCTACCAACTGAGCTACCTCGGCACGTGGGGTTCTCCGCCGACCAGGTGTCCCTCCGACACCACCCTGACACCTCCGGGGTGCGATATGCGCGTGTGAAGCCCCCCCACGGTGGTCAGGCCGCCGGGGCGCTGCCGGCCCCACCCGGAGAGCAGACGGTGGGCAACGATACCGAACCGGGCGGGGGTGAGGCCGTTGGAGCTCTTGTCAAGACTTGTGGAAAAGCCTTCCAGCAAGTCGGTGAGATGAGCTATGCGGCAGCGCCCTCCTGAGACGGTTGACGTTGGAGTTTGCCGTCGACGAAGCGGTCGCCGGTGA
>Ga0181520_10007493_pt1 | contig 16043 bp, 13 predicted proteins | sample PEATcosm2014_Bin_29_FD_132451 | JGI IMG/M metagenome (GOLD analysis project Ga0181520, IMG submission 132451) | Peatland microbial communities from MTU Mesocosm Facility, Houghton, MI, USA - PEATcosm2014_Bin02_30_metaG | ecosystem: Environmental > Terrestrial > Soil > Wetlands > Peat | place...
GGCCGGTGTTCAATACCGTGGCGGAGGCCGTGGCGAAAACCGCCGCCAACGCGACAATGATCTTTGTGCCGCCGCCCTTTGCCGCTGACGCGATTCTTGAGGCCGAGGATGCGGGGATTCCGCTGATTGTGTGCATCACCGAAGGGATTCCGACGCTCGACATGGTGAAAGTGTGGGCCAAGCTGAAGAATTCGAAGTCGAGGCTGATAGGACCAAATTGTCCCGGCGTAATCTCGCCGGGAAAAGCGAAGATCGGCATTATGCCGGGACGGATTCACAAAGAAGGGTCGATCGGGATTGTCTCGCGTTCGGGCACGCTGACGTATGAGGCGGTACATCAGTTGACGCAGCGAGGGATCGGGCAATCGACCGCCATCGGAATTGGCGGCGATCCGATTATCGGCACGACGCACATCGATGCGCTCCGACTGCTAAATGACGATCCGGAGACCGAAGCGATCATCATGATCGGCGAAATCGGCGGATCTGCTGAGGAAGCCGCGGCGGAATTTGTGAAGCGGCACGTGAAGAAGCCAGTAGTGGGGTTTATCGCTGGGCAGACCGCGCCTCCGGGGCGTCGCATGGGCCACGCAGGCGCGATTATCAGCGGCGGCCAGGGAACCGCAGCCGACAAAATGAAGGCCATGACCGCAGCGGGAATCCACGTCGTGGTCTCGCCCGCGGAAATTGGCGCCACCCTGGCGAAAGTAATCGGCAAGGCGTGAAAAGCAGCTATTAGCTTTTAGCCTCTAGCTTCAAGCCCATCGTGCTGATGCGGAGATAATCGACTTCCTTCGGAGCAACGAGCAACCAAAAGCTCGACGATCCGCGGAAAGGACTTTTCGACTGGAAGGGGCCTCTTCATTTCTGTTGGCAACATTGCGAGGGCTTGCATACAATCCAGCACTATGCACGACCACGCACGCGTTGCCTCAATCCTGCTATTCGCCGCCCTTCCCGCCTTTGCTCATCACGCCGGCGCACAAACCACGGGTACTTTCGGCAACTGTGACCCGCAGATTCACGACAAGCTTGTCGGAGCGGAGTGGCGCTCGCCCTCGGATTGCGAAGTCAAGTTCGACGCGTATGCGCGCAAGGGGCTCACGGCGGCGCTGCAACCCGTAATCGACAACCTGACCGCGCACGACTGGGGTGTGACTCGGCAAGTTGAGCTTCAGTCGCTTACATCGATTCCGCGGCACACGGAGAACAAGCCCTTTCAACTGGCGGAACAGCAGCTGCATCAGGGCGGAGCGTTCTTTGTGACTCTGGGCCTGGATAAAAGCTCGCCCATCTTCGCGCAATACGACCAGCCGGTGCAAGCGGCAATGGCGCAGTTTGGCGCGGCGCTCAAGTCAATGAATGCTGCCGATTGCGAGGCGGCGCAGGCTGCTCTTACTGCTGCAACCAAGTCGGAAGTGGAGCACACAGAAATTCACATCGGCGTTTCGATCAATATGAGCGGAGTCGGGATCACGACCTTCAAAGGCGGGCAGACGGTTTGGCAATTGCCGACCGGCGGCTTCGCGGTTTCGGCGCCCTATGTGCAGGCTCCGACTGGCGGCGACGTAAGCGCTGCGCAGGCGGTGACATATGTTTTTCTCGGGCCGTTCACAGCGCCTGCGGCTGCCGGGCCGGGAACGGGCAGCGAGAGCATTCAGGTGAAGGGAAGTCTAAGTTCGGCTCCAGCCAAGCTACTGAGTGTGCAGAACATCTGCATTCGCATCCAGACAGGCACGGATCTGGCCAAGCAGGTGATTCAACTGATCGACTGGAACGCAATCAAGAGTCTGATGGCCGGGAAATGACGGAAGTGCAACTTCCAGCTCATCGAGCAGGGCGGAATTCGCCGACGGCACAGTAACTTGTCGTCGATTACTTCCAGCCCCAAAAGTTCGTCAACACCTGCTCCCGCTCCCCGGTCGAGGTGGATAATCGATGCATCGACATGCTTACTGGGATCATTGACCGCTGGCTCGATTGCGGCCCACGGGCATGCTGTTTGTAAGCTCCTTTTGTCGTCATTGCTTTGCCTTCCCCGGATGATTGTAGTGTGAACCCTTGCTGCTGATGCCGCGATGGATCGAGCGGCTCGATCTCGATTCCGACCGGCGTTGAGAGGATTCCACGGAACTGCGTTGGTTTCTATGAACCATCCATTGCCGGCGCCGGCGGGCCCTCCGCCTCTTCGCTATTGGTTTGCCGGCTTCAGGCTCGAAGCCGATGGGACGCTCCTGCGCGGGGAGACAGCGTTGCGCCTGCCCGCGGAGGAGGAGGCGGTTTTGCGCTTGCTGCTCATACGGGCGGGCGAGATCGTGAGCCCGATTGAGCTTAAGCGCGCCGTGTGGGGCCAAGAGCATGCGTCGAGCGCGGTCGTAGCGAAGTGCGTTGCATCGCTCCGTGAGCGGCTGCAACCCGCCAATTGTATTCAAAGCGTCTATAAGCGCGGGTACCGTTTCTCCGCTGCCATTCAGACCAATGACGCGCGGCCATCCGGTGCGATGCCGCGGCTCGCTATCCTCCCGTTTGGCGCCGGGTGCGGCGTTGCCGACTACCTTGGTTCGGCGATCGCCGAGGCAATATTGGAGCGGTTGAGTAGCGCGGAATACGCGGTTGCGTCGGTAGTGGCTCGGGAATCAGTGTTCACGTTGGCGCGGCGCGGAATGACGCCGAATGAGATTGGCAAAGCGCTCGAGGCGGATCTAGTTCTTGACGGTGAGCTGCACGCGACGCCGGAGAGCTTGAGGCTGCGGGCGGTGATGATCAGGGTTTTGGATGGCGCGCAGCTCTGGATCGAAGATGTGATGGTGCAACGCGGCCAGATCACGGTGCTCGAGCGTGAACTGGTGAACCGCGTAAGCAGCCGGATTCGCTCCACCGGCCTTTCTATCGCGGCAGTTTCGGCGGCCGAAGTTGCGTGCGAAGCTTCGCCGCATCAAGATGAGGCCCATGAGCTTTATCTGCATGCGCACCATGAGTGGCAATCGCTCGAGCGGCATCGGATGCAGGATGCGATGGGCCGGCTGCAGCGGGCCATTGAGTTGGATCCATCGTGTATCGCGACCCGTACCGACCTTGCGTATCTTTGCATCAGTCAGGCCTTTTACGGCTTCATGTCGCCGATAGCCGCGGCGAGCGTGGTGCGACGGGCGGCGGAACAGATTTCGAAGCAGGATGGGAACGCGGAGACGTTGCTTCCAGCGATGGGATGGATCCGCTTCCATGTGGACCGGAATCTGCGCGCGGCTATCGAGGCGTTCGCGCGCTCGTCGCATCTGCCGCACGATCCGTGGATCGCGAGGGTGCGCACGATGTTCCTGCTGAGCCGGCATCGATTTGAAGAGGCATTGGTTGCGCTGCGCACGGCGATTCAAGCCGATCCATATTCTCCGTGGCTGCAGGCGCGGCTGGCATGGGCGCTGCACCTGGCTGGCGAGGCCGAGGCAAGCGTGGATCAAATCCGCAAGGCGATCGCGCATTTCACCGAACACGGCGACGCTCATCTATTTGGCTCGATGATTCTGGCAACCAACGGCGAAACTGCGCGGGCGGTGGAACTGGCGCGGGCACTGACCGCGCGGTCGGCGCACTTCGACCTCGCAACGTCGGTATCCGCTTACGCGCTGGCGTGCGCGGGGCGCAAAGAAGAGGCGCGAAGCCTTCTGGAACGGCTGCAATGGCTCGGCAGAGAGCGCTTTGTCATGAACACGTTCGATGCCGCGACGTATGTGGCGATGGACGATGACGATGCCGCGATCGAGGAGCTGCGGATTGCGAATGAAAATCGCTGCCCGTGGTTTTTTCAAATGCTGGCCGATCCGCGATTGAAGCCATTGAGGGGGCGGCCGGAGTTTGAGCGGATGCTAAACTCGCTGCGGTCAATGGAGGTCGATGCGGAGAAGGATGAGCCCGGATGGCCCGCAGCGCGTGCGGGCTGAGTCCCGAATTCGCGCCAATCAGGCCCCGTGAACCTGTCAATTTCTCAATGGCTTGCGCGTTCTTCCATCACTTCGAGCCGTTCTTTCGGCTTCAAATAGCCTTTGCGGCGAAACCAATCTTCCATGGCGCTTTGCAGCCGATCAAGCGGAACGTGGTTTCCCGCCTCTAAAATACCGTCGCCGGCCGGAAAAGTATCATCGAAAACCGCATCGTTCGTGAAGTTCCGCATGGCGAAGTTGTCGATCTGGTGGATCGGGCAGGCGTGGCGCTCGCCCGCGACGTCGATTCGGTTCACACTCAGTCGCCGCGCAAACATGGATCTACTCTAGAACGTCGTGCCAGAACCTCGGAAGACCGAGCCTTTAGAAGAAAGCATGCTGAGCAACTTGCGGACCGGTAGACGGCATCGATAGGGTGAAAGGTTCAGGGATTCTAAAACCTAGCTGGAGGACGACCGAATGAGACTCCTTTTGCAGTGGCTGCTCAGCGCCATCGCGCTGTTGGTTGTTTCCCATCTGGTGCCGGGATTTCACGTCTCCGGCCTGCTTCCGGCCCTGATCGCCGCAGTGGTCATCGGCCTGCTGAACGCTACTCTCGGGCTCTTCCTCAAGATCATCACCATTCCCTTTAGCATCGTCACGCTGGGAATCTTCCTTCTGGTCATCAACGGGGTTATGATCCTCCTGGCCTCGGCCGTCGTCCCAGGTTTCCACGTCAATGGCCTGGGCCCAGCCTTTTGGGGCGCAGTCGTGCTGGCCCTTCTGGGCATGCTGATCCGTGCTGTCGTCAAGGATGCGTAGAAGCTAGGGGCGGAGCGGTTACCTGGACGGGCCTGGTTCGGCAGCGGGATTGCCCGTCGATGCAGGCTGGCCAGTTCCGGTGCCGAGGGTCTTGTGACTCTCAACGGGCTTCTTTGTCGCCTTAGGCCGTGCGGGGTTCGCCTTGGCAGGCTCTGGCGCTATCGGTCCGGGCAGAGTTTGCGGCGTGCGGATTGCTCCGGCTCCCGCTAAACCACCTGTTACCGGCATGCGTGCGGGCATCACGATTACTTTGGCTGGCTGGCTCTGCTCCACGCGCATGTAAACGCCCCAGCCCCCGCCTGCAACCACAAAAACAATCGCCGCCGCGGCCGCGGTGCGCATCCAGCCACTCTCGGGACGGAGCGTCCTGGGCCAGGCCAGAACACGGCCGCGGCGCGGTGCGGCACTGAGGGCCGCATTCACACGGTCTTCGAGACCGTCGGGCGCAGGCAGGCTTGCAATCATCCGCAGGGTCTCTTCTGCCAGGCTGGACGCGGATTCAAAAGCCTTTCGATCGTGAGGGTTCGAATTCATCGCAAACTCCTCTGATGTTCGAGCAGGTCGGCCATCAGGTTCCGTGCCCGGAAAAGTCTCGATCGCACGCTCGATTCGGTAATCCCCAGCACGGAAGCGATTTCAACGCTCGTCAGCTCTTCAAAAGCCGAGAGCATCAGCACCTGCCGCTCTTTGACGGGTAGTTGGTCAACGCAAGCGAGCACATGAGCGTGATGTTGCGCGGCCGCGGCGAGTTCCTCGGCGGAAAGGCCCTTGGAGGGAAGCACTCGAGCCAGTTCACTTACGTCGTCGGTTTCAGGACGCGTCTTGGCGCGGCGCTTGCGGTCGAGCACGATGTTCCAAACGATGCGAATGAGCCAGACGCGGTGATCGCGCACTTCGCCCAGAGTATCGCGATGGCGCAGGACACGAACGAACGCCTCCTGTACGGCATCTTCGGCGTCAGCTTGATTTCGCAGGACAGAGTAGGCTACGCGGTAAAGTGCGCCGGCATACTGGTCGACCATGGCCGCAAGCGCATTGTCTTCCGCGCGCCGGCGGGCTTCGTGATTCACCGCGCTCGTGGGACTCTCCATCCACCCTGCGACAATGGCCTGGCTGGTGCTCATCACTCACCAGACGCAGCCAGAGTAGAAAATGCTCAAATACGGGAAGCCTGCCGCTGCCGTGCCGGGAAAAGGCTCAATGCTAAGCGTTTTCTGTACCGCCGGGGAGATCCTACTTGGCGGCGAGCTTCTGCGCCGCGATCGTCCCCGCCGCGCCATCCTTGTCCGCATCCTTCACCTTGGCCCATAGCACGCGGGCCTGATCCTGCTTGCCCTCGGAGGCATACAGATCGGCAAGGTCCAGTTGCGCCACGCTGGTTGATGCCGTAGCCGAAGGCTTGGCTGCGATTTCGTTATAAAGCGCGATCGCATCGTTGTCGCGGGAAGTCTGCCGGTAGAGCCCAGCCAGAGCCAACTTGGCCAGGTTTGCCGTGTTGCGATCCCATGAGCCTGCTGCCGCCTTCAATTCGGTCTCAGCGTTTCCATTCTGGCCGAGTTCCTGGTACGTAACCCCAGCAAAATAGAGGGCTTTGGTCCCTTCTGAGAGCCAACTGTAATCATGAGCAATGGCCACGAACTCGCGATTGGCTTCCTTGGCGCGTGCGGCTGCGGTGGAGTACGCGCCGGCCTCGGGAGGAGCGCCGGGGACAGCGAGTGGCGTTGTATACACATCCAAGGCTGCGCCCTGCGCGGCATCTGCGGCGGACGAGCGGATGTTCCAGAAGATCAGTCCGCCGATGGCCGCAACCAGTAAAATGCCGATTCCAATGCTCCAGCGGACCGCGGCGGCTTTGTGCCCGCCGATCCAACTGGCGCTGCTTGCGGCAGCCTGTGCAAATTTGTCCTTTTTCAGGGCGTGACGGGTTTGAGTATCCACGGGGTCTTTCTTGTCCTTTGCCGGTGTTCGTGCAGGCGGGTCCGAACAGAAGAAAATGGTGCCACTGCAACCCAATCAGTGTATCAGCGCGGTTTGAGCAGAGTCCAACGGGGCGCTGATGCAGCGCCACCTACCCGGGAAGCCAGATCAGCGCTGGATTTCGATCAGCAGAACCCACGCGTCATAGAGGGCGTTGGCAAGCGAAAGCACGGTGCCCGCCGCCAGCCAGTAGAGGCCGCCGCCGGATCCCCGCACCAGCGAAAGCCCTCCGACCACGAACGGAAGCGAGGAAAGCTCCGTAAACACGAAATGGAAGACCTTTTCCTTTGCACCCACATAGGGGTTCTTGCGTGCGGCTCCGTACTGCGAAAAAGTTGTTCCCGCCCAGATCGCAACTCCCAGTGCCGTCAGTTCGTACCCGAGAACCGTCCGACCGAGATCGGGAATCAGGCACAGAGACGACGAGAACAATACGCCCATCAAGCTCAGCAGGGCCTTGGCCGAGCGCGAAACCAGCTGATTCACCTTAATGATCTGCGCGAGGTTGATTGAGACGGCAACAAAAATCAGGCCGGCGAGCCCGGCCGACGCGCCAACCTCCGCCGCGAAAAACCCAGACCAGTTCGCCGGATTGTATGCGGATCCCATGCTTGCGATGTCGGCAAGTCTATCAGAGCTGACTTTATCGGCCGATGCTCTCTTTGCGATTGGTCAGCGGCTTGCCGCCGTACGGCCGGAACGATACGCTATGGACATGTACGAGGACTTTCACGTCACCGACCGCTGGAGCGGCGAAGACCTGCATTGTCATTGGAAAGGGACGATGGTGGCCATTGCCACGCGCCACGCCGATGCCGTGGACGTGCGTTTCGACGTAAACGGCCGCCCCATGTGGGTCGCGTTGCCGTGCACCGCCTGGGTGGAGCAGAAGAAGCGTTCCGGCAAGGTGATTACCGACCAATTGGCGGCGCAAATTGCGGGGCGATATCTGAAACAGCTCGTTGAGGAAGGCTACGACTCACGACGCGAGGTCTATACCATGACCGTCGCCGAGGTGCTCGATCACCTGGACGCCGTGGTGGCCGAAGCGAAGACCGAGGGCGCCATGCCGGCGCTGCCGGTGGGGCCGTAGAAGAATCCGCAGCGGAGCAACGAGCCAGGGCGTCCAACAGAAGCAAGCCGTTCGATTACCTTCCCATGAGTCGCAGCGCCGCCATTCTTTTATTCGCCGTTGCAGCAGGGCTCTTCGCCGCGAGTTGTCCGTGCGCAGCGCAAGCCCATGCAACTGCACCAAACGCGCCTTTGCCCAACGCCAGCCAGTTGCTGCAGCGGGCCCTCGGCAACGAACGCAAACAGGCGGCCGAGCGCGAGAAATACGATTGCCGCATCAATGACCGGACCATTGAAACCGACAGCAGAGGCAACACGAAGAAAGACACTTCGGTGGTCTCGGACCTCTTCTTCGTCAACGGGATTCCCGTCGAGCGCACTCTCCAGAAGGACGGCAAAGATCTGTCCGCCGACGACCAGCGCAAGCAGGACGATCGCGTGATGAAGGAGACGGTCAAGTACAGCAACCAGGCCAATGCTCAGAAGCAGGAAGACAAGGACAACCAGGAGCTCGAAGATTTCATGGAAGCCATGATGCTGGCCAACGGACACCGCGAAAATGTGGACGGCCATAGCGTGCTTTTTTACGACATCGTGCCCAACCCGAAGTTCGAGGCGAAGAATCTGAACCAGCATCTGGCCCAGGTGATGCAGGGTAAAGTTTCGATTGACGAGCAGACAGGCGAACTCATCGATATCAACGTGACTTCAGTTGCCGATTTGAAGATTGGGGGCGGCCTGGTGGCCAATGTGCACAAGGGCCTGTGGCTGCACATTCATAATCAGCCGCGTCCCGACGGTGTCTGGCTCACCGACTTGGCCGAAGGCTCGGGCGATGCGCGGGCCGCGCTCTTCCTCCACCCGTATTTCCGATTCAAGGAAACTGCGGACAGCTGCCATCTCTACACGGCCACCGCCTCGCAGGTGGGCCCGGTGCAGGTAGTCAAGCAGCCGTAGAGCAGCGAACCAGGCTAGCTTTCCGTCTGCTGCACGTCACCACGCCTAAGCAAGCGGCTCAGGATCACATAGAGCACAGGGATAAAAACGAGATTCAGCACAGTGGAGAGCAACATGCCGCCAACAATCGTTGTTCCGACTGACTGACGGCCAAGCGCGCCGGCTCCCGTGGCGAACACCAGGGGCAGAACGCCCATGATAAATGCGAATGAGGTCATCAGAATAGGCCGCAAGCGCAACTCGGCGGCTTCAATTGCGGCTTCGGCGATGGTTCGGCCCTTGCGTCGCAGCTGCTCGGCGAACTCGACGATCAGGATCGAGTTCTTCGCCGAGAGTCCGATGAGCATCACGAGGCCAATTTGGCAATACACGTCGTTGGCGAGCCCGCGCAGCGAGACCAACCCCAAAGCGCCCAGAACTGCCATCGGCACGGCCAGCAGGATGATGAACGGCAGCGCGAAGCTCTCGTATTGCGCCGATAGCGTGAGATAAACGACCAGAATGCCCAATCCGAAGATGATGAGGGCCTTGCCGCTGGACTCGAGCTCGTCGAGAGTGAGTCCTGTCCACTCGAAGCTCATGCCGCGCATCATGTTGTCTTTGGCCAGCTTCTCCATGCTCTGGAGCGCCTGCCCGGAGCTGACGCCGGGAGCGGCCGAGCCGTCGATCTCCACCGCGCGGAAGAGGTTGTAGTGCGTAATCACTGGCGGCCCCGCGCTATCGGCGACGGTCACCAGGTTATCGAGCGGAACCATCTCTCCTGAGTCGGAGCGCACGTAGTAGCTGTGCAGGTCGCTGGCTTTCATGCGGAAGGGCTGGTCGGCCTCAATGTAAACGCGATAGGTACGGCTGTTGTAGTCAAAGTCGTTGATGTACTCCGATCCCATGAACACATTGAGCGTCGTTGCGATCTGCGTGATCGACACCCCCATTGCCTTGGCCTTCTCGCGGTCGATCGTCACCAGCTCCTGCGGATCGTTGGCGGAGAAAGTCGTAAACAGGTCAGTCAGATCCTTGTGAGTGGCGCCGGTATTCACAATCTGATGTGCCACACGGTCCAGATCGCTCAGGGTGTTGCCTCCCTGGTCTTGCAGCATGAATTGAAACCCGCCAAAGCTGCCCACGCCCGACACCGCCGGCGGCTGGACTGCGGCCACAAGTCCGCCATGGGGGGCGAACATCAGCATTTGTAACTTGGGAGAGATATCCTTGATGAGATCGGCGGTCGAATACGGCTTTTCGTGGCCGTTGGTTGGGTTTGTGATCCCGAACATCATGCCTGCGTTCGACGCGCTGCCGGCAAAACTGAATCCGATAATCTGAAACAATCCACCGACATGGGGATTCTGCGCAATGATCGCGGCTCCTTCGTCGGCGAGGGCAGTCGTGTAAGCCAGCGAGGAGCCCGGCGGCGCCTGCACAATCACCAGGAAATAACCCTGATCTTCCTGTGGAATGAAGCCGGTGGGAACCGAACGATAGATCCACACCGTTGCAGCCAGACCGGCAAAGAAGACCAGCAGCAATACGTAGCGCAAACGCAGCGTCACGTGAATCACGCGCGCGTACGTGCCGGCCAGCCAACCGATGAATGCATCGGCGCCGTGAATGAATGCGGCAAAAGCGCGCGAAACCAGTCCAATGTGGAGAAAATCCAGCTGATGTGGACGAGCCTCTTCACCCCTGAGGAACATCGCGGATAGCGCCGGTGAAAGCGTGAGCGCGTTGAATGCCGAGATGGCAATGGAAAACGCGATGGTAAGCGAGAACTGCCTGTAGAGAATTCCGGTGGTGCCGGGAAAGAACGAAACCGGCACGAATACAGCGATCAGCACCAGTGAAGTGGCAATCACGGCGCTGGTCACCTCTCTCATGGCGCGCGAAGTGGCTTCGCGCGCGTTCGAGTGCTCCATGTGAATGTGGCGCTGGACATTCTCGATGACCACAATGGCGTCGTCGACCACCAGGCCGGTCGCAAGCGTGATACCGAAGAGCGTGAGCGAGTTGATGGAGAAATTGAAGATCCGGATGAATGCGAATGTCCCGATGAGCGACACCGGAATGGTTACAGCGGGAATGATCGTTGCGCGCCAATCGAGCAAGAACAGGAAAATAACCGCGATGACGATGACGATCGCCACAGCCAGCGTTTTCAGCACCTCGCGAATCGACTCGCCGACCGAAGTCGTGGAATCGAAAGCGATCGCGTAGTGAAGGCCCGGCGGGAAGCTCTTTGAGAGCTGTTCCAGGGCGGCCTTCGCGTTGCGATCCACCTCGAGGGAGTTCGCGTTCGATAGCTGCTCCACTCCGAGCCCCATTGCATCGTGGCCCAAGTATTTGAGCGCGGTTCCATAGTTCTCGGCGCCCACTTCCGCGTGGCCCACGTCCTTTAGCTGCACCAGGCCATTGGGCGAGTTCTTGACAATGATGTTGTCGAATTCTTCCGGACTCGTAAGACGGCCCACCACGCGCACCGGAATCTGGTAGGCCTGCTTCTGGTCTGCAGGCGGCTGCCCGAGTTGCCCTGCCGGAACCTCGACGTTCTGCTCCTCGAGCGCATTCACGACATCGGTTGCAGTCAAGCCGCGGGCGGCCATCCGAACGGGATCGAGCCACACACGCATGGCGTACTTGCGCGCGCTGAAGTTCACAACGTCGCCCACGCCGGGCACGCGCTTGAGGGCGTCCACGACGTAGATGTCGAGGTAGTTCGAGATGAATTCGCTGGAATAGCGCCCGTCGAGCGTATAGAACCCCGCGCCGAAAACGAAGTTGAAATTGGATTTCAGGACGCTGATGCCCGTGGAAACAACGGCGCCGGGCAGACGGCCCTCAACGCTGGCCACGCGGTTTTGCACGTCCACTGCAGCGATGTCGAGGTTGTATCCGGTCTGGAACGTGATGTCGATCTCGGAGCTGCCGTCATTCGTGCTCGTCGAGCTGATGTAGCGCATCCCCTCCACGCCATTGATCGCTTCTTCCAGAGGAATCGTGACGGCCTTCTCGACCGTCTCCGCGTCGGCGCCCACGTAATTGGCGGTTACCGAGACCACTGGCGGCGCCAGCGTAGGGTACATCTCAACAGGAAGATTGGGGATGCAGATGGCTCCCGCGAGAATGATCAGCAGGGCGCAAACCGTGGCGAAGACCGGACGATGAATGAAGAAGTCGACAAACACTAGTGAGCCCTCTTTCCTACGAGACCGTCGCGGGCTGCTTGTGTTTGCTGTTGCTTGCCCGAGCCCTATGATGCTTTTTGTGATGAGGATGGTAGGCAGCATTGCGGGGCGCGCCCCCGCTCCCTGCATGCGTTCCCTCTGCCTTCGCGTGCGGTCCGCTGCCTTTTCCCTGCGAGGGCGCGGCCTGCGGCGGTCCGCCTATCGGCATCACGGGCATGCCATCCACCAGGAACTGCGTGCCCGAAACGATCACGATGTCGCCCGCATTCAGCCCTGAAACGATGGAGTAGTTATTCCCCTGAGTGTCGCCGAGCACAACCGAAGTGCGGTGCGCAACGGCCATTCCATTTTGCTTCAGCACCACGAACACGAAACTCTCTTCACCCTGACGCGTCACCGCCAGCACCGGAACTACCGCCATTGGCTTCGTGCTCCAGATCACCCTGGCATTGACGATCTGCGCGTTGCGCAGCATCTCCGGCCCCGCCACAACGGGAGCCTTCACCAGTATCCCCTGCAGCGTGCTGTCCACTTCTGATGAAACGAAGTCGATCCGCGTCTTCTCCAGCACCTTGTCGTTGTTGTCGACCAGGTCCACCGCCAGACCCTGGTGCACCTCGGCGGCGCGCTCGGTGGGAATGTAGATATACGCCTCAAGATGGCTGTTCTCGTCGATTGTCGTGAGAATCGTAGCTGGCGACTGATTCGGAGAGACGTAGTCGCCCACGTGGACCGGAATGTCGCCCACGACACCATCGAAGGGCGCTCGGATGGCATAGTAGCCAAGCAGTTGTTCTCCCGCCTTGCGCGCTTCCACTGCCGACTGATAGTCCGCCTTGGCATTCTCGAAAGCCTGCTGCGCCTGCTCGTACGCGTCGCGGCTGGTGACACCCGCCTCGAACAGCTTGCGCTGCCGTTCCACCTCTACGGTGTCGTAATCGTCAAGCGCTTTCTTTTGCAGTTCGGTTGCGCGCAATGAGTCCACCGTGGCTCGCTGTTGCCGCGCATCGATCTCCATCAGCAACTGGCCGGCTTTCACCGAGTCACCGGAGTGGACTCGAATATCGGTCAGCTGCCCGCTCACCTGCGGCATCAGCGCGGTGGACCGGCGCGACTTGATGGTGGCCACATACTCGCTGCTTTGCGCCACCGGCGCCATCGTCACCGTAACCGTTTGTACCGGAAAGGCCTGCATTTGCGGCCCACCTGCGCCCGCTGCGGGCTTTTTCTGGCAGCCTGTCGCCGCCAGTCCCGCCAGGATCACGCAACCGATCGTATAAGTGCGCTGGAATCTGATCTGGGTCACTCGATTCTTCCTCTGTCTACCGTGACCGCCGCGCTCTGTGAAGGACTCAATTGGGCGGGCAGGCCCTGAAGCGTCTTCGCGATGATTCGTTTTGAAATTCGCCTGGAAAATGGGTTACACGGATCTGGGTAATTGACGCAAAAACAGCGTGCGCCGTCCGTAGCAGCGTCCGCTTCGATGTGAATCTTCATCGAGGATAGCGCACAACATCGCTACGCGCTGGTGACGGTTGTGGTTCCGGCTTGCGCCGCCCGTAAACGGTCCTTGCGGCGAGACGTTCCTTATAGATGCGTGAGATTGCTGCGCGGTTCCAGCGATTCACCGCGCTCCGCCTGGGCCATCTCTTTTTGACACGCTGTTGCCGAGTTGATAGCCTCGTTGATAAGGGCACCCGCGGCCAATCTCACCTCTGCGCAATGCTCCCCCAGTCGTCCCCGTCGTCTAGCCCGGCCTAGGACACCGCCCTTTCACGGCGATAACACGGGTTCAAATCCCGTCGGGGACGCCAATTAATTCAATAGCTTAGAGAAATCAGCCATCCTTGTCGCCGTTGTTGCGCTTGTCAGGTTTTCCAGCGGTGCTGGCTGCGCTGTTCGGCGGCTGGTTCAAAGCCGGAAAGCTGCGCAGAGAGCATGGCTGGCCACACTGCCGGTCAACCGCCGCACGCTCGATCTGATTTGCGGTTCACTTCGCGCTTATGCTTTATCGGCCGGCCCCCTGTTTCCCCAGGTGGTAGCTAAGCCCGGCGTTATAGGTCATCGAGTCGAGCCCCGGGTTAATTGGCACAATGCACGCATTGGAAAAATGGAGGAAAAGGAACCCGGCACGAAAATCCCATCGATCCGTCAGTTTGAACTGAGCACCCAGGCTCCATTGAACCGTGAAGTTCTCGTACGACCCGTTGTCAGTGAGCGCTTTTTTTGTAAAGCCGATCATTCCGCCTTTCATCAGGTAGTAAGGCTTGATGCGCTTGCCGTCTCTCCAGATCATGCGCAACCCGATGGGCGAGATCTCCAAGCCCGGAACGTGCTCACGACCCGTTGTCAGCGGCTCTCCCCACTCGTCGGATTTACTGGGCTGGGTGAGAATGGCCAGCGGCAGGAAATCGGCGACATAGTCCATTTGCGCTCCGAGAAACCTTCCCCAGGAGTTCCGGTCATACTCCAGACCTGCGAGGTGGAGATCGCTCCACCAGGATTTGGCAAAGATGTGGAAGTGACCGAACGAGCCGATGTCCTGGTATACCAACTCGCTTTCAACGGGCCGGCGTTCATGGTGGTCGCCGGACGCAGATTTAAGATAAGGAGTCCAAACGAGTCCGGTGGAGAACCGAGCGAAGTTGCTGGGCAGCCCCGGAATCCGGTAGGGGATCTTATAAGCAAGGCTCTGGTACAAAGCGAAGTTCGTGTACTGGTACCCACCTTCGAAACGAATCGCGAATGACTTGCTGACCGGAGTGTCAGCACCACCACCGAAGAAAGTGGAGAAGGATGCGGTGCCTCCGGGGATACCGTTTGCACCCCAATTCTGATTCAGACCCACATCGCCAAACAGGGCCTCGGCGAAGAGCCTCTCCCTGCCGAGATCGTGCTCGTACTCGCCGCCTACCATGATGGAAAAGGCATGCTGCGGAGCGCCGAGATTGGATCCGCGGAAAGCTGAGTAGTCAAGTTTTGGCCGCAGATGATGCCAGGCGGCAAAAGCGGCGGACGCTTGCCAACCAAACAAGGGCTGGCGGGACCCGGGAACTCCATTGAAAGAATTGGAGAGAGAAGTGAATCCGCCGAAGATTTGGTAGTTGGCGGAAGGCCCAACCTGAGCGGCCAGGACAACAGAATAAAAACACAGCGCAAACAGGGTGAGGAGCCGAGCGCGCATTCCTGTTCTCCTGACGCGAAGTGATTTGACTCCGACGTTAAGGGACTCACTCTTTCTTTCATATCGTACGGTCAGAAATCCGAAACTTGCCCGGAAGTTTACGTTCAAAGCGATACTGAGCGGGTGCCTGTGCGCCCGTTCTCCGGTTTAAGACCCCGGGCTGCAACGTGGTTCGAGCATGTGCGCGCGCGCATCGGGATCGCCTTCTCGGACCGGCGCAATCGCGCCAAGAGACCATGAAATCGCGGCCAATTTGGGTCGTTTTGCGCACAAAAATCGCAAAAAATCGCAAAAAATCGAAGCGGATTTTGAGGCATATTTGTTGATGATAAAGGAGTTATGGAAGCTTTTTGGGTTTAAGAGTGTATAAAATCACCCCTTCCCCTATTCTTGGCCTCGGCCGTGCCAGCGGAGCAAGTCGATTCGGCGGAGTTCGCTGAGTTCCCAGCACCTGTAAAACCTGAATCAAGTTCCGGCGAACGTGCGGGCCGGGCGTGTCTTGCGTTGGTGCTCATAGTTTGAGGATGCGCCAAAAGCGGGAAATCATCGGCAAACTTGGGGAAAAAATTTGGAGGAATGTTTTCAAGGGGTTGGGGCCCGGCGGGCGCGAGTAAGGCCTTGACAGGGGATTGGGGTGAACTCCTCAGGGAGCGGCACTCCACGCCGTCCGAAAACCCAGCGCTTTGTTGAGCGCAAATGGACCACAACATAGAGCACCCACGGCTTGGCAGACGTCGGGAATTCTGCGGTTGGCCCGCAGAGGTGACGGTCTCGATACTTCGGTTGTCACGACTGTTCTGTCTGCCGGGCTAGCGAGGGCGTAAGCAATTAGGAATGGGTCTCGCCCGATCTTTTCAACTTCATCGTCACGAAGGTCGGGTGCGTAACCGGCGGAGACTACTTGTTGGACGAGGGTAGCGTCGACGGTTTCGTTGA
>Ga0181520_10007494_pt1 | contig 16043 bp, 11 predicted proteins | sample PEATcosm2014_Bin_29_FD_132451 | JGI IMG/M metagenome (GOLD analysis project Ga0181520, IMG submission 132451) | Peatland microbial communities from MTU Mesocosm Facility, Houghton, MI, USA - PEATcosm2014_Bin02_30_metaG | ecosystem: Environmental > Terrestrial > Soil > Wetlands > Peat | place...
GCAAATAACCTATACTAATATTCTTTTGTTTTATTATTTTCCCAGACTCCGGTAATAATAAACCTATAATTATTTTTAAAAGAGATGACTTCCCGGCCCCGTTCGCTCCTACGAGAGAGATTCTATCACCGGAATTGATTTTATAACTTAATTCCTTAAAAAGATACTTACCGTTGAATTGCAGCGAAATATTATAAAGATCAATCATTAAACTTAAAATTTCCTATTCTTAACTGTCGAATACGCTTTATAAAAAACAAAACATCATTGACGAAGTACAGCAATCTTTCCGGTAACTAAATTATTGTTCTGATCGTAAGCGACTACTATGTATACTCCAGAACCCACCAGTTTACCATTGATATCAGTTCCATCCCAGTATGCAACTCGTCCACCCGGTGAGGAAAATTCTTTAACCAATTTCCCATAAATTGTTATAATTTTAATGTTTGAATTACTAACTAAACCGTCTATAGTTAATTGGTTCGTGCCGCTTTTTAATACAAAAGGGCTGGGGTACATAAATAACTTAGTAAAACTAACTTTTGGTTGTATTGCAGGAGTCTGAAATGAAGTGAGGCCGGAATTTGTTCCTACATAAACGGTACCATTGTTTTTATCAATCGCTAGGCTGACTATATTATTACTCATTAATGGGCTATTTTGTGTATTATATGATGCAAGAAGTTGAGAACCGTCGGAATTAACAAGTAATAAACCTTGACTTGTCCCTACCCATTTGTCATTTATTGGGTCAACTGCTAAACAGTTGATTGTATATTCATCAAGTACATACACACTTGTAATACTAAGATTAGCTGCGGAACCGGATGTCAAGCTTTGGGTGTTTGATATAATGTTAGCGCCAAGGTTGGTGCCAACCCATAAATCACCTAATGCATCCATAACTATTGAAGAAATTGAATTGGTTGATAATCCATTGGCTGTTGTTAAATAACCGTTTACTTCATTGCTCAGGTTGGTATCAGAGCCGTTTTCGTTATAGTAGTAGAGCCCGGCGGCGTTTTGATTCAAAGAACTAAACCATTTGGTATCATACTGATCAACAACAAGATTAAAACATTGGTCTACATATTGAGTTCCCATCACCGGCACATAAAAATTATACCATGAACTATTCGGAGTAATCATATTTAATGTTCTTAAATTTATTGCCCCATAATTTAGAATCCATAAATTACTCTTAGAGTCGACTCCAAAACCTGAAATTACTACAAAATTGGAATCAACATTAATTCCTTTCAGTCCCGTACCATTTAAATAGAATGTGCTGATACTGTCACTTCTAATTCTGATATATCCTTTTCCCCAGCTACCAAAATAAACTGAATTATCAGGCGCTGCATAAACTACATGAAAAGCATTTGAGATAAGACCGGGAGTATTAGCTTCATTATAATTAGTCCATGTACTTCCTTTATACTCATAAAATCCTTTTAATGTTACATCCGTGCCGCTGGCACACCAAAGAATGCTTCTATTATCGACTGCAAGATTGTTAAATAAATTAGCGGCAGGGCCATTCGGATAAATTGAATAATTGCTTGAAGTATTAAAAACTTTGATTATTCCGTTTGAACTGTCTGCTGCCAAAAGTCCGAGTGAATTTGAATAAGCGAGCCTTACTGAAATTGAGTTTAAAGTATAAGTTTTAACAACTGAGTTATTAACACATACACTAATCAAGCCTCTTGATAAAATAAAAAGAGTATCATTGTTTACAAGTAAATCATATACGTTTGTATTTATTTGGGGCAAAAATGACTGCCAGGTAGTGCCGTTGAATATTCCCAAACCGTAGGTAGTTCCCGCAATTAGAGAGCCGTTATAAAGTGCTACCTTATAAACGTTTGAAGAGGGCAATCCATTTACAGAGTCATAAACATTCCAGGATTCAGGCGCTGACAAATTTGTGGCTCCCTGTGCTTGAATAGCCAATCCATTTACGGTACAGGCATATAAAATATTTGTTTTTAATGTGCTGTTAACTTGAATACTAGAAGGAAAATTTCCGAATGTAAAATAAGAATCAATAAATAAAAGAGTTTGTGCATTGATTAATGAAACCCCATAACTTGTAGATACGTATATAGTATCTCCTGAAGATTTTAAATCCGTAATTTGTTTAACATTATAATTGGAATTATAAATATCAAGAATAGAGCTAACAGTATTATTTACCGGGTTATATACATCTATAATTCCTTCTAGGCTTCCAAACCAAATTTTTCCGTAGGTATCTACAGTTACAGCAGTTAGGTTAATTCCCTGTAATCCGTCTGTCCTGTGAAGTGTTTTGTAAATATTGGTTGAAGGGGTATAGGAGAAGCCGCCGCCGGTTGTCGCAGCCCAAATACTATTATTACTGCTAACAACTAAGGCTTGAGCAGTCTGCATACTTGTATAATTTTTCCAATTTGATGCTTGCTGTGCATTTGAAATAATTGAAAGTAAAATCACAAACAAGATACCAAGCTGTTTTTTCATTTTATTCCTCTGGTTTTATAAAATATTTCATTTGAAAAAGTATAAAGTATCTTATTGTTTACCTCTTGATTGCCGATTGTAACTGCTATTAGCTTTCCATTTTTATAAAGCATATTTTCAAATTTAACATTTTCCTCATCATTAAAAAGTATAAAATAATTATCACTTATTTGCTTTACGAAGATTCCGTCTTTATTAAAACTAGTTGATATTGAGTCGTAGAAATTAGAAATATAACTTTTTGTAAGTATTTTAACTGTTACAGGTCTGTTACTTTTTAAATAAAAATTAAATAGCTTGTCAAATCCAAGTTGAAATACTGGGATATCGTCAATTTTTGCCGGAATAGTTATAAAATCCGCTTGCCCGTCCTTGATAATCTCATTTTTGTTTTGTTTTATAAAATTATTTAAAGCTGTTATTGCATTATTTGAGGTCTCTACCCACTTAAATACATTATAAGTTAAAGCTCCCGAATAAATTAGAAGAATAATTATTGCAATTACAACCGGTACGGTACTACTTTTAAATTTTAATGAAAAGATAAAATATGCTAGTCCTCCCGATAACCCGATTGAGGGTAGATAAAGATACCATCTCATCAGCAGCCTGCTTGACGGAGCAATCGTAAAAAGTATGAATAAAATGAAAAAAGTTAAAACAATATTAAGATTTTTTCTTCGTTTTACGAAAAATATTAAAAAAATAAGTATACTGATAATCGCTGGTATTAAAAATAGTATATGATGTAATAAAAAAAGCTCTTGGATGCTCCTGAGGTAAAAAGGAAAAACTAATAACCCACCAAAAAAAAGATAATTCTTAATTATGTCGGTTAACGTACCTGAAGAATGTGCATCGGTTATTGTAAAGATATTATTGCCTAACGCTATCCAACGAAAAAGAATGATAGAAATGGCAACAATCAGGTATGGAAAAGTAGAAAATAAAGCTTCTTTAAATTTATTTTTATCACTGCCAAAACAAAAACAAAGTAAACCTGCTATTAAAGGGAAACTAAATGCCATCTCTTTAGATAGCATTGCTAAAAAAGAAAAAGCTATTGATAAAAAATCAGGCCTGAATTTATTCTTGACGAACACTAATAATCCTGAGATATAAAAAATTAGCATTAATCTGTCAAAGAGATCAGTATGCCAGATTACAGAATAATCGTTAATCGGAAATGTGATAAAAAAAAGTGAAGAGAAGAGGGCAACTAAATTCTTTTGAACGTCGTTAATTGGTAGCTTTAAAATTAATAAATAAATTAAAACTCCTGCTAAAGAATGTAGGGCTATATTAAATATTCTATAGAGAGAATAATTATATCTAAACGATAAGGTTTCTATACCTGAAATTAAGTTGGGGATAGGCCGGTAGTAACCCCCATCATATTCTTTAAATTTCAAAAGATTTGGGGCATTTAGCAAAGTTGATATTTCATTTCTTTGAACAAATGAAATTTCATCGGTTATAAAAGGAATTCTAATGGAAGGTGAATAGATAAAAAATGCTGTAAATATTATTATTGCAATAAATAATCTGTCCTTGGAATTTATTAAGTAGGGAATCATATAAAATTACAAAAAAGATTAAATTTTGGTAATAAGATTTGCCATTTCTATCGCTGTAAGCGCTGCGTCCCATCCTTTATTTCCTAATTTTTTACCCGAATATTCAAGTTTTAGTTCGTTTATTTCTGACGATCTTTCCAATGCCTGTTCTAAATTATTTGTAGTTAAAACTCCAAATGCAATTGGCATATTATATTTTAGTGAAACATGACTTATTCCGCTGCTTACCGCACTGGAAACGTAATCAAAATGCGGCGTTTCACCTTTTATTACAGCACCAAGGCAAATAAGGGAATTATATTTTTTAAGTTCGGCTAATTTTGATGCAGCTAATGGAATTTCATATGCTCCGGGTACTTTAACAATATCAATATTTTTTTCCGGGCAACCTGCTTTTTTTAAACATCCCAAAGCCCCCTCTAATAATTTTTGGCCAATAAGTTCATTAAATTTGCTTACTATAATCGCAAATCTATAATCTTTATAGGAAAAATTTCCTTCAATAGTATTCATAATTATGTTCCTGAAATAAATAGATTGGAATAAAAATTAAGCGGTATTTCTTAATAACCTCTGTCTCATAGCTTCTAGGACATGAGTTGCTACACAGTATTTGCCTAGATTATTTTCATCTTCTCTTTTTCCACCGTGAAAATCAGAACCCCCGGATTCTAGTAAGAAGTACTCATTAACAATTCCACGGTAAAATTTAATTTGTTGCGGAGAGTGAGATGGGTGAATAACTTCAATTCCGTCCACACCTGCATCTATTAGTTCTTTTAATAAAACTTCCGGCATAAATCCTGGATGCGCAATGAAACTTAATCCTCCTGCATCACTTATAATTTTACAAGCACTTTGCGGGGATAAATGCACTTTCTTTTCATATGCCGGACATCCGTTACCGATGTATTTATTGAAAGCTTCATAGTACGACGATGTTAGTCCTTCTTCTACCATAGTTTGTGCAATATGAGGCCTTCCTACAGCAGAATTTTTTGTTCTTTTTAACACATCATCAATCGAAATATTAAAACCCAATGCTTTAAGTTTATCTACTATTCTAATTGCTCGTTTTAACCTTTCTTCTCTAAAAAATGTTAGATAACGCTCAAGTTCTTCGTTACTAGGTTCAAAAAAATAAGCAAGGATATGTACTTCTCTGTCCTTTAAGTCGGAACTGATTTCCAAACCCGGAATTATTTCAACGCCAACTCTTTTGCCTGCTTCAACGGCTTCATAAATACCCTTTACATTGTCATGATCAGAAATACCAAGGATATCTATTCCGGCATTTTTAGCTTTAATAACCAATTCTTCAGGTGTATTAAAACCATCTGAATATGATGTATGAGTATGTAAATCTACTTTCCCGCTCATTTGATTTAACAAAGAAATTTTTCCGCTTTCAACTAAACATTTCTTTAAATTTCTCGTAATCAATTATTCTAAGCCTGGAGCCCTCTAGTTCAACCATTCCCTTTTTTGCAAAGGAATGTAATGTGCGGAAAATATTTTCTTTTGATGTACCCGCCATATTTGCAAGATCATGCTGGTATGGTAACTTTTCGATCTCAACAGTGCCTTGTTTTATTTTACCAATATCATCTGCAAGTTGAAGAATTACGGTTGCAACTTTTCCTTCAGCATCTTTTAAAGATAATGACTTTATTTTCATGTCAGCAGCCCGTAATCTTGAGGTTAATTCCTGCAACAAGGCCACTGCTATTTCAGGATGACTTTGAAGCAAATCTAAAAACTCGCTTCGTTGTATTATAAAAAGTTCCGAATCTTCCATTGCAGTAACATTCGCAGAACGTGATTGACCGTCCAAAATAGCCATTTCACCAAAGAAATCTGATTCACCGAGAATAGTTAAAATGACTTCCTTACCATCATCACTAACTCTTGAAACTTTTACCTTTCCGTTTACAATAACAAAAAGTGCAGAACCTGTCTCATGTTCGAACAGAACAACAGAATCTTTAATGAAGGATTTTCGTATACCCAATTTTGAGATCTGGTCTAAAGTTGAATCGTCCAGTTCTGAAAAAATTGGTACATATTTAAGAAAATCATTGCTTTCTTCCATTTTAAGCCCTCTTAAATAATAGTTTACTAAGAAATATAATTTGGATGTTCGTTAAAGTCAACTTTATTACATTACTTATCTTAAAATCAAGGTTTTGGAATAATTCAGGAATAAAAATAAAACACTTATTGAAGCCTAATATTAACGAAATTTACACCGCTATTACTTCGATAAAGTTTAAAAAACATTGCTTTTCTTAGCTTATGTGTCTATTTTTATTATCTTATTTTTATAAATAAATTCTGGAGAAAAAGCAGCATGGCTATGATGGCCAAGATGAGGAGTTTAGCACCGGCGTTCATTATCGGGGTCGGTGTGATTTTTGTTCTTTTTATGGTTATTTCGGATTCCAATATTATGGAAGTTTTTGGACTAAGAACCCAAAATGTGGGTTCTATAAATGGTGTGAAAATTTCTTATCAAGATTTTAATAAAGCCATGGAAACTCAAAGAGAAAATCTGAAACAGCAAAATGGAAAAGATGTTTCGGATGAAGAGAGTGATCAATTTCGTGACCAGGTTTGGGATTCTATTGTAGAAAAAACATTATTTGAACAGGAAATTAAAAAGTTAGGTATTACTGTTTCTGACGAGGAAATACGTAATATTATTTTGGGTAGCAATCCTCCGCAATTTTTAAAGAGAGAATTTATTGATTCTACCGGAAAATTTAATAGGCAGGCCTATTTAAGAGCCCTTTATGACCCTTCGAACTCAAAGCCTTTGCTTCAGGCAGAAGATTATGTAAGACAATCTATTCTGTATGAAAAATTTCAAAGTATGCTCCAGGCTTCTTTCAATATAAGCGAAGCAGAATTACGTAATAAGTTTATTGAACAAAGTACAAAGATTAATGAACAATATTGCCGTGTAAGTTTAGATCAATTTCCTGATGCAGGCATTAAAGTTTCATCTGAAGACCTTGAAAATTACTACAATAAGCATCTTGATCAGTTCGAAGTTAAAGCGCAAAGAAAATTAAAATATGTTTTGTTCCCGGTAGCTCCTTCCGGTGAAGATTCTGCTAACATTAAGATGAACCTGGAAAATATTATTAGTCAATCTAAAAACGATACAACAAGCTTTAAAACTTTGGTTGAAACATTTTCATCTACACCTTATTCAAGAGATACATTATTAATCTCTGCTCTGCCGGAAACTGGCGCAGATCAAATAATGAACGCTGCTCCGGGATCGATAGTCGGCCCTTTTGCTACATTTCAGGGCTATAAACTATATCATGTAATAGCATCCGTTCCTTCGAGTGAAAACGTAATAAGAGCTTCACATATCTTAATAAACCAATTTGGGGATGATGCTAAAAATGCAGATGAAGCTATGAAAATTTATAAACAACTAACAAGCGGTGCTGATTTTGCTTCAATGGCTAAACAATACTCTAAAGATCCGGGTAGCGCTGCAAAAGGCGGGGACTTAGGATGGTTCGGTAAAGGCAGAATGGTTCCTGAATTTGAAAAAGCTGCTTTCGCAGGAAAAATTGGAGTTGTACAGAAACCATTAAAAACTAATTACGGTTATCATATTATTAAGGTAACTGGGAACTCAAATAAAAAATATGTAGTTGAAACTATTGTCAGTCCGATAAAAGCTTCGGCAGCTTCTAAAGATCTGGTTCTGAATAATGCGAAGGATTTCTCTTACATCGCAAATAAAGATGATTTTGAAAAAGAAGCTAAGTTAATGAAATATAAAGTTTTAGAAACACCTCAATTCAGTAAAGAGATGGCTTATGTTCCTGGAATTGGCGTCAGCCAAAATTTAATTGATTTTGCCTTTGGTAATAGTTTGAATACTATTAGCGATGCTATTAGAGTTCAAAATGGATATGTTGTTGTAAAAGTTACTGAAATTATAAAAGAAGGTGTAAAACCTTTGAGTGACGTTAAAGAACAGTTGAAGAACCTTGTCGTAAGAGAAAAGAAATTTGAGCTGGCTAAAAAGGAGATTGAAAATATTAAATCTAAAATAAATGGCGACCTTTCCAAAGTTTCAACTATTGATCAAAGGGTAACACTTAATCAAACAGGAGATTTTACTCCTTCGGGACAGGTTCCAGGCATTGGCTATGATTTTAATATTACTGAAAAATCAATTAAACTGCCTCTAAATACTCTTTCTGAGCCTGTTAAAGGAAATAACGGTTACTATTTATTAAAAGTGCTTTCTCGTACTCCCTTTAACGATTCATCTTATTCAGCACAAAGAAATTCAATAAGAGATCAAATTCTTCAACAAAAGAAAAACACTTTTTTGCAGGAATGGATGACTAAATTGAAGAAAGATGCTGATATCGTGGATAATAGAACCCAATATTTCGGACAATAGAGGGAAAGAGTAATTTTTTTTATCAACCCCCGGTATTAGATACACCGGGGGTTTTTATTTTTTAAAATATTAAAGTTTCATTTTTAAAATTTGATAGTGGGCTATTAAAATTTCCGGAATAATCCAATCCTTATTTGAAGTGCAAATTTTAAACTGACAAATAATATATTAAATTTTCATTTGTTTTATTATTTCATTCTATTATTTTGGTTAAAGGATTTTTATTATGACAAATAAAATTTACTTAACCGGATTTATGGGTTCGGGCAAAAGTACTATTGGACCTATTTTAGCAAATACGCTCGGATGGGAATTCTATGATTTGGATCATGTGATTGAAAAAAAAGAGGGGAAAAAAATTTCAAGGATTTTTGATGAAAACGGTGAAGAATATTTTAGGAATCTTGAGAAAGAATTATTAAAAGCATTGGCCGTTAAAGACAATATTGTAATCGCACTCGGCGGAGGAACTATTACTAATCAGGAAAATATTGATTTTTTGAAAAAAATCGGGAAAATTATTTATATTAAAGTATCTGCAGAATCAGTCTACAATAGGCTGCGTTTCAAGCGTGACAGGCCTATTCTAATACGTAATGGTATTACTAATTTGTCCAGGGCGGAATTTATCGGCAAGATCGAACAGTTGATTTCTGACCGGAACAAATATTATGAACAAGCTGATATTATCGTCACTACCGATAATTCGCAAATCGGTAGAACAATAGAAAAATTATTAAAAGCCGTTAAAACTGTTAAATAAGAATCAAAAATTTTAATTGATTATATGTCATTCAATTTTATTTTATTAATTTATTTGGACATAAAAATTTGTAAATAATTTAAGTTTAAGGAATCTGGTTTTGAAGAAAATAAATGTTTTATTAAATGATATTTCTTACCCGGTAATTATAGGCAGTGGAATTCTTCCAACGTTAAATGTATTTCTCCATAAATATAATTTGAACAGGAATATTCTTTTTATAATTGATGAAAAAGTAATGAAACAACATGAGAGAAGAATTGTAAGTGAATTTTATTCGCATAACGGGAAGTTAATATATTATATACTTAAACAGGGTGAAAAATCAAAATCATATAGGGAGTTAAACAAAATTTATTCCTGTCTTCTTGAAAATAATTATGGAAGGGATTCTTTGATAATTGCAGTCGGCGGTGGAGTTACCGGAGATCTTGCCGGATATGCAGCGGCTACTTATATGCGGGGTATTCAATTGGTTCATGTACCCACAACGTTACTTTCGATGGTCGATAGTTCCATTGGAGGCAAAACCGGGATAAATTTTGAAAATAATAAAAATATGGTTGGCGCATTTTATCAGCCCAAATTGGTACTTGTAGATACGGATTTTCTGAAAACTTTACCCAAAAGAGAATTTACTTCCGGTCTTGGGGAGGTTATCAAATACTCATACATGGCGGATGAAAAATTTTTCTTGTATGTTATGAACAATCTTCATAAAGCATACAAGGATGATAACAAGGTACTGGAACAATTTATTTATAACTGCGCTGCAATTAAGTCCGCTGTGGTTTCCCAGGATGAGAAAGAATCCGGATTAAGAAAAATTTTAAACTTAGGCCATACCTTTGCACATTCATTTGAAACTAATTTGAAATTTAAAATTAAGCACGGTGAAGCGGTTATAGCAGGTGTCATATCTGCTCTTTACCTTTCTCAAAAAATTGGTTTGATATCAGAAAAAGAGCTTAACTATTTCCTAACTCTTCCTTTAAAAATAAAACTCCCCACATTAATTAAGAAGCCGGATATTGAAGATCTTTTCAATACTATGCTTCACGATAAAAAAAATAGAGCGGGAAAGATAAAATTTGTCTTGGTTTCCGGGCTGGGAAAAATCATTCTTGATGCGGAAGCAGATAAGAAATCCATTACTTATGCTATAAACATGATGAAACAAGTACTTAATAAATAGATTCTAAATTAAGATTAAAATATGTTTTATAATTTGATCAAATCAACTTTCACCGGAAAATTAATCTGGTCCGGTAAAATTATAAATATTATTTCAATTCTTTTGTTACAATTTATTTCTTTCCTTTTTATTTTGAAATATTCTGTTCGTTTTAGTCATTCTTTTTTTTTATCAATTGTTATAGCTGTAATATACTGTGCAATAATCACAACTTTATTACTAAAAATAGATGTTATTAACTTTATTAATCTTCAATTCTTGAACAAAAAAAGTTATTTATTCTTTAGCTTATTCATTACTCTGTTATTTGTAATTATAGTCAATGTCGTGCCCGAATCATCACAAGTAGGGAGATTGCCAGCGATCAAAGGTTGGCTTTCAAATTTATTAGCTGGAAAGTATCCATATAATTCCCGGTCAAATCCTTCAGGCTTTCCATTCCTGTTTTTTATCGCATTACCGTTTTATCTGATTAATAACCTTGGATATTTAGAGGTTCTGGGTTATTTGTTATTCTCTTTTACAATTCTCACCTATACTGATTCAATAAAAGATATATTTATTCAGACATATATTCTTCTAACATTGCCTATGTTTTTTTATGAAATAATTGTCAGGAGTGAATTGTTTTTAAATATCACATTGACCATTTATTTGATCATAATTACTAAAAAATATCTCTTAAGAAACAATATCGATATTCCTTTCATTTTAATATCTATTCTATGCGGATTCCTTCTTTCCACCAGATTAGTCATTGGTATTGTGTTAGCAATTTTTGCAATCTACTTGTTTCGGGGTCATTTTAAGGTATTGATTGCCTTTGCAGTTATTTGTGGACTAAGCTTTGCATCTACATTAATTCCTTTTATTATATGGGATAAAGATTATTTTGTTGCAAAAGGGCCATTTTCAATTCAATTTCTTTATTTACCCAAATTTATTATCATCGCTGTCCCATTTTTTATTCTATATTTTTCATACTATCTTAAAAATTTTAATGAGATAATATTTTATAATGGTATAGTATTGTTTCTGCTTGTTTTTATTTCATTTATTTCCCATTGTATTACTTTTGGATTATATGCTTCCATTTTCCAAAGGCCTTATTTTGATATAAGTTATTTCATATTCCCGGTTCCTTTTCTTATCTTATCGGTTAGTACTCCGTTTTTCAATTACCGGAATAATTATTTATAAAATATTCTTATAGTAATATTTTATAAAAAAGAGTTTTTTTTTAAAAAAAAATTGATTAAAATCATGATCCTGTCTTATACTTGTCCACTATTAAATCCATCTGTAATCTCCTTTAATATAGCCAAGAATAAAAAGTTATTTAATTATCTTTAGTAAACTTTTTGTTTTATTTTATTCAGCTGAATAATATTAGCCAAAAAAAATGAATTTTCTTAGAAAATATTAGGTAATTCTGTTTAAAAGAGGACTGCCGGATTGAGGGATTAATCCGGCAGCTTAGAGTGACTTTCTTGAAGGGGGGATGTTATGCTTAAAACTATTTTCTATTTTCAGATTCTATTATGCAAGTCTGGTGCCAAATAAAATACTTAAAAAATAGTAAAAAAACGTATGTTTCATAATTTTTAAAACTTTTTTACCTGTAAAAATTACATATCAAGTAACATTTTTACCTTTAATTAGAGAAAAATATTGGTTTAAAAGAAAGGCTGGCTGGTTTGAGGAAGAACCAGCCAGATTTGATGAATTTTATGCGAGGGGGTTTGCTTAAACTATTTTCTATTTCAATATTAATAAATCAACTTACATGCCACAAATATTATTGGAAATTTATAAATTTTAACTTTTAGGAATGTATGATTATAAGAGATTTCATTTCTGTGCTTGTTTTGAGACATAAAGTTTACTCTGGATTTATTAAATTTGTTTTGTTAAAAATTTGGAGAAATACTTGTGCTTGATTTAAAGGTAAACGACTCAATTGATTACGTAAGTGAAATTAAAAGGTTAAAGCAAGAAAATAACGCTGTTATTTTAGCGCATTATTATCAGGAATCTGATATTCAGGATCTGGCGGATTTCGTTGGCGATAGCCTTGAACTTGCAAAAAAAGCTAAATCTACAGATGCTGATATTATTGTTTTTGCAGGAGTTCATTTTATGGCTGAAACTGCAAAGATATTAAACCCTGATAAAATGGTACTTTTACCTGATTTAGCTGCCGGATGTTCGTTAGCCGATAGTTGCCCGGCACTCCTATTTAAAGCTTTTCATGAGTTGCATCCGGATCATATAGCAATTACATACATAAATTGTACTGCAGAAGTAAAAGCCTTGAGCGATATAATATGTACTTCAAGTAATGCTGAAAATATAATAAATCGAATTCCTGAAGATCAGCCTATTCTATTTTCTCCTGATAAAAATCTTGGTAATTATTTAATAAAAAAAACCGGCAGAAAAATGCTGTTATGGGATGGTTCTTGTATAGTGCATGAAACTTTTAGTGAACGAAAAATAATTGAGCTGAAAGTCCAACATCCTGATGCCAAGATAATCGCACATCCTGAATGCGAGGAAACAATTTTAAGGCATGCCGATTTTATCGGCTCAACTAGTAAGTTACTCCGGTATATTGCCGATGATAATGCAAAAAGTTACATTGTTGTTACAGAACCGGGTATTTTGCATCAAATGAAAAAATTAGTTCCCTGGAAAAATTACATTGCAGCCCCGCCTGAAGCAAATTGCAATTGTAATGAATGCCCTTATATGAGGTTGAATACTTTGGAGAAGCTTTATTTATGTATGCGTGATAAAACACCGCAAATAAATCTTAGTAAAGAAATAATGGTGAAAGCTTTGCGCCCAATTGAGAGAATGCTTGAAATGAGTAATCCTCTATAGTTAATCTCTCCTTAAAATTATTTTAAAAGTTGTTCCTTCACCCGGAGCCGAAGTTTTTACAAAAATTTTCCCCTGGTGATACACTTCAATAATTCTCTTTGAAAGACTTAACCCTAACCCCCAGCCTCTCCGCTTTGTGCTGTATCCTGGACGAAAAATATCTTTCCGTCTTTTCAAATCAATTCCTTTACCGTTATCTACTACGTTTATTTCAACATTTCTCTTAACTGCTTTTACGCATAAACTTATTTTTCCTTCTTTTTGTTCAATTGCATCAAGAGCATTTTTAATCAGGTTTTCAATAACCCATTCAAAAAGCTCGGAATTTATTTCAGCGCTTGCTTTTTTATCACCGGAAATTGTAAGATCAATGTTTCTGCCCGTTTGGGGAAGTCTTCTCTGAAAGTAATCAACAACTTTTTTAATCTCTTCGTAAACAATTTTTTCTTTTCTTTCAGGTATTGCCCCGATTTTAGAAAATCGGTAAGTAATTTTACGAAGCCTTTCAACATCATCGTTTATTTCCTCACTTATATCCAATACTTTATCAGGATCTTTATAACTAATTTTTAGCATTTCCAGCCAGCCCATTAGGCTGGATATAGGAGTGCCAAATTGATGTGCGGTTTCCTTTGCCATTCCTACCCATATATTACTTTGCTCGCTTCTTTTAATGCTGCTGAATCCAATATAACCGAGGACGATGAATAAAGCTGCAATTACTATTTGAATATACGGGTAATATTTCAACTGGATAACTTGGGCTGAGTCGCCGTAATGAATCCTTTGTAAAATAATAGAGTCCTTATACGTTACGTCAATAGGTTTGTGAATCTCATCCATTTCCTGGATTTTTTGAGCAAAGAACTCCTCAAGTTTTTTATTTGAAAGGGAAGTATCATAATTAATATTCCTAACGTCCTTTATATCGGTTTTATTAACTACGATTATTTTATTATCAGGTCCGCTGTTTATAAGAGGAAAGTCAATCGGTTTTAAAATGTTCTCAAATAAAAAAGTAATATCTGCATCCGGGCGGGAGGTATTAGCCACATATTCAATACCGTTTGCATAAAGCTGTACGATTTGCCTTTCTGCAACTTGAAGTTTACGTACCAGCTTTTGGGTATAAATAAGCGTTCCTACAGCAATTATTATTGCTGCAATAAGTAATGTGAATTTTATGTTTATTGAAGCTGGCCCGCCTGACATTTTCATCTGATGCATCCTCTTTAATTAAAAACTTTTCTTAAACTCAATAAAGTTATTAAAACTAATGAGAGTAAAAAAGTCAGAATGAATGAAAATTTAGGCTAAAATAAGTACATTATTGATGTCCCTTATTGATTGGCAAGGTTGAAAGAATAGCTTTTAAAATTAAAAACAGCTCTCCTTTGTGCAAAAGGCATGTGATTCTTCCGGATTCATGAAATCGGGCAAAATAATTTTTTGTAAAGCTATTTAATCTACATAAAAAGTTTGCTTACGCTTTGGCCCTACGGAAATAATATCTATTTTAATCCCGGCTTCCCCGGAAATAAACTTTAAATATTCTTTTGTTGCCTCGGGAAGTTTGGCATATGATAGGCAATCCGATATGTCTTTCTTCCAGCCTGGAAGTATTTTGTAAATAGGTTTTATCTTGGATAACCTGTCAACGTCTGTTGGAAACGACTTTAAGGTTTTGCCGTCAAGTTCATAACCGACACATACTTTTATTTCTTCAAATTGACTCAAAACATCAAGTTTGGTTATTGCAACCGAGTCAATTCCGTTTATCATAGCAGAATAACCAACAAGCGCAGTATCAAGCCATCCGCATCTTCTTGGCCGCCCGGTTGTAGCGCCGAATTCAGCGCCTAATTTTCTTAATTTTTCCCCGTCATTATCCAGTAATTCTGTTGGAAACGGGCCGTTGCCCACTCTTGTTGTATATGCTTTGACTATTCCAATTACCGAATCAATTTTTGTTGGCGGAATACCTGTTCCTGTGCATGCTCCGCCCGATGTTGGGCTCGAAGATGTAACATATGGGTATGTGCCGTGATCTACATCTAAAAGCGCACCCTGCGCTCCCTCTAAGAGAATAGATTTCCCGTCGGAAATTGCATTATTTAAAAAAACAGGAACGTCTTTTACATATTTGTCAATCGCTTTATCAAATTCAACATATTGTTTAATAATTTCTTCAACGTTAAGCTCTGCATGGCCGTATACTTTTTTAAGCAGGTTGTTCTTTTCTATTAAGTTTTCTCTGATTTTTTCTTCCAGTATTTTCCTATTCAGAAGGTCTACTATTTTAATCCCTTTCCGTGCATATTTATCAATATAACATGGTCCGATTCCTCTTCCCGTTGTGCCAATTTTGTTTTCTCCGCTTTCACTGATAGAGTCTAACAATTTATGATAAGGCATTATAAGATGGGCATTGTGACTGATATATAATCTTCCTTCAACTTTTATGTCGTTTTTTTCAAGAAGTGATATTTCCTCTAATAGTGCAGTTGGGTCTATTACTACACCGTTACCAATAACACAAACAACATTTTCCCGGAGTATACCTGAAGGAATAAGATGTAGAATATACTTTTTATCGCCGATTTCAACTGTATGGCCTGCATTTGCTCCGCCTTGATAGCGTGTTACAATTTCATATTTTTCACTTAATATATCAAC
>Ga0181520_10007498_pt1 | contig 16037 bp, 15 predicted proteins | sample PEATcosm2014_Bin_29_FD_132451 | JGI IMG/M metagenome (GOLD analysis project Ga0181520, IMG submission 132451) | Peatland microbial communities from MTU Mesocosm Facility, Houghton, MI, USA - PEATcosm2014_Bin02_30_metaG | ecosystem: Environmental > Terrestrial > Soil > Wetlands > Peat | place...
CTCCCGCATGGGCAGGATTAAGGGAAAAATGAAAAAACGGCAGTGGATCAGGGAAGGCGACACCATCCTTATCGTGCCCTGGAGTTTTCAGGATGACAAGTGCGATATTATTTACCGGTATCTCAAGCCTCAGACCGATTGGTTGAGGAAGAACCGGTACATTTAACCTGTTATTTCTTTTTTGTCTGTTTCCTTGGGGTCCGGGAGCTTTGCCGGACAGGTGGATACATGACGGTGCATGATGGTGCGGGTCAGGACCTCGGGCAAACGATTGCACATCCTTAAAAAAAGCTCGGGTTAGGAAGGAAGGTCGTTTCCTCAACAGATCTGTACTGCGGGGAGCCGCATGCCCCGGAACAGAATCCCTCAAGGTACATCGGGACCAGGGTGCGATCGTACTTGCCGGGGAAGTGGCACGTTTTGTATGATATTGCGGCCGGGCGGGACTGAATGGTTTACTCCGGTACCCGAGCGTTTGGCGGGGTTTATTCTCTCTGTTGCCTGAGTCCCCCTTTCCTGAGGAGAAAGTACCCGGCGCAGAGTGCAATGATGATCGCAGCGATCCCGAACATATCCATGGGATCCGTGTTCACGGTGTCGAGGAGGATTACACTTCTTGCAATTGCGATGATGGCGATCATGATCACCACCTCAACGTGGATCACCTTCTCGTTGATATATGCCACGACCGTTGCCAGCAGCTCGACACCGATCAGTACCAGAAGGAAGTACCCAAAGATGCCTAAAAGCTCGCTGTTTTCCAGGAGCAGCGGGGAATTGACAAAGAGCGCCTCGTACACAATGTAGATTAATTCTCCAAGCGAGCAGGCAACAATGATCGCAAAGAGTGTGATGAGGATGTAGTACACGATGGTTTCATATTTTTTTAAGATTGTGGTCGCGTCCATAGCAAAATGTGTCCGAGCCGTGGATAAATAATCTCCGGGAAAAATTCCCGGGGTATTAGCGATATTGTCTGCCCGGCCGTTGACCCGATCCGTACCTTTATAATTAGGCATCCCCTAACTAATTAGGATCGATCTATGGTGGACCTGCAGGAGCAGCTCTTCGAAGAGCTTGCAAAGCTCTCCCGGATGCGGGATGAATGCTCCTGCAGCATCTTCTCCGAGTGCGGGCTTTCGGAAATAACCGTTAGGCAGATCGCCTACCTCAGGACGATCGATGAGCAGGGGGATGTGACCTTCACGCGCCTTGCAGAGATCACCAACACCTCCAAGCCCACGGTCACCGAGATGGTCAACCGGTTTGTCCGGATGGAGTGCGCGTGCCGGACGCCATGTCCCGATGACGGGAGGATCAGCTACATCCACCTGACCGAGAAAGGAAAACAGATCGCAGGGGCAGAAAAAGCCGCCCTGCGCCGGCTGATCGAACGGATGGTCGAGACGCTTGACCAGGATGAACTGGATCTCCTGGTGGAGATCTTAAGGAAAGTCCGGTAATTTTTTTCGCCGGGCAATTAGTTAGGTAAAATCAAACTAAATAACGGAGCAACAATGCAGCAGGAAAACAACGAAGACACCGCAGAAAAACTGGTTATACCCCTCTTTGAGATCGTGACGTACCCCGGGAGCCGGACAAAATTCCCGGTGGACCCGGTGACCGGAGGTTACCTTGTCGCCTCCCTTGCACAGGGAAACGAAGTGTATGCCATCGGCCTCACGGTAAAAAGCGGAATCCGCCTGGCGGATCTCACCCCCGACTCGTTCTACGGGATCGGGAACCTTCTCCAGATCACTCACGTCGAACCGGCAGACCATGGCTACCTGGTCAGCGCCGAGGCCGAACACCGGGTAAAGGCAGTTGCCCTTGCCGGGAAGGACGGCCACTTTACCGCCCGGTGCGAAACCGTGCCGGATGCGGAGGACCTCACAGCCGACCTGCAGGAGAGGATACTTTCCGATGTCAAGAGCACGATCTTCGAGATCAGCCACCGCTTCTCCGGCTCCGGGCAGTTCACCCGGCCCATCGAACGGATGGAATCGGTAGACCGGATCATGGGATTTGTGATGCCGTTTCTGCCGGCAAACCTTACCGAAAAGCAGGCGCTCCTTGAGATCTCGTCGAAGAAGGAACGGTACATCGGTTTTCTCGACCTCCTCATCCGGACCCGTGAGACTATCCGGATCCGGATGGAGATGGCCGAGAAGGTCTCCGAGCGCGTGGGCAAATCCAACCGCGAGGCCATGCTCCGCGAACAGCTCAAGGTGATCCAGGAGGAGCTCGGCGAAGGCGGGGAAGGTGCCGGCGATGCCGGGTACCGCGAGCGCGTCGAGGCCTCGAAAATGCCGGAAGAGATCCGGAAGAAAGCCCTTGCCGAGGTGCACAAACTCGAGGCCGGCGGGCCCCAGAACCACGAGAGCACCGTGATCCGGAACTACCTCGACCTCCTGCTCGACCTCCCCTGGGTGACCGAGGAGAAAAAGAATATCGATATCGCGGAGGCCCGGCGCGTGCTCGACAGCCACCACAACGGGCTTGAGAAGGTAAAGGAACGGATCGTCCAGCACCTTGCAGTCATGAAACTCCGGCAGGAGAAACAGGGCTCGATCCTCCTCTTTGCCGGCCCGCCCGGCACAGGGAAAACAAGCCTGGGCAAAAGTATTGCAGAAGCGCTTGGGCGAAAGTACGTCCGGGTGAGCCTTGGCGGCGTCCGCGACGAGGCCGAGATCCGCGGGCACCGCAGGACCTACGTCGGGGCGCTGCCCGGGCGGATCATCCAGGGCATCAAGAGGGCAGGGACGAAAAACCCGGTCTTTATCCTGGACGAGATCGACAAGCTTGCCACCTCCTATGCGGGCGACCCGGCAAGCGCACTTCTCGAGGTTCTGGACCCGGAGCAGAACAGCACGTTCTCGGACCACTACCTTGAGGTGCCCTATGATCTCTCGGATGTACTCTTCATTGCAACGGCAAACTCCCTTTCCACGATCCCGGCACCCCTGCTCGACCGGATGGAACTCATCGAGATATCAGGTTATACGAAAAATGAGAAGTTTGCCATTGCAAAGGACCACCTGATTCCGGAGATCTTAAAAGAGCACGGCCTCGACACGGATAAGCTCCGGATCGAGGACGCGGCCTTGCGGGAGATCATCGAGAAGTACACCCGGGAGGCCGGGGTCCGGTGGCTCAAGAAGCAGCTTGCTATGATCGCCCGGCATGTCTCTGAGAAGATAGTCTCCGGCACTGCAGAGCTGCCGTTTGTGGTCACGCCGGACAAGGTCTTTTCGATTCTCGGGAAAGAACAGATCCGGCAGGAGGTGGCCAAAAAAGAGCCGGTGCCCGGCGTGGTGACGGGCCTAGCCTGGACTCCGGTGGGGGGGGAGATCCTCTTTATCGAGGGGACGTTCATGCCCGGGACCGGCAAGCTCACCCTCACGGGACAGCTCGGCGACGTGATGAAGGAGTCGGCCACGATCTCATCCAGCCTGATCCGGTCCCGGCTTGCGGGCAGCGGGAAGGGTTTCAACTTTATCGCAAGCGATATCCACATCCATGTGCCATCGGGGGCGACCCCCAAGGACGGCCCGTCTGCCGGTATCACAATCTTTACGGCTCTTGCCTCGCTTATCACGGGAAAGACCGTGGACCCGGAGCTTGCGATGACCGGCGAGATCACACTCTCCGGAGCGGTGCTGCCGGTGGGCGGGATCAAGGAGAAGGTGCTTGCAGCCCACCGGGCAGGGATCAAAAAGATCCTCCTGCCCAAGGAGAACGAGCGCGATCTGCCCGATGTCCCTGAAGATGTCCGGGCCGAACTGGCCTTTGTGCCGGTCGGGAATGTGGAGGAGGTTCTCAAAGAGGCACTTGGGATCGAGCTCCCCCGCATTGTTGCGGTGCCGGCCGGGACCGGCCTTGTACCGGTCCAGAACGCCTGATCGGGTAGGGGAGACCGGCAATAATTGTCCCTACCACAATCTCTATTTTTGCCGGGTCCCATACATTGGGAAGCATGGTCCACCATATACTCCCTGCCTGTCCCGTCTGCCAGCGGGAGGATACCGTTGTTGTCCATGAGGATCTGGGCTCTGACGGCCATTTCTGCATGTGCGCAGGTCCCGATGGCTGCGGTTCGACCTTTGTCATGAACTCTGACGGGTCGCTCTCAGATATTTTCTAAAAAGTATTCCGGGCCGGCACTTCAGCTGTTTTGGCTTTTTTCCCTTCCCTTTCCTCTTCTTCCGGCAGAACCGCTGCACGGTACAATTGCATGTTTTTTCCGGAATTCATCCCAATTATTTAAATGGGAGGATATCAAAGGAAGCAAATATGCGCAGGAAACCGGATTATCCGAAGAGACTGCTGCAGTTTTTGAGGCTGCAGAGGAGTACACGATGAGTTCCCCAGAGCGGCTTGTTGTTGCGGTCATAGATGACGAGATCCATAAGGATACCCCTCATGGCAGGGCGATCAAACGGATTATCCGCGACCTTGAAAAATATGAGATTTTTGTTGCCGATATTGCCTCGCCTGAGGATGCACGAACCGCGTATTCCAATCTCCCCTCGGTCAACTGCATCCTCATCAACTGGAACCTGGGTAACCGGGAGAAGGAGGCACAGCAGGACACGCTCAAACTGATCCGGCAGATCCGCAGCATCAACGAAGATCTCCCGATCTTCCTCATGGCAGAGCCCACAAGCGAGCCACCGATCGGGATCACGGTGGATGTACTTAAGGAGATTAACGAGTACCTCTACGTGATGGAGGACACCTCCGAGTTTATCGCCGGGCGTATCACGGCTGCAGCAAAGCGGTACCAGGACCGGCTGCTGCCGCCGTTTTTCGGGGAACTCGTGAAGTTCTCCAAGGATTTCGAGTATTCCTGGCACACGCCGGGCCATGCCGGCGGGACAGCGTTTCGCAAGACGCCCGCCGGGCGTCGGTTTTTCGAATTCTTCGGTGAACAGCTCTTCCGGTCCGATCTTTCCATCTCGGTCGGGGAGCTTGGCTCGCTTCTCGACCACTCCGGGCCGGTGGGCGAAGCCGAACGGTACGCCGCAAAGGTCTTCGGGGCCGACATGTCCTATTTTGTGACAAACGGTACTTCAACGGCAAACAAGATCGTCTTTTTTGGCCGGGTTACCGAGAACGATGTTGTCCTTGTGGACCGGAACTGCCACAAGTCGGCCGAGCACGCGCTCACCATGACTCACTCTGTCGCCGTGTACATGGTCCCGACCAGGAACCGGTACGGGATCATCGGCCCGATCCCGCCCTCCGATATGACACCGGCAGCTATCAGGAAAAAGATCGCTGCCTGTCCATTAGCAAAAAACCTTCCCGACAAAACCCCGGTCCACGCGATTGTCACCAACTCGACCTATGACGGCCTCTGCTACCATGCGGTGGAAGTGGAAAAGGAACTGGGAAAAAGCGTGGACAGCATCCATTTCGATGAGGCATGGTACGGATATGCCCGGTTCAACCCGCTCTACCGCGACCGGTTTGCCATGCGGGACGGGGCAAAGGACAAGAAAGGCCCGACCGTCTTTGCCACCCAGTCAACCCACAAACTGCTCGCCGCGCTCTCGCAGGCGTCCATGGTCCATGTAAGAAACGGCCGCGTGCCGATCGAGCATGCCCGGTTCAACGAGGGGTTCATGATGCACAGCTCCACGTCCCCGCTCTACACGATCATCGCATCGCTGGACGTGTCCACCAAGATGATGGACGGGGCATCAGGAAGGCTGCTCACGACCGAGTCGATCGAGGAAGCGATCCGGTTCCGCCGCACGATGGCAAGAATCGAAAAGGAGATCGGGACCGGCAAGACCAGGACCGACTGGTGGTTCCCCATGTGGCAGCCGGACACCGTCACGGACCCGAAAACCAAAAAGAAGATCCCGTTTGCCACGGCACCCCTGGAGACCCTGCGGGACAACCCCTCGTGCTGGGTGCTGCACCCGAAGGATGCATGGCATGGCTTTGAGGGCCTGCCCGACAACTACTGCATGCTTGATCCCATCAAGGTGACCGTGCTCACGCCCGGCGTCAAAGAAGATGGATCGCTTGCTGCATGGGGCATCCCGGCAGCCATTGTTGTCAAGTTTTTGGACACCCGGGGCATCATCAATGAGAAGTCCGGGGATTACTCGATCCTCTTCCTCTTCTCGATGGGGATCACGAAAGGCAAGTGGGGCACCCTTATTACCGAGCTCTTCGAGTTCAAACGCCGTTACGATGAGAACGCCCCGCTTGACGAGGTCTTCCCTGACCTTGTGGCACAGTGGCCGGATCGGTACGGCGGCATGACCCTGCCGGAGCTTGCGGCCCAGATGCACGCGTTCAAGCGCGACCACAACATGTGTGGATTGCTCCAGAAAGCGTTCTCGGCCCTTCCGGAGCCGGTGATCACGTACGCGGAATCCTACAAGAGACTCGTGCGGGACGAGGTAGTGCAGATACCGGTTGCGCAGGCGGCAAACCGCATCGTGGCAACAGGTATCGTGCCCTACCCGCCGGGCATCCCGCTGCTTGCACCTGGCGAGAAGACCGGGCCAAAGACCGGCCCGGTGCTCCAGTACCTGCTCTCGCTGCAGGATTTTGACCGGCGCTTCCCCGGCTTTGAGCACGACACCCACGGGATCGAGAGCATCAAAGGTGAATACAGGATGATCTGTGTAAAGGAGAAGAAACGATGAGCGACGACGCACCGGTAGTAAACAAAAAGGTGCTCGGCGTTTTTGCGCTTGCCATGATCAACGTGGCGGCCGTGCTGAGCATCAGGAATTTCCCGTCCATGGCAATCTACGGGTGGTCGTGTATCGGCTGGTACATCCTTGGGACTATCCTGTTTTTGATCCCCATCTCCCTTGCGGGGGCAGAACTGGCAACCGGCTGGCCCGAAGGCGGCGGTGTGTACGCGTGGGTCAAGCAGGCATTCGGTGAGAAAGGGGGATTTACCGCCCTTTTCTGCGAATGGTCCAACAACCTTGTCTGGTTCCCGACCGTGCTCTCGTTTACCGCATCCACGCTCGCGTTTGCACTCACCCCGAACCTGGCGAGCAACCCCTGGTTCATGTTTTCCGTCATGATGATCGTGTTCTGGGGCACCACGGCCATTGCGTACTTCGGTGAGGAGGCATCCGCAAAATTCTCCAACGTGGGTGTGATCCTGGGGAGCATCGTCCCCTCGCTCCTCATCATCATCCTTGGCCTCTGGTGGCTGGGTTCTGGCCAGGCTATTGTCCTGCCGCACTTTTCGTTCGGCCAGGTCATGCCGACGATCAATCTCTCCACGCTTCCGTTCTTTGCCACAGTCGTTCTCCTCTTTGCCGGCATGGAGATGGCCGGGTTCCATGCGCTTGAGACAAGAAATCCCCAGCGGGACTACCCCAAGGCCATGGCGCTCTCGGCCGTGATCATTGTGATTTGCACGGTCCTTGCAACGCTTGCCATTGCGATTGTTATTCCGGCAAGCCAGCTCAACCTCGCCTCCGGGGTCATGCAGGCGATCCAGTACTTCTTTGACGCGTCCGGGATCGCATGGCTTGTCGGCCCCATGGCGCTTCTGATCACGCTGGGCGGTGTCGTGAATCTTGCTTCCTGGCTTATTGGCCCGGCAAAGGGTCTTGGGATCGTTGCTGAAGAGGGCAACATGCCCCCGATCTTTGACCGGACCAACAAGTACGGCGCACCGGTTGCGGTGCTCGTCATCCAGGCGCTGATCGGCTCGGTGGTCTCGCTTCTCTATGTCTTTTTGCCTTCGGTCAATCAGGCGTACTGGATCCTTTCGGCAATGACGGTCGAACTGCTCTGTATCGTGTACATCCTCGTCTTTGCCGCGCTCATCAAGCTGCGGTACAGCCAGCCGGACACGCCCCGGCCCTTTAAGATCCCGGGTGGGAAGACCGGCATCTGGATTGTCGGGGGACTGGGGCTGTTTGGCACGACCTTTGCCTTTATTGTCGGGCTCATGCCACCGTCGTTTTTCACCAGCTGGGTCACCTATGTCTCCGCGGTGCTGCTGGGAACGTTCCTCTTAGCCGTGCCCCCGCTTGTCTTTTTAAAATTCAAGCATCCGGGCTGGTCCAAAAAAACCCAGGGAGGTTCAAACCCATGACTTCACGTGTGAAAGGAAAGGCTGTATCAGGAGGATGCGTATGACCCTGAGCAAAAACGGCGAGATCGCCCTTGCGGTATTCCTTGTGGTGGTGTTTATTCTGCCCTTCGCATTCCTAGGCCTGCTCTACAGCGAAGCCCCGTACTTCACGGTAACCGGAGAACCGGTAAAAGAAGCAGCCGATGCCGCGGGTATCTCGATCGTGAGCGTCCAGGGTACGCTCTGGAACATGACCGGTGCCCTTGGCGGGAAGTCCTATACCCTCACCGATCCCGAGGGTGATACCGCGATCATCGCAACGCAGGCCTTCGACAGCGCAGATTCCCGCGATGCCGCGGTCCGGCTCTACTATGCCCATGCACCGGGCAAGGGGAGAACTGTGGGCAGCCTGATCGTGGTCGGCCAGTACGTTGTGTATGCAACACCGGCCAACAGCCCGATCTTTGCAAAACTTGCCCCGGCACTCCAGCAGGCGGCAAAAGCTGCGGGTGTGCAGCTCTAGTGTGCCCGGCAGGCTCTCTTTTTTTTGGCCGGCCCGGGCCGGTTTTTTTAATCCTGTAAGTATTTTCCGAGATCGTAGCGGGTGTAAAAGAGCGCAAAGCCGAGGATGATGTACCCGACAAGGACTGCTGAGATAACGGTCCCTTCCCTTAAGCCCTCGATGGTTCCAAATGCTGCAAACGAGATGACGGCAGCGCCTGCCACAAGAGAGGTGTCGAACATAACCTTGATGATCCCAAAACGTTTGTGCGTCTTTTCCGCAATAGCCCGCACGAGGCCTTCGCCCGGGTTCAAAATGACATTTGCCGTGATCTGCAAAAAAATCCCAAGGGCAAGGACGGCGGAACCCAGGAATACGATGGCGATCTGTTCCGGGTAGATCCCCGGCTGGACGCCGGCAGAAAGGAACATACCCACATCGACAAAAGTGCCAAGGAGCAGGGCTATGAGGATCTGGAAATACTGGGGCCGGGGAAAATCCTTTCCTATGATTGCGATCTCGGCGATAAAGAAGATCAGGGTGATAAGAAAGGTGAACTCGCCAAACGTGAGCGGGAAGGCAAGGCTGAGCACGTACGGGACGCTTGAGATGGGAGAGGTCCCAAGGGTCGAGCGGACGACAAGGCTTATCCCAAGGCCCATGAGAAAAAGGCCGCAAAGGAGGATAATGCAGCGCTTTGCGAGTCCGGCAGTTGACATTGCAGCTCAGATATTTTTCATCCGATCCCCATTAAGGGTAGTGGCCAAAAAGGCCGGTGCAGGAATGCTCTATTATCTCCGGTAGCAAAGATCGTTCAATGGCCCTGCCCCCTCCGGAGACCTGCACAATTGGCGATGTAACGCTTGCGTACCGCACGTACGGAAAGGGGCATCCGCTCGTGCTCATCAACGGCCTTGCCTCCGCGATGGACACCTGGAACCCGCCGGTTCTCGATGCCCTGGCCCGGCACTTCCGGGTGATCGTGTTTGACCACCGGGGCACGGGATACTCGGGAACTTCCGCAGAACCGTTCTCGATCCCGCTCTTTAGCCGGGACACGGCCGGCCTGATGGAACACCTGGGGATCGCCCGGGCCCACGTGCTTGGCTTCTCCATGGGGACGTGCATTGCGCAGGAACTCGCGCTGGCGTTCCCGGAAAAAATCGATCGGCTCATGCTCGTTTCCGGGGACTGCGGGGGCGCCGAAGCGGTACGGACCGGCCCGGCGGTTTTTGCCCGGCTTATAGACAAGAGCGGCACCATCGAAGACATAGTCAACCGCATGTTCCCGCTCCTCTTCCCGCCCGCATGGCTTGCCACCCACGACCCGTTCCGGTACTGCCCGGCCGTGGAGGAGACCACGAGCGATGAGAACGCTGCACGGCAGCTCGCGACATTCCTGTCATGGCCCGGCACGTTCTCGCGCCTCGGGAATATCCGGTCGCGTACGCTTGTGATCACCGGGGATGCAGATGCGGTGGTTCCGTGCGAAAACTCGCGTCTGCTTGCCGGAAAAATCCCGGGTGCAAAACTTGTGGAGTTTCCGGGCGCCGGTCACGGGCTGATGTACCAATGCCCGGACCGGTTTGGTGAGACCGTGCTTGATTTCCTATATTGAGGCATCCGGTTTTTTTGGACGGCGCTGACAATTAGCGGTAGAGACAAAAAGAAGGATTACGATGCCAGCAGGTCCTTTGCTGCGATGATGGCGATGAGAACCGTGGCAAAAACAAGCGCAACCGAACCATAATATGCCTGCCACCATGACAGCGAGGTAAACGGTCCTCCAAGGCACATCACATATCCGGCAAATGCGATCACCGCAATAACCGATTGTTTGATCCTCTGGTTCCGGATAATGGCCTGCCAGTCCGCAATCGCTTTTTGGACACTCTCTTTTCCTTCCAGCATTGCGGCAATAGGAATCTCGGAGCCGGCGGTTATCTGGTAGGTCAGGATGAATGCCAGGATCAGCAGCGCGACAAAACTTGCCATCCAGACCGTTTCCGGAACCGGCGTGACCGCACGGAACACCGAATCAAGGAATGTGTATCCGACAACGATTGTGACGGGAATGTACTTCAGGAGTGCATTCATCAGGTCGTCTTTTTTGTCCGAATCAGTTGTCTGAGTTACCGGTGTGGCTAAACTTCTGAGTTCGTTGTCGGCATTGAGTGCCGCGATCAGTTTGTTTTGTGCATCGATCTCTGCACTGGATATAACCCGTAATGTCATCTCCACCCACCCTTGGATTTTAACAATGAATACCGTCTGGCATATGATATAGTTACCGGGGTATTCCTGCAGTCCTGCCCCCCAAATCCGGGCCCGATACGGCCCCTGATCTCAGGGAACCATCGCCGGAAACGCCCGTAAAACGCCCGGATTTGGGGTGCCCGGAAAAATCCGCTATAATAGCCCCGATTACAAAAATACGCGATTAAAACCCTCAAAAAAGACCCCCAAGATCTGGGTGAGTTTTCATTTTGACATACCAATGGTCGATTTTCCTGAGAAACGGGGTGGAAAGGGCCTCTATGGCCTTTCTATGCGATCGGCCATATTTTTGCGTATTTAAGTGAAATACCCCCAATTTGGAGTTATTTTTCTTCGGGAGACCTAAAAATAGTGACGGTGTTTCTTATTCTGCCTGGACCGCGACAAAGGTTGCGGATGAATGGGATTTTTTGGACTGGCATGCCGTCTTCGAGAAGCCCCCTGATGTGCATCCCGATTGCTTCATGCATCCGTTCTTTTTGTTTCCTCACGGGTCTTTCCTGTTGCGATACAGCTCGGGAGATCCGGGGAATACGCGGAATAATTTTTTCCTGCTTTTTCGATGACGATCAGGAACCTGTGCAGAGTCATTTATGGGGGAATTCTTCCAGGTACAGCTCGGTCGCTTCTTTGAGATTGCTGACCGCATCGTCAACGGTTTTTCCCTGACTGACAGTACCCACATCAGGGCATTCCGCCACGTACATATCGTCTTCCTTATGGAGTACTGCAGTACAGGTTGGCATGATTTTCCGTACGTTTCATTGGTTTGTCCTGTTCTAAAATCTTTGTTGGCGTTAACCGGGTTCGGGTACAGATCACGAAGCGCGAATTAATTGTTGCGATAGTGTCACGACTATCTTCGTCTCCCCCAAAACAGGCCTTCTTTCGATCTCCACGTGCCAGAGGTCATATGGAGAGGAGATCGGCCGTCCAAATGCTGCTAAATATGACCTCACCTTCTCCGACGAGAAATGCCGGTTTTTGGGTCGAATTATTCCCCCATTTTGGGCAAAACTCCCCCTCTGGCACCGGGTGGGGGGCAATCCGGGGCAGCTACGGGCCCGGATAGGGGGTGCCGGACCGTATGTCTCCCAAGCCCGGATCGCCCCTTATCAAATAGAAAATATCGCCATAATAATCATTTTTGGATGGGAGGTATTAGAATACCTTCATTAATATCTTAATCAAAATTAGATTTAGTGCTTGGTAATTATGGATACGATCTCAAATCCCGAAGAAGTATTAAATTTAAATGCGGGATCCTTGAGTGTAGATGACAAGGGAATTTATTTTTTAGGTCAGTATACCCCTTATTGGATCGATCATGATGCACGCATAAGAAATGAAAATTTTACTGCGTTCAGCGGTTTGATCTTGGATATAAAAGAATCAAAACCAAATGGTATCCTTACACTTGCATCCCGCCTTAAATCATTAATTAATAGTGGAATTCCAATTTGTATTGTACCTTCTTCCAATCCAGAACGAAGTGATTCGGGAATGATGAGATTAGCGAAATTGTTAACCCAATATGGGCCGCTTGATGCAACCTCGTGTCTTCAACGAACTGAAAAAATTCCAAAACTAGCAACAGGTGGAGATAGAGATATAGAGACTCATTTAAGAACTGTTCAAGTTGTAAATCCCAATTTAATTCGAGATAAACACGTTTTGCTACTTGATGATGTAACAACAACAGGAAATTCATTATTGGCCTGCAAACAATTATTGCTAGATGCCGGTGCGGCCGATGTAACGTGTCTTGCGCTTAGTAAAACAACGAGGTGAATTTACTATATGGAGTCACAAATGTCAATAAATCAAGGGATAATTACCTTATTACAATTACCCAACATTGGAAGAAAAACCGTTTATAATTTTTTAATGGATTTTTCTAAATCTCTTAAATATGATAATAACCCCAAGGAGTATTTTTTTTCAGATCAAGAAGAAGTTATTGAATGTTTTCAATCAGGAAAAGAGTTTTATGAAAAGATTGTTCGTGAAAATTTGATGTTAGCGTCTAAAAAGGCGGAAAATATTATAAATCTTTCAGAAAGTTTGGATATTAAAATTATAAATATCTTTGATAAAAATTATCCAAGTAGACTTAGGAAAATTCCAGATCCACCTCCAATTGTGTATACAAAAGGTAATCTCAAATGTCTTTCAAAGGACATTACAATTGCAGTTGTAGGCACAAGAAATCCAACCTCATTTGGAGAAAAAGCGGCAGAAAAAATTGGAGGTTTATTGGCAAGATGTGATATTCCTGTGGTTAGTGGGTTGGCTGAGGGATCAGATTCATTTGCCCAACAAGGCTGTGTAGATCAAAACGGCGAAACGATCGCCGTATTAGCTCATGGGTTAGATCAAATCTATCCCCGTCAAAATGAAAATCTCGCATTAAATATTATTTCGTCCAACGGTTGTTTGTTTAGTGAATATCCTCCTGGAATGCGCCCGTCTCGATTCTCTTTTGTGGATCGTGACCGACTTCAAAGTGGATTAAGTGATGAAGTCATAGTAATTGAAACGGGAATAAAAGGGGGAACCATGCACACTGTAAAATTTTGTTTAGATCAAAAAAAGATTCTTGGATGTCTAAATCATTCTCCGGAATTTTTAGGGTTATTTCAAGTTTCAGGAAATCAACAACTAATCCTCGAAAAAAAAGCCACGCCGATTTATTTTAATTATTTTATCAACGAAAAATCAAATAAAGTTGATGTTGAAGACTCAATAATTACATTTATTAAAAAATTAAAAACAAAGAAAAATCTTGAGGATGAGATATATTTGAAAATAGAAAATAACATCAATAATTTTTTAATGGAGGATAATTTTTTATTGGCAAAGGATCGGGCTGATGAGTCTCTACCCAAAAAAGTCACTAGAACGAAAAAGAAGACCTCTACTAAAAACTCCGATAAAGTGCAAAAAAAACTTCTGACTGGTGACTAAATGTCATCAAAACGACATGGGGTAATTTTCGATCTCGATCAAACACTAGTTAATTCTGATTGTGTTGCGAAATATCGTGACGCTCGAAATTGGACTGAGGTTCGAAAAAAATTGGATGACATATCCGTATATGGTGGAATCAATGAACTTTTATTGGAGATTCGTAAAAACAATATATTGATAGGTATAGTCACCTCAACTCCCAGTTGGTATTGTAATGCAATTATTTCCAAAAATCACTGGACATTTGACATCTCTCCCGTTTGTTATCATGATACCTCAAGGCGAAAACCCTTTCCGGATCCAATTTTAGAGGCGTTAAAAAGATTTCAGATCGAATCAAAAAATGCACTTTCAATTGGTGATGATGGTAAGGATATTACTGCATCGAAAAATGCCGGGGTATATTCCGTTGGATCCGCATGGGGCTGTAATAATATAGATAAATTAAGAGAATATTCACCGGATACAATCTGTCAGTCTGTTGATGAACTACGTGAAGTAATATTCCGCAAATTTTCGATTTAAAAACTCATAATATTTTATTTGATGATGCTCGTTAAAATTTTACATGTTTTTATTCGGTTTTGACCGGTTCTCCCGGCAAAAAAAGGAAATCTTACTCCACCGGCACAAACTTCGTGCCGTAGTGGATAATCCCGCTCTCGCCATCGGTGGCGATCCTGCGGAAGACGCTCTTGACCTTCATGCCGATCTTCGCCTTTGCCGGGTCCATAACGATCTGGGTGGTGATCTGCGGGCCTTCGTCAAGCTTCACAATCGCAAGCACGTACGGGGTGAGCATCGAATACTGCTCGGCCGCCGTGTGGATCACGGTGAAGGTGACAACCGTTCCTTCGCCTTTGAACTTGTGCTCGACAATCTTTCCTGCCCGGCGGCAGTCGGGGCAGAAGGAGCGTGGCGGGAAGAAGTGCCTGCCGCATTTCTCGCATTTTGTTCCCACCATGTTGTAGCGCTGGGGCAGGTGCCGCCAGAACCGTGCAACCGTCATGATTATACCCTCCCGAGGATGTGGACCGCAACCGTTGCGCCGGTTCCGCCCACGTTGTGCGTCATGCCGATCTTTGCGTTCTCGACCTGGCGTTTTCCTGCATCGCCGCGGAGCTGCTGGACGATCTCGTACACCTGCTTGATACCCGTTGCACCAACCGGGTGGCCGCAGGCCTTGAGGCCGCCGCTCGTGTTCACCGGGATTTTCCCGCCAAGGGCCGTCTCGCCGTCAGCTGTGAATTTGCCGGCCGTTCCCTTCTTGCAGAACCCGAGATCCTCGATTGCGCAGATCTCTGCAATCGAGAAGCAGTCGTGCACCTCGACCATGTTGATGTCCTTGTTGGTCAGGTGCGCCATCTTGAATGCACGCTGGCCTGCGGCAACTGTCGCGTCCAGGGTCGAGATGTCGCGCCGGTCGTGCAGCGCGATCGAGTCGCTTGCCTGTGCGGTTGCGAGCACCTTGATCGGCGTATCCGTGAACTCGCGGGCCCGGTCGAGCGGTGCGACAATCACTGCCGCCGCCCCGTCCGTCACGGGCGAGCAGTCAAAGAGCCGGAGGGGCTCTGCAACCATCGTGGACTTCATTACGGTGTCAAGCGTGATCTCGTTTGGGAACTGTGCGATGGGATTCCGTGCCCCGTTGTAGTGGTTCTTCACCGCTACCTGCGCCAGCTGCTCGCGGGTCATGCCGTACTTGTGGATGTAGTCGTTTGCGATCATCGCGTACAGGCCCGGGAACGTTGCGCCCATGAAGCCTTCCCACTCACGGTCGGCAGCGCCGGTCAGCGTATCGGTGCTCTCGTCCGAACCGACATCGGTCATCTTCTCGACGCCGGCTGCGACAACAATGTCCTCCATCCCGCTTGCGACCGCGATGACTGCCTGCCGGAATGCAAGGCCGCCCGATGCGCAGGCCGCCTCGACACGGGTCGAAGGGATATGCCGGGTTGCCATGCCCGCATAGTCGGCAATCAGGGCACCGATGTGCTCCTGCCCGATGAACCGGCCCGCGCTCATGTTACCAACGTACATCGCATCGATCTTCTCACCCGAGAGCTGGGCATCTTCTAGGGCGAGCGTCCCAGCCTCGACAAAGATGTCACGGAAGGAACTCTCCCATTTCTCGCCGAACTTCGTGCACCCGATCCCGATAACTGCTACGTCTCTCATGATTGCATCACGATCTTTCCCTTGTGTTTTGCATACCGTGCA
>Ga0181520_10007500_pt1 | contig 16027 bp, 11 predicted proteins | sample PEATcosm2014_Bin_29_FD_132451 | JGI IMG/M metagenome (GOLD analysis project Ga0181520, IMG submission 132451) | Peatland microbial communities from MTU Mesocosm Facility, Houghton, MI, USA - PEATcosm2014_Bin02_30_metaG | ecosystem: Environmental > Terrestrial > Soil > Wetlands > Peat | place...
GGAAGCGGAGCTTGCAGAGGAGGTCGCGGCGCAGGAGGAGAAGGACGCGATCGAGCGGGACGCCTGTCTGGCTCCGGCGGGGGAGACCTGGGAGATGTTGCTGCGGCAGGAAGCGGCGCTCGACCGCTCGATTGACCGCAAGGTGAGGATTCTCCTGACCATGCGCCAAGAACACGCACGGCGCGGGGGCGGTTCGCAAACCGCCCCTGCGCGTGAGCCGGACGACCGTGCGGCCGAGGAACTGAGTAAGGTCGTGGGGCTCGACGCTGGGACAGAAAGTCCGGCAGAGGAAAACGCCGGAGAAACCTCAAAATCGCCGGAACAAAGCGAGAATGTTATAGAAAACAAAGGACCGGCCGCGGAGGGGGTAGCTGCATGAGGCGTGCCACGGGCGCCCCGCCCACGCCAAAGCGGGCAGGATGCCCGCGCTCCATCGGGGGGAACGCCCGCACTACAGCGGCACGCGCGTCTGGATTCAGGGTCCCGGCCTATTTCGCATCAGGGGATGGCGTAAGGGTGTAGGTAACGTCGCGGTCGAGCCGCATACCGATCAAGGAGCCCGCCGCCAAGGAGGCTTGTTTGCCATGAGGAAGGAGGATTGCCAAAGTCAGGCCTGCGGCGGCCCCGGCAATGCCCGTCGCGAGCCCGCCGGTTGCGCCCACCGCAGTCGCGGCGCCGATAATGGCCGCTTGCTTCTTGCGGGAGGCTCCGCCACCCTTCAAATCGCCCTCCGGCCCGACATTGGGATCGCTTCCGCCCTCACTCGAAAAGACTTCGGTGAGTGAACCGGTGATGGCCAGCTTCTGGCCATTGGGGAGTTCAACGGTGTCAAAAACCAGGGACAAATCGCCGCCTTTTCCACGCCTCCCGGCGGCCTTCACCTCGGCAATGTGCCCGTCAATGCGCGTGCCTTTGGACAAAACGTCCTGGTCCTCGACCGCCACGGGATCAAGCAAGGTGGTCAGGATCCTATCGCCGGGGTGGGAAGTCTTGGAGCTGACTGTGGAGTGGAGTTGGAGCTTGAATTCCGTCCCTTCAGGAATCGTGATCTCGTTCTCGTTCGGGGTAGGGTTGTCGGAAGCATTCTCCGTCGCATTCTCAGCGGGTTGTTGAGCCTCTGGCTGCGGCTGCTGTTGCTGCTGCGGTTGCTGCTGTTGCTCTTGTTGAGCCCAAGCCGGCAGCGCGAAAAGCAATAAGCCCAACCCCACTGCCGACATCCAGAGAAACTTTCGCTCCATTACCTGACTCCCCTAGCTCTCTAAGTCGTCCTCAGACGTCCTGGTCCCAACTCACCTTTTACCATTATACGTCGAAATGAGTCAAAGAGAAAATGGGCGCAAAAGTCCCCTGCTCATTTCGCTCTACGTATTGGATGCATTGGGCTACTGGGGGTTGGACCACCATTTACGTATCATCCTGAGCGAAGCGAAGGATCTCTGCAGTTGTCCGCAAGGCTTCGGACCAGAGGCAACTGCAGAGATCCTTCGCTTCGCTCAGGATGACGGGCGGCTGGTTTCTTCCCTACCTTCCAAGGGAGAGCACTGCCGGTTCGTTCCTACTCGCGCACCTCGGCGTGGTGCCGAACCTCGACTCCCTCCACCAGGAACAATACGTCTTCGGCAATGTTGGTGGCATGGTCGGCGAGCCGCTCCAGGGCACGCGCAATGAACATAAGGTTGATGCATTGGCGGACAGAACTGGAATCCTGCTCCATCACGGCGATCAGCTCTTCGTACACGGAGTCGCGCAGTTGATCGATGACATCATCGGAGGTAAGGATGGTCCGTGCCAGTTCGGCGTCTTTCTTCACGAAGGCATCCAGGCTTTTCCGGATCATCGACTGGGCAAGGCTCGCCATGTGAGGGATGTCGACCAGTTCCTTCGGCAGGGGCTCGCGCATCAGGGCCAGAGTCCTGCGCACGATGTTCACGGAGATATCCCCCATGCGTTCCAGGTCGTTGTTGATCTTGATGGCGGCGGTAATGAATCGGAGGTCGGTGGCCATGGGCTGGACGCGCGCCAAAAGGCTGGTCGCCAGCTCATCGATATCAATCTCCATGCGGTTGATGCGGGCTTCGTTCTGGAGCACCTGCTGCGCCGCCTCCTCGTTCTTCTCGATCAGCGACTGGATGCTGCGGTAAACGGAGTCCTCCACCAGCCCGCTCATTTCGAGCAGGCGGTTTCTCAGGTTATCAAGTTCCTCTTCAAAATGGCGAACCATGCGTCTGCCTTCCTCCTCTAACCGAATCGGCCCGTGATGTAATCTTCGGTCTCCTTCTTGGCTGGAGTCTTGAAGATCACCGACGTCTTGTTGTATTCGATGAGCTTGCCCAAGAGAAAGAAACCTGTGTAATCCGCCACGCGCGCCGCCTGCTGCATGTTGTGGGTGACAATGACCTGCGTGCATTGGTCCTGAAGGGAGAAGAGCAGCTCCTCGATTTTCGCAGTGGCAATGGGATCGAGAGCGGAGCACGGCTCGTCGAGAAGCAGCACTTCAGGGTCAACGGCCAGCGCCCTGGCGATGCACAAGCGCTGCTGCTGCCCGCCCGAAAGCGCGTACGCGGACTTGTGGAGCGAGTCCTTCACTTCTTCCCACAGGGCCGCGCGGCGCAGGCTCTTCTCAACCTTCTCCTGCAAGGCAGCCCCGTGATAAGTCCCGTTCACGCGCAGCCCGTAGGCGATGTTGTCGAAAATGGACTTCGGGAACGGGTTCGGCCTCTGAAACACCATTCCTACCCGGCGGCGCAGGGCCACCGCGTCCATGGCCAGAAGGTCTTCATTATCGAACAGGATTTCGCCCTCGGCCCTGGCGTGCGGCAGGGTCTCGTACATGCGGTTTAGGGTTCGCAGGAACGTAGACTTGCCACAACCCGAAGGACCAATCAGGGCAGTAATGCGGTTCGTCAGGATCTGAAGACCGATGCCATAAAGCGCTTGTTTGGAACCGTAGTAGAAGTCCAATCCGGAAACCCGCATCTTCACGTCGTCGGCGGCCACTTTCCCTCCTGGAGACTGAACGGGCTGGCTGGCTTGTTTGGCCGTAGTCATACTGCCGGGCGTAAAATTCGTCATATGAGTCACCGGGCTTAGACGACGCGCCATCGCCTGCCCCTGCTTGAATCTCTCCACCCCCGCTATTGCGCCGTCCGCCCGGAGACGGTCAACCTGGCGATGACGTTCGCTACCAGCACCAATGTCAGCAGAACCAGGCCGGCCGCCCAGGCCTGCCGGTGCCAGTCATCATACGGCGAGATGGCGTAAGTATAGACCATAACCGGCAGCGAGGCTGTAGGCTGATTCCATCCGGGGCTCCAAAACCGATTGCTGAAGGCGGTGAACAACAGAGGCGCCGTTTCACCGGCGACACGAGCAATGTCCAGAACGATTCCGGTGATGATCCCCTTGCGCGCCGCCGGAACGGCCACGGTGGCGATGGTCTTCCATTTGCTCGCCCCCAGAGCCAGCGCGCCCTCGCGCAGCATCATGGGGACGGTACGCAGAGCTTCCTCCGTACTGCGCACGGCGATCGGGATCATCATCACGCCCAATGCCAAGCTTCCCGCCAGAGTTGAAAAGTGCTTCATCGGCAGCACCACAATGGTGAAGGCTAAGATCCCCATCACAATCGAGGGTACGCCGTTCAAGAGATCCGCCGTATAGCGGACCAGTGCGGAAAACGACTGGCCACCAAATTCCGCCAGGTAAACGCCGCCCAGGAAGCCAATCGGGATGCCGAAAACGGACGCCAACAAGAGCAGCTTCGCACTCCCCACAATAGCGTTCGCCATTCCCCCGCCGGGCTCGCCCACCGGCGTCGGCAGGTGGGTCAGGAACGTCCAACTGAGAGCACTGCCACCGTGCCAAAGAAGATATCCCAGAATGAAAAACAACGCGCCCACAGTGATCAGGGCGCAAAGTCCTGTCAGGCTGAACATGACGTAGTTGACGAGCTTTCGCCAATTATTGCGCCAGCCCATTAATGCCCCGAACCTTTCTTGGTCGTGGAGATGATAATGACTCTTGCCAGGCCGTTAATTACAATCGTCAACGCAAACAGCACCAGGCCCAGTTCAATCAGCGTCTGGATGTAAAGGTCGCCGGTGGCTTCGGCGAATTGATCGGCAATAACTGCCGCGATGGAATATCCGGGCGCGAACAAGGAAGCGCTGATCGCGGGAGTGCCGCCGATGACCATGGTCACTGCCATGGTCTCGCCCAGAGCCCGCGCCAGGGAGAGAAAGATGGAGGCCATGATGCCGATGCGGGCAAAGGGGACAACGACCTGCCAGGTGGACTCCCACTTGGTGGCGCCCAGCGCCAGCGCCGCCTCGCGTTGCTCCACCGGAACCGCCATAAGAACGTCGCGGGAAACCGAAATGATGAACGGGACCACCATCACCGCGAGCACTAGACCCGCTGCCAACATGCCCACGCCATAGGCCGGCCCCTGAAACAACGGCAAGAACCCCAGGGTGTGTTTCAGGAACGGCTCCCCGTACTGACGGAGAAAGGGGACCATGATGAATATGCCCAACAGCCCGTAAATCACACTGGGAACGGCGGCAAGGAGTTCGATGACGAAGGTCATCGCATTGGAGAGGCGTGGCGGCGCCAACTCCGAGAGGAAGATGGCTGCCCCGACTCCCATGGGAACTGCGATAAGCAGCGCTAGTGCGGAGGTAACCACCGTGCCGTATACGAAAGGCAATGCCCCGAAATCCCCGCTCACTGGATCCCAAATGCGGCCAATCAGGAAATGAAACCCAAACTTGTGTCGCGGAAGTGCGGAATTGATATAAAGCTGATCTACGAGCGCCGCCGTCACCAGCAGGATGCTTGCCGCGCAAGAAAGTGTGAAGAGATGAGCGAAGGTATCTCCGCTTCGGAGGCCTTGAACAAGCCCGGAGGGGCGACGGTGCGCCGTCGCGCGTCCGGTCGGAATTGGAATGCCGGCCATAAGGATCGATAAGATTCCCCTCCTCTCTGAGGAGGGGATCAAGGGCGGTGCACCGACCACCCCCGACCCCTCCTGAACCAGGAGGGGAGTACCTGCCTGGCGTCTTAATGGATCTGTGAAATCTGCTTCAACTCTTTCGCCACTACTTCCTTTGGGAGGCGCGCGTAGGACAGAGGTTCAGCTTCCTTCTGCCCATCATTTAACATCCAGCTTAGAAAACCCTTGATCACCTGCCTCTTGCTGGCGTCCGCGATCGTCGTCGGAATCAGCAGGTAGGTGAAACTGCAAATCGGGTAAGTTGCTTTGCCCGGAGCGTTGGTAATTGAAATCCGGAAATCGTCGGGGATGCTCTTGGCATAGCTCGCGGCGGCAGCGGTCACGCTTGCCAAGTCCGCCTTCACGAAGGCCCCGGTGGAGTTTCGCATCCGGCCGAAAGCAACATTGTTCTGCAGAGCGTAGAGCAGCTCCACATAGCCAATCGCTCCGGGTGTCTGCTTCACCAACCCCGTCACACCTTCATTGCCCTTTCCGCCCAGCCCCACCGGCCAATTGACGGCGATGTTTCTCCCGACCTTCTTTTCCCACTCCGGCGACACTTTCGAGAGGTAGTCGGTCCAGACGTAGGAAGTCCCGCTGGCATCCGAGCGATGCACTACCACGATGTCCGTTTCAGGGAGTTTCACGCCCTTATTGAGCTTGGCAATCGCGGAGTCATTCCATTTGGTGATTGTGCCGAGATAGATGCCGGCCAACACATCGCCCGTGAAATCCAGTTCCTGTGACAGGCCGGGAATATTGTAGCTGGGAACCACTGCGCCCAGAACCGTCGGGAAATGCAGGATCTTGGTCTTAGCATCGTTAAGCTGCTGGTCAGTCATGGGAGCGTCGGACGCGCCGAAGTCCACCGTCCCGGACAAGAGCTGTCGAATCCCTCCACCCGAGCCGATCGATTGATAATTGATCTGAATATCGGAGTGAAGTTTATTGTAGTCCGAAAACCATTTCGCATAAATGGGATAGGGGAAGCTTGCTCCAGCACCGTTGAGCATGATGGCGTCCGGGGCAGGCGACGGCGCGGCAGTCGTAGGTAAAGATTGGAATATTACAAGGCACGTTAAAGCGACGGCAGTACCGAGAAGAACCATCGAGAGATACGGCAGTTTTTTCATGGGTATTATCCTCCACCCGCACTTTGCCCCCGCTCTTTTACAAGAGAATTAAGCGAAGGTTAACATTAGGGTTAGCGTCACCTGTGAGAGCCATCCTCTGAAGGTGCAGGTTACTCAGAACAGTATGGGGGAGGCAGGTTACCCGGGCGTGAATGTTATGTTACAGCATTGTTGCGATTAGCCGGAGTCGATAGCGACAAGGAGAAACCCTGGTGGTTGTCCACGAGGCCGGGGACGATAGCGACCCACCCGCGACCTGAAACGGGCGGCCACGAGGGCCGGCCCTGCAACCCCGGCGCAATTCTGCCTCATCGGGTGGCCACGGTCTGCGAGCCTGCGGAGCTTAGCTGTGTAGTGGCGCCAAGATGGTTCACATCCAGGTTCAGTGCCTCCTGGAATTCGCCCCGAGCTTTGGCTGCCTCACCCATTCCCAGTTTCCCGAGCCCGATGACGTAATGGGCTTCGGCGAGGCGCAGACGCCTGGAACGCCTCTGGCCGAACTTGGCAAAGTAGTCCGCCTCGGGGCGGGTGGCCAGCGCCTCATCGCCTTTGCCGATCAGTTCGCCAAAAAACCGTGTGGCTTCCGCAGACCGGCCAAGCTTCTGAGCCGCCAGACCCGCGTAATACAGCATCTCAGGCTGCTCTCGCCCTTGTTCAGGCCCTGGCGCGGACACCGCATGGCGGAACATCTCCATAGATTCAGCGCTATTTCCGAGCTTGCCGTAAGCCACACCCAACCAGTAGTCAACCTCCGGACGCCGGCTTTCATGGTACGGTCTGCCGACCTCAAGGTTCTCCGGATACTCAAGGGCTGCCTGGAAGTCTCCTAAAGCCTCGTTGAACTTGCCGGCGCGCAGTTCTCGTTCACCCGCGAGCAGGCATGCGTCCACGTAGACATCGTGAACATCGCCATAGCCCTCCCAGTTGTGGAACCGATGGGTCTTGAGCAATTGGAGAGCTTGCTCATACCGGCCCACCAGCAAGTAGACCTTCGCTTCCTGAGTCATCGCATCCGAGCGCTCGGCAGCCAGCGCGGGGTTGGATTCAAACGAAGCCAGTCTTTTCTGCGGCGCAACGTTCCCGGCTTCGTAGAGCATGTCAAGCTCGAACCGCAGACGAGCATTGTCCGGATCCAAGGCGACAGCCCTTTCCATGGAGGCGATCGCTTTGGGGGTATCGTTCTGCGATTGCTCGTAGCCCTGCGCGAGATTTCTGTGCACCAGCGAGAATGAGCCGTCGATTGCGGCGGATTTTTCCCACTCTTTGACGGCGACATCGGGCTGCCGATCGTAAAGAAGATTTCCGAGATAGTATGGCGCGCGAGCATCGCCAGGGTTGGCCTGCATGGCAGCCTCAAGCACTTTCACTTCTTCGAGACGGAAAGGAAAAACATAGTCGGTGGGCATCCGGGCGGCCAGGTGAAAGTATCCGGCCGCGTCGCCAGGCTGACCTGACTGCATCGCAAAATAGCCAAGGTCATAATAAATGAGCGGGTTCACTCTATTCTGGTCAGGGCTCGCCGCCGCCAACTGCTTGAGAACCTCTTCCGCCTCACTCCCTAATCCGGCGTCGTAGTAGTCCATGGCGAGCTCAAGGTTGGCCTGCACGGTGTTTCCCGGGAAGGACTGCGGCTGCGAGTTCGCATCGATCAAACCGAGTTCATGAAGGCCCCAGAGGTCGAGAGGATTGACTGCAAGAGCTTTCTGGACAGCTTCCTTGGCGTCAGCAGCGCGCCCCATGCGTCTGAGAACTGCGGACTTCAGATCCCAGGCCCTACAGTCAAACGTGTTGTAAGCCAGTGAATGGTCCAGATCGGAAAGCGCTTGTGGCCAGCCTCCCCTCTGGCCATCCAATTCCGAAAGTTGCTCGTAGCCGGCGGCGGCCCAAGCTTCGCTCCACGCTGCCCGGTGGAACGCGTCCTCCGCTTCCCGATCCTTGCCCTCGCCTCGCAGCGTGACGCCCAGGTAGTAATACGCTTCGCCATCTTTGGGCCGCGTGTAATTACGAGTGGCCCGGGAGAGGGCTGTCGTGAGTCTCTCCCTGGCCTGCCGCCAGAGCCCGCGCTCACTGTAGAGACGGCCCAGGGCGGTGTTGACTTCATAGTTGCCGGGGTCGCGGCTCAGGGCCTCTTCAAAGTAAGCGTAGGGCTCGAGAGCCGCATTGTGAAACTGCTCGAGCCGCAGGCCGATGTGATAAAGCTCGTCGACCGTCTTGATCTCCTTCGGCGGAAGGGGAGGTTCAACCACGGGCGGCGTGCTCGCCGGCACAGGTTTCACCGGCCGATAACTGAGCAGTTCCTGGTTTGCCGAATCCAGCAACTCAGCCTTGAGATCTTCTTCGCGAACCCCATCCGGCAGCGTGATGTCTTGAACAAAAGCCGTGGCGGGGGAGATGTCGATGCTCCGTTCAAATAGGGTCCGATTCCCGGCAGTCAAAACTGCTTTCGCGCCGCGAAACTCCTGGGTCGTGGAAAAACCGATTTTGACCTTTCGCCTGGGTCCCATCTCCAGGTTCACCGCTCCATTCAGGTTGGCGTTCTTTGCGCCGCCGATACCCCGGACCGGGAACCAGTACGCCGAGGCGACCTTCGTTTCCGAGGGCTGGATCCAACTGTAGTCAGGTTGGTTATCCGAGAAGTTTCCCGACATAAGCTCGAGGTAGTCGCCCTGGCTGTCCAGAACCTTGTCCCACAATTTGCCCTCGGGGCCATTGCCCCATTCGAAGAATTTTGCGCCCGGTGACACGTTATGGTCCTGGACGCAGATGATTCCCGCCTCTTTACCGTGATCATAGCCGCCGAAGAAATCTCCGTCGAAATTCCAGGCAAAGAAGGAGACAGGTGTGGGATGGTTCTTCCACCAACTCAAGTCCACACCACGCGTGTAGTCTACGCCCTGGTAAACGTCGTGCGAAATGGGCCAGCGGGCGAAATCAACCTTGGCGTGGTATACCGCAAATTGTGTGTCCGGCGGAAAAATGACCTGATAGTTTTCATTGGCGTGCACGCCGGCATTGGTGAAATCCAGAAACGAATGGACGTAGGGCGTGCGATTGACCAGGACCGTAGTCACTTTCAGGTAGGACTTGCCGGGGTAGAGGGTGATTCCCACCGCCCATTCCATGCGGTGGCGGAGTTCCAATTCACCTACCCAGATCGTGCTGCTTCCATCAGGGTTTTTCACTAACCGATGGTCCACGGGCAGATAGCTGGTGGCGCGGTGGTGATGAGGGATGTTCCATTCGACGCCGCCGGAGATCCAGGCGCCCAGCATGCCGATCAGCGCCGGCTTGATCTCGGTTTGCCGATAGACGTAGTCATAGTTATCCGTTTTGTCGGTGGCGGAGAGAATGCGCCCTCCGAGCTCCGGAAGCACACAGATCTTCACGTATTGGTTCTCAAGAAAGTCGGCTTGATAGGTCTTGTCGTGCCGAGTATCCAGGAGGTTGTCATAGAGTCCGTAGGGATAAATAGGGCCTTGCGCGCCCTGATAGTCCCGCCCGGCATAAAACATCGGCTCCAGATCAGGCGGACCCGTTTCGTAAGTGGGAAGCACCAGCGGCGCTTGCCACATGTTGACAGACTCCTGCGCCCCAAGCGGGGAAGCAATTGCTAATAAGAACAGGGAGAGAAGGAACAATTTCAGAATGATCGTGCCGATTTTCACTTTGGTCACTCCTAACATGTCATCCTGAGCGAAGCGAGGGATCTCGGCGGTTTCCAGTGGTTCAATGATTTGCCAACAACTGCAGAGATCCTTCGCTTCGCTCAGGATGACAAATTCCCCTTATCGTCTGGATTTCGCACGGCGGCAAGCGCCTATCACTTTCCATACTCGTTCTTCACCACTTCACCACCCTTCATCACGAACTTCACATGCTGGAGCACAGTGACGTCCTGAAGCGGGTCGCCGTCTACGGCAATGATGTCCGCCCACTTGCCGGGCTCGAGGGTTCCTACTCTGTCAGACCAGCCCAGCAGATCGGCGTCGTTGACGGTCGCGGTTTGAATCGCCTGTAGCGGGCTCATGCCGATGCTGACGTAGACCGCCAACTCATGTGCGTTCAGGCCGTGGGGGTAAACGGCGGCGTCGGTGCCCAGCCCGATCTTGACGCCCGCCTCAAATGCCTTCTTGGCATTGGTCTTTCCGAGTTCCGAAACCATCTCCATCTTGCGCCTGGCGAAGTCCGGAAGATTCGCCGTACGAGCATTTTCCCGCTGCCAATCCATCAAATAGAGCGTCGGTACGAGATAAGTACCGTTCTTCTTGAGAGTCGCGATGGCGGCGTCGTTCATCAAGTGTCCGTGCTCCACGGAGTCCACGCCCGCCTCGGACGCCCAGATCACACCCTGCGCTCCGTGCGCGTGGGCGGCAACCTTCCGTCCCAGGCGGTGTGCGTCGTTCACGATGGCCTTCATCTCCTCCAGCGTGTACTGCGGGGCGTTCGGGTCATCTCCTTTCGAAAGAACTCCGCCGGTGGCGCAAATCTTGATCAGATCGGCGCCGTACTTGATGACCTCACGAGTCTTGTGCTGCACGGCCTCCACGCCGTCGGCAACGCCGTCGGCGGTGAAGTGAAACTCGAACGGCAGCAGATTCTCGTCGCAGTGGCCTCCCGTAATCCCAAGAGCCGGACCGCTGACCAGCATGCGTGGTCCCGGCACATCTCCGGCATTGATCGCATCGCGCAGAGCCACATCGGCATAACCTGTGGCGCCCACGTTTCGCACCGTTGTGAATCCAGCCTGCAAGGTGACGCGGGCGTTGCGCGCGCCGATCAGCGCCTCCCGCGGCACCGAGATTCCCAGCGTTTCATAGCCGAAATTCGTGCCAAAGGTCAGGTGGGTATGAGCATCGATCAGGCCCGGAAGCACGGTAGCATCAGGCAAGTTGATCACCACTGTGCCGGCGCCGGATGACACGCCGGAAGCCGGCCCCACGCTCACGATCTTATCGCCGGCAATGACAATTGCCCCGTCTCGAATTACCTGCCCCGTCTTCACATCCAGGATTCTTCCGGCACGAATCACCGTCTGTTTTGCCGGAAGCGGCGACGGGCCTTGACCCGATGCAGAGGCAGTCACCAGAGCCATCAGGAACAAAGTGAATAGGTGCGATTTAATTGCCCTCATCAGCATTTTCCTCCCTCGAACGCACGGCTTCGAAAGTGCCAAATAATCGACAGGCCATGTCATTCCGAGCGCAGCGAGGAATCTGCAGTTGTTGGTTTCAAAGAGGCGAATGCAGATGCTTCGCTTCGCTCAGCATGACAGCGCGATTTTTTCATACTATCGGTCCAGATTGCTGAGCCTGTAATACTACCTCTTATTTCATCAAATCCAACACCGCGCTGGTCATGGACTTTACGCCGGTGCGCAGCGTGGGCTCGGGGACCGGAGCCCACAAGCTCGAGTGCAGTCCGGGCAGGGGCACACCGGTGCGTCGGCTCTCTCGGAGCTTTGCAGGATCAACCGCGCCCAAGGAGAACTGACAAATGGGGATTTGTCGATCCTCCAGAGCAAAACGGCAGAAGTCCTCGCTGGCCATGACCGGGGGCAAATCCACAACATTGTCCGTCCCGAGCGCCGTCCTGAACACCTGCGCCAGCCGTGCCGTCAGTTGGGGATCGTTGTAAAGCGCGGGGCTGTGGTCGCTCTCATCTGCGGTCACAATGGGAGAGAGCGACGGCGGGATTCCGTGCGCGGCAGCGATACCCTGCGCCATTCTCTTCAGCGCTTCGAGAATGTGCTGCCTCACCTCCTCCTTGTAGGTCCGGATGGTTAGCTGCAAACGCACTTCGTCCGGGATGATGTTCGGACGTGTGCCGCCGTGAATCGAGCCGACGGTGACCACGGCAGGATCAAAGGGTGAATCTTCGCGGCTTACGATGGTCTGAATGGCCAATACGAACTCCGCGGCTTCGAGGATCGGGTCTTCCGCCACTTGCGGGTCGGAGCCATGCCCGCCGATGCCGCGCAGCGTAACCTCGACGGAGGTGGAACTGGCCATCGCATAGCCGGGCGTGATCCCGACTTTCCCTGCCTCGAGCGCGGGCGTGTCATGCAGCGCAATGACGAAATCCGGCTTCGGAAAGCGCGTGTAGAGACCGTCGTCCAGCATGGCTTTGGCGCCGCTAATGGCCTCCTCCGCGGGCTGCGCCAGCATTACCAGCGTTCCATGCCATTGTCCCTTCATTTCTGCTAGCACTTTCGCCGTTCCCAGCAAAGAGGTGATGTGAATATCGTGCCCGCAGGCATGCATCACACCCACTTCGCGCCCTGCATCATCCTTGGTTCGGACTTTGCTCGCATAGGGCAGGCCCGTCATTTCCTCCACGGGCAGCGCGTCCAGTTCGGTGCGAACGTACACCGTCGGCCCCTGGCCATTGTTCAAAACACCCACCACGCCGTAGCCAGACCACTCCGGATGGCCGGCGTAATTACCCACGTGTTCTGTGACGTTGTAACCCAGTGCCCGCAGTTCGCCGGCAACAAAAGCCGAGGTCTTCTGCTCGTGATGGGAGAGTTCAGGCGCGGCGTGAAGCGATTTGTAGGTGGAGAGAAGCGACGGCATTTCGCCTTCCACGAGCGCATCCAGATTCGCTTGCTGGGCGCGCGCCGATGGCACCCCTGAGAGTAAACACCCGACGAGGCAAGCCAATGCAGAACAACCTCTCGCCGCCCTGCCGCGCAGCAATTCAAGATTCAAGATTCCAGATTCCAATCGACGCACCATGCCCTCCTGATCGGCGATGGAAGTCACCGTTACGCCCCACGGGCGATGCAAATTGACAGCTATCGAGCAGGGCGGCAACGGGCCCCAGTAAGTATCAGGGAAGCGGGCAACGCAAGGCAAGGGCAAGTCTCAGCCCAATGCGAGCCCCGAAAGGACCGGAACACGGTAGACACCGGAAAGCGAGATTGCTACGCTATGGAGATCAACGGGCGGCAGGTGGCGCGAGGCGGTGAACCATGAAGGTCGGACTCTGGGGCGTGCGCGGCTCAACGCCAACTCCGGGAAGAGAGACGGGGCGGTACGGCGGCAACACTTGCTGCATCGCTCTTCGGCTCGAGAACAACACCCTGATCATTCTCGACTGCGGCAGCGGAATGAGGGCGCTGGGCAATAGCCTTGTGAAAGAATTCGCCGGACGGCCCATCCTCGCCCATATCTTTCTGACGCACTTCCATTGGGACCATATCCAGGGAATTCCGTATTTCGTTCCCTTTTACCAGAAACATAACACCTTCTTTTTCTATTCACCGCTGTTGCCGGCCGCCCGGTTGCGTCGAACCCTCGAAGGTATGATGGCGAGTCCCTACTATCCAATAGGCATGAGGGCCAATCGCCACTTTATCCACTTAGGAAAGACCCCCGTCAGTATTAGCGGGGCGGTGATCAAGACCGCGCGACTCAATCATCCGCAGGGGTGCGCCGGCTACCGAATCGAAGCGGACGGCGGCGTTTTCGTTTTGGCGACCGACACCGAACCCGGCGCTCCGGCCTACGACGGCTCGCTGCGGTCCCTCGCCCGCGATGCCGACCTGCTGTTGTATGACTCGCAATACACGCCCCGGCAGTCACAAGGCGAAAAGAAAGGCTGGGGACACGGCTCCTGGCAGGAGGGTGTGCGCATTGCCCGGGAATGCGATGTGAAACGGCTGGTGCTGTTCCACCATGATCCTGAGAGTAACGACGCCTTCGTCGATAGCCTGGTGGCGCGGGCTCAGAAGAAGTTTCCCAACACCCTGGGAGGAGCCGAGGGGCTCGAGTTCTGCCTCGGTTCGGGTCAAATCAAACAAGCCCCGAAGGGGCGACCTACCACAGCCCAGGCCATCGGCCTGGGTCGCAGGAAACGCACGTTCCCTCCTCAGAGCAAGCCCTGAAAGGGCGGAATACCATGCGGGCCATTCAGGAGCAATCGCCTCTCTTCCGATCGTGGTTTTATTACGCCCCTTCAGGGCTTACAAACCATCGTCTGGTCGACTTTTGACCCTGGCCGTTGGCCTGGGCTGTGGTAGGCCGCCCCTTTGGGGCTGAAGATGCTCGTTATGTGAACCCTGCAGAACCCTTGCCGAACGGTGGAGGATCGACTATCTTAGTAATAAATGGGTATTGAAATCGGGCAAACGGTGGGAGGCTACCAGGTCATCGCTCTTTTGGGACGCGGTGGCATGGGCAAAGTCTACAAGGTCCGGAACGTGATATCGGACCGCGTGGAAGCCATGAAAGTGCTGCTGGACGACGCCACCGCCGCGCCAGACCTCGCGGAACGATTCCTCCGCGAAATCAAGGTGGTGGCCGCCCTCGAGCATCCCAACATCGCGTCGCTGCGAACCGCCTTTAAAGTCGACGATCAGCTCATCATGATTATGGAACTGGTCGAAGGCTCCTCGTTGGATGAGAAGCTTCGCGGCGGCAGGCTCAACGCGCTTTACGCTTTGGAATGCACTTGTCAGGTGCTTGCGGCGCTCTCTTACGCACACCGGCTAGGCGTGATTCATCGCGACATCAAGCCGGCAAACATCCTGATTACGGCTGGCGGCGTGGTGAAGCTCACTGATTTCGGCATTGCGAGCAAGGCGGGGGATCCCAAGCTCACCGCGCCCGGAACGGCGCTGGGGTCTCTTTACTACATGTCGCCTGAACAGCTCAAAGCGGAGCCGCTCGACGTGCGGTCGGACCTCTACTCGCTGGGCGCGACGCTCTATGAGTGCGTGACCGGCCGCCATCCGTTTCAGGGGGATAGCTTTTACGCCATTATGCGAGGGCACCTCGAACAAAAACCGCTGCCCCCCATGCGGCTGAGCCCGGACATCCCGGAAGGGCTCTCGCGAATCATTGAGCAGGCGCTGGAAAAAGCGCCCGAACGCCGCTTCCAAAGCGCTGAGGAATTTCGCGACGCGCTGGTCGAGCTTCAATCGCAAATCGCACCGGCGCCTTCGGGCCTTCGGCTGGTGACTCCGCCGCCGGTACCGGTCTACGCCGCGCCGATGTTCGCGGCGGCGCCTGTCAGCGATGCCGCTGAAACCGCCGCCGGCCCCGCCGCTCCAGCCCCAGGCGGGGGCCTCAGGGCGAGTCAACAGGTGAAATCCCTGGGCGAGCCTGACTTGGAAAAGCTGAAGAAGGATCTGGCGGTGTACATCGGGCCGCTGGCCAGAATCATTGTGGCTCGCGCGGCGAAGAGATCAGGTTCGTTGCGCCAACTCTACGAAGCCGTGGCCGCGGAAATACCGTCTCCCGCCGATCGCGAGAAATTTCTGGCGTCACGCGTGTTTTGAGTGCTTTGGCCAACCTCCCCTAACCCCTCCTTAATCAAGGAGGGGAACCAAACGCTATCGAACCCTAACAGGCTGAGAGAAACCTTTGAACACTGTCATTCTGATCGCAGCGAAGAATCTCGGTAGTTGTATTTTCAGTGAACTACGGAGATCCTTCCTTCGCTTCGCTCAGGACCGCCCGCGGCTCCTCAGGATGACAGCCCCAGGGGCCCGTCACCGGCCGGCTACGTCTCCTCCAACATCTTGATAGCCTTCGCGAGGCTCACATACATGCGGTTGAAGGACTGGGCAAGCTGGGAGATCTCGTCAGAACCCGAGGCTTTAAGCTCGGGGACGTTCAGGTTGCCCTTGCTGATCTCGTCGGCCGCAGCCGACAGCTTTGTCACAGGCCGGATGACGACGAAAATGAGCGCCAGATCGAGTAGCACCAGCGTGGCGAGGAAAACCGATCCCAGAGAAATCATCAAAGCCTTGAACTCGCCGGCGGCAACCGAGAGCGGCAGGGCCATAGGCACGCTCACGATTTGCGCCCCCACGACGTCGCCCACTTTCCAGCTGAAACCGTTGTGCCTTCCGTATACCGCCACCAGAGCCTTTGGCGCCTGGCTGGGCTCGCCGTGA
>Ga0181520_10007501_pt1 | contig 16026 bp, 16 predicted proteins | sample PEATcosm2014_Bin_29_FD_132451 | JGI IMG/M metagenome (GOLD analysis project Ga0181520, IMG submission 132451) | Peatland microbial communities from MTU Mesocosm Facility, Houghton, MI, USA - PEATcosm2014_Bin02_30_metaG | ecosystem: Environmental > Terrestrial > Soil > Wetlands > Peat | place...
GAACAGGCCCAACTGCTCAAAAAAGCACTTTTGAACTGCTCGATTGATGCTGTAAGTCTTTATCCTACATACAGAAAGCCCTTCGATATGATCTTCAAAAGGGCCAAATGCAATGAATGGTCGACACCAAAGCATTCACACCAGACGCGGGGCAGGGTCTATCCCCGCGTGTGCGGGGGAGCCGCGCCTCTTCCTGACAATTCCGGGGACTGGGAGGGTCTATCCCCGCGTGTGCGGGGGAGCCTCGATTACGTCGATCGCGGATGATCGCACGATGGGTCTATCCCCGCGTGTGCGGGGGAGCCTCCAAAGGCTGGTATCAGGAACCGGCGAATATGGGTCTATCCCCGCGTGTGCGGGGGAGCCCAGTTCGTGCAGGTTCCTGTTACGTTAAGATTGGGTCTATCCCCGCGTGTGCGGGGGAGCCGAGCGTCTCGGCTTCCAGATGCCACCGGTGGCGGGTCTATCCCCGCGTGTGCGGGGGAGCCCCCAGATTGATCGATCTGACTGATTTTGATCGGGGTCTATCCCCGCGTGTGCGGGGGAGCCCAAGAGCATCCTTCTGATCTATCCCTTTTTTCGGGTCTATCCCCGCGTGTGCGGGGGAGCCTGCGCTGAAAGCTCAACATGGTGCGATGGATCGGGTCTATCCCCGCGTGTGCGGGGGAGCCCTTGTAGAAGTGCTGAAGGGCGCGGCAGTGTGGGGTCTATCCCCGCGTGTGCGGGGGAGCCGAGGCAGGGTGCGCATATTTGATGTCTCTTTGGGGTCTATCCCCGCGTGTGCGGGGGAGCCCGCTGCGGCGTCTAAGCACGGAGCTAATTATTGGGTCTATCCCCGCGTGTGCGGGGGAGCCATGCATCGCCGCATAACAGCACAGCGCAGAGAGGGTCTATCCCCGCGTGTGCGGGGGAGCCGCGGTGGTTCTTCTGGCGGAAGCGGGGGAGGAGGGTCTATCCCCGCGTGTGCGGGGGAGCCTTATTCTGTCATGCGGCAAGGATTCAATAAAGGGGTCTATCCCCGCGTGTGCGGGGGAGCCCTCAAGTTGCTTCTGCTCAATCTTCCTGTCGAGGGTCTATCCCCGCGTGTGCGGGGGAGCCAACCCAGCGCCCTAAAGACTTATTCCGGCGCAGGGTCTATCCCCGCGTGTGCGGGGGAGCCGCGGACTTCGGGAACGTCACGGAGCGTTTGGGGGGTCTATCCCCGCGTGTGCGGGGGAGCCAAGCTGGGGCGTACCATGGCCACCGCCCGCCGGGGTCTATCCCCGCGTGTGCGGGGGAGCCTCATCGTCATAGTCGTATTCTCCTGAAAACGTGGGTCTATCCCCGCGTGTGCGGGGGAGCCAATCGCAGCGCCGCTATGTACCATCTGGTAAACGGTCTATCCCCGCGTGTGCGGGGGAGCCAATCGCAGCGCCGCTATGTACCATCTGGTAAACGGTCTATCCCCGCGTGTGCGGGGGAGCCTTCGGTTGGCTCGAATCCAAAGCCGGATTCTGGGGTCTATCCCCGCGTGTGCGGGGGAGCCCCTCACGAAGAGTCAAATCGCCAAAGCAGTAGGGGTCTATCCCCGCGTGTGCGGGGGAGCCCTCACTTCTGGGAATCAGGCCACGGGCCGAGGGGGTCTATCCCCGCGTGTGCGGGGGAGCCATTGCGGTCACGAACCTGCGCGGCCCGACAGAGGTCTATCCCCGCGTGTGCGGGGGAGCCGTTTTGAGCGGCATCATCGGGGTTGACTCCGAGGGTCTATCCCCGCGTGTGCGGGGAACCATTATCAATGGTCAGGTGTTTGTGTCTTGAGTGGGTCTATCCCCGCGTGTGCGGGGGAGCCTGCTTACGTTTTGATAGTCGATCATGTGGCGAGGGTCTATCCCCGCGTGTGCGGGGGAGCCAAGTGGACGCCTCATCTCAGATTCGATGACTAGGGTCTATCCCCGCGTGTGCGGGGGAGCCGCGGGCGAGATGCGAGCCAAGAACCCAGAAGAGGGTCTATCCCCGCGTGTGCGGGGGAGCCAGATCACACCATAGCTTTCTCTACTCCCGTTGGGGTCTATCCCCGCGTGTGCGGGGGAGCCCAGGAGGTCAAGTAATGGCAACTGCTGGCGAAGGGTCTATCCCCGCGTGTGCGGGGGAGCCAGATGCTGCCAATCGGGCCTTGAATCAGTCCAGGGTCTATCCCCGCGTGTGCGGGGGAGCCACGGGCATATTTTGCCTGATTGCATTACGTTCGGGTCTATCCCCGCGTGTGCGGGGGAGCCTCACTCGCATCAAAAATGGAATTGTCGCAGACGGGTCTATCCCCGCGTGTGCGGGGGAGCCCTAGATCGTCAAGCAGCCATACGGTAGGGCGAGGGTCTATCCCCGCGTGTGCGGGGGAGCCCGGCTTTCGGCCATGGAAGACCTTTAGCATCTGGGTCTATCCCCGCGTGTGCGGGGGAGCCGTGCAAGTGTGTACGATCGGAAACAGATTAAAGGGTCTATCCCCGCGTGTGCGGGGGAGCCTATCGAAAACGCAATAGTGTACACCGATGCCGGGGTCTATCCCCGCGTGTGCGGGGGAGCCTATCGAAAACGCAATAGTGTACACCGATGCCGGGGTCTATCCCCGCGTGTGCGGGGGAGCCTGTCGAAGACGGCGCAGGACGCATCACGAAACGGGTCTATCCCCGCGTGTGCGGGGGAGCCCATCATTCTCATACTGCATTGATCCAAAACGAGGGTCTATCCCCGCGTGTGCGGGGGAGCCGCATAAATTTGCCAATAGGACGGATTAAGATTGGGTCTATCCCCGCGTGTGCGGGGGAGCCGAGTCCAACCGATACAGCATACAATTCAGAGGGGGTCTATCCCCGCGTGTGCGGGGGAGCCGCAGGATGCGAGATAAGCAGATCGGCTCCCGCGGGTCTATCCCCGCGTGTGCGGGGGAGCCAAGCGCAAAAACGCGATGAGCATAGGAGAAACGGGTCTATCCCCGCGTGTGCGGGGGAGCCATTTTACAATCGGCATAGAATCAACAATTTGCGGGTCTATCCCCGCGTGTGCGGGGGAGCCTCTACCTTCTATGTTGATGATATTTATGCGAATTGTCAAAGAGCAGGAGGAGTTGGGGCTTTAGCGTTGCTTGCCGACAATGGACGCCGAACCAGCAGCATGGCATCGTGAGAGACAATGTCCTTCGGCGTTTCCCCTAATGTTTTGAGTCCAAGTCCTCCACTGGCGCCGGTATCGGCCCAGGTCATCAGAATCGTTCCGCGCGCGAGGTTACAGTACCAGTCCTCAAGAACGGCCCAGATGCGCAATCGCACGCCAGCGCTCATATGCGGATGAGAGTAGACCCCCGGAGAAAGTTCCAGCATGGCCGAACCGAGGAAACCCCGGTAGCGGCCTTCGACATCTCTGGTGATGACGACAACCATGGGCATCAGTTCGCCTTCTCCTCGGAGGATGCTTTGGGCCGGTCCTCTATATGAAGCAGGATCTTGATCTTGTCGATCATGTTTGGAATGACTGCCTTTTGTCGAAAGATTTTGGCTGCATGGCGGCGCACCATTCTTTCCAGCGGCTGGGAAGTCTGCATGGACTCTTTGGCGGCGCCGAAGGCGATTTCCAGCAGGATGTCATGCCGGTAGAGATCGGCAATATCCAGCACAAACGCCTGCCCGGAGTCCTCATGCACAAAGCCGAGTTGGGGAATTGCCGCCAGGGCAGCCACGGCTACGGAAGCTGCTGCCGTCATGGCCGATCCCGCGTGGTTGATCGCCTGATTGGGAATATCGCTGGCGTCCGGCTCGTCCCGGTCGTAGTGGCGCCCGTTCCATGGCAGGCCAAAGCGCTGCGCTGCCAGATTGTAGCTGGTTTTGATGCGGGCGCCTTCCTGCCCACGCAGAACCTCAATGTCCCGCGTGAGGACAAATTCCCCGAAGCGGAGGGCATACATGGCGCGGGCTACCTCCATGCGGCTATTGGGATCGGCCCAAAGCGTCACCTGTGCTCGTGCTGCCGCCGAGCTATCGGGCATCAGCGGAGGGGCCGTATAGAAGCGAACGGCACCCTCGCCGATGGCGGCCAGTGCGCAGCCATGACGCGCCAACAGTCGCAGAGCATCGTGGGTTACGCTAGACCCTGGTCCCAGCAATATGATGGAGACCGCCTGATGCGGAATCTGATAGTCGCCCGCCGCCAGTTCTCCGCCCCCTGCCGTGATGAAGCGCAGGCAGCCATCTTCGACTTCGAGCCGGCCACGATCCAGCCACACCAACCCGTGTCGATCCGCGTGGGGGATACGGGCCTTGTCCAGTCCCAGGCGTCCAGCCAGCATCAGAGATTCCTCGCAGGACGGAGCAGCATCATGCCATAGCCATAGGCTTTGTGGCGGCCAATTCCACCGGCCAGCAGTTTCTGGAAGTTTTCAGGATGATCGATGATCAAATCGCCTTGCAAGATGGCATTTGGCCCTTCAATCGATGCTCCCGTTCGAGCGGCACGATCCCTTTCAAAGCGAGTGAGTCGCAGCCCAGAAACTAGAGTGGCGGCGTCAGCCAGCTTCTGGGCCAGCCAATCGGTGTAGACGGCTTCACGGGTTCGTCCTGCCTTAAGCATCGTTTCCTCGGATGCTGAATCCGAGGGGAACCGCCGCAACGCTTCGATCAGAAAGGCATCCAGTTCCGCGCCTTTTGCGAAGGCTCCGCCAGAATACGGCAAGGGCTTGAGCAAGCGGCTTACTGGACGGACGCGGATTTCAAATCCTATGCGCCGTCCTGCGCTCCAGTTCTCCGGCATGGTCTTGGTCGCGAGTCCTTGCAGATCGAAGACCGCATGAGCCTCCGGCATGGCGCAGGCCTGGGCAACTTCAAGCAGCGCTGCATGGCCAGCGCGGCTATAGGCATAGACGTGGCCTTGCCTGGCCTGCGGCGCAACGAAGAGGCGAAATGGGTACAATACCCGCTGGCCAAAGGTCTCCGTCAGCAGGTGATGCAAGGCGCGGCCTTCATCCAGTCCCGCATCTCGTTCCTGTCCTTTGGCACTGCGGCGCACGGACCAGCCCAGATTGCGATCAGCAGCCCAACGCCCCAGCGCGGGAATCGAGAGAGGAAGACGAACAAAATGCAGTGGGCTCATACGGTCGCTTCTCCCGCCAGAACGGTTCCTTCCACCACCATGCGCGCGCCACCGTGAAGCCCCGTCTTCCAGTTGCGAAGATCCTCCAGAGCCACGACACGATGCACGGATTCGCCATCTACGGGTCCCTCATGCACAGGCCACAGGGCACGCAGTTTCCGACTGGCTTTTTCAACGGCAGTGACGCGCTCCAGGGCTTGATAGGCTGACGCCGCGACTACTTCCCCAGCAAGAATCGGCAGCGACGGCAGACATGGCTTGCGCCCAATGAACAGTGGACGCGCCGGACGCTGCAAGGCCGCGGCGACAGCATCGAGGTCAGGCGCTTCGTCGGCGGGGTTCAAGCGCAGGACCACACAGGCGCTCAGGTCGGCGTGATAATCGCGAAAGCGGCGATGAGGGCCGCCGTAACTGGCTCCGTCTCGTCCTTCCGGTTGGCCGGAGGTTGTCCAACCTTTGTCGTTCTTTTCCAGTTGCGCATTCTGCGTGTCGGTCAAAATGCCGTTGGCGCTCTCCCGCTCCCGTCGTGCCGCAAAGACCAGCCGATCCTGAAGCGCCTGATGCGCTTGCCCGTTGGTACGTTCCCAGCCCAGTGCATTGGCGATGAGTCCGGTCAGCATGGAGGCGGCGGGAAAGTCGCGCGAGACGCCAATCTGGTCGATGGTCACACCGCCGAACGCAATCAACGGAGCCTCCAGGCGCAGGACTAGCCAGCGAAGCTCTTCGCTCATTGCGCCTCTCCTGCCCGGTCCTGCGCCCATGTGGCCAGAGCTGCGAGAGACGCTTTTTCGGCACTCTCGATAGATGCTTCTGAAAGCGTCAAATAGCGGCGCTGTTCTCCGGTCTCATAGACCGCGTCCAGGTTCTTGAGATGGTCGGCGAGCGCCGTGACGGCTTGCTCCAAGTCTGGCGCGATAGCTTTACGATACGCGCCGGCAAGACTGCGTGGCTGACGATCACCCGCTTCCACCAGCAGAAAATCAGCTCGGCCGTACGGCGCGGTTGAGCCGAGTTTGGCTCCCGGAGAGACTTCGGCAATCAGGAAGAGGAGGTTATGAACAATACGGGCGGCGAGTTCCTTGTTGCCTCCGCAGTTCGCGATCAATCCCGGCAGATCAATGACCACATAGCCATAGAACAGGCCCGATGTCAGTTCCGTCTCCTGAATTGTGTCAGCGCCACCATCGTCCTCATCAGCCTTCAGGTCATCGACAGCAGTAAAGTAGTCGCTCTCTGTCTCCGAGGCATGAACAGTGAATGCGTGGGCAACATGAATCGGCGCATCGATGTTGGCGGCAGGATCCGAGGTGACCATGCGGCCAAAGAGCGCGGCGGCCAATCCAGCAGGCAGGGTTGTATTCTCGCGCAGTACATTGATGTTGGCTTTGAAGTCCTTGGCCCAGGCCTCTATCGCCTTCTTCGCCTCAGCAGCATTGGTTGCGTTCTTGGCCAGGAGTTCTGCTTGCTCAGCCAGCCAACGAATCTCTGGGGCTCCGAGCAACAGTGTTTGGCGGCTGGCCTTGCCCTTGTCGGCTTTGTCGCCATAGACGGCTTTCTGGAACTCCGGTTCCATTACCTGCAAAATATCCGCCGCATACTGCTGTCGCAATGGATCAAAGATGAGCTTGGTGACCAGCTCACGGGAACGATAGGATGCTTCCGCACCTTGTAGATTGGCCAATGAATGTGGATCGTCCTCAGTCTTGCGCCAGTGCCGCTTGAGGCATTGCGAGGAGATGCGTGTGCGCAGAGTTCCGCCGTAGGGCAAACGCTTGGACAGACCGCTGTCATCACGATTCAGCAGTGCGGCGGTATAGGAATGCAGGGTGTGGATTTGCAGAAAACGTACTGGAGTCATGCGGCGGTTCCTTCCATGGTTTCTTGGGTCTTGTTGGAGTCGTTATCGGCGCGGTCGAGCCGCGCATAGTAGTAGCGGGCTACGTCCTGAAGCGGAAGCGGATTGTTGGGGTCCAACAGCAACAGCGCAATCTCGGTACAGTTGATCCCCACTTCCGGCGCACGGCTGCGAGCCAGCATCCGGGCAATGCGTTCGAGAGCCTCTCCGCGCTGCGATGAAGGCGTCACTAACAGGCGTGCCAGACGCTGTTCGGAAAGCTGCGGGCGCGGATTCTGCGGGTCCGCTGGCCAAGCTGGATTGCCGCCATCGCATAGTATCCGCCCAAGCCGAAAAGACCGGTCATGGAGGCGCGCCGATGCGTTCGGCGCGGACTTGGGGGTGAGAATCGCCAGTATGCGCACAATCTGCATCCACTCATCAGTTTTTTGGGCGGGCAAGTCCAGAGTGGCCACAAGACGCCAAAACATGGAAGTGCCCACTCCGTCCGGCTCCATTCTGCGCAGCTCCGCCAGCGGGCCAGGGTCGAGCGTCAGTAATTTTGCCGACAGTATGGCGATGGTCTCTTCAAGCGGTCTCATCTTGGGTCTCCTCTATCACTGGCTTCGGAAACAGTTCCGAGAACTCGCGTCTCACGCTTTGAAAGAAGCGCGTCCGCGCACGGGCCTCGGCACGTGGCCGGTACAGGCGAACACAGGGGATCGAAGGAAGTGCCGCCGCAAAGATCGACTGCGCCTGCGAGAAAAGTTCTCGCGCAAAGGCTTCCTCCTCTGCTTTCAATGCTTCATGGCTCAGTTCCTGCGCTTCAAAGCGTCGCCAGAGGTGCTCAAAGAACATCGTATCGGCGGCGCGATCAAACCGGGTGCGAGCTTCTTTGGTGAGTTCGTAATGCTCTTTGCGAATCTTGTCTTTCTCCGTTTGACCACCGGATGCCACCAGAACCAGACCATTGCGAAGCGCTTGATCAAATCGCTTAATCTCGTCAATCTGCTTCTGGGCTAGTTCGTGTAACTCCTTGCGCTTCGGTCCCAGAGCACGGGAGATCTTCCCTCCAAGAGGCAAGGTGCGGCACTTGAACCCAAAGGTTTTGCTGTTGCCACGCGATAGCGCCTGAGCGACCAGTGCAAGGGATTGCCCCATTGTTTCCAAAGTAGACGGACGCGCCAGAACGGGAAGCCGGTAGTCGCCGGAGAACAACAGCTTCACCAATAGGTTGTAGTCAAAATCGCCTTCGGATAGCGTCAGGCTCTTATTGTCTTTCAACTCTATAGGGGCCCACGGATCGCCGACTGCACCATTTATATGCTTGCCCGCAATCCGTGCAGCTTTGGAGGTGCCGCGCTGCACGACCAACCTGTCGTCTTCCATGGAGAACCGAATGCGGCGGCACACTTCGACGAACCAGATGTCCAGATCTTGAAGCGCGATCTGCTCGTCATCCTTCCACGCAACGAGCCACGTAAGCCCCAGCCCATGGGAGGGCTGGTAGCCCAGATGACTATATACCTCTTGTTCTTCTTCGCGCGTAGCGAGCAGAACAGATACATCCCGGCGAAACCATGTTCCTGGTCGGGGTGTATTGATCTTGCCACCGTTCGGCGGCATGGGGGCCAATCCCAACATCGGGCGCGAAGAAGAACCGCCATTCATACGCACGATGCCGTAATTTCCAGCACCACCAAAGCCTTCACTGGTTTGCAGCGAAACCAGCGCATAGATCCAGTCCTGAGCCTCTGCTTGCTGAGCGACCACTTGCTTTAGATCGTGGTTCTTCGAAGTAATCAGCAGGTCGAGCGCATCAGGAGTTGGCACACGCTTCAGCTCCATATCCGCCGGAACAGGTGGCTGCAAGAATGCAGGCTTGCTCTGGTCTTCCACGACCAGGCACCACGGCTCATCGTCAGGGAACTTGGGGGTCAGGCCCCGCAGAAGTTGAGCCCATGCCTCCTCGCTATCGGGAAGCTGGGTTGAACCCGCCCAGTGCAATGCCAGCGCCGCCAGTTGCACCAGAAACATATGCCAGGCGGGCGCTTGATGAGGACGGAGCGCAGGGTAGCTGTCTACCTTGTCTTGAGTTAGCAGTGCTAGCAAGCCCGACAAGCTGACCTGGCAATCTGGCAAAACCTGAAACAGCGGAATCTGTAACACGTTCATGCAGGGCAAAGTCATTGCCTCGACTTCATCATGCCACGCCGATCATAGGTAAATCCATAGCCGTCTATTGTCAAAGTAAGTACCTCATCCTGAAATGTCGGAAGAATAGGCTCGCTCGTCCGCAATCCATGCGACCAATGAGCCGGCATGGTCAATCCGCTGATGTACTCTCCGAAAGGCCCTGGAACAGGCTCTTTGAATGTGACACGCGCTCCTTCTTCGCCAAGTCGCGTTCGGATCTGCTCCTCGTCCGAGGGAAACTGCACTTCGGCAAATGGCGTCTGGAACGGGATGAGCACGTTCCTCGCCGCACCTCGATTCGCAATATTCGCGCCCGCCACCTCATTCGAGTAATTGCTCCATTCGATGCCCAGTTCCAGATGCAGTGCTTCGATCTTCTCCGGGTGCGTTGCGCCTTCCACCAGCATTCGATTCATCGCTGGAATTCTCCACACCGGATGCTCGACGACCAGCCTGCGGGTCAACTCCAACATCGAGAGATCGCGATAAATGCCATTCAGGACACCCTTCTTATTCCAGGCGCCAAGCCCGTTCTCGAAGGCGGGAGCGAGAAGCGGAGCCAGCCCATTTTCTGGCGAGAGGACATGACAGGCGGGAAGCTCAAAACCGTCGGGTCGAGGCAAGGAGGCATGGCGGTGCAGTCGGCCGATACGTTGTAGTAAAACGTCCACCGGACACAAATCCGAGATCAGCACATCCGCATCGATGTCCAGACTCTGTTCGAGCGTCTGCGTGCCAATCACAATCACGCCACCGGCTTTGCGATCCTTGGGGGAGAGCGCCTCCTCGACAGCACCATCCAGCAACCTGCGGTCTTCCGGTGCAAAGCGACCATGATGCAGCGCTGGTCCACCGCGAAGACTCAACAGAAGACTTTCTCCACCTGCCTCCCGCACTGCGGTCCAGGTATCGATAGCCGCCGTGACCGTATTGCGAATCACCAGAACGCGGGCACCACGCTGCGCCGCCTGCAGCGCCAGTTGTACCGCCGCTTCGGCATTCATGCTCGGCAATAGGCGCATAGCTACAGCTTTTTCTGAGGCATGTTGTTCGTTCGCTTCCTGTGTCGAGGTTGATTTGCTCCACACCATCGGATACGGCGCTGCAACAGCATCCGCGTAGGAAGGGAGTGGCGCTCCAAGCCACTTGGATCGCGCCCGCGAACCGAGCGTAGCCGACATCAGCAGAGCATGACCGCCCCGGCTCAGATGCAGCTTGAGCAGATGGTTTTGCACCTCCGTCATGTAGCTGTCGCTGGCATGGACCTCATCAATCACCAACAAGCTGCGGGAGAGCGCTGCGGAGCGCAGGTGCGAATGCTTCACACACAATGCACCCAGCATGGCCTGGTCTACTGTGCCTACGGCAACCGTCGCCGCCAGATACCGCTTGCTACTTTCTGCCGCCCATCGTGCGACGAGAACGTCTTCGGCTGTCACGTCCTCATCGTCCCAACGCACAATCCAATGCGGCAGAGGCTTACCGCTTGCCTCTCCCACTCGCAAATAGCCGGGGACAGCCAGAACGGCTTCAGGCGCTTGTTGGCCAAAAAGATGCTTGAGCATGGAATTCACGCGGCCATGCAGTTGCACCGCTGCGGATCGGGTGGGCAAGGCGAAATAGAGACTATCCACCAACCCTGCCTCCATCAGCCGCGCAAAGCGCCAGAAGGCCGCTTCTGTCTTTCCTGATCCAGTCTCTGCCTCCAGAATAAGAAGCTGCTCTGTCAGAGGGCTATTGCCGACGAGTTCCTGTTGCGCATGGGCTTTGCTGAATCCTGTAGCGGCGGTAAAGTCAGTGTGTCCTGCGATGGAAGTCTGCAAGGAAAAAACGTCCAGACCAATGCGCTCGACGGCCTGGTGAGCGTACTCCCGTGCTTTCCATATGTAGTCAGGATCAAGTTTCTGGACAAAGGGGAAGAATCTCGTGTCCGAGCCAATCCAATCCGCCAGTGAGACCAGCCCCGACAGGAGATGGTGAAAATGCGGTGCGGTAGGAAGTGCCTGGGGATCATCCGCGAAGGCTACGGGAAACCAGCAACGCATCCTGTTGCCAATCTCTGCGGCGGCGGTGAGAGGATCGTAGTGCAGTGCGGTCGTCCGTACGGCCTCCCAGCGCTTTCCGCTCTTGCCGTCTGGAAAGGGAAAGGGAAAGGGACGCCCATGATGAGCCAGGACCGCATACAGGAGATTCTCATCTGCCCCCCACTGTTTCAATTCCTCCAGGCCCAGATGGTTTGCCAGTGGTTTCAGATCGAATTCCGAGAAGATCGCCGCACCTTGTGGCACATGGCCGTTATATGCCCCATGCCAGGCCCCTTCTGGCCATCCTTTGGCTTGAAAGCCGGGATGCAGTTTGCCGACATCATGCAGAAAGGCAAGGACAGCAAGGCGGGAAACAACTACCGACGAAAGCACGCCGCCGGCAACACTCTCCAATCGGGTGCGGAAAGTGGGCAAGGATGCGATGCTTTCAAAACAAGCTGCGACATCGGCACAGTGATGTGCAAGATGATGGAAATCTCCTGTGAGGCGGTCGGTTTTTGCCCATGGAGAGTTATTGAGTTGGGATTCTTCGGTTTGCGACATTTCGCACAACAAGGCCTTCCCACATTATCCAATGATAGCGAATTTTATAACACTGATTTACGTAAGGAGTATTCTGGTAAACGGGAGAGGCTGCGTTGCCGTTTGGCCCTCAAAAGTTCTTCCAGACTTAGACCTGTGGTTTGTGCAGCCATAATCAGTATCTCTCCTGCACAACGAGCATCTTCTGTTGCGTTGTGTGCTCTATAGGCGATCCCGAAAGTGCGGGCAAGACTGATCAGCTTATGATTGGGAAGATGAGGCCAAGTTGTGCGCGCAATCTGGCATGTATCAATCCAGCCGGACACGGAAATTGGCTTCACTCCATAGCGATCGTTCGCTCCGTTCATGGCTCCCCGGTCAAAATACGTATGACTGGCCAGTATGCACCGCTCCAGAAAATCACGAAGATCAGACTGCACATCGATCCAGGTCGGTGAATGGGCAACATCGCATGGTCCTATTCCATGAAGCTGAGTATTGAAGTGCAAGAACGAGTCCTCGGGATTGATGAGAGTTCCCCATGTGTGGACAAGTCTTCCTTGGCTAAAGAAAGCAATGCCGACCTGACAGATGCTTGACGGGTTCTGGTTGGCTGTTTCCACATCGATAGCCACAAAGGTCATTGATACTCACCCAGATTTGAGGTGCTGCCAATGAGGCGCAACCACATCCTATATGTAATTCTAACAGTCGCCCCTTGCCTGCGGCATCCACCGGATAGGCATCGACAAATGTACGACTGTCAGGAACGGATGATCCTCAAAGGGTTAGCAGGGCGAAAAAATATTTGTGGCTAAACCGAGAGTAATCGCGATAGCGTAAGGAAAAGCCATGACCTCCAACCTCAAGCAGATCACATCGAACAATACTGAATTTGCCGAGGTGGTTGGCGTCAATACCGAGGATCATATGCAGCGAATCGCTAGGTTAAAATGTTTCCTGTGCCGGTTGTTTGCTCTTAGTTATTATCACGGCTGTCCGGTAAAAGTTATGATCTTATCTCTCAACTTATATAAAACAAAAACGTTATAGGCTCATTTTGCTTGCCGCGATTTGAAATCTGTTGGCCTCGCTCATCGTGTACCTTCTTCTGACGCGAAAACTTCCGGCAGCTTGGCCATAGAACCATGCTGCATCGATTGTTCATGCAACCATTCGCTGGTTACACAGGTGAGATCGTGCGGCCTGGTAGGCGAGTTCGTCTGCATGGTTTTGCATTGGATGCCGACTGTGACCTCTGATCCATTGCCAGTGGATGTTCATCCTCTCGGTCATCGCAAGCAGATCTCTCCAGAGTTTCTGGTGCTGCAATGGAAGGCCGCGACTGTTGCGCCATCCCTGCTCTTGCCAACGTCCAATGTGGAAAAGCATTCCATGGACCAGCAGTTCGGAGTCCGAGTAGAGATTGACATTTGTTCCTGCCGGAATCGAACGTAATGCCTCGACCGCTGCCACCAGTTCCATCTCTGAGATCGTGGTCCACGGGTTTGATCCTTTGATCTCCCACTTTTTTCCGCCATTTATCAAAACTGCCGCCCATCCACCTTGTCCAGGGTTACGAATGGCAGAGCCGTCTGTGAAAATGTGAAAAGTTTCTGTCATGATGAATTGCCAATCATGCAGCATTCATTGGAATGACGCTGCCGAATGGTGCTTTTCTGCGCTGAGTTGAAGCCCAGATCACTGGATACGCTGGTTCATTTTCAGGAAACGAGCCGCAAAGATCTGTCAGGAATACCAAGGCCTGAGGTTGAATGCCATGCTCCTCCAACCACTCGAAACATGGTGTAAAATCTGTTCCGCCTCCGCCCACGGGATTGAGATGAACGGACTCGCCGGCTTGAAAGGTATCCACTTTGTGTACCTCGGTGTCGAAGTACAGAACGTGAACGCACTGGGGCCGCTGCCCTTCGAGAATCGAGCAGACCTCAGCTTCAAAGAGTCGCAACAGACGACCATTGATCGAGCCGGAGCAATCTACTGCAATGGCAATCTCTCCGACGCCCTCGCGCACGACTCCTGGCAGATAGAGTCCGTTCCAGATGTGGCGCCGGTTGGGTCGCATCCAACTCGAATCTGCCGGGATGGTGTCTGACCACATGCGACGCAGCAATTCGCGCCAATCGACAGAAGCCTCCGCTGCTCCTTCCAGAGTCCGGGCAAGGCCAGCAGGAGCCTTGCCCGCCTGCTTCGAGAGAGTGACTGCCTGGTTGACGGCAATGCTCCATTCCCGTGCCTGCTCGTCGATGCTTGGCGTCTCTTCGCTCGGCAAAGGTGCATCAAGAACCTGACCGATGCCACATTCGGTGACTGGTGCAGATGGCTCATCTGAGCAGGATTGCTGATTGTGTGCTTCGCCTGCACCAGTTCCAGCACATTCGCTTTCATTGTTCTGGCCGCCAGTTTGTGGCTGCATCTCCGCCTCGCGGAGGTTGTAAATCTGTTCGGCACTCATTCCACGGAAGCGCTGATCGACAAGCACTCCATCGGGAAGACTGAGGCCCGCATCAAGCAGAAGAGGATTGATGGCGTAGTCACAAGCCTCATTCCATCGCCCCAGAAGGCGTCCTGAGCGGCGCAAATGATGCTGGAGAGCGGGGTGCATGACCTCGTGAGCCAAAACCCCGGCCAGAGTTGCCGCATTCAACGTATCGACGAATGCCGGATTATAGTAAAGCGACACGCCATCAGTCGCCATGGTTGAAATAGATCGCTGCTCTCGTCCCTTCAAGCGAAACAGGAGCGATCCGAAGAACGGATGATCGAGCAACAAAGTTGTTCGCGCCTTTTGAATGCGAATGGATGCTGGTGTCTCGTTTCTCATGCCGCCAATGGAACCTCCATGTAGGAAGACATTCGAGCAAGGATTTCATCAACAGTGGGTGTATCGGGTGATTCTTCTTGAAGCCCGGTTTCACGGTTGCGCAAGACGCTATCGATCTCGACGACAATTTCAGCAGCATCAGTAGCGGTAGCCACACGCAGCAGGTCGTGCTTCTTGAGATCCTGCGCCGTAAAGCCGCAAAGACGCTGTCTGATCTGCTCGGCGAAACGATTCAACTCCGCGTCACCATTGACATTCAGGCTCGGCAACAACTCCACCAGATCGAGAACATTCGTGACCATCGTCGCGTGGTAGCGCGACTCCGGTTCTTTCAGTCGGTCCACCAGATGCGAAACAACTTCTCTGAGTCGCTTCCAAAGATCTTCCGTTCCTCGCGTCAGTGATTCACGGACATTGGCGTCAATTTCGCGTGCTACGCGAGCCTGTTCTTCTACCGACATCTGGACACGGAAATCATTGCCAGTCGGGATGGGTAGGATTTCTATCTTGACACCGAACTTTTTGCGCAGCTTTTCGGCGGAGGGATAGTCTTCTTCACAAAACATGCCATTCAACTCAGGACGCACCTGGTCGATGTACTGTGGATAGACTTGCAGGAATCGCTCTACTCCCTGCTCGAATGCGGCCTCAAACTCGCGCATCCTGGCTGTCATGTCAAAGTACAGATTCGATGGCAACAGTCGAAATCCCTCATCAGACCACGGCAGCGTGATCTTGTAGAAATACTGCCGGACCTGGCCGGCCAGGGTACGGAGTTCGTCGAGCTTGTCGGCACCGCGTAGCAACTGCTTGTTGTAGCGGCCAGCGTCCTGGTGCGCGCCGTGCTGGTGGGCAACGTCACGGCTGATCTTGCGGTCGTGTTTGACGGCGGTCCAGATGCTGATATGGACAGCAGCGAGCATTGCGCGTTCGGTAATCATTGAATGGCCTCCGAGTGTTGCACACTGAAGCGAACAAACTCCGGCGTGTGGGTGATGGCGGTGTCGCGCGCCGCCGCATCGCGCATCGCCATGACGCGCATTTCAGTCGGCATACGGTCCAGATACTTCAGTCCTCTGGCCACAGAATTGTCTGTCATTGCCCGGCCCAGCGCCGTGGCGATTGCGATCTGCGCCGAGGTTTCTGGTGGCAGTAGTGCCGTCTCTGGGTTGAGCAGAATCTCGTCAATTGACGGCAACTGTCGGAAGAGCCGCAAGAATGCAATCAACTCAGCAGAGGCGGCAGGCCCCACAGTTCCATCCAGCAACTGCGCCTCGAATTCGCTTGCGCCTGAAAGGAAAACTGTTTTCTGTCTGGTGGCAATGCCGCGCAGGACATTGGAGGCCATCTCCCAGGAACGGGGAGTGGGCCAGGCATTGGCGTCCGAAGTCGCATCGGCGGTATGCAACAAGTCCGGCTTGAAACGCAGAAAGGCGATGATCTCCGGGCGTACATTAGAGTTCACGGCC
>Ga0181520_10007503_pt1 | contig 16025 bp, 16 predicted proteins | sample PEATcosm2014_Bin_29_FD_132451 | JGI IMG/M metagenome (GOLD analysis project Ga0181520, IMG submission 132451) | Peatland microbial communities from MTU Mesocosm Facility, Houghton, MI, USA - PEATcosm2014_Bin02_30_metaG | ecosystem: Environmental > Terrestrial > Soil > Wetlands > Peat | place...
AGGCCCTGCGAGGCGCGGTACCCAAGTGGTAAGGGAGAGGTCTGCAAAACCTTTATGCGCCGGTTCGATCCCGGCCCGCGCCTCCAACTTCTCTCCCGTTTCTCTTTCAGGTTCAATGGATTATGGCCAACTTCGAGTTCGTGCTCGTTCGGGCTCGAACGGCCCAAATCGGGCTGAATTGACCTCGACCCCGGACCAAAACCGGACGGAGCTTTCCAAGGCTTCTCAGTTGACCGTCTCGGTGGCCTGTGGCAATGCCGCCGCCTCCGCCTCCGCTTCAAGAACCGCCTGCTCGAACTTGCGCATAGCCTGTTTTTTATGGTCGGCCGTCGGATGGACGTATTTCTGAACCACCCGGAGCGAACCATGCCCCAGAATCGCGGCAATCGTCGCGAGATCTACACCTGCCTGAGCCATTCGGGTTGCGAAAGTATGCCTCCAGTCGTAGAGCACGAAGTTAAGTTCCGAACGGGTCTTACTGTTGGCACAGGCGGTGTCGTGGGCTCCATTCAGACGCGCCATATGAGCTCCGGATTTTCTGTCCGAGGGAAATACCCACTTCGAAGGGTTTTGACAACGCCTTGCCAGGATGCTCCGACTCTCCGCAGTCAGATCCAAAATTCGACGTGCCGCCTTCGTTTTCCCGAACGGGATATGCAGCTGACCTCGCTCCAAATGCACATCCGCCTTACTAATCGAAACCACTTCCTCTGGTCGCATTCCCTGATTCCTCATCAGGCGAGCTAAATCAGAAAGATTCTGGTTCCTTGCTGCTCGCAAGAAGTATTCTTTCTCCTCTTCCAAGCTGATGACATGCATCCGCATGGCATCCTCACCAGAGGGAATTTTTACGTTCCGGATCGGGTTTGACCTAGCCCAGTTTTGCTTGATGGCATATCGGAAAAGCACTGACAGTGCGTGGAGGTCGTGCCGCAGAGTGATGTCGCGCACCTCATGTGTATTTATTCTCCATACTTTGTATGCCTCGATCTCCGCCTCGCAAATCGTGCTCAGAGGTTTGTTTTGGAAGAACTCCTTAGCGCTTGTCATGCTGGCTCGAATACGCTTATGAGAGTTCGGATGAGCGCGATATTCCGATTTTGCCCAGTCGAGAAACTCGCCAACGCCGTCTGTGAACTCGCGAACAAATAGACGGCGCGTGGGCGATCGCCCCTCAAGGAGAGCCTTGCGATGGTCTGCCTCCATCTGCCTCGCGCCGCTCTCGTTTCGTACCGTGGCGACCAAGTCTGTCGCTCCGCTGTACTCCCGGCCGTCGAGTTCGAACCGGTAATGCCACTTTCTGTTGCGTTTCCTTAATGCCATCTTCTTTGGTTTCCTTTAACTTCGACTCAAACCATGTTGCTACTCGTTCCTTCGAGTACCAGATCTTGCGGCCAATGACGTAATACGCGGGCCCGCGCCCATCGCATCTCCAATCTGCGAGGGTGTGCACCTTCTGTCCGATCGCCTCTGCTAGTTCCTGAGGCGAAAACAAGAGATCACGTGACGGGATCATTGGTTACTTATGACTTCCGAGCCGCCATATGATCAGTGGCTCTGTGGATATGGAGATTGTTGTGAATCCCCTGTTGTCAAGGGACATGCGCGTTTTGCGTGCACCAAGTGGAATAGGTAAGAATGTTTGCCCTCCTAGTGCACATCTGCAGATAGAGCGAGGCTACGGAATCGGACTACAGATCTGAACTTTGTGAGACATATTCCATTGCCGCGTAATATTCCCGCTGAATCCGTTTTGCATCGACCTTAAAGTAGCGTTGCGTGGCGGTCAGCTGTTCGTGGCCAAGGAGTTCTTTAAGAACTTCCATCGACATGCCAGCGTTCACGTTGCGTGTGGCGAATGTATGCCGTAGCTGATGGACATGGATATGGTTCAGGCCGAGGCGTCTACAAGCCTCCGCAAGCAGATGCTGCATGGAGCGGCAACTGAGACGAGTTTTGCGCGACGAAAGGAAGAGTGGGGCGTTTGCATCTTGTGATTGGCGTGCTAGCAGATATGCTTTCAATGCTTCAACTGCCTTGGGGCCGATGATGAAGTTGCGCTCCTTACTTCCTTTCCCGAGGATGCGTCCATGTCCGTAGTACTCTTTTTGGCCATCAACCTGGCGCACTCTGATGGAGATAGAGTTGATGTTCAGCTTATACAGTTCAAACAGCCGCAACCCTGAATAGACAAAGATCAGAATGAGAGCCTTGTCGCGCAGGTTCTGTAGGCCAGTAACTAGCTTCGAGAGATCTACATCATCCACCGGGCTCGGATTCTCGTTCTGAACTGTGGGCCTGCGCATAAGGGCGACTGGATTGCTGATCGTCTTATCGGAATCACGCTGGAGCCAATCAAAATACTCGGAGACGATGGTCAGCCGACGGTTCTTGGTGGCGGGAGAGAGCCGCTCAGATGTGGTGCGCCCACGAAGAGCTTCGAGGTATGCAAGGTACTTGACCATCGTGCTGCGCTTAACCTGATTGATTCGGATGCCCTCGGATTTCAGGAACCGCTCAAAGCGCTCAAGGTCCTGTCGGTACGCACGCATAGTCTCTTTACTATTTGTCCGACTTCCAAGCTCCAACATAAATTCATCGATTTTCATTTAGTCCTTCGTAAGTGTTTGAAAACAGAGTTTTGTACATTGCGGGTAAGAAAAATTACCCGCAATCATCTGCATGTGATTGATAATGCTTTGGTTACTCCCCGGGAGTCTGCATAAAGTCGATAAGCGACATAATTTCGTCGCGATTCTCTTCGACTTGCTCCTGCATCTTCTGATATGCCGCTTGGTACTCACGGCGGATAGTTTCGGGAAGAATGCGAAGGTACTTTTGCATGGAGCCCAGATGTTTCCATCCCCCGAGTTTTTGCAGGACGGCAATATTCATTCCGCAGTTGAGGAGGCCTGAGGCCCACGTGTGACGGCAGCGGTGAAATTTGAAGATTGCCAGAGCCTCCAAATGCTGTTGGAAGAACCGGCGAAAGCGTCCATCGAGATCCGCAGATTCGTAACGGCCACCGCGGTCGCCAATAATGAGGTGATCGTACCGAGAGTTTTCCCTGCGTTGCTCCAGCCACAACTGCGCGTAGAGAGCTACCTTATTGCCAAATGGCACGGTACGCGTTGCCATGTTCTTGGTGGGAAGGCGCACAAATATCCGCTGATGCTGAAAATCGATGTCCGAAACTCGGATATTGCACACTTCGCCGACGCGCAAACCACATTCCAATCCGATAGCGAATGCTGCTAGTAAGACAAGATCGCCATACTCGATCAGCAGATCCCACAGTAGGGAGACTTCCTCCTTGGTAAAGGGGCGTGGCTCTGTTGGAGCACTCGTCTGGGAGTGTATCCGCGAGATCACCGGGGAAGACATATCGACGAGTTCCTCAGCAATCATCGACAAAAAAAACGTGGAAATGTGACCAACGAATCCACCGCGAGTTATGCCGCGGTCGCGCTCACGTTTGATCCATCGCGAGACAACAGATGGACGAACATCTACTAGACGAGTAATACCCAGTTCCACAACGAAACTAAAAAAGTGAGCAAGGCTCAACCGTGCATCTTCGAGTGCTCTCGGCCGGTATCGAGTAGTAGTTGCCAAGTAATTACTGAGGATAGGGCGGAATTCTCCGGTCGGGCCCATAAGACGCTCTTCGTGAAAGGCCTTCTCGTGCGCCCTCTTGCAAAATCGCGGTTTGCGTCGGGGTGAGGAATAGCCGGTGATGGGACCACCACAGAGCTCGCAGGTGCCGATTCCATGCCTCGAATGGAACAGCCGCGACCTACAGAGCTGCGAACAGTAACGCCACTCTTGCTTGTCGGAAACCATGCCTCCGGGAACGATACGGTCGCATTCCGGTGCTTGGCACTCGCCAGCCTCTCGGAAATGGAGATGGCCGGGCAGTCCTTTCCCGGCTTTGCAATCGGACGTTACAGAATGTAGTGTGCTGCTAACGGTCATGTTTTTCCCTCTTACGTTGTGCGATTTGGTAGTACGTTGAAATCAGCGCTCGAATCTCGGCAGCATCAAACCGCTCCTCGCCGCAAATCCGCAGCGCGCAGAGCTGTCCAGTTCGTTCAAGCCTGTCGATCTGCTCCTCGTTGAGTTGCATCAACTCAGGTAGCTCTTCCCGGCGATAGAGAACGCGTCCAGAATCAGGTGCGCTCATTTCGCGCCCCTGTGGCCGGGACTCTTCCGGGGGCACGGCTTCGGTTCGGTCTTTTGGTCTCTAAGCCAGTCGGCGATCACAGCCGGGCACAGGCGGATGGGCGATCTGATCGGATAGCTCGGCATCCTGCCTGCGGCAATCAGCTTGTAGAGTTGTGTGTCCGAGCAGCCAAGAATTTGCGCCAGATGCAGCACTCTTAGGGCTCGCTTCGGGCGTTCGAGATAGGCAATAATCTTCACAATTAGGTCCTTGCCAAGCACGCATGTGCGTGTTGAGCATGACCATCATGCGCCGGTATACGGGCGTTCCATCCCTACTTGAGAGATAGAATTGTGAGAGATTTAGATCGCAGGTTGTTCTTGTGGATTCAACCGGTTACGCAAGATATATGGATCACAGATATCAATTATGTTGTAGACAATTGCTGTCGATACTGTGCAAGGAGAACCCGCGATGCAGGCTTATCCACAGCAACTCCGAAATCTGGTACTGCTCGCGTTGGAGCAAGGGGTTCGCCCCAGCGAGATTGCAGGACAGCTCAAAGTAAGCCGTGCCTGGATATATAAGGTTCAGAAGCGATACCAGGACACCGGCGTGCGCGGCATACGAAAGATCGGAGGATACCGCCGATCAAAGCTAGCGCAGTGGGAATTCAAGATCCGTGCATGGAACCGGTCAGCCCCAAATCGGACGGTTGCGCAGATTCAGAAACTCCTTGCCCTTGAGGGTATCTCGGTCAAGACGGGCGCACTGTGGCATCAATTAGACAAGTGGGGGCTGACGTTGCAGAAAAATCCTGTGCGCCGCCGTGCACGAGCACAACAATATGAAGTCAGGCAAGAGGGCAGGTTCCCAAACAAACAGAGGAAATAGCATCGCGCGAACAGCCCCCGGTTTTTACTGCTGCGGATTGTGGCCACCGCGTTCCGCAACTGTCCGCAAGGCCATAAGATCATCTTTGTATTGGAGTGCGACCGGCAGAAGAAATAAAAGAATGGGCGGAAAATTCGGTTCACGCTCCATCACCTCCTTTAGTAGCGCAATTTGATCTTCTTCTTTTTCAAAACGCGTATACAAATCGGGCCCAAGCATCGAGAACCAACGTTTCAGCGTTGCTTCGTCGGACGCGGATAGCTTATTTGTGTCCTGTCGAAGAGTTGTTCCCGCTATTCGTTCGTTCCGTTTGGGCGTCGTTTTGCTCCAGTCTTCTGGCCGGGGTCTCCTGACGACTTCTTCGACGCCATCGAGAACATCCTGGATCTCCGCCCAGTACCGAGCGCTCGAGCTAGCTGAACTAGGATGAAGAATCACCTCGATGTTCATCCTGAACGTAGTCTTATGTATCTCCCGCAGCACTTTCTGGGAGGAAGCTCTCTCTTCCATTTCATGCAACTCTTCCAACGCTTTCAATCCGCAGGAAACAAGATTGCACAATGCGCGCTTATATTCAATAAACCTCTTTGTTTGCAATACTTCTGGCTGCCGCTCTTCCGCGCCTTCAAATGACTTTTCGAGGCTTGTAACCGACTTGAGAGCCTCTCCTACTTTTGCACTCCCAACCTCTCGTGCGGAATCATAGGAAGCCGCCTGCTTCTCGACCTGTTCACCTGTAATCCGGCCCTTGATAGCGATGAAAGCTGCGAGTAGTTCGCAGGTCTTCAGCGCGCCCGCGCTATTCAACTTTTGAAGGGCATCGCGGAGAGGGTACCACCGTCTTGTATTACTCAATTTAAAGAGTTTCTGCACACTCTCGGCAAACTTTTTCTGATCCTTTGGCCCAAGTTCACATTCAGGTATTGTCCCGAATCCTGAGCACTTTTGATATTCCGGACATTTCTCGCTTGGATTCAAAATACGTGAGATGATCTCGCTGCGCAGCGGATTGTTAATAAGGTTTGATACTAGATCGTCCATCGCCATTGTGGTCAGCCTACTCCTCTGACAGTTTCTCATTTAGCTGCTATTTCTATCATCGGCATTTTGGCTGTCAGACTTTCCTGAGTTTGTAAGATTCTTGCGCGATGTATCTAGCTAGAAGCCGTTGAGATTCGCGCCTATGTTGCGGGTTTAATGCGAATTTTGTCCGATTGGCTGGTCAGGTCGGTTCAAAAGTCGTGTTTCTGAGGAGTGTTGATGCGGGGTTGCGGGATCCCCGGGAGCGTTGTTCACGCGCCGGGGTGCTTGGAACGGTCCTCGATGGGCTTTACTCCCGCTTTGTGTACCGCAATGGCACCGTCGCGCATGCAACCATCAGAACGGCAGCTCGTCGTCAGAGATGCTGTTGACCGGCCTCACTGGTCTGAAACTCGACAGAAGAAAGCGGCAGCATCGGCGGAGATAGACGCGAAGAATCCACTTCTCTGCAGCCCACCGTCCGTAGTACAGATTCTGTGAAGCGATTCTAGAGTCGAGGCTGAAGCCGTCGTCCTCGCTGTACTCATCGCGCGGGCAGGGCTGTGACATGTCGGAGTTCTCGTCTAACTCGTATTCATTCATTTGGGTCTTCCTTTGCATGTATTCGGTTGGGTTGCATGGTTGCCGCCACTTGCGACATGTGAACCTATGTGGGCGAGAGCTGAAGCTCTTCCGTCGACAGGTCAGGGACGGCTCCATTGAGTCGAGCTTGCCAGCCTAATTGCTATGGTGCATTGTGTGTGAGAAAGTGAGTTGCGCGTGCGGGAAGATGAGCGTCCCTCCGGTCAGGCTGGATTAGCCGATCCGTTCCCAGCGGGTTTCTCGATGGTGCTTGCAAGTTGAATCCGATTGAAATGTGATCTGGAAGAAGTGGTACATCGCTGTGTATGTCAAGTTTTATAGCAAAAAAACTTGACATATAACAACAGTCACCACATAGTAAGGGAGATGGCAAATACCCCCCAAACCCGCACGACCGCCAGTTCGATCCGCCTTCAGATTGAACGCGGAGGCGAAAGATTGTGGCGTCACAACGACTTCCGGGGCCAGCCGTTTCCTGCCGTTGCCCAGACACTCTCTCGTCTGACCCGCAATGGAACATTGGAGAGATTGAGCAAAGGCGTTTACTACCGTTCCCGCTCGACCGCCTTTGGGCCAAGCCGCCCCAGTCCGACAGCCATTAAGAGGCTGGCAGAACGGAATAAGACGATCTTCCCATCCGGCATCGTCGCCGCGAACCTTCTGGGCTTCACCTCGCAGACGCCGAAGCGAGGCGAAGTGGCAACCAGCTCCCTTAGCCTCCCCAGGAAGCTCATCGGCGCTGATACCCGCGTGCATGCGCGGAGGCCGGAAGCATGGAAGAGTCTATCCGAGACAGAGGCGGCACTCCTCGACTTCTTACGAAAGGGCGGCAAGACCAGTGAGTTGTCTTCTGAACGAACCGTTCAGAAGACCCTGGCCCTGCTCGCGACGAACCGCCGCCTTGAACGACTACTCAAGGTGGCCAATTCGGAGCCGCCACGGGTTCGCGCCCTGCTTGGCGCATTGGCAGAGGAGCTTGGTCGAGAGTCCGGCGCGCGAACCCGCTTGCACGCCTCCTTGAATCCGCTCTCTCGGTTCAAGTTCGGACAGTTCGCATCGCTGAAGAACGCGCGCAAGTGGCAGGCTAAGGAAAGGCCTCAAACGTGAGACTGTTTGAACATCCCGACTTCGATCAGGCGATCCTACAGGCCGCAGACCATTTCAAGAGTCAGGGATTCCGTCCGGCGATCATCGAAAAGGATTGCCCAACGCGGAAGAGTTGGGGACGAAGGTGCGGCTGGCGGCCTCGCTGAACGCGATCCTGGTGGCTCGCAAGCTGACGCAGGCGGAGACGGCGCGGTTGCTGGGCGTGAACCAGCCGAAGGTCTCGGCGCTGAAGGGGTACAAGCTGGAGGGGTTCTCGGTGGAGCGGCTGATGCACTTCGCTACGGCCCTGGAATGTGATGCGGTGATCGAGATTCGTCCCCTTGCCGCAGCCGAGGGAGCGGCGCGGGTGATGGTAGTCGGAGCGGCGTAGAGCATCTCGAGGACTGGATGGGTGGGAGCGATCGCGCGTTCGCGAGATGCCCACTCATCGCAAAGTCGCGATGAATGGCGACCATATCGTATGCGTAGCACGGAAGTTTGGCGCGCGGATTCAAGCAACGAACCTTCACGGCGGTGTCACACTGCATCTCACCCTCACTTGCCCTCGAAAACGACGAGATACTCTGTTACATTTTTCTGCGGCTTCCCCCCTTGTGCCTTATAAACGTAAGGGGCTGAAAAAGATCTGACGTGAACTCTGCGCCTTCGCGCAACATCGTCTATTACGGAGGCGGGCGCAACCGCGCCGCCATCAGAGTAACTCCAGGCGCACTTCCAATTGTGTTCCAGGACAGACAGGATAATGTCCGCGTAGGTTTTTCGCATCAGTTCAGCATTGCGCGTAAAGAACTCGGACCTAAACCGCTCCCCAAGAACTTTGCTGGGTATGCGAGCAGGTCCTATGCTGCATGGGTACCTATATTGAGAGATCGTCTCGAGCACATGATAGTAGCGACTGTATTCGTCGCGTGTGTAAGGCGCGTCTAGGTACACCATAATGCCTTCGCTTATATGCCTACTTGTGCTCTCGATCGCGTTCTTCCACGGACCAGGCACGATTCGTACCGGATAAGAGGCTGTTTCGCTCTCTTCGGCTAGGCTGAGCAACCGGATTGCAAACTCGTGCATGACGCTTACAGCTCTACGCTCAACGATACGAGGCAATTTCTTTTCCGTGATGGCCTCTGCATTTCCTAGGATAGGTTGAGCAAAATGACCAGCATACGTTAAAGCAACGGCGCTGATCGTAGTTATTAGGGCTCCGAGTGCCCAAGCACGATCAATCTCGTCGGCGATCTGATCAATTGCGTAACGAAGACTGTCGATTTCCACTGCCTGACGGAGACCAACGTAGACGTTCGCGAAATATGCAGTAGCCAGACAATATGGAGTTCTCTTAGGATCGCGTTGACGTTCCACTACCTCCCGAGTTGGGTCCCAAGACCCGCAACGCCCACCATCCGGATACAAGGGGAGAGTTCGGTAGTATTGCTGGTACTGCTCTACTGTGCTTATAGCAAAGTCGCTATGGAAGATCACCTCTTCTGTTTCAAGGAGAGCTCCGACATGCTGCTGCAATTGCTCTATGTTTCTGTGAGCATGATCGCTGATGAGATGTAGTAAATGTTGGGCGCGAGAAGCACTGAATCCCCCGCCTTGGACAACGGCGAGGTTACGGCAGAATTGTTGTGCGTCGGAGGCGTATGTAGGCCAAAAATGGCTAAAGGCACCCGCGGCTGCTCCGGAACCGCACATTAAATCGAGGATACTTTCATGAGGGGTTAGAACTGTTGACATCGCTTCGACGAGGAAACCGGATAATGTCTTTTTCGATCCCATATAGTAAGCAGAGTTGGCGAATTGGCTTGAGTGTGATTGATCAAGTATTTCCTGGCGAGAGGTCTGTGCCTCGGCTAGATTCAGTAGGTAGTCCGAGCTGCTCGACACCCGTGTTAGTCCCAAATATACTCGCGTGACCAGATTGCCAACCTTGTCCTCGCTATTGGGAAGAGACGACGCTCTCCACAGATTGCGCGCGGCGCTATAAAACGCCGGGGGGATTTGAGAATGATCAGCCCCAAGGTCGATTTGCAGGTTCCGTCCGAGTATTGCGTTGGCCGGAACATTCGGGAAAAGGCGATCTGGCGCATTCGTGTGGTAGGCGATGTACTGAAGAGCTGAGGCCGCATCCATCACGTCGTCGGTAAGTAAAAAGTCCTCGTCACCCCTGGCGAAGCGCGGAAGTAAATGGTTGGCAAGAAGGAATGCCCATTGCTCGGCATCCAGGGTGACACCTGCGTGTTGACGGAGAGCCGTGTTCGCTTCCTCACAAGAAATGAATAGCGACATGCTGTCATCCTTTAATAAATGCAAGGTATCTCCCATGTCGTGAGTTATCGACAAAACCTGTGGGCGAGAGAGTCTCACATCCAAATTGGTGAAAGAGTTGCGTTACAAGAGTGATTCCTAGGTCTTTGTGACAATTGCCGACGACAGCACCGCCCGATCGTAGCTTGCTGCATATCACCTCCACGGACCTACGATCAAGGCAGAGGTGAAATACATATGAGGAAATTACGCCATCAAAAGTACCAGGCCATGCCACCAACTCTTCAAGACTGATGACGTGCATTCCGCGTGCCTCCGCCACTTTCCTCATTCCCATGGACCGGTCCATCCCGATCAGGCTGGCCTCGGCAGCCTCTAATGGGCCAAGCGACAATCCAGTTCCGCAGCCAAAGTCCAGAATACTCAGCCCGCGCAGGTCCCCGATGATCGTTGTCAACAATGAAATAAGCACGCTAATGTTATGAAGGTTGCACGACGGATCAATGAGATGTTCATATTCTGATGCTATATGTTCAAAGAAACCAGCAAAAAGCGCGCTTTCATCTTCCGGACATGGCGGAATCACAAAGAGATAGCGGTCAAGAAGTTGAATGGCTTCCCTGGACCGGACATGGAGGAGGTTCAAAAGATCAACTACCGATTGGTCGCTTTCATAAAGATCCGCTGCCTGCTCTGTAGCGATTAGTAATACATTTGGATCGACATGACGGATGACATCGCGGTCTGCAATGTGTGCGCAAATACAAAGACGACGCTGATCAGAGGCTCGCATTGTTCACGATCCTTCGGGCGATAATCTGACCATACTCGTCAGTGAACATATGAAGACTCTGCGCCGTATATGAAACTTCCCCCATCTCAATTGGATTGCCGTCTGTGGGCAAGTTCTTTCGTAGGAGGGAGGTAAGATGCTCACTGAATTTCACAGAGCCGTAGAGGCTGTATGGAAAGCCAACCAAGACCTCAACAGTCCGCCAAACAAAGCTGAAGTCGAAGCGCAACTTTGTCGCAGATATCCGTGGAACGACGCGGACACAGACGAGTCCAAGCGGCGCCACGTCGTCTCCGCTAGCCGGGACATTTGGAATAATGAGGATGCCACGGCGAGTGGTAGCCCGCATTCCTCGAATAACATTGGCAATATGGTGGACGACCGGTTCAAGCTGCGCGGTCTCTTTCAGCACCTTTCCAAAGGTACCATCGTCCGACAGAAACTCACGCTCGAAGTACTCCTTCAGTGACTGCGATTCGCTTTCGTAAAAAGCGGGAACTTGATCATCAAGGGGACGTGCCAGCCGAACTTTGAAGTCCGTCAGCTCCCGAAGCTCAATACCGGCCTGGTCCTTTGTGAGCCAGCATTGATCAGATTTGCGGACAATTTCCACCACCACAGGGTATGCTTGGGCTATCGTATCAAGCCGACATCCATCTGAAATATTCAGGGCGATCGGGGAGACCTCGAGCTGACGGTTCAAGAATCCGGCTTCCGTACTGGGCCGCTTCATGGTCAGTGGTTGAATTACAGCCGTTTGCCTGAGCTTCGGTTCAAGATCGGTCACAATCTCTTGTGGAGTGTTGCAGAAAACCACGTTGCCAATTAACCGTTGTGCCGCACTCCGAATCTTATCTGCGGGCATTCCGGTTTTGAATGCCATTTGTTCGGAATCGTGAGTCCATTGCTGAACATTTTGCAGCCTTTGCACGGTCAAAGCGGCGGCCGATTTATCTCCAAGCACATAAACGACGTCGATGTTGGGATTTCTGTCAAGTTGCCCGACAATGCGAGCGATTGTTGCCTCCCAGAAATCAGGCAAGCCGCCGCCCCTTGTGGGGCGGTCGTCGACAACAATTGTCTCGGCAAATAATGCAGAGGGTAGCGGGGTAGGAGTATGTCCGATCCGGACTAGGAGCGCTCGTCCACAAGCGCCTACTGAGACAGCAGCGGACGAAGTCATGAAACTGCCCAGAATGCGCGATTGCGGGTTTGCCGGACTCGCATCACCTAAGTGCACGTGACTATTTCCATCGATTTGAAGATCACAAGATTCGAGTAATGAATTGAAAAGGAGGTCGACCCTTCCCGTAACAGCAATATTCTTGCGTAGCGACGCGCGAAAGAGTCCATGAGAGACTGCGAGACCTACATCAACGAAGCCCACCTGTAAAGAAACGTCTGCACCTCCATCACGCGGAATCGCAGCTTGTATCAGCCCTGGGACCAAAGCGGCGGTGGTTGAATTTAGCACTCTTTCAGTCGCGTTTTGCATGGCTTCGAGACCCATACCTGGCCCCAGACTCTCCGTTATTGTGCGCGACACAAGATTCAGTACCACGTTCGCGAATGGTGCCTCGTCGGCAGCGGCGCTTCGTACAAGGCAAAATGCAGCGGCAAGTTGGAAATCAGACACCTTCTCCACAGTGCTCCGCCCGCTAGTATTGGAAAAGGTGATTCTGCCACGCTTCTTTTCACCATCCGACGGCTTGCAGGCCTCCACCGCTATCTTCTCGATATCGGCATATAAGTCGCGAGCGCCTGACGAGCGTGCTATACCGACTGAAATACCAAGAGAAAGTTCCGCTCCTTTGACGCTGAACTTGCTGCCTTGCATTTCATGCATCAACCTTGCAGCCATGTCTAGCGCATCATCTGCCGAGCTAGAAAGCAATACCGCGCAAAACTCATCGCCGCTCCTATGTATTGGTATTGCATTGGGACGTATGGCTCTATCAACTCTTGCAGAGAACTGAAGAATTATCTCGTCGCCGCCGTCCTCACCATATTTGTCGTTTTCCCTTTTGAAGTGGTCAAGATCAGTAAAGAGAACGAAAGCTCGATCTGCGAAATTCTTGAGAGTCCTGTCTATTAGTACATAGGTTTCTGCAATCTGCAACGACAGGAGGCGAGACTTGTGATCTCGCAATTGAGGTTTCCAAAAGGCCTGTGCTAGACGACTGAACAGCTCTAGCAAGGAACCTTTGTCGTTCGCTACAGCCGAGTGTAACCACCATGACACGCGGCAATTGACTCCATCCATTGGAAAAGTATTCACACCACTTGGATCACCTGCACCCCTATCTCCTATGTTTACAACATCGAAAGGCGGGGCCGGTGAAATATTGATGTTCACAGCCGAAATAGGTGAATCTGGAGAGCTGACTAAGCCGCGCAAATCTTGATCAGCCGACAATTGCGTCTTGACGGTATGCTCATACTCCACGCACAAAGTCTCTAGTCGCTTTACCCAATCTGCTGTCATTCTCATGCCTGCTTTCTAATGTGCGATTTCGGTGGCGCATAAAAGCGCTTCGCGTGCTTGATTAGCCTCATGACTTCCACAGCGCCGTCTGCTGGTCCATGCTTACAAACGTAGTCACTGGCATCCAAAGCAGCAACAGAGCCACCCATCACTGCTACTCCAATGCCGGCAGCGCTAAGCATCTCCGCATCGTTGTCATTGTCACCCAACGTCAAGATATGTTGGATGTCGAGGTCTAAATGGCCTGCGACCACATGTAGTGCGGCCCCTTTGTTTACACCGGGTGGGCGGATTTCAATATATCGCGTTCCGCTGCGAGTGCACATGAGCCCACTGACACCGGAAAGGGCCTTCCAAATATCCGACACAGCGTTTCCGAGCTGTTCAACATCTACAAGAATTGCTGTGCAGTTCATGAGCACCGCAACATTTGTTGGATACGGTTGCACCTCCAGGCCGTTGAAGTCGATGGCTAGAACGACTGGCCCGTCACCGAATACTCGTTCGGCAGGTTTGCCCTGAAACAATGCGGCAATTGGGTCTACAAAGTCGTAGTAGTATGCTGTTGCGCCGTGCGCGGAGCAGATGGTCCTTACTGATTCGATGACTTGGGTGCTAAGACAATGTTTGTCGATCACGGCGGCTGTCCCGCACTCAAGCGTCAGGGCACCATTGTAGAGAATAAGAGGGGTACCCCTGGGAATTGAAAGACTGTCGACCAAATCCTTTGCTCCGCTCCAAGCGCGGCCAGTTGCTAACGTGAATGCAACTCTATTATGGCTGTGGTTCAGACTGCGTTGGAGATTCGTCAGGCTGGAGTAAACGACGTGCGCACTCGCATGGATCAAACTGCCATCAAGGTCAGCTACGATGAGGCGAACATGAGCAAAGTCGCGCAAGCGCGCTACGTCTGTCTGCCAGTCTGGGAGCCGCTCAGCCATTGTCAATCACATAGACTCGATGAGTTATGTCGCGCCGGATATGATCGGTAGTATATCCCGTCGCCTTGAGCACGAAGCTCCGATAAGAACCATACTGCCGCAAGATGTCACGAACCACATCCGGTGCGATTATTCCATTGTCAGAGTAGTGGAAAACCAGCAGCCTGCAGCGAGCCGACTCAAGTATCTCATGAAGAGCTTTGGGCGCACGCTTGGGGCTGTTGAAGTCCGACAAAGGGGAGATTTCAGGAACGCCTGACTTGCCATGCACATGGCGCCATCGTCCTAAAGCAAGTGTCTCCGGCAGATGGTAGTAGCCGGAATAGCAGCGGTCGTTATACGGGGGATCCAAGTAGAGTATGTCGTACTCCCGCTGGCGCACGAGGTCGATCGCGTTTCCAAAGAAAGATTGTCCGCTAGGTCCGGATGCCGGGAGCAGGAGATCAAATTGGAAATTCTTAGCTGCCTTCCTATGCCATTTCTTCAGATATGCATAGTAGGTCCCTGCTGTGTTTGCGACGGTGTCCGCGGAGTTGATCAGCGACGCCAATAGGAAGGCAGCTTCGCGATAGGAGAGAAGCGATTGCTGGCGCCACCTCACGATTTGCTTCCATATGGCATCAATCTGAGCTGCGTTTTGGGCGGTGAAGAAGCGGCGGCGCGTAGCAAACTCGCGAACAAACCAGCCACGACTTGGTTCAAGGTTGTTCAGAGATAAAGCGAGTTCTGTGACATTAGTCTTCCCAGTGGCCTTGAGCAATCGGCGAAACGGCGGTGTGCGGCTGTACTCAATTCGCGCGATCTGAAAATAATGTGCAAAAAGCAACATGTCGCCACTGAATACCTGATATCCGGCCGACTTGAAATGCGCACCAACAGTCGCAATTCCACCGAAGGGGTCGCAAAAGGTTCCGTGAGGCACACGCGCCCTAATGAGGCGCTGTATGCCCTCGAGTGTTGACGCTTTTGACCCGAAATACCGCATTGGTTTCCTAACGTATGTTTCACATTCTACTCAGAATATTGCCGCCCTGCCCGCCATCGAATAATGCAGCGACATTTTCTGCTGTCCAGAGCGCTGCGAAACCTTTGAAGGTCCCGCTACGGTTATGTTTTGTTGCGACTGGATGGATCGTTCGCTTCATACGCGTCTCTATGTCATTGATCCGCTGCAAATGATTTGGGCAAATGGGAACTGTTGATTCCGAAACGTACCACTCAGAGGCCACAACCACTCGTTTAACGGCGGAACAATACCGTCTACGTTCTACTAAGCTGGAGTCCATCCTGCGGACAGAGCTTCTGCTTGTTCCAACACTGTCAGCGTGGCCTTCTCTTGCTTGTCCGGGGGATAACCGTATTTCCGAAGGATGCGCTTCACCAGAACCCGCAGGTGTGCCCGGACATTCTCACGGACGGTCCAGTCAATGGTCGTGTTCCGGCGCACTGTCTCCACCAGTTCGCGAGCGATGGTCTTGAGCGTAGCGTCGCCGAGTACCTTGACGGCGCTGTCGTTCACTTCCAGGGCGTCGTAAAAGGCAACCTCGTCCTCGGAGAGGCCAAGTTCCGCACCTTTTGCCGACTCGTCGCGCATCTGCTTGGCCAGGGCAATGAGTTCCTCGATTACCTGGGCAGTCTGAATTGCACGGTTCTGGTACTTCCGAATGGTGCCATCCAGTAGCTCCGAGAACAGACGCGACTTCACAACGTTCCTGCGGGAGCGGGTTTTGATCTCATCGTTCAGCAATTTGC
>Ga0181520_10007505_pt1 | contig 16020 bp, 20 predicted proteins | sample PEATcosm2014_Bin_29_FD_132451 | JGI IMG/M metagenome (GOLD analysis project Ga0181520, IMG submission 132451) | Peatland microbial communities from MTU Mesocosm Facility, Houghton, MI, USA - PEATcosm2014_Bin02_30_metaG | ecosystem: Environmental > Terrestrial > Soil > Wetlands > Peat | place...
AGAAGGGTATAATACGGGATTTCAGGGAGAGAAAGTTCAACATACTTGTCGCAAGCTCCATAGCCGAGGAGGGGCTGGACATACCCAGCGTAGACCTGGTGGTGTTCTACGAGCCCATACCCAGCGAGATAAGGAACATCCAGAGGAGAGGCAGGACCGGAAGGTTCAGGGCAGGCGAAATCTACCTCCTGGTGGCGAAGGGCACCAAGGACGAGATCTACCTGAGAATATCCGACCAGCGCGAGAAGAAGATGCTCTACGTGCTCAAAAAGATAAACCAGGAGCTTGAGAGAAAAGCACCTCAAAACGACTCCAGGCAGAGCCTTCTCTAGCTATCCTCCAGAGAAGTTGTAGCATATTCGCCACATGTATTTTCAGTCAAGAAAACCGAAACATTTCCTAAGTATTAATTATATTCTTTATCCTTATCCTACAAATAACAAGGGTATTTGCTTGATTCCCGAAAAAGCTAACAGAATTCTGCTGCTGAAGCTAAGAAAGGAAGTAATACTTCCGCTCAATGAGATAGTTGGATGGGACAGATACTCAATTAGGGACAACGGCGGTTTCATTTTTGGCTGGATAAAAAGGGACGACGGATTCTACGATTTTGTGGTTGTTAACTTCCAGCTTTATATCGATACCCTCATCGTAGGGTATAATACAAGTTCCAAAAAATATTCGAAGGAGATTGGTGAGAGGCTAAGCAAAGGCGCAAACCTTGATTACATTGAATGCATACCTGCCAGCGATTTTCCAGAAGCACAGCTTGTTAGCTGGCAGAAAAAAGCAGCAGGACAAACGACTCAGTGATTTTAAGTTGCTCCACTGAATGTTCTATGCCATAATACTGCAATCTTGATTCAAGAAACTAATGAATTAGGAACAGAATCCAAACTTATCCGACGGGCATGATCAATCAGAAATTTCACTATAACTCAATACCAGCATTATAACGACTAAGCAAACGAGAAACCCTATGGTAATTATGGTAATGTAACCTCCTATTGCTCCGGAGCCAAGTAACCCTCCGCCCACAGCGCCGCCGCCAGTAGTAAAGGGCAAGGCAGAGCCGTCATTTCCCGCGGCTATCGCACCCATCCCTACTCCGCCGCCGACTACGGCGCCGCCTACTGCGCCCTGAATCCCAGAAACCACATTATCCGTATCCATAAAAATAGATGCCATATGAAATTATAAAAAGGTTTGCGTTCAAACTAAGTGCAAAATCCTAAAATATTGTATCCTCATATTGTAGTCCTACTTTCTGCATAAAGCCTGATTCACGGTTCACAGAAAGTCTTTTATATCTGAAAAATAGCACATCTCTCTGATAATTACAAATACTTACAAACCTTGTTTAGAAAGTAAATGAGTACTTATAAAATATAAGATGATCTCAAAATAAAAACGGATAATTATGCCAGTCTATATAGCAGAAACTTCAGAAGCAACCTTCACAAAGGATAGCGGAGGTCTTTCGGGAGACGGACATTTTGCGATTGATTGTGCATGTAAAGGCAAAGATGGAAAGTATCATGGTAGTCATTATGGAGGTACTCATGATTGGGAAAGGTCTATCCTAAGAAATGCTAGATCATTAGCTACATTTGAACATACCTTCTATGGCCGTAGTAGTCTTCTCATGATGATATTAGAGGAACATAGAGAAAGTGAAGGAAAACCTCCTCTTATAATCATATGCAATGACTGCAGTAGAAGATTTCCCTTTACGTTTGAATCTTACGTAAATCTGCCTCTAAGAGATATGGGGGCTAAAGACTTGTGCAGAGGTCTTGAATGCACTCAAGCTCAAGGAGTACCACAAACCGCTAAGATAGCAGAACATAAAACCAAACTAAAATGAATTTAAGTCCTACTTTCTAAACAAAGACCACTATAGGCTTTGTGCAAAAACTCTGATTCTGTGAAAGAAGTCTTGTTCTTGTGAAAAAAGTCAAGAATTTGAAAGTAAAGCTTTTAGACGATAAAGATATATAAGTGAAGATACCAGCGATGTGTAACATCGCTGGTAGTCGCCATATCTATTTAGATAAAAGAGATATGGCATTCATCCTGGTTTATCTTCCAAACAAAGCAGATGATATTTCTCTATTTTGTCAATAGCTTCATTTTCATCATTAATAATTATATTTTCCTTCTTATCCTTTGCTTTATATTCTTCATAAAAAGACATCTTATCATGAGAAGTAAATATAATACTCTGATAGGGGTATTCTGAGCTTACATATACGGAATATTCCCACATCCTTTTAATTTCGTCATCAATCTGTTCTAATATAGAGCAGACCTCTGCTGGTTTTTCTTGTGGTCTTATTGCTGGTTCTAAAATACTGAATGTTCCTTCATCTATTTTATTGGCTAGTTTACTAGCAAAGTCATCAAAAGAACGTTTGGAAGTTATAATGTGATTCTTCTTTGTTGGAGGCTTAGCATTTGTATTGATGTACATTAAGTTGTATATGAATACAGCAAAAGCTGTCTTATTCAATTTTTCATTTATCTTAATTATCCCTTCTGAATCAAAAAGAAGTCTGTGGGATATATATGTTTTAGACATACCAGCAAACTCGCCTACTTTAGATAAGTTCCAATAAGAGTAGGGTCTACTTTAGTAACATCTACTATCTTTATTCCCCCATTCATTACTTTTTTAACTAAGAGTAAATCATTAGGATTTATAAATGACGTAATTTTAGCTATAATATCTGCATCTGCAATCGATGTGTCGGTGCTTATCAGGTCTTTTACATCTGCTACGCTATCTACATCGTATATTATCATAGTAGACATAGTATCATTTCCCATTGCAATCGTCTTATATTAATATGTACTTCAGATATATGAAACTTACTTAAATCTAAATAGCTTACGTTACAAAGCCATATATTGGCAGTTCTATACTACTATACTACTACTTCGTTTTTTATCCAAATCTATCTTTATTAAAGCTTCTATATAGTCAGAAACATCGATTTCTTTATCGATACAATACTTTCTAACCTTTTTCCATAATTCTGGGTCTATCTTAATACTTGTAGTTTTTCGCTCCATAGTAGTATTATGATAGTATAGCTTTATAAACATATCTATTTATAGTAGTAAAGTATATATATTAGTATTACATAATACTATAATACCAATAAGGTTGTATTATGGAACTGCAAAAACAACTGCAAATAAGAAAGATCAAAGGCTTAGAGATTGCCAAAACAGGTAAGATAAACCTTCAAGGTAACAAATGGCGTGTCCCTTCGCAGAGCATTAATAAATATTATGACGTTACATTAAAATTAGATAAGTCTGAGTGTAATTGCCCTGACTATCAAGAAAGGCAGATAAAATGCAAACATATTTTTGCAGTGGAACTGACGGTATCAAAATCGTTAAACCAAGACGGCAGCGTTACGGTAACGCATACTAAGCGTATAACATACGCTCAAAATTGGAAGGCATACGATATAGCACAAACAAATGAAAAGACCCTCTTCCTGAAATTGCTATCAGAGTTATGTGAAGATGTAGAAGAACCATTATACAAGTTTGGTAGACCAAGACTACCTTTAAAAAACATGGTTTTTGCTTCTGCTCTTAAGGTCTATTCTACATTTAGCCTAAGACGGTTTATGAGCGATTTTAGAGTAGCAGTAGAAAAGGGCTATGCAACTAACATGTGTTCTTATAGGTCGGTAAGTGGATATATGCAAAGTGAAGAACTAACACCTGTCCTTCTAAACCTTATAACTCTGTCTTCCATACCACTAAAGAGTGTAGAAACCCAATTCGCAGTAGATAGCACAGGACTTAGAACAACAAGATTTAATGAATACTGTAAAGAAGCACACAACACAGATAATCAACATCAATGGATAAAACTTCACATTTGTTGTGGGGTAAAAACAAACATAATAACAGCAGTAGAAGTAGGACTTACTGGAAATGCTTTAGGTAATGATTATCCTAACTTCATACCTTTAACAACAAAGACCTACGAAAGCGGATTTGATATGAAAGAGGTTAGTGCAGATAAGGCATACTCAGGAAGAACTAATCTTGAACATATAAAGAAAATAGGAGGAATTGCGTTCATACCATTCAGAAGTAACGCAAGAGGTAGAGCACATGGACATGGGTTGATATGGGGAAAGATGTATAATTATTTCACTTATAATCAAGAAGAATTTATGCAACATTATCACATGAGGTCTAATGTAGAAAGTACCTTCAGTATGTTAAAAGCTAAATTTACTGATCTTGTTAGAAGTAAGGACAAGATTGCACAAATAAATGAAGTTTTATTAAAGGTTTTATGCCATAATATCGTAGTGCTTATACATGAAATGCAAGAGTTAGGGATAGAACCTAACTTTCTGGGTGAGTAAATGCCAAGATATTTAATTTTAGATGTTCATAATAAGATTACAAAATGCGTAAGGCAACGCTATACAAATAGCCATCTGCTTCTGGGTGTATATAGGACAGCTTTTCCAAACACACCAGCCTCAGCTTTGGGTGATATTTATGCTTAATATTAAAAAAATCGAGAATCAGATTCTATCTGGAGAGTGCATAGAAGTAATGAAACAAATACCCGATAATTGCGTGGATATGGTTTTTATTGATCCACCTTATAATCTAAAGAAAGTTTACTCTAAATACAAAGACGAGTTGGGAGATCAAGAATACATAGCTTGGTGTAATGAATGGCTATCCGAGTGTGTGAGAATACTAAAGCCAACTGGCTCTATTTTTGTGATAAACATACCAAAATGGTTAATCTATCATGGATGCCACTTAAACACAAAAGCAGTATTTAGACATTGGATAGCTTGGGATGCTCTTGGTTCTCCAACAAATTCTAAACTCTTACCTGCTCATTATGGGATATTGTGGTATACAAAAACTCAAAATTCAAAAACAAATATTGTAAGAATACCACATGAAAGAGATAGAAAAGGGGAATTATTGGCAGATTGGGGAGGCAAAAAATCTATGCTCCATCCATACGGGACCGTTATGAGTGATATTTGGACTGATATACATAGGATAAGGCATAAGGTTAGACGTGATGCTCATCCTTGCCAGCTACCGCCTCATTTAATTGAACGAATGATTCTTGCTACGACTAATGAAGGAGATATAGTTTTGGATCCGATGGTTGGAACAGGGACAACTGCAGTAGCGGCTAAAAGAATGGGTAGAAAGTATATAGGCATAGAGCTTGATGAAAAGTATGTAAAGATAGCAAAGGATAACGTAGAAGGAAGTAAACCTACTATGGTTAATGGAAAGTATGTTTCAATTTATCTAAATAAAATAATTTCTGTTAGAGATGAAGATTATGATGCTATTAATCCATACCTTAAATCCATAGAACTAAAGATAAACGGACACTCAACTAAGATAATGAAATTACCTTTATTAAAAAAGTGACAGTAAGAATTCTTTGAATTCTCTTTTATCCTTTTCTGATAATTCAGAAACATACATCGGTATTAGTATCCTCCATCTAAGTCTTTGTGAAGCCTTAATTCCTTCTAAAAATTTAGCTTTTGTGTCCCAATAAATAATTCCTTCTTCAAATTCTTTCCAAGATTTAGGTCTCAGTTTACCATCATAAAGCCTAAATTTAACACCTTCAGACTTCTTAGAAAAGCCTACCGTAGTCCTCATGTGTTCAAAAAACATCTTCTTGAGTCTTTTAGTACTGTCATCATACTCAATGACTAGCTCGTATTCTTCATCATATTCATGGATTCTCTTTTTGAGCACGGTATCAAGTCGTGCTATATCATATTCTGGTTGTTTTGACGAAACGCTGGACTTTATATCTATAGCAATCTTAAATCTATTCCACACCATCTCAAGATCAGGATATACTGATTTCTTTTCTTTAGAAGGAAATTCTGCTTCTTTGAAATTTTCTTTTAGAACCTTTTTTATGGCAGGTAAAGCTATATCTTGAAGTTGTTTCCATACTATTTTATAATTATCTAAGTCACCCTCTCCTACTGATTCTTTTATGGCTCTATTTACTTCCTTTATTAACGTGTCCTTTAAAGACAGTATTTTACTATCTAATTGTAGAAACTGTTTTTCTCTATCCTCTGCCATAAGGAGATTAAGTCAAGAAGCTTTAAAAACCCTACTTGTGCAAGAAGTCGTTAATCTGTGCGAAAAGTAGGACTTTATTCGCAAAGCCACCACTATAGAAAGCTTTAATATCCTTCTCAGACAATGAATAGTAAACCAATGAGATGAGGTATAACTATGGCTAAATCTTCTAAGGAAATATCGGACAAGGCACTTGAGGCCGTAAGGCTTGCAAGACAGAGCGGAACTGTTAGAAAGGGAGTAAACGAAGTAACCAAGAGCGTAGAGCGCGGTCTTGCATCACTTGTGGTAATGGCCGAAGACGTCGAGCCTGAAGAGATACTTATGCACATTCCAAAGCTTTGCGACCAGAAGAAGATAGTATATTCCTATGTTCCCACAAAGATGGACCTAGGTAAGGCGGTAGGGATCAATGTTCCATGCTCTGCAGTCGCAATAGAGAAGGCCGGCGAAGGAGAAGCGGCAATAAAGAGCATAACTGGCATGACAACCGGAAAATCTACGGAGTCCAAACCGGAGCAGCCGAAGAAGGAAGCGGCCCCCAAGGAGCACAAGGAGAAGAAGGCTCCTGCGCACGCGCCAGCGGCACCTGCGGCTCCAGCAACACCGGAAGCTTAAGTGATTATTCATGGCAGATCCGGAGAAAATTCCTAAGGCAAATGTCGCAAAGGCTGAAGATAAAAAGCCCGAGAGCGGAGCCAAGGGAGCATCCGGAGCAGCACCAACTCCTCAAGCACCAGGAGAAGAGAAGAGATTCGAAGGATTCCTGGCGGAAGTCGTCGGAGTGGAACTGCACCGTACCGGAATCTACGGCGAAATAAAGCAGGCGATGTGCAAGATCATGGAAGGAAGGGACAAGGGAAGAGTGATAAGGAGGAATTTTGCGGGAAGGATCAAGAAGGGCGACCTAATCAGACTTCCTGACACGAGCAGAGAAGACAAGAGGATAGTCGCGAAGTAGTCGGTGTAGAAATGAAATGCTCATACTGTTCAAATGAAATTGAAAAAGGGACTGGATTTGCCTTCGTAAGGAGGAACGGTTCCATAAAATACTACTGCACGGGCCGTTGCAAGAAGCTTAACCTGATCCAGAACAGGAAGATAAAAGGCTCAGCGTAATTAAACGTTATCTAATTTTCTCATCTCTCTTTCTGACCTGCAATTATGGCGGACCCCAGATAACATTAAATAATCTAAAGGCTAACGTCTACTGATTGGATGAACTCGTATTCGTTATCCGATGGGGAGAGGCTCGTAAAGGCCGCAAGGCAGGCGATAGAACTTAGGATAATCTCCCCTCACTTCAGGCGCGAGATGGTGGAAAGGCTTCTGGAAGGCTTTGACGAAGAGCGTGGAGTATTCGTAACAATCGAGCATTATCCCACCAGGGAGCTCAGGGGATGCATAGGCTTTCCACGGGCCGCGGACCCTCTGAAGAAATCGCTTGTTGACGCGGCAATAGCCGCCGCGACAGAAGACCCGCGATTCGTTCCTGTGTCACATCAGGAATTCGAGCACATGCTGATAGAAGTTAGCGTGCTCACCGACCCCGAGCCCATAGTGGCGCGGGACGAAGAGCAGATTAAAAAGGCCATAAAGATCGGTAGGGACGGACTGATCATAGAATCAGGATACAACGGCGGACTGCTTCTTCCAATAGTCGCCATCGAGCAGGGCTGGGGAAAGAAGGAATTCCTGGAGAACCTCTGCCTCAAGGCAGGCCTGCCTCCATACTACTGGAAGAATCCAAAGATAAAACTCCAGAAGTTCAGCTGCCAGATCTTCAAGGAAATTTCTCCGAGCGGAAAAGTTCAGGAGATAGTCCTAGACTGACTTCATTTTCACGCTTAGCACTTTTTTCATAAATGGTTTTCATGCGCACAATAATGCTGATAGACATGGATTACTTCTTCGTCGCGTGCGAAGAGATAAAGAGGCCAGAGCTAAAGACAAGGCCCACCATAGTCGGCGCAGAGCCCAAGGATGGACGGGGAAGAGGCGTCGTGATGACCTGCAACTATGTTGCAAGGAAGTTAGGTATACACAGCGCCATGCCAATCTCCATGGCATACAGAATCAAGCCAGACGCGGAGTACCTTCCGATGGACTATTCCTACTATGAGAAAAAATCGAGCGAGGTGCTCTCAATCATAAGGGAATTTGCGAGCCTTGTCGAGCAGGTAAGCATAGACGAATTCTTCATAGACCTCTCCAACAATATAGCTACCTATGACCAAGCCATCGCATCTGCCGAAAATATCAAAAAAACAATAAAGGAAAGAGCAAAGCTTCCCTGTTCCATAGGCATAAGCAATACAAAGGTGGTGGCAAAAATGGCCTGCGAAAAGGCAAAGCCCAATGGCATCAAGCTGGTGAAAGAAGAAGAGGTAAAGGACTTCCTAACCCCTCTTCCGGTCGGCGAGCTTTACGGTGTAGGGAAGAAGACCGAAGAGAGACTCTTGGCAATGGGATGCAAGACGATAGGCGAACTCTCAAAGGCAAACATAATGGAGCTGATGGACTCGTTCGGGTCATTTGGTGTGGAGCTCCACAACTCCTCCAACGGCATAGATGAAAGCGAGGTAGTGGAAAATTACGAAGTCAAGTCAATTAGCAAAGAGTATACCTTTGAGCACGACACCAAAAAGGCGGAGGATATAATAAAATCGATAAATGACCTTTCCACACAGCTGACCAAGGACTTGGCCGCCAAGAGCCTTTCATTCAAGGTTGTCACATTGAAGCTGAGGTATTCCGATTTCACCGAGCATCTTCACAGCCAGAGCATCAGATCGACCAACAACACGGAAGAGATAAGCAAAACCGCGGCGGAGCTTTATAAAAAGAATGCGGACAAGTCAAAGAAGATAAGAAAACTCGGAGTAAGGGTATCAGGATTCACAGATTACAAGAGTCAGAAACGGCTTTTCTGAAGTAGGCCTCTGTTTATACCTTGGATGTGCAGAAAGCACAGCGTTTTGCGCCCATCGGAATTGTAGATAGGCATTCAGGGCACTGTTTTGTAGTAGGAGAACCAGGCGCCTTCTTCGGTCCCAACTCCTTCATTTTATTGACTGGCTTCACTATGAAGAAGAAAACCACCAAAGCTATGGTAATGAAATTTATTATCGCGTTAACGAACAGGCCTAACATAAATACGCTGCCGTTAATCGTATAGGTCAACGATGCAAAATTTACGTGACCAGGGATGCCTATCAATGGCGTTATGATATCCGTTACAAAAGCAGTTATAACTGCATTAAATGCGACACCTATCACAACCGCTACCGCAAGACTGACCACATCTCCTTTCATGATGAAGTCTTTAAACTCTTCCGCCAACGACATAATAAACTACCGTGTCCACTCCTTTTATATCTATCTATCAAGTTACTTCTCCAGGCTCCTTCTGTAGTAAAGCGATGAGAGGTATTCCCTGACATGTAACGCACACTTCACTCCGCTGCCGCTCGCCGTGATCGCCTGCCTGTAGAACTTGTCTGCAACGTCGCCTGCAACATAGACTCCCTCGATCTCGGTCAATACTTCCTCCTTTGTTACAAGGTAGCCTTGTTCGTCAAGCTTAAGTTTTCCCTTGAAGATGTCCGTATTCGGCGAATATCCTATCGCCATGAAGATTCCATCTATCCGCATCTCTGAAACCTGGTTTGTAATGAGGTTCTTCAGTTTTACTCCGGTGACCCTCTCATCTCCCGTTATCTCCTCTACCATCGTATTCCAGATCACCTTTATCTTCTTGTTTGCGAATACCTTCTCCTGCATTATCTTGCTGGCCCTGAATCTGTCCTTCCTGTGGACTATTGTAACGCTCTTTGCAAATTTCGCTATAAAATCGGAATCCTCCATTGCGGTATCCCCTCCTCCTACCACAATCACATCCTTGTTCCTGAAGAAAGGTCCGTCGCACGTGCCACAGGTGGAGACTCCCTTCCCTATGAATTTGTTTTCCGAACCAATCCCAAGGGTCTTTGCGTTTGCTCCAGTTGCAATTATGATGCTCTCCGTCTCAAACCTCTTCTCCCCTGCCTGTATGCTGAACGGTCGTTTTGAAAAATCAACCCCTGTCAGCTCCTCGTAGACAAACCTGGTTCCGAACTTCTCGGCCTGTTTCTTCATTAACTGCACAAGCTCGGGACCCAATACTCCGTCTGGAAATCCCGGAAAGTTCTCCACCGTAGTGGTCAACTCGAGCTGCCCTCCACCCCTGCTTCCCGCTATGACCAGGGGCTCGAATCCTTCTCTCGAGGTATATATCGCAGCAGACAGTCCTGCAGGTCCTGAACCTATAATCACAACCTTTTCTACCATATGATCATCACAATTAGACCAGGATAATACTTTTGTAAAAACAACTATATAAGCTTTAACATTGAAGTCCTCAGTGGCGACAGCATGGGTCTGACTGTGGGGGAGTACAACATAGCTCTGGATTGCGGCGATCCTTCGGCAAACGTGAATTTCGTCTCGCATGCCCATTCGGACCACACATCTGGAATAAGGAAAAGCAGGAAGGTCATAGCCAGCAGGGTAACGAAAGAACTGATAGAGTGCAGGGAGGCCAAAAAAAAGCTGGAGCTTATCCAAGATCCAAAGGCAGTAGAATTACTGAATGCTGGCCATATCCTCGGTTCTAGGCAACTCTATGTTACTTCTGATGTGCTTGGTGCATCGGTTATATACAGCGGGGATTACCAGATGGACAAATCGCTTGTTGCCGAGCCGATAGAAACAAAGAGGACTGATATACTTATAATTGACTCCACCTACCCTGACAAAGAGACGGTGTTTGGGGACAGGAACGAGATAATGACCTCAATGCAGCATTACATCCAGGCCAAGATCCAAAAGGGAATAGTGCTATTCGGCTCTTATGCCGTAGGCAAGGCGCAGGAGATAACGAAGATAGCCAACGAGATAGGAATCTCTCCTGTTGTGGATCAGAAAATTTACAATATAAACCAGATATACAAAAACAACGGAGTCGGGCTTGATTATGTCTCCTCATACAAAGACGAATGCGAACTGGATTCCGTAACAAAAGAGAACTTTTTGGGAATTACAACCGTATCCAAGCTCCATGAGGCTGCATACAAACTTAGCAATGCATACGGCAAGAGGGTTTACACCGCTGTCGCTACTGGTTTTGCAAAGGGTCTTGACATGGGAACTGATGCCCAATTTCCGCTGAGCGACCATGCGGATTTCAAGCAGGCTATGGATTACATAGAGGCGTGCAGTCCGAAGGCGATTTATACAAGAGGAGGCGGTGAGTGTTCGAAAATATTTGCCAAGAACCTATCTAAAGAAGGATACAACGCCAAAGTATTTGAAGGGAGATTTGACGTGCAGTGAGCAGCAAAGGAAGTACCATGCAGCATTTATAAGAATGTCTACTTTCATAGGTAGTCAGTGAACTGATGGAATCGCCTATTAGCAATACAAGTGCCATGCCATTCGAATCCATTGGGCAGAAAGGCGTGAGGGAGAGGCTCGAGATCATAGTAAAGGAAGGTTCGCACGCTAGAGCTTCCCTGATGCTCAGCGAGTTGAAGAGAACTCTTGAGACAAAGGAGGTCTTCTTTAGCCTGCATAAGGGTATACTTAAATACATATATGCAGTGGGGGCACTCGCGTTCGCATGCAGGGACATAAATATCGACAGCATAGTCTCCCTGCTGCTGGCACTCAACATCAATCCCGACCATCAGATGCTCGAGACCATAAAGAAACTGCATTACAAGAACTACAACATCCACATGAACATACTCTACTTCATGATGGCGATGGGCATCGAGCCAACCATAGACAACGTGATGGAATTGGTCAGGGTTATGGGCTTCAAATATGACCCAACGCTAGCTGGATATACCATAGAGTACTTCAAGGAATTCAACTCCGGGAAGGTAAGCTACAGCATACCGGAGCTTGAAGGCGACCTTTCAACTGCATTCAACAAGACTGCAGATATGATCTTCTCCCTCTCAAACATAATCTCTGATTACGTCATAAAGGAGATAGAGGATCTGATGCATGATCAGAGACTGACGAAGTTCTCCGAAAGCCAGATACTGCCATACCTAAGTGCCATAGGTCTGCTAAGCTTCTCAGGAAGAGACCTTGATAGGGAAAACATAGAGAGTGTGATGAATGCAATGGGCACTAATCCGGAAACCGAAGTGCTGGACGCAATCGGGGAGATCCACTTCAGAAACCATATCGTCTACATGGCAGGGCTTTACTTCATACGTGCGGTTGGCATGGAGTCATCTTTAGATAAGCTAATGAGTGTCGTGAAATCTATGGACGCTACTGCCGATGAATATGTAGCAGGCAATGTTATAACATTTTACAAAACCTCCATGTCTCCTGCTGCTCCATAACGACGCAACAGATCCATAAGATCACCTGCGATTCATTCACTTTTTCTTTTCCCCTACCATAATTATGTGGGTAGGATACTTTTCATTACATGAGAGTTCCTTTATGGAATCTAAGGCAAAGCCCGCTTCAATTAGACTATTCAATAAGAATTCAAGCGTATAGTGATGATCATCGCCAAATACCATATATTTGCCATCTTTGAGCAATGCTTTTGTTATGACAGGAGTGCCATTGACGAAGTAAGAGTCTCCTTTTTTAGAAAGGGTCTTTGTAAGGATGGAGCTTTCTCTGTTAAAATTAAATGGATGCACCTGTGCTATAATCAGAATTCCTCCCCTTTTAAGGACCCTATGCGCTTCGTTAAGAATGCGACCAATTGTCTTTTTATCTGATATCTCCATAAGGACATAAACGAGAAGAGCAACATCAAAAGTATAAGATTTTATCTTTCTGAGTTTTCTCAAATCTGATTTTATATATTCTATGCCAAGTCCCTGTTCCTTCTCTATCTTTGTCGCTATGTCCAGTTGCGTCTCACTTCTATCAACACCTACTACCTTAGTGTTTTTACTTGCAAATACCCTAGAATAATAACCAGAACCGCAACCCAGATCTATTAATCTTTTCCATTTCTTTCCCTCTAAAATCTCTTTCATTGCAGATAGGATAAGATATTTCCTTTCTATTATTTCCTCAGCATTAAACCTCTTCGAAAAGGCCTTGTCCCACATTATAAAACCTTACTATCTTCCTTTCATCCCAGTGCTTTCTTCTCGAGAGACTTGTATCTCTTGATTCTGGCCTTCATACCCAACTTTATCTCTTCTGGGGTCTTTGCAATCTTCGCCATTCCAGTTTTTGCAGCAGCTTCTGCAACAGCAACCGCAATATTTACTGCAGTCTTTTCATAACCCTTGTCGAAAACTCCCTGGAGTATACACTCAGTACTCAGGCTCCTGCCTACTCCCTTTGCGGCTGCCAGCGCCGCACTGTACAACATTTCGTTGTTGATTCCCTTTGCTCTGACATCCAGAAGCCCTCTCATTATCCCTGGGAACGCGACAACGTTATTTACCTGGTTCGGCTTGTCGCTTCTTCCTGTTGCCGCGATAAACGCCCCTGCACTCTTCGCCTCATCGTATCCTATCTCCGCTTCAGGGTTTGCAAGCGCGAAGACTATCCTGTTGTCATTCATGCTCTCCACCATCTCCCTGGTGAACGCGCCCTTCTTCGAAAGCCCTATCAGAATGTCCGCGCCTTTTGCAATCTCGCTCAGGTCGCCCATCCTCTTTTCCTTATTGGTCTTCCTTGCCAGTTCGAGCTTGAACTCGTTCATATCTTCCTGCCTTCCCTCGTACAGCGCTCCCTTGCTGTCCAGAATTGTTATGTTCTCGAATCCCGCATACAATGTCAGCTCCGCTACTCCTATGCCCGCAGTTCCAGCCCCGTTTATGACTATCCTCGCATCCTTCCCCTTTCCGGCAAGCTTGACTGCGTTGATAAGCGCAGCGACAACTACGACCGCAGTTCCCTGCCTGTCATCCTGAAATATTGGTATGCCGAGTTCCTTCTCCGCCCTGTTGAATATCCTGAAAGATTTCGGGGACTCTATATCCTCCAGGTTTATGGCTCCGAATGTCGGTTCTATGTTTTTCAGGAATTCAAGTATCTTGTCTTCATCCGTGGTGCCTATGCAGAGCGGAACCGCGTCCACCCCTCCAAACTTCTTGAACAGCACCGCCTTTCCCTCCATGACCGGAAGACCAGCCTCGGGCCCTATGTTTCCAAGCCCCAGTATCCTTGTGCCGTCGGAAACTATGGCGATCGTGTTTGATTTGGCCGTGTAATCAAAAACCAATTCCTTGTTGGCCTTTATCTCAAGGCATGGATATGCGACTCCTGGCGTATAGTAAGTCGAGAGATCCTCTGGAGTCATCAGCGGGACCTTAGGCATCATCTCTATCTTTCCGTTTTTCTTCTTGTGTTCTTCCAAAACCTTGTCCTTATCCACCATTTCATCATCTTCTTCTGCTCCCTTTTACGGAACTCATGAATCTGTAGAGTATCAATCCCATTATTATAGTAAATACCAGTGCGCCGGCTACCGATACCTTTCTATATGATTCTATATCCCCATAGGCATTGCGGGCAGCGGCGGTTGCCAGATTCGAATACAAGATCGCGCTGTCCGGAGATTTGTTCCTGAGGTAATTCGCCTCATCCAGATAGGAATAAGCCTGCTTCAGGTCGGGCGCGAAGATCAGATAACTGCTCTCGTTTACCGTGTTGAGGTATGCGCTCGTGTTGGAAATGCTCAGGTTGGCCTCGGCTACGGTATGGTTCTGCAAGCTCATGCTGCTCGCAAAAAGAGAAAACGGCGCCGCAAAAAGAAAGAGCAGCGCGAAAATCAACGCAATCCTCGGCATTCAAGCAGCCGTCAGAGGTTTACATCTATGGCAAGCTCCTGCTTGAGCTCCCTGTACCTGTTCCTGATGGTTACCTCTGTCACTCCGGCCACGTCGGCGACCTCCTTCTGGGTCCTCCTCTCTCCAACCAGCGCTCCGGCGATGTAGACTGCGGCTGCTGAAACGCCAGTCGGGCTCCTTCCGCTTATCAGTCCCTTCTTCATCGCCTGCTTCAGGAGCAGCATCGCCTTCTCCTGCGCTCCTCCGCTCAGCTTCAAGGCCGCAACGTATCTCGGAACGTAGGCAGAAGGGTCTGTCAGAGGTATCTTCAGGTTAAGCTCATGAGCTATAATCCTGTAGGTCCTCCCTATCTCCTTCTTTGAAACATTGGATATCTGGGAGATCTCGTCAAGGGTCCTTGGCATTCCCGCGCTCCTGCATGTCGCATAGAGTGCCGCGTTCACCACCGTCTCGATGGGCCTTCCTCTTATGAGGTTGTTCTTGACGCACTGTCGGTAGAGAAGCGCTGTCTGCTCCCTTATGTTATCGGGCAATCCCAAGTAGCTTGCAACCCTGTTGAGTTCTGGGAGTGCTACCAGGTAGTTCCTCTCGCTTGAGCTGGCTATGCTCGCCCTCCTGTGCCACTTCCTCATCCTGTAGAGCTGGGCCTGCCTCTTCGAGGAAAGCTTTGTTCCCCTTATGTCCTTATTATACATATCAATCTCAGTGACGAGCCCCTTGTTCGGCTTCATGTACTTGATCGGAGCGCCTGTCCTCGCCCTTGCGTTCCTCTGGTCCGCATCGAACGCCCTCCATTCCGGGCCTTCGTCTGTCATGTTCTCCTCTATCACCAGGCCGCAGTTGTTGCAGACGTTCTCTCCCCTCTCGTTGTCGAAAATTATGTCGGAGCCGCCGCAGCTGGGGCATTTCTTTATCATCGGCTGCACTGCGGAGCCGAGCTTGCCGGCCTTCTTTATCGGCATCTCCTCCGGTTCAGCCATGTCCGAGACCGCTATCCTTCCGGACAGATCCACAGATCCAAGATCTCCCCTTGAAGTAGAGCTCTGAGTAGATATCT
>Ga0181520_10007506_pt1 | contig 16018 bp, 9 predicted proteins | sample PEATcosm2014_Bin_29_FD_132451 | JGI IMG/M metagenome (GOLD analysis project Ga0181520, IMG submission 132451) | Peatland microbial communities from MTU Mesocosm Facility, Houghton, MI, USA - PEATcosm2014_Bin02_30_metaG | ecosystem: Environmental > Terrestrial > Soil > Wetlands > Peat | place...
ACGGCGGTTTCTATGCCGCCGCCCCCGAGTCGAACCTGTCTGCCGCATGTGCAGATGAATCCAAGCCTTTTTGTGGTGGGCATATAAAACCGTCTCCTGATTCATCGTCAAGTCTGAAGGCGTGAGTATGGTCTATGAAGTGCAAAGGGGCTACTTTTGAGCATCGAAGAATCGACAGAATGCTTTGACAGCATTTTTGCCGTCATGCTTGTCGGCTGCGAAAACCACCTTCCCCTGCTTGTCATAGACTGTGATGTAGTAATGGCATAAAAACCCAGGGCAGGCTCCGCTTGCAAAAATGACGTACTCCGCCTCAGATTCATCACGAGCGATAGAAACATTCGGACATACGTTGCGAAAACCATTTGTGAGCAGCGCAGCTTCCATTCCCCCGGAAGATCGCGGGTCAATTGCGACCTTGACCTGACTTGGGAGTGATTGATCTTTGCTTTTCCGGGCAGCCGCTGTAGAGGTGGACTGTGCCGGTGTTCCCACAGCTCCCGCCAGGAGCGCCAAGGCTGTCCAGACGGAGATGAATCGTAGCCTCATGACCTTACCCTTTCCTCTCCCACGTCAGCCCGACGAACTGCCAACACTGGAAGAGTGGCTTGCGGAAATGATACACCTGCCACAAATCCCAACCAACGGACCGGGTTAGGTTTCTCGGGTTATGGCGAAGTTGGTCCGTTATCAGCAGAACGGCCAGATGTGGGACACCACGAACCACAGCCCGCCAAGCCGACGCCTTCTCCCATCCCAAAATATTCAGCTTTTCAAGCCACTTATTTCCTTTTCCCATCCACTTTTTATGCTCTTCGAATTTCGTCTTCTTGCCGCCCGGAATCTCTTGCAAAAAGTGCAAATAATTTGCAGTTAATTAAGTGGTAAATAAGACCATAAGTTCAAACAAATCAATATGTTCCACGTGGAACACTTTTGACCGCGCACCCCAGCCTTTCGCCGTTTTCTAGCCCGGTGCCCCGCCCTCGCCGGGTGCCGGGTGCCCCATCCTTCGCGCACCTTGCGAAGGGTGGGACACGAAAATCTCACCTCGCCGTCCTTCAATGGCACACCAATTGCTGTAATCCAGTTATAGTTTCTGCAAAGAAGCACCAAAAGATCGGAGCAAAGCTGCGCCATGCAAGCACTGGCAACATAACTGATGCCTGGTTCAAAAGGAGACAAAGCATGCACGCGCACGACGTCAAATTCGATCCGGATTTCCAGGTGAATCCTCTCTACGCAGCCGCGAAGGTGGAAGCCAAAAAGGAAGCCGAGCGTACAGGAAAGAAACTGCGGAACTTCGCTTCTGCGCTGGCTGGCGACTACAACGACGGGGAGGACTGTGTTGTAGAACTGAGCGCCGACGACGCGTCCCAGGGGCAGACGAACCGGCAGGACCAAGGCGACCAGAACGGGGAAGCCAAATCAGACGGCGCTGGCGACCCCTCTTCATACTGGGCGTAATACCACTGGGATCCCGCCGGCGTTCACCATCGCAGACAGATTTAATCTCTTGAATCAGGCAGGTTTTGCCGATAAAGCCCGGCAAAGTTTGCCTACTCCGTTCTATTAATCACCCTTGTGCCGGGTGCCCCAGGTCTCGCTTTTGAGACCTGGGATTCCACCTGTTTCAATTAGCCTGCCCCATCTACCCCTTGATAAACGCCAGCAGGTCCGCGTTCACCTTGTCCTTGAGGGTCGAACACATTCCGTGCGGCGCGCCCGGATAGACCTTCAGCGTCGATCCTTTCACCAGCGCGGCCGCAAGCAGAGCCGAATCGTTGATGGGCACGATCTGGTCGTCGTCGCCGTGAAGAATCAGCGTGGGCACGCTGATCTTCTTCAGGTCTTCTGTGAAGTCGGTTTCTGAGAACGCCTTGATGCAATCCAAAACGGCCTTGAATCCTGCCGTCATTCCTTGCAGCCAGAACGAATCCCGCAGGCCTTGAGAGACCTTCGAACCGGGCCGGTTCGCTCCATAGAAAGCCTCCGATAAGTCCTTGAAAAACTGCGAGCGGTCAGCCAGCACGCCCGCGCGAATTCCGTCGAAAACTTCCAGCGGCAATCCGCCGGGGTTGGCTTCGGTCTTCAGCATCAGCGGCGTCACCGCGCCTATCAGCACCGCCTTGGCCACGCGCTTTGTACCGTGGCGGCCAATGTACCGGGCAACCTCGCCGCCGCCGGTGGAGTGTCCGACATGAACCGCGCTCTTCAGATCCAGCGCCTCAGTCAACGCCGCCAGATCGTCGGCGTAAGTGTCCATATCGTTGCCGTTCCAGGGCTGGCCTGATCGGCCATGGCCGCGCCGGTCATGCGCAATCGCTCGATAACCATGTGAGGCCAGAAACACCATCTGGTCCTCAAAAGCATCCGCGTCCAGAGGCCAGCCATGACTGAAAACCACGGGCTGACCCGTGCCCCAGTCCTTGTAGTAAATTTGTGTTCCGTCTGCAGTCGTAATTGTGGGCATAAAAATCTCCTTGGTTCAGGTTGGGGAATCTCTCTTGCCGAGGTTGGGAAAGACAGTCGACTTCGGTCCGGTTATACACGCAAACCGATACTCCAAGTCAACCTTTAGTTTTTCTCTCTGAAACATAGATGCCCGGCAAGGGATCAAGTTGCAGCCTTAGCGCGCTGCAGGCGAAAGCACTCCATCCTTTGCGGCCTCGATATTCCCCGCCCTTGAATTGACCGCCATCGTTCGCGCTTCCCGTTGAAGAAGTTTGCGGAAAATTACCCTTCGCTGCCGCACACTGGCAGATAGAAGAAATGTGCACGGTCCTCGATCTGCCCAATCTGTCAGGGATGTGCCCGGTTTATACCCTGAGAGGTACCCACCCCCCCGTACCCCCGGGGGGTATAAATTTCCCTTGAAAACTTGCCGATCATTTATAACCCGTTTGGAATCAACGCCTGTCGAAAGCCTTCCGACCCCAAAATCTCCCGCATCATGAGATTTGGCCTCTGAAAATCACCGGGAAAATCCGTTTTTCCAGCGAATTCGGGTGGAAAAGGCAGCGACGTTCAAAGCCCCTTCGGGTCGTCGTCGCGCGGAGGCTAGTCCTCCTCGGTCGGCGCGGTATACTCGTTGCCAATGCAAGTTATGGAAAGGCTTATGTTTACTCTGGAGAAGCTTCTCGACAACGCGACCGCGCTCACCATTCTTCTGGGGTTTGTCGGCTATCTAGCCACCGCTTGGAGCGCCAGAATGCTGGCCCGCCGCAAGGATAAGCTGGAGCTGGTGAACCGGCGCCTGAACGAGTTCTACGGGCCGCTTTACATCGCCTTGCAGGCGGGTAATATTGCCTACCGCTCGCTGCTGAAGAAACAGGGGAAGAAGCAGAGCTTTCCCATTCTCGATAGTGAGATGAAGGAGTGGGTGCTGTGGATGAACACCGTCTTCATGCCTCTGAACGACGTCCGCGAAAAGATCATCATCGAAAAGGCATATCTCATCGTTGAGGAACAGATGCCGCAATGCCTGCTCGACTTTGTGACCCACGTCTCCGGTTACAAGGCTGTGCTGGCCAAGTGGGCCGAGGGCGACTACTCCGAGCGCCGCTCGACCATTGGCTGGCCTCCAGAGTTCGACGTCTATGTGGAACGCTCTTATGCGGCGCTCAAGGCCCGGCAGACCGAGCTGCTGCATAGCTTCCCATGGCGGCTATGGCGGTGGATGACCTTTCGGACGCAAAAGTAGCGAGGCGGCATTCTTGCGGCTGGCAAAAAAGCTGGGAAGCCCGTTTGCAGCCGTGACGGCAAACGATGCTTCCCGTAAAGGAGGAGAAAACGATCCTTATTATTGCTTCAGGCCCACGCCGTACCAATAGCTGTAGCCGCTTGTCTGTGTCCACGGCAGGTTGGCGCTGTACTTTGAAAAGACCACCGAATTGCCTACGAAGGTGACGAATACATCATGCTCATAGGTTGCGGTCACCACATGGAAGGTAAACAGCCCGTAACATGGATCGGTCAGTTGACCCGCGCTGCCATATAAGTTGCTGGAATTGAACACAGGCGTCAGCGCTGCATTAATGAGCGTGTTGCCATTCGAATCGGTGACCGTAATGTTGGGGAGTGTGGTACCTGCGGCCGCGGTTACAACAATCGTTGCCTGACCGGTAGAAGGCGTGCCCGTCTCCGCATTGCTTCCCGCAGCCATTGTGACGTTGGCTTTTTCGTAGAAGATTCCGTTATAGGTTCCCGCCACAGTCGGGTCAAAGTCAGGAGTCAATGCCTTCGGCAGGCCGATGATTGAGCCGTTTGGCGTATCCACAATGAAGAACCCGCTGGCTGTGCCGAAAACCGTATCTGTGCCACCGCCGGCGCCACCGACAACCCCGGAGATATAGGTGCCAGAAGCCGACTCCGCCAGACCGCTGAAGTCCATTGTGCCGCCTTGGAAGGCGCCACCCGAGCCGGGGCTGTTATTACCGTAGGGCCAGTAATTGGTATTTGTGCCGGAGGTTGACCCGATGCTAATCGAACCGATTTCAACGCCGCCGAAGTTGGTGCGGAACGACATATAGTTGTAGCTGTGGCTGGCAAAGGTGCCCAAGGTGATTGGGCCGCTCTCCACTGCCGTGATTAATGCCGCTGTGTCGCTGTTCGGTCCCACATTATTCGCCTGAATAACCAGCGCATAACCAGGTACTTCATATGCCGAAATCAGATGCCCCTTGGGATCGTTCAGCGTATAGCTTCCATTCGCGTTGACCGTGTAGGGAATCGTTCCGCTCAGACCGTTGGTAAGGTCGCTGTAGGTGATCGTCAGCGCGGTCGGATCGATAGTAATGGTCAGGAAGTCGCCCACCGATGCCGTCCCGTTATAGGTGTGCGTGACAGCAGCAGGAGCGGCTGGCGTTGGAGGTGGTGTTGCACAACCGGAAAATCCCGCCAGGATCAGCAGGGTACTTAAAAGGCGAATTCGCATAGTACTCTCCTCAGGCAAACCTATTCATGCCCGAGCTTCCGCTATCGGCACAATGTTGTGCCGCTTGGTGGTCAAGCGATGGATTCTAACCCTAGGTAACGTGACTTTTGATTCTGGACTTGAGTGAAGGCAAACAAACAGCCCGTAAACGCAACAAAGCCCCGGTTTGTCCGGGGCTTTGCATTTACTCTTTCGTCAGAAATCAGTAGCGGTAATTCTCCGCCTTGTACGGCCCTTCAACCGGCACTCCTAAGTAGTCGGCCTGCTTCGGAGTCAGCGTCGTCAGCTTCACGCCGATTTTTTCCAGATGCAGCCGTGCTACCTCCTCGTCCAGATGCTTCGGCAAAACATAGACACCGACCTTGTAGCTATCGCGCTTCGCCCATAGGTCGAGTTGCGCCAGCGTCTGGTTGGCGAAGCTGTTGCTCATCACAAAGCTGGGATGGCCGGTGGCGCAGCCCAGATTTACGAGCCGCCCCTCGGCCAACACGAAGATGCTGTGACCGTCAGGGAATTTGTAATTGTCCACCTGCGGCTTTATGTTGAGCCTTGTCACGCCCGGCTCCGCATTCAGCCGGTCCATTTGAATTTCGTTGTCGAAATGGCCAATGTTGCAGACGATGGCTTGATCCTTCATCCGCTTCATGTGTTCGAGTGTGATGATGTCGGTGTTGCCAGTGCAGGTGACGTAGATGTCGCCGCGGCCAAGAGTCTCTTCAATGGTGGTCACTTCGAAGCCTTCCATCGCCGCCTGCAATGCGTTGATGGGGTCAATCTCCGTGATGATGACGCGAGCGCCCATGCCGCGCAGCGAGTGGCTCGAACCTTTGCCTACGTCGCCGTATCCGCAGATAACCGCAACCTTGCCCGCGACCATGACATCTGTGGCGCGCTTGATGCCGTCAGCCAGCGATTCGCGGCAGCCGTACAGGTTATCGAACTTACTCTTGGTCACGGAGTCATTCACGTTGATGGCCGGCACCAGCAACTTGCCCTGCTCCATCATTTTGTAGAGTCGATGCACGCCCGTTGTGGTCTCTTCCGAGACGCCGCGCCACTCCTTGGCAACTTTGTGCCAGTGTTGCGGGTCTTCGGAGTAAACCTTCTTCAACAGGTCCTTGATGACCTTTTCTTCGTGGTTCGACGCGAGGCCGTTGACCCACTTATCGCCCTCTTCCAGCTCATAGCCTTTATGGATGAGCAACGTCACGTCGCCGCCATCGTCCACCACGAGTTGCGGACCTTTGCCACCTTTGTGGCTGAGCGCCTGCAAGGTGCAAGCCCAGTATTCCTCAAGCGACTCGCCCTTCCACGCAAAAACGGGGACACCAGTGGCCGCGATGGCTGCGGCGGCATGGTCCTGCGTGGAGAAAATGTTACAGCTTGCCCAGCGCACTTCCGCGCCCAGGCTGACCAGCGTCTCAATCAGCACGGCCGTCTGAATGGTCATGTGAAGCGAGCCTGTGATGCGTACGCCTGCGAGAGGTTTGGCGGCAGCGTATTTGTTGCGGATCGACACCAGGCCGGGCATCTCCTGTTCGGCGATGGTTATTTCTTTGCGGCCCCAATCGGCCAGCGCGATGTCGGCTATCTTGTAGTCGTGTGCGGCGGTTTCCAGCGTTGAAGTTGCCATAGTGTGTGGGTACTCCTGACTCATTGAGAATATCATTGCGGGATTCCGAGCTACGCAACTGAGCCCCATCCTTGGCGTCTTTGTATCAAGGAGAGAGCCCAATGCTCATCAGTTTGTGCGCCTTCTGCTTTCAGCAGAAACCGCTCATGTTCCGCGCTCCATTAATAGCTGGTCAGCGAACTCTTGGCACCGACGGCGCAGTGACAAGATACTGCCAGTGCCGGGCGGTCAGCAGTAGGGTTAATGTAACAAAGATGGAAATCCCTTGATATGAGCTTGTTATCATACGCCCTGGGGGGAAGTTGAGACGAATAAGGCATTATATTGTCATCTTCAATAAATGGCGGAGAACGGTCGGCCTCAAGTCGACTTTGCACTGGCTTCTCATTCGTACTTGTCGGTTTACGGGTGCTGGGGAGCCCAAATTATGGCGAGTGCATCCTCGTCAGGCCCTGCACCCGCTGGCGATGCGATTGCGCCACAGCAGCGACATGGACGCATTCAGCCAGATCTTCATCGGGGAAGAATACTCGGCTTTGAAAAATCTGGAGAACGCCGTGTTGGTGCTCGATCTGGGCGCAAATGTCGGGTACTCGTCCGCCTGGTTTTTGAGTTGCTTTCCGAATGCGCGAGTGGTGGCCGTGGAGCCCGACCCGCTCAACGTGGAAGTTTGCGGAGTCAATCTCAAGCCGTATGGGGACCGGGCGCTCCTTTTGCACGGCGCGGTCTGGAATGAATGTACGACGCTGTGCCTTTCACGGGGGTCGTACGGCGATGGCCGGGATTGGGCAACGCAGGTAATACGACCTTCCCAAGATCGTGTGGGCGATGTCCGCGCTTGGGATGTGGGAAGTTTGATCGACATGGCCGGTGTCGCGAAAGTGGACCTGCTCAAGGTCGATATAGAACGCGCCGAGTTGGCGGTGTTTGGCGAGACAGCAAAACAGTGGTTGTTTAAGGTGCGTAATATCTGCATCGAACTGCACGGCCCTGATTGCCAGGGAGCATTCTTCAACGCCTTGGGCGGTTTCGACTATGAACTGGAATATTCGGGCGAACTGACCATCTGCAAGAACATACGCATCAAGGGCTCGGCGCACTGATTCGCGCGCTATCGCCTTCAGCAGCGTCGAGCTTCAGCTTCCAGCAGTTGCCGCTTGCGTTCCACTCCCCAGCGATAGCCGGTAAGCGAGCCGTTGACGCCTACAACACGATGGCACGGAACGACAATCGCCACGCGGTTAGTGGCGCAGGCGCGGGCCACGGCGCGGGTTGCGTTGGGCATGCCCATCTCGCGCGCCAACTGACTATAACTGCGCGTCTCGCCGCGGGGAATCTGGCGCAGCGCCTGCCAGACGCGCAATTGAAACGCCGTCCCGCGCAGATCCATCTGCGGTGGCGCCAACTTTTTGGCTGATTTTGGCTGGTCAACAACTACGCGCAAAGCCGCTTCCACCAGAGTGGAAAGTGACGGATCACGAAGCACGGTCGCCAACGGAAATTCTTCGCGCAAGCTGGCCTCAGCCTCGACGGAAGTGGCTCCAAGCGCCAGCCAGCAAAGTCCCCGTGCTGTGGCACCAACTACCAGCCAGCCGAAAGGCGAACGTGCGGTTGTGAAGTTGATCTGCTCACCACGGCCACCTTGGGCGAAACGGGCGGGCGTCATGCCCAGTTGCGCGCCGTCATAGCCGCGGCTGGATGAGCCAAATCCGGCGTTGTAGATCGCATTAGTCACGGTTTCTCCTTGTTTGAGCGCGCCGCGAAGGCTGGCCGCCCGCAGCGCTCGCTGATACTGCAGTGGGCTGACGCCGAGCGCCTGCTTGAAGAGCCGTTGCACGGTGAAGAGGCTCAAGCCGACGAGCCGGCCCAGTTCGGCCAGTGGAACCTGGCGGTCGAGGTTGGTTTCGATATGTTCTCGGAGCGCCCTCAGAGAGTTGTTCAGTACATCGGTGGGGCGGCAACGTTTACAGGGACGAAATCCGGCGGCGCGCGCCTCGTCGGCTGAGCGGAAGAAGCGGACATTCGTCCGGAGCGGACGGCGACTCGAACAGCCGGGGCGGCAAAAGACGCCGGTGGTCGCGACGGCATAGAAGAACGTGGCTGTCAGATCTCGGCTGAGAAGCTGCTTCCACGCGGCCTCTGGATCGATGGCCTCGGCTGGAGCAGTTGCCGGGATCATGTTGACTGACATTAACGATTTGGGTTTACCGCTCATGGAAACTATAGTCGCCGATCCGTTTCCTGTCTGCTACCCGATTCTTGCGCGCAATTCAGAATTATGCTCGTGTTACTCTGTATGGCCAGGAGAATACCATGATTACCGAATACATGGGAGTTCATTGCAAAAGTTGCAGAGCACCAATACCAGTTGAGCAAATCTGTCAGAGTACGGTCGCGATCATGACCACAAAAACACTTGACTGTCGAGCCTGTAAAGAACGCCACGAATACGGTTATCAAGACCAATACCGTTTCACCTATGACGATAACAGTAGGGAAGTAAAACCCATTTGGTCGTTGAGTGATGGTCCGCCTCTTCCGCCGCCAATTGGCTATTCCCATTAGCAATGAAAGCGCGAGGATTAAGGGCGTCGCTGTCGCTCCAACATCGCCGCCTCGGCCCGCAACAAATCCTCCTCGGTGTCTACGCCTATGGTGTCGGCTGGAGCGTCGGCTACATAAAGAGCGATGCCGTTTTCCAGCAGCCGCAATTGCTCTAGCCGCTCGACCAGTTCCAATGGCGAGGGCGGCAGCGCGGCAAACCGCTCCAACGCGGCCTTGCGATAGGCGTAAATCCCCAGATGCTTGCGGTAGCCGGTGAAACTGGTGCCGTCGCGGTTGAAAGGAATCGTCGCGCGGGAAAAGTAGAGCGCACGGCCATCAAGGGCGGTGACGACTTTGACGGCGTTGGGGTCGTCAAACTCCACGGGCGGGCAGCGGACGGCCAGCGTGGCTGCCTCGACCTCAGGCCGCTCAAAGAGAGCCAGCAGCGGCGGGAAAAAGGCCGCGGTCAGCATCGGTTCATCGCCCTGAATGTTGACATATATATCGGCATCGATCTGGCGGGCCACTTCCCTCACCCGATCCGAACCACTGGGGCATTCCGGCGAGGTCATCGCCACGGGAATGTTGCGTTCGCGGCAGACGCCAGCCACTTCATCAGAGTCAGTGGCCACCACCACGGGGTCCATCAGCCCGCTGGCGGAGGCCGCGCGCCATACCCACTCGACCATGGGCCGGCCTGCGATGACGCGCAGCACCTTGCGGCTGAGCCGCGTGGAACTGAGCCGGGCTGGAATCACCCCGGCAATACGGAACGTGCTCATGCAGCCGAGTTTACACGAACAGGGTCTGGGTCTATCGGCGGCGCGAGCCCGGTGGTTAAGCAGTGCCGGTTGGACAAGAGTTGGGTTGACCTTAAATCCTGCCGCCCGTAAAATCGAAAGTGGGAGTTGTGCGCGGATTTCACCTTCGTCCAGTCCCCTCGGGCAAGCCCATCGCGGCCTGAGCCTCATCCGGCGGGGTAGCTCAGATGGTTAGAGCGACGGATTCATAACCCGTAGGTCGGCAGTTCGATCCTGCCTCCCGCCACCAATCAAATCAACAACATAAGTAGATATTTCGCTCATGACGCCCTTGCGTGGTTGCACCGGGGTTGCGGGTGGCTGCCGCTCCGCGAGCACCATCTTCGCCCTCTCGACTGGCCGATCTTTGAAGAAGACGTTTGCAACTGGGACGAGATGGTCATACCTATCCGCAGTATCAACGGCTGCCCGCTCTAATCGAAGAAAACAAAGGCCGCGACGGAGTTCCTTCCGTCGCGGCCCTCGGTCAAGATACAAGTTAGAAGGTGAACTTCGCAGAAACTTCCATCAGGCGCCTGCCAAGCTTATAGGGAGCCGAGCCGAAGCCATTGGAAGGATTGTAGGAGGCAGTGGAGTTTGATGCGCCGTTCAATTGCAGAATGGTCTGCTGTGCATAGCCCGTGCCGAAGCTATGCACCGGATGGTTCAGGAAGTTGAATCCCGCAAAGCGAAGGCGCAGGTTGCGGCCGTCGCCCAGACCGATGTTTTTCTCCAGAGTGAGGTCGGAGTTGAAGAATGCCGGGCCATGGGAGTAGGGCTCGATGTACTGGCCATTCGTCCCCTGTGCCGGCACCGCAAAACAAGCCGGATTGATGTACTGATTCGCAGTCCGATTCGAGCGCGGGTTGCAGGTGAGTACGGGTTGCAGGCTGACATCCGGCGTGCCGAGGATCGTCTGTGATTCAACCGAATATGCCCCACTGCCGTCGGTCGGGGTGATGGTGCCCTGCATATAGTAATCCGGCGAGGGGCTGACGCCAGTTTGCATGTCGGGGCCGCTCTGGATATTGGTGATGCCAGAGATCAGCCAGTGATTGATGACTCTGCCCAGAGAGTGGTCATCCGTGATCTTGCCTACTTGGTACGAGTAGCTGAAGTTGATCACCTGGGTACGGTCAAAATTCAGCGGACCATAGTTGTTTCTGAGGTTGAACGGGTCCATGCCGGCCGTCCAGTTGAAATCCGCCGAGGAGCCGAGAATGCCGAGCGCCTTGGAGAAAGAGTAGTTGACGTTGAAGTTCAGAGGACCGACGCGTTTGATCGCTTCGACCTGGAGGCCGTTGTAGTTGGCGAAAGTGTTGTGCTCCGGCACAAGGATCTGGCTGTATTTCGGGAACGGCCGAGCGTTCTGAATGGCCTTGTCACCGGCGTAGTTGTAGATGTTGTCGAGGGTTGCAATCTGTTGCGGTGTGCAACCGGTCGGATTGCAGGCGTTGCCGCCGTTAGCCAGCGCGTTGATAGCCGCCGCCGCTGTGGGCGTGAACAGGGTCCCTACCGGGATCGCATTCACGTTGTTCAGAACGACTGTCTGCGTGGAGCCGTTGTTCATCATCGAGTTGGTATTGTTGCCGGCATACGACGCTTGGAGGATCCAGTCGTGAGGCATTTGCCGCGAAATGCTGAGACTATAGGTTCTGGTCTCAGGCTCTTTGTTGTCGTGGGGATCTAGCCCATAAATGGTTGACGGCGAAATGTAGGTTTCTGTGCTGCTGGTGCCCGTATTGCCATAGGTGTTGGGATTGAGATGGAGCGTGCCGATGCTTTTCAGCGTGGTGTCGCCAAAGCCCATCAAGTCAGCGTAGCGAACGTGTTCCGCCTCAGCAAATTCGTTGGTTACATCGGTGACCGAGTCGTGGAAGCGGTAAGCGCCGAAGCCGCCGCGCACCACGGTCTTGCCATCTTTCCGAACATCCCAGGCGAAGCCAACGCGCGGCTCGAAGTAGGTCGGCGGGGCGTTGTACAAGCCTGCATCGGGAACCGACGACGGCGATTGCTGGTGCCAGGTGACGCCGGGCAATGGATTGGTTGTGGCGTTGTACGTAGTGTTGTAGAGGGCGGGGTTCCAGATGGCGGCGCCGACGCCGTGCTTATCCTGCCACGCGCCGAGCCTGGAGACGCGGACGCCGAAGGTTAAGACCAGATTCGAGGCTGTGTGCCATGTGTCCTGGGCATAACCATCGATGTCCCAGAAGTACAGGTTCGTATAGGGATTGAAGTTCTGCTGGTGCCAATCCTGAAACTGCCCTTCAAAGAAGCTTGCCAGGGCATTGCCGCTGGTGGCCTCTCCGCCATTGGGATCATAGGCGGGCGAGCCGTCAAGATAAGTCCCGTTGTAACTGGTAAAGTAACAGCCAGCGCACAAGACGCTGCCGTTGGTGGCGTAGTAGTAGCTCTGAATCACGCCATTGGTCTGCGGAGCGGTCGAGGTCTGGTTGTTGGTGGTGCGCTGGCCGAAGACGCCTGCCTTGAAGGTGTTCTTGCCGAAAACCTTGGTGAGGTTGTCGCCGGCGTTGGGCTGGAGCTTCTTCAACTGCATAGGATTGAGGGAGACGTCAGGCCACAGACCGAGCGGCAAGCCGCCATAGGGCGTGTAGGTGCCCAACTGCGGATACTGCGTATCTCCATTGTTGAATGCGCCGTCGTATGGATAACCGATGGTGGATGATTGCAGCGCGGAGGTCTCACGCGGTTCAAAATTCTGCTGGAAGTCCATGATGGTTGCGTAGAGTTCGTTGGTCAGGGTGGGCGTAAAGACGGTGACGTAGTTCGCCGCCGCGCTGTGCCCCCAAATGTCATTATTGACGCCATAGCCGGGCGTATTCACAGCGCCCATGAGGCTCGATCCCGTCGGCGAATAATACGGCACCTGCGGCTGGCCCTGCTTGGACTGTTCATAGCTGTAGCGCGCGAAGAACAGATTGCGCGGGCTGATGGCATAGTCCACGCGACCGACATATTGTTGGACGTTGTTATCCACCAGGTTGAGTTTGTCATAGTTGTAGCCGTCGGTGCCCGTCGCGGTCCGCGTCGGAAGCGGCAGCGTTTTGTTGATCAGCGCCATTGCGCCGGGGTCAAGAAACGCAGCGATATTGCCGTTGTTGAGCGTCGACCAGTCTTTGCCCACAGTAGGCGCTTGCGTGAGTGTCCAGTAGTTGCCATTGGTGGCCATCGGCCCGAGGTAGTTTGAAATCTCCGTCTGGCTGAAGTCGCCATTGCGCATGTTTTGTGTCGGCACCAGGGCATGGATAATTGCGCTGCCGGCGCTGCCGTAGGCATACACATTCTTCTGGTCGTCAAACTCGGCACCAGCGAAGTAGGTGAGTTTCTTCAAGTGAGGGACTGTGCCGCTGATGGTCCCGCCGGGATAGATAAAGCGGTCGTCGGGGCGTGCAATGTTGTTGAATTTCGACAGCCAGTCGTTCGAGTTGAGCTGGCTGGTGCGCGCGTAGATATAGAGCGATCCGTGAAGATCCTTGGTTCCCGCCTTGGTCACGGCCTGGATAACCACAGGTCCGTTCGATTGGTCGGCGCCGAAGTTGGAGGTCTGCACCTGCACTTCGCTTACAAATGAGTCATTAATGTTCTGCAGGCCTGAGCCGAAGCTGCCGGCGTCCGTCAGGTTTGCGCCGTCGAGCTTCAGGGTGATGCCGGCCACCGGAGAGCCGTTGGAGGAGTACGGAGTTGGCTGCCCAACCTGAACCTGTGAAAAGTCCGGCGCGGTATTGGTGGACCCCAGATTGCGAATGGCAAACCCAGGGAGTATCTTCTGCAATTCGGTGGCGTCGCGGCCAACCACCGAAAGGCGGTCGAGGTCACCGGCGGAGATGGTAGCGCTGAGTTGACCGTTGTCGAGCGGCAGGGCCGCAACAGTTGAAGCGACGGTAATCGACTCGGTTGTGGCGCCAATATTGAGACGCACATCGGAAAGAACGAGGCTGTCACCGGGGTTCAAATGAATGTCGGACCGTACCAGTTCCTTGAATCCGGTCTCCTGCACCGTGAGCTTATAATCGCCGCTTGGAACAGCCTCAAATGTGAAGGCGCCGGAGCCGTTGCTGACAGACTTGCGTTCTGCCCCGCTTGCCAAGTTTTGCAGCGTGACCATCGCACCCGAAACGATAGCGCCGGTCGAATCCTGAACAGTGCCGCTGAGTGACGCGCTACCGACCTGCGCTCGCAGGGCTGCGCCTGAGATGAGCAACAGTATCAGTGCGAATAAAGACGATATGCACGCCCACGAGAGCGGCTGCGCCTGGTTTGTTATGACTCGTTTTTCTGCGATTTTCACCAAAGCCTCCGGTTCAATTCCTTCTATGCCGCTCAAGTCGGCCGTTTTGCCGGGCGGATAGAACGGAAAAATCCAAATTTATGTCGCACAGGCCTTATAGTGATCTTCGATTTGCTGTGCCAAGGTCCTTACGGAAAGCACAAAAAATCCTTTCGAGTAAAGTTCCCTATAAGTTCTTTGTTTTGTTCAATTATTGCTAAGTTTTAGATGCAATTCTTTACCTGTAAAGAGTCGTATAGTGTGTTATTGAATTTCTGAATTCGATTTTGCTCTCACAACCTGGGCTTGATTTAGTCCCGAGGGACTGCCGTTTGTGTCGAGTTCTGCCAAATTCTGCCCTTCTGACCCGACATCAAACAAAGCAATGCATATGGTGGCTCGGCGGACCGCAGGCCAGACCCTGAGGCTGAATTTCAGGCTGTGACTGGAACACCGATTTCCCCTGCCTGGTACGAGGCACAGGACTCTCGAATCGTCCATCCTGCGATGAGCAGGCTGGGTGCGAGCGCGGGTGCGGTGTCGCCGAGCGCGGCGAGAGTGGAATAGAGGATTTGCTGGCCAGGCTGCGCGGCACGCGAAACTATGGCACAGGGGAATTCTGGAGGCAGGCCCTCGTCGAGCCATTGCCGCGCCAGCGACCGCAAATCGCGGCCCGGCATGTAGACCACGCGGGTCGAGTCTTCCAGCGACGGCAGGCCGTCCGGTTGTGATTGTGCGTGGTGGCCGGTGGAAAAGATCACGCTCGACGCGGTGTTGCGGCTGGTCAGCGGGCAGTTGATAGCAGCGGCTGCGGCAAAGGCAGCAGAGATGCCGGGAACAATCTCAAACGGGATATCTGCTTCGGTGAGCGCGGCTATCTCTTCGGCGGCGCGCCCAAAGATGAGTGGATCGCCACTCTTGAGCCGGACGACGGTGAGATGTACGCGTGCATTCTCCACCGTCAGCACGTTGATCTGCTCCTGCGTGATGGCCTTGACGCCACAGCGCTTACCCACGTTGATGATCTCTGCGGCAGGTTGCGCAAGTTCAAGAATCGCTTGCGGAACAAGGTCGTCGTGCAGGATAACATCGGCTGATTGAATAAGGCGCAGCGCCTTGACGGTCAGCAGGTCGGGATCACCGGGACCAGCGCCAACCAGATAAACCTTCCCTGATAATTCAGCGCATTCATCCTCGCACTGGCGAAATTCCAGTTGGCTCGAACGGCTAGTGGCGGAATCGTAAATCTCGCGGTGGGCCAACTGGTGAAGCAGAGCCTTGCGCGCCTCGCCGGAGGGATGATTGGAGAGAATCTCCCGGCGCAGTCTTCCCAGATCTTCAAGCCACGGGCCGAGGTCAACTGGCAACTGCTCGTCGATTTCGCGGCGCAACCGCTGCGCAAACGCAGGACTCTCGCCGGATGTTGAAATTGCTATCTGCAATTTGCCTCTGCGGACTACCGAACCAAAATAGAAGTCGCAGTGAGGAGGGTCGTCAACACTGTTCGATAGAATGCCACGCTCGACAGCTCCTCGGTATACGGCAGCGTTGACCTCTGGGGAGCTGGTTGCGGCGACAATCAGAGAATTGCCATCGAGATCAGTAATTTCAAAGGGCCGCTGAATCCATTCGATCTTGCCATCTATTGCAAGCTGACGAATTTCAGGCGTTGCTTCCGGCGCGACAACGCGAAGGCGCAATCCCGTCTTGAGCAAGCTGCGGATTTTCTCGAGCGCAACTGTCCCCGCGCCTACTACCAAGCCAGGACGACCATCGAGTTTGAGAAAGATCGGCAACAGATTCATGACATCCTCAAT
>Ga0181520_10007509_pt1 | contig 16010 bp, 9 predicted proteins | sample PEATcosm2014_Bin_29_FD_132451 | JGI IMG/M metagenome (GOLD analysis project Ga0181520, IMG submission 132451) | Peatland microbial communities from MTU Mesocosm Facility, Houghton, MI, USA - PEATcosm2014_Bin02_30_metaG | ecosystem: Environmental > Terrestrial > Soil > Wetlands > Peat | place...
CCTGCCAGCGCGGCCTTGACGGTCGAGTGCGTGCCTCCCCAGTCGGAGAGGACAAAGCCTTTGAAACCCCAATCATGCTTCAGAACCTGATTCAGCGTGTAGTCGTTCTCGCATGCAAAGTCGCCGTTCACATGGTTGTAGGAACACATTACCCCGGCCGGCTGAGCTGCGGTGATGGCGATTTGGAAGGCCAGCAGATCCGTCTCGCGCAGGGCGCGCCGGTCCAGCACAGCGTTCAGAATATTGCGACCTGTCTCCTGGTCGTTGAGAACGTAGTGCTTGATGTCTCCCATGATGTGGTTGGACTGGACGCCGCGTGCCAACTCGCCCACCATCGTGCCACCGAGGATCGGGTCTTCACTGGAGTACTCGAAGTTGCGCCCATTGCGCGGTTCGCGGATCAGGTCCATTCCGCCGCCGATGGACATGTTGTACCCCTGCGCGCGCAATTCGCGGCCAATAACGGAACCGTAGAGGAAGGCCGCTTCGGGATCCCAGGATGCAGACATGCCCAGCACCGAGGGAAGAAGAGTGGCGTAGCGTCCTTCGAGCGCAGCCATGCGCACGCCCACGGCGGAGTCGGCGAGATTGATGTCAGGAAGATGCAGACGCGCGATGCCCGGGACGAATCCAGCGCCGCCGTTATCTGCGGGTGGAACAGGCGCACCGGCGCGGAGAACCCCCCAGCCCACGCCATGAACCAATTGGATCTTCTCATCGAGCGTCATCTCGTGAATCATGAGATCGGCACGCGTATCCGCGTCCAGAGATCGATTCATCCAGGGCTGCTGCGCGGCAGACCGCGAAGCAGCGGAGCCCGGTTCTTGCGCGCCTGCAACGTCGGCGTAACAAATGACAAAAGCGATGCAGGCGATCCATCTGATATAGGAAGTCATCGAGAGTACGTTATTCCTTTCCGTATCGACCTGGAGTTCTACCGGCCAGGCATTCAAGTTAAACTCCCTTGATTCGTGATCAAGTTAATCACCAGCAATCTTGACGATTCTGCTGTCCGCTTCGCTCCAGCTGGTGGCGCCGTCGTGCGTGAGCATCTGCTTTGCGTCGTCCCAATGGAGCCGGGTAACGGAGCCAGCGCCCTTCTCGTAGTCGTAGGTCGTGCCGTCGTCAGAGAAGAGCGTGAAGCTGCCGTCGGCTCCCGGATAGACTCTTACCTGCGCGATAGCTTGAACCTGATGGGTATTCTCAACCGGCGCTCCCAGCGGAATGATAGAGCCGGCACGGACGAACAAGGGAATGGTGTCGATAGGAGCAGCGACCGTGATCGTTCGGCCGCCCTTGACACGCTCGTTGGTCCAGAAGTTATACCAATCGGTCCCGGCTGGCAAATATACCTCGCGGCTGGTCGCGCCCTGGTCGGTGACCGGCGCCACCAGAAATGCCGGTCCAAACATGTACTCGTCACGCAGGTCAGCGACCTTGGGATCATTGGGAAAATCCAGCGGGAGGGCGCGCATAAAAGGAGCGCCGGAGAGCCAGGTCTGGTATCCGAGCGAGTAGATATATGGCATCAACTCATAGCGCAACCGAAGATACTTTTCCAGGATGGGCTCGGCCTGCTTGCCATAGGACCACACCTCATTTGCCAGGCGGCTGCCGTGGGTGCGGAAGATGGGCAGGAACGTGGCGTACTGAAACCAGCGGGTGTAAAGCTCCGGGTAGTCGTCGTATCCGCCCACGTTATCGCGGGCATCGGAGGGATCGAGCAGCGGAGCGTGGTCCGGATGGTGCACCGCGGGGAGATATTGCCAACCACCGGTGTCGTTGGACCAATACGCGATCCCCGAAGCCGCTACGTTCAGGCCGGTGGGAATCTGGCGTTTGAGCGTGTCCCAGGTGGGATAGATATCGGAGGACCACACAATGGCGCCATTGCGCTGCACGCCGGTGAACGCGTCACGAGAGAGGATGAGCGCGCGCCGATCGGGTTCGTCTTTGCGGAAGCCGTCGTAGAGCGCAGCGGTGTGGAAGAGCGGATATACGTTGAAGAATTCCGTGCCGGGACCGATGTGGAAGTAGGCGCCGCTGGGCGGTAAATCGGGCTCCGTTTCATCGGCCCACAGCGAGTCGAATCCCTTACTGAGAATGTTGTCGTGGATGGTCTTCCAGTACCAGTGCGCAGCATCGGGATTTGTGGTGTCGATGTCAGACCCGGCACGGTCGTAGGGCAGGCCGTTGAGCGGCGTGTCGTCGGCGAGGTGGATGAACCAGCCCTTCTCCCGCAATTCGGCATAGAAACGGTCCTCGGCCACAAAGCGCGGCCAGACACTGATCATGGTTTCAAATCCCATGTCATGAAGCTGCTTGTTCATAGCCGATGGGTCAGGCCAGAACCGGGGATCGAAGTCCATTTGGCCCATTTTCGTGTAGTAGAACCAATCCACCACCAGCACGTCAGCAGGCAGATGGCGGTCGCGATAGCCCTTCGCAACCGACAGCAATTCCTGCTGGCTGGCGTAGCGTTGCTTGCACTGGATGTAACCGTAAGCTGCTTTGGGCAGCATGTGCGTGGGGCCCGTGAGCAGCCTATAGCCGACGTAAATCTCGTCCGCAGTGGCGCCGGCAATCACGAAGAAGGAGACACGGTTGCCCGCCTCGGAGACCCAGCGGGTCTGCTCGTTGAAGCCCGGCTCGATGGTGGTCTTGGAGGGGTTGTCCCACAACAGACCATAGCCCTTGTTGGTGGTTAGGAACGGCACGCAGAAACTGGGAGCGGCAGGAGCCGTGTAATCGGCCCAGCAATGAACCGGGTGTCCGCGATGGTCCAGAAAGCCCTCTTGATTCTGCCCCAGCCCGTAATAGTGCTCGTCGGCGGGCGAGGCAAAGGTCGCGCTTACCGTGTAGAACTGCGTGTCGGTGGGACGGCGATCATGTTCCACGCCGGCCGTGCCGGACTTGAAATTGAGTTCATCCTGAGCCCAGCCCGTAAGCTCAAGCAGCCTTCTCCCGTCGGGAGTGCGAATGGTAATGTGCGTGTTCGGAGTGGAGCCATTGAAGTATTTGGCTATGTCGGCCATGGTGTGAAGCGGCGGCGGTTCGGCTGGCCGTTCGCGGTCCACGCTGACGACCATGCGCGGCGAGCTGTACACGTCCGCTTGTGCGGTCCTGCTCGCACTCCAGCCAGCGGCGTCGGGCGCCGCTACAACCCCGTACCCCGGCGTGGCCAGTGCAGATTCCCGCTGCAGGCTGAGCGTGACGCGCAGAATGTTGGACGCGTAGGGCTCCAGCACGATCGTCTCGCCAGTGCGATTAAGTTCCAATCGCGGCGGCGGATTCTGCGCCCGAGAGCAAACAACAGTCGGCGTAAACGCGGCAACCAGTGCCACAACCGCCAGAGGCCTTCGCATAAAATGAAATTCCTTTCTCAGTACGTAGCTACCGAAGCCCTGAGCACCTCGGGTTCCGAAGAAAAGTTGAGGCCCCAATCCGTTTGATCTCCATTCAGGATCCGCAGGAATTTAGAGGCCCCGTTTTCGCACGTTCCTTCTTCCTCGCGGAGGAACTGGCATTTGCCGGCGATCTCCGCCGACGGCGCCTGCCCGGCTCCCTCGACGATACTCCCGGACTTCCGCTGTTGCTGGGTACCGGCCGGACAGAGCTGACTTTCATTAGTCGTTTCCGGACAGCACTCCATTACGGAGGGCGGTAGCTACAGCTTCGGTACGATCGGACACCTGCAACTTTTCCATGATGTTGTTTACGTGGTGGCGGACGGTGTTCTCACTGATGCTAAGAGTCCCGGCGATTTGTTTGTTTGTCGAGCCCTGAGCAAGCAGTTCCAGAATCTGCAACTCCCGGGCGGTCAGATCGGATCGCATCATGCGATCGGTCAGGCGCGCTGCGATGTGCCTGGGGATGTAGCGCCTTCCCGAGTGAACAATGTTAATCGCCGCAATCATTTCAGATTCGGATGTGTCTTTCAGAAGATAACCGTGCGCTCCGGCACGAACCGCACGATAGATATCTTCTTCCTTTTCAAAGCTTGTCAACACCATCACGCGTGGAGCGTGTTCCATCTCCTTCAGTGCATTCAGCACGCCGATGCCATCCATTCCGGGCATGCGAAGGTCCAATAACATCAGGTCCGGACAATCCCTTTGCACAATGGCAAGAGCTTCCTCTCCGCTGGCGGTCGAACCCATGACCTCCAGGCCTGCCCGCATCCTCAACATGCTCGTCAGGCCCGAGCACACAACGGGGTGGTCATCGACGATAAGAATCCGGATAATGGCGTTACTCTTCGTTGGTGTGGACATGGAAGATACCCTCTCGACAATAGGACCACAGTTGATGGAAAAAAGCCGGTAACGTGCGAGAACGAGGTACCGGTGCTGTCACTTCGACGCACGTTCCCTGTCCAGGACTGCTGATGATCTCCAGGGTTGCAGAAAGCGCCGCCGCTCGTTTGCGCATCCCGCGCAACCCAAACCCAAGAAGCCCGCCGCTCTTCACGAATCCACAGCCATCATCCTCAACCTTCAGCCGTACCACGTGTTCCTCATAAGCAATTGAGATCTCCAGAAGGCGGGGGGCCGCATGACGAACAGCATTGGCAATGGCCTCTTGCCCAATTCGCAAAAGAGGGCCGACGATTTTGGGCGGAAGTGCGCGCGGCGTCCCGATCACCCGCGTTCTCACCTCGACCGTGCCGTGCCCGAGCATGTTTTGTGCCGAGGTTTCCAGCGAGGAGAGAAGATCGAGTTCTTCAAGCGCTTCGGGGATCATCGGCTCGACACTGCGCCGTGCCTCTTTATGACTATGACGCACCAGCGCGCGGGCTAAATCGATCTGTTCGCGTAACTCCGATTGTTCGCTTGGAATTGCATTGCGGACCGCCTGTAACTGAAACCCTATTCCCGCAAAACTTTGTGCCAGCGTGTCATGCACCTCGTGAGCAAGGCGCTCGCGCTCTCCCAGTACGGCTTGCAGTCTCCATCCCTCCATGCGGCCGTAAATCACCATTGCGAAGAAGATCAACGTCAAAACTGCCAGGATGGCGGCGAGATAAACCACATGAGTTCGGGTCCACCACGAAGGCTGTTGAAGGATGCGAATATCATCCGGGGACCGGAGCAGCACTCTGTAATTTACAGAACTCGCGTTCGGACCGCCCGCGTTCCAAGTGCCGGTAATATCCAGAATGCTGATTCCGGAAATTCGTATCGTGCTCCCCTCTTTGAGATCGGGCAAGACATTCGAGTTATTGGGCTCGGCCAATTCAGCCAAGAGGAGAGATGACTCTACCTGCAGTAAAAACACCTCACGGGACGGTTCCCGCGTCCTTCTCAAGAGCCGCCCTTCGGTGCTGACCAGGTTATAGTTGAACCCGCCGGTGGAAAGGTCAGCCGGCGTCACCGCAGTAGGGAGCAGCGGGCTTCCGGAGGCAATATCGCGGATCATCGCGTCTTTCAAGAATGGGCCTGTGTCCCTGGGCGCGGGAAAACCGAGCGCTTCGACTCTGTCCCCAATTTTGATGTTTTCGATTTGTGCTACTTCAACTAGCAGGGCTCTGCCCTGATCCTCAAGGATCAAGCTTTCCGAGGGCTTGTAATAGGTCACGGTTCCTGCAACCCTCACACGATGGTAGTAATCCGTTCCCGATCGGTATTGCATCAATTGGCCGATGGGAGTGAGAGGCACAGCGAACTGATTGGTGGGCGGCGGGCGAAGCACAGTGACGCCAGCCATGCCCGACATCATCAGCGTGGGAGCGGCGATCTGCATGTTCTGGTTTTTTGCAGAGGAGGCCGCGCCTGTAAAGCGCACAACCGCGTCGACCAGACTGTTTCCGACAACGGCGCAATCCTGCGGAAAAGCCACATAGAGCGCCCCGTCCGACATTTCCACTCTCATCCAAAAGTTCTGCGAGGGTGCGGCGTTCGGTCGAATTCCTGCTGAGCGCACGATGCCCGTTAGCGTTACGTATTGGGCGTCGAAGTTGCCGGTACTCATTTGCTTGAAGGTAACCTGCGTCGGCCGGGGGAGCGGAGCGCGTCCAAGTTTGTATGCAGCACTTGCAATCACCACCCGAGAGTAAAGGCCCGGACCTGTGGCGCCGATGACATCGACCTCATCTCCGGCTGAAAACTCCTTGGAGGGGTGGATGTAGCTCACCCAGATCCCCGCGGTCTGATCCACAAGCCCAAATCCCCACTCGGTGGAGCGAATGACTACGCCGCGAATGTGTGCGGATTCATGTCGTTTGGCCTGCTCGGGAGTGAGGGCAAGAATGGATGCTGCGGTCTGATACCCCACCGCTGTCCCATTGGGCGGATCTTCATGGGCGAACACACAGGAAGCATGCGCTCCCAAAAGCGCGCAAACCGCGAAGATCATTACCCGCGCGCGCCGGCAGCAGCCGCAACCGCCTCGATCGCAAGATCGCGCCGATGCGAGTTCCGTCTTCACGATTTCTGTCGGCTGCAAGCCGGGAATCTCCTTGAATTCCATGCGTCATTTCTCATACGGGTCGGCGCCGGAAATCGGCAAGACAATGCTATGCGCGGCGGCACTCATTGTACATGTCCGGAAGTGCATTCGTGTTCGCGGCGGCCTATATGGCCCGTTTGTACTATGTCCTTCTCCCCCATTCGGCAATTTTCGGCGTACCCATTCGGACCCCGATATTTTTCCCAAACGTGCCTTGTGAGTCATTTCTGCACTTACGTAGTATTCCGCTGTCTCTCATAAGAACTCTCAGGAGCAAGCGTAATCTGCGCAAGTCTTCGATCACAGAGAATAGGCAATTGTTGCTTTCCCTCTTCAGTTTGATAAGGGTAAGCCCTGTTCATGCGCCCCGGCTTTTTCTCGATTTTTGACGAAAAGCGGCAGTTCAATCACCACGATTTGGCCTGGGTGGAATGGATAACCCACGCCATCACAATCACAACTATTTGGAGGATCCAATGAAGCGCAATCGTCTGAACCTTACAAAGGTTCTCGGCCGCTGTGCAGTCGCTTTGATCTGTGCAGCATTATTGCTGTTCTCTCCACGCACCAATTCACAGGAAGCCGGAAAAGGCAGCATTCAGGGTATTGTTTCGGACCCGTCCGGCGCGGTCGTGTCCAACGCATCCGTCACCCTCGCCGAAAGCGCCACCGGCACCACTCTCAGCAGCAAAACGGACGGAAGCGGCATCTATAGCTTCCCCAACATTGACATCGGGACCTACACCCTCACCATTACCGCCCCCAACTTCGAGACCTACGTCAAGACCAACAACGTTCTCGAGGTCGGCAGCAATATCTCCATTAATGTCACGATGACGGTTGGCCGACAGGCCCAGACAGTCACGGTGACGGCGGAAAATCTTGCGCTGCAAACTGAAGACGCCTCCTTCAAGCAGACCGTCGACTCGAATGAGGTCACCGAGATGCCGCTCAATGGGCGTCTGTTGACAAACCTGGTGCAGTTCGCCGGCGCCGAATTTGCCAATAGCCCTGGAGATTCGACGGGCAGCAAGTTCACCTGGCAATCCACCGGCCTGTCCATTGCCGGAGCACCTGGAAATTCCGTTGCCTGGACGCTCGATGGCGGCATTCACGTTGACTTCATGGGAGGCACCAATCTGCCTTTGCCGTTCCCCGATGCCGTCAGCCAGTTCAGCGTCGAAACCTCGGTTCTCGGCTCACAGAATGGCATGCACTCCGGGGCCTCGGTCGACATCGTTACGCGTTCAGGCGCGAACGCCTACCACGGCTCGGGATTCGAATTCCTGCGCAACAACTTCATCGACGCCACGAACTTCTTCGCCGCAGGTAAAGATACGCTGCATCAGAATCAATACGGCGGGACCATCGGAGGTCCCATTAGCATACCCAAACTATTTAACGGTAAAAACAAACTCTTCTTCTTTTTCTCATATCAGTGGGAAAAATCCGACTCGGCTTCCGCCAATTCAACGGCTTACGTGCCGACCGCGGCTAACCTCCAGGGTGATTTCTCCAATACCGACCCGCCTCCGGGCGCTGCGGCAAACAACTGCGGAAAGCCTCAGCAGCTTTTCGACCCCATCACAGGTGCGCTTCTGTCTGGGAACAAATACTCGTCGACCCCGACCTGGAACGCCTCAGCGCTGAAGCTTGAGCCCTACTTACCCGCCATCAACTCGGCACTCGACCCCTACAACTGCGGGTTGGTTTACTACGCCATCCCAAGTGAGTTTTTCGATAAGGAGTTGGACACTCGCGTCGATTACACCATCAACTCAAAAAACAACCTGTACGTCGCATATTACCTGGACGGCTACCAGGCTCCCGCGTTTTATTCCGCGACAGACATTCTGCTTACCGCGAACTCGGGAAATACGGAGCAGACGCAATCGATCACCATCGGCGAGAACCACGTTTTCACGAGCAATCTCGTAAATTCGGTTCATCTCACGGGAATTCGGCGAAGGAACCTCAGGGGATACAACGCAGCGGACATCAATGCCGCCACGCTTGGAATTACTATCTTCCAGTATCAGCCAATCGGTCTGCAGCTCTCCGCTAGTACATCGGGTAAGAACCACGGCTTCAGTATCGGCGGTGGATCGAACTCTAAAGCCGTCATCAATGACAACACTCCCTTCGCACTGGCCGACGACCTCACCTGGGTCAAAGGCAAGCACCAGTTTGTATTCGGCGGCGGGTATATCCGCAACCAACTCAATCTCAACAACACCTACAACGGTAACGGTACCTTCAGTTTCAGCGGCATCTACAGCGGAAACGGCCCAACCGGCGCCGGGTCAGGCATAGGAAGCACTACCACCGCGTCTCCAGGCGACGCTAATCTGGACTTCCTTGATGGATCCATGAACCCTACCGGCTTCACTCAAAGCAGGCCTCAGCAAAACGCGCTGCGCGGGCCCATCACGACGCTCTACGCGCAGGATACGTATCATGCGTCAAAGCAGCTGACCATTGTGGCAGGCCTTCGCTGGCAGCCATACTACGTCCCGCCGGACGTTTTTAACCGCGGAATGCAGTTCAATGATGCCGCGTTCCTGGCAAACCAGGTCAGTACCGTTTATTCCAAGGCTCCCGCGGGAGCGTTTTACTACGGGGATAAAGGTGTTCCTCCCGGCTTGACCAAGGGCACTCCGCTGCACTTCAATCCGAACTTTGGCCTGACCTACGATGTGTTCGGGAATGGCAGGACGGTTGTCCGCGCAGGCTCCGAACTGATCTATGACTCGCCAAACTTCTTCATTACCCAGCGTGTGCAGCAAAGCCCGCCATTTGCTACGAATACGACCCCCAACACATCCAACCAGTTGTGCTTTTCCGAGCCTTGGCTCATCGGCGGCACAGGGTATGGTTGCGCTCAGGTGGGCGGAGTAAACAGCAGCCCCTTCCCAATGCCTCCTGTCCCAACTCCTTCGGCGGCAATCTTCCCTGCGCAGAGCCAATATATTGTGGCGCAACCTCAGTGGGAACCGCCAAACACGCTCCAGTGGACCGCCAGCATTCAGCAGCAGCTTCCACACGGCTGGATGATTCAAGTCCAGTACGTGGGGAGCAGAACCCAGCACGAGGTGCAGGGCCTCCCCCTCAGTCCCGCAGTGTTCATCCCCGGAGTATGGGGGGCCAGTGGCACGGGCTGCGCAGGGATCGTTACCACGGGTCCGGCTGCGGTAAAACCGGGGGCTGCTGGAACAAATTGTTCCACAACAGGAAACGAGAACTCCCGTTTCGCTCTCACGATTGCGAATCCTACGCAAGGCAACCAGTACTTGGGAGGTGGCGGCGGCTCGCTGACTGAATCGGACTCGGTTCCCGCCAATTACAACGGCATGATCGTCACCGTTCAGCATCGCCTTTCGTCCACCTTCAGCCTGGATACAAATTACACATGGTCCAAGTGCATGAATGAGGTCGACCCCCAGGGCGACATCAGTAGCACGCAGGTAGAAAATCCTTCCAACCCCCGAATGGACTACGGCCTGTGCGGATCGGAAAACAAACAGATCTTCAACACGTCCCTTATCGCCAAGAGCGCCTTTCGGCTCCATGGCGTGCTTGGGTATGCCGTCAATAACTGGGAGTTGGCTCCGCTGGTCCATATCACCAGCGGGCAGCCGTTCACAGTGAGTGCCGGAACGGATGGATCTTTGACCGATGTCGGCAACGATCGCCCGAATCGGATCCCCGGCGTTAACCCCATCAACTATACAAAGATCCTCGCGGGAGCCGCGACTTATGCGACGCGGTCGTATCTGAATCAGGCTGCTTTCTGCACGTACGGACAAGCGTCTTGTGCGGCGAACGCTCCTGCTCTGGGTACCTATGGAAACATCGGTAGAAACTCTTTCTACGGTCCCATGCTTTTCAACTCCGATGCCCAGTTGTCTCGCCTCTTTCCGATTAAGGAGAAGATTACTGTCGATATGCGCATCGAGGCCTTCAACGTGTTAAACCATCCGAGCTTCAGCAATCCGAGCTCCAGCAATCCGGCTTCGGGGTCCTTTGGTGAAATCTCGGGAACCCAGAACAGCGCTCGAGTTTTCCAGCTAGGGGGTAAGGTGAGCTTCTAAACCCATGAACAGGCATGGACGAAAATGCCATTGAAGCAGGTGCCCCGCTTCACTCACCGGAGCGGGGCACTTTCTTCAGACTGAGAGCTCTCCTATTTCAAGCGGTCAGATCATCAAAGGCAACGTTAAGGGCAGGAATGTCGTCCCTGATTGTTGAATCTCATAATCGATCTCTTGATTTGCCTTCTTTTCCTAACTCGAAGCTCAGTGGGTTCGCTTTCGTCACCATCTTACTGTGACGCTATCTGTCCCTCTATCGGGACCCCTTGTATCTAGCAAAGCAAATAACCGGAGGAACATCGTGTCCCGAATCAAAAGTTTATCGATTCTTGCGCTCTCCTTATGCCTCTTGCAACCAAAATTCAGTCAAGTCATCGCACAGGCGCCGGCAGCAAATCAGATTGTGGTCCAGGCCGCCCAGCACTTTCAATTTGCTTCCGATGGTCCTCTTTCCCAGGTATGGGGACGGGCCCCCGAAGTGCCCCGTGTATTCTTCCCTGAGCGTTTGCCGGCTTTCTTTTCAAGAACCATCGTGCTCGATAGCGACTTTCCGCGGGAAGCGAGGTTGAGCTGGATCTTCACTGGAAGAGAGGGCGGGTTCACCGTTGAGCTCAGCAATACTACGGTGCGGGTCTATCAAAGGTACAACGACTCCTATGGCTTGCTGGATAGCCACACCGCCAACCCGGAAAGAATTGTCCAGGAGACAATGGCCCTGGCGCCTGGCGCAATTCATTCCGTGACGGTGATGCTCGACCCGCATTTATCGCTCAACGTCCTTGTGAATGGCGTTTCGGTGGTACAGCAGAACTGCATGCTTGATGTGAGCCGTCATCAGCTCTTGTTTCAGGGGCCATTCAACCGGCATATCGAGCTTGCCGGCTCCCTGCTCTCGTTGCAAGCTACTGAAACAGAAATATCAATAGATGCAACCGTTCGGCATCAGACTATCTTCGGATTCGGTGGAAGTCCAAGCATCCCTGCATATGATTCCCTGAGCGAAGAAGGCAAGAAAGAATATTGGCACATCCTCTCCCGATATAACCTCCTCATCGACCGCGAATACCCGATGGGCACCAAGCTTCGTCCCGATATGTCCAACCTGGATAACCTTGCCGATGCCAAGCCGCATTACTACGGTGATGACTTCCCAAACGGGGAGGTTTCCGACTTTGCGTACAACGCTCAGAGCCTGAAACTGGGCGGCAAGGTTATCTATGAAATGTGGGCATTGCCCTCCTGGGCCTCCCAGGACTACACCGACCCGGACGGCAAGGAGCACAAGGATGTAGCCAACCCCAGCGCGTGGGCGCGGGCCATGGTTACCTATGCGCGCATTGAGAAAGAAAGAACTGGCCGTGCACCGGACGTGATAGGAATTCAAAACGAGGTTCAGGAACCGAAAGAGATCAGCTTCGAGATGGTGAAGACATTGCGCCGCGAACTGGACGCGGCTGGCTTCAAGGAAGTGAAGATTCACATGCCCGACGCCTCAAATACGGCGGTCGGCGCGGAGGTGGCAAACGCCTTGAGGTCAGACCCCGATGTCTGGAGCAAGATCGACATTGCGGCCTCGCACGAGTACGACTACCAGAATTATTTTGCGGACCCGGACCGGTTCGATGATCAGTTGAAGGCATTGCGCCAGGCCAACGGCGACAAGCCTTACCTGGCGACCGAACTCGCAGTCAACAATATACGGCTGCAGAGTTCCTCCTACCGGACCGCCTTCGACATGGGACAGCTCTATCACAAGAATATGACACTGATGGATGCCATCGGACTGGCCTACTGCTGGCTGATCCTCGATGTGGAGCAGCCCAACTTCGGTGCGACGCGCTCACTGCTTGTACCGGATCGCTACCATGGCGACATACCGATTGCCAGCAGTTATCAACTCCGAGTGCTGGGAGCTTACAGCCGGCATCTTCCCGAAGGCATGGTGCGCGTGGATGCGAACAGCTCCAATCCCGATTTGCTGGTGACCGCCTATGAGGGCAGCGGAAATGCACGAACGGTGATCGCGACCAATCGCGGTATCACGCCGCAGTCGCTGACCGTCAACTGGCCGGGGACAACATGGAACGAGATGGAGCGCGTGAGCCAGTATTCGGAAAACAATCGAGAGCCAATACCGGCGAAGATTGTCATTCAACCTGGAGAGATCGTCACCCTCAGCACGCTGGTATTGCCATCCACGGACAAGTGAACGACGGGGGCCAGGAAGTGATTGAACCATCCAAGCATAGCTCGGAGAAAGGAAGATAAACCGAAGGAAGGAGCGCTCTCAATGCAGAACGCCGAAGAGAATCCGGAAAATGCAGCGCTTGCATCGCAGAGACGTAAGGGAATGAAAAGCCCCGAAAGATCGCTGAACCGAGGAAACAATGCCGCGCCCGTCCTGCAATCTAAAAAGACGCGGCGCCTGAAGGAACTGCAGAAGGAGAACGTCCAACTGAAGCGGCTTGTGGCAGAACTAAGCCTGCAGAAAATGACGTTGAGGGACATTCTTGCGTCCAGAGGGCTCTGAGCGAGTGCCATCGTTCGACCTTTGAAAGGCACCTTCTTCTTGGCACCACCAACGATGATCTCCCGACAATACGCAAGAATCTCCGATGAAACGGATGAGGAGCAGGTTGGCAGATATATCGTTAACATAAAGCCAGGGTCAGCGATGGCCGGGATTCTTTGTTTGTCAGTGTGATTCGGGCGCAGCCACATTGAGGTTTGTAGATGCTCAAATTTTTCCGGGCACCAAACCGGGTACTGCACCAAGAAACCTCTCCAATCAATTTGGCCTGCCCGGTAATTTGTACCAGGTTGAGTGTTAGTGTAGCGCGGCTTTGATGGGAGATATATGCGAGGAATCCAATGACCGACTGCTTCGTATGAGACGTTTTGGTCTCGTGCTGCGCCTAATGAACAGGTCCGAAGTGCACGTTTTCAGGGGCCGAGGGCTCGTCGAGAAACTGAAGCGTCGTCAGTGGCCCGAGATCGGCGGGCGGAGCCCAGGATGCGAGCGCCCAGACGACCTCTTTCGATGGCGTCAGTTCGAGCGCCTGCAATGTGCCGTTGCGCTGTTCCGGCGTTGTGCTCCACTCGTTTACCCAACTGCTCACTACCGTGTTGCCATTGGATAACCGCCACGCCTGCTGCAAATAGAAAAACTTGTAGCCGGGCGCTTCGGAGGGGGTGAATGCCCATACTGCGTCTCCCCGGCGAGTTATTTCGCGCACTCCGATCCGGTCGGTGATCAACAGATTTCCATTCGGAAGCGGGGTAACGCCCCAGGGCGCCGTAGACGGAAAGGACCACAGCTCGTTTCTGTCGAAGTCGTACTCCACGACCTTGTTCAGTTGCGTGTTGGCAACGACCATGGTTCCATTCGGGGTCAGCCGGATGTGACGAAACTGCCCATGCACGCTGATCGGATGCCCGGTTGGAAGAACGATCTCCCGCTCCGTTGCCCCGGTGACGATGTTGACTACTCGCGCGACGGCGGGATCGCCGTTCATGATGAACAGTACGTGGTCGTTTCCGATGGGCGCTGCAGTATGAATCTCATAGCCGGCCGGCGCGTCGTAATTCCAGACAACTTTCTTTTCGGGGGTAATCTCGCTGACGCCGAATTGATGCGCAAACAGAATATTGCCGTTCGAAAGCATGACAGCATCGCTGATTTCGCCCTTCCCCGCGGGATCGTCGTAGGTCCACACGATCACGCCATGGCGCACGATGAAAATGCGGCGGTCGTGCGATTCGCCTGTGAACATGAAATCGTGCTGGCCGAGCCCGTTGCCGGGAAGGTGAGCGGGAACGGGAGGAGCTGAGCCGGCCGGCGTTTGAGAGAGAACGCCGGATGCCAGCGCAAAGAATGCCAGTACTAAAGTTGCTCGAGTCAATTTCGTTCTCCTGTGTCACATTTCGCCGCAGTTGCGCGGGCAAGCAGTGCTTAGTCGTCAAACCATCGAGAATACTATTCAGCTTCCCGACCGGACGGAGCCATTGAGTAGCAGACCGCGGCGCATCGTGAGTCTCAGTCCGTTCCTGAGAGCACCCCGCTCCTGAGAGCCATCGCCACTGCCTCCGTGCGATCGGACACTTGGAGCTTTTCCATGATGCTGTTGACATGATGGCGAACAGTGTTATCGCTGATATCGAGAGATCCCGCGATCTGCTTGTTCGTTGAACCCTGTGCGAGCAGTTCCAGTATTTGCAATTCGCGAGGCGTGAGGTCAGAGCGCATTAATCGATCGGCTAATCGCGCCGCAATGTGGCGAGGGATGTACCGCTTTCCAGAGTGTACGACCGAGATTGCCGCGACCATTTCGGACTCTGATGTGTCTTTCAGCAGATATCCTTGAGCTCCAGCACGGATTGCGCGATAAATGTCCTCATCTTTTTCGAAGCTCGTCAGGACTATTACACGCGGCGGATGTTCGCTTTGCCTGAGCGCATTCAAAACACCAATACCATCCATTCCAGGCATGCGCAGATCCAATAAAATCAAGTCCGGCTTGTCGCGCTGAACAAACGCTAGAGCCTCCTTTCCGCTTGCTGCCGATCCAGCAACTTCAATTCCGGTCTGCGCGCTGAGCATGCTCGTAAGACCCGAGCAGACAACCGGGTGATCATCGACGATCAAGATTCGTATGATTTTGCTAACCGTCTCGTAGGTTGACATGCAATACACGCTCCTTGAGATGCCGCCACGTCTGTTTGACGAAGGCGTACAGCGTTAGATCGGGTGGCAGCGGGGCCGTAACCTCGACAAGCGTTCCTTCGCCGGGCTGGCTAACGATTTCAAGATTGGCAGATATTGAAGCCGATCGCTTGCGCATGCCCCGTAATCCAAATCCCAGCAAATTACCGCTCTTCACAAAACCACAGCCGTCGTCTCTGACACCAAGCCGCACCGAGGCCGCGCCGTAGGCAAGTGAAATATTCAAATGGCTGGGATCGCCGTGACGAACCGCATTCGCGATTGCTTCCTGACCGATTCGGATTAGCGAGGCGGCAATCTCCGGCGGAAGTGAGCGCGGTGTGCCGGTGCTAACCACTGCGACTTCGACTGAACCGCCTTCCAGCATCTTGCGTGCTGAGGTTTCCAGCGAGGAAAGCAAATCGTTTTCCTCAGGTAACTCGCCGCTCAAAGGCTCAATACTGCGTCTCGCCTCTTTGTGGCTGTGCCGGACCAGCGCGCGGGCCAGATCGACTTGCTGTTGCAAGCCGGAACTGTCGCCCGGGATCGCCTTCCGTATGGCCTGCAATTGAAAACCGATTCCCGCAAAGCTTTGCGCCAGCGTATCGTGAATGTCGTTCGCTATACGCTCCCGCTCTTCGATTACCGCCTGAAGCCTCCAACTCTCGATCCGGCCGATAACGATAATGGCGAGAAAAATAACCAGAAGGATGAGAAGCGATGCCGTGATATACACAACGTGGAGCGTGGTCCACCAGGATGGCGGTTGA
>Ga0181520_10007511_pt1 | contig 16009 bp, 26 predicted proteins | sample PEATcosm2014_Bin_29_FD_132451 | JGI IMG/M metagenome (GOLD analysis project Ga0181520, IMG submission 132451) | Peatland microbial communities from MTU Mesocosm Facility, Houghton, MI, USA - PEATcosm2014_Bin02_30_metaG | ecosystem: Environmental > Terrestrial > Soil > Wetlands > Peat | place...
GATGACCTTTGATTACGAATATCTGCCAACCCAAACAGAAGTCCGCAAACATATTCAGCAGTGCGAGGGACATCACATGCAACAGGTGGCTTACTCTAGTTTCCACGATGCCCTCACCCAGATTTGCTACGGCTGCTTAAAAATTCGCAGTAACATAATGCGACCCATAACTAAACAGAAGGAAAGCAAATGAAAACACTTAAACAACTTTACAATCATAAAATCAAATACCCTGGTTCACGCGGTGGTGGAACGGAGTGGACATCATGACTAAGAACGGTGAGGCTGGAGTGGGTGCGGATTGGTATGACAATAAACCGAGATTTGGGGTTCCCATAACATCTTGGCGTAAGAAATTTGCATGGTTGCCTCATGACACTTTAGATGATGGTGTTGTCTGGCTATGCTGGGTTTATAGACGGCGTTGCCAACTCTACGACTATATATATGACCCGTATGATAATCAATGGTGGCAATATGTACGATACGTTGACCCCACCCATCCCAGGAGCAAGCTATGACTGAATTAGACGAAATAATTGAAACATTTGTAACAGACCAACATACCTGCGAAATAGGCTTATTGCCCTGTACTTACTGTGATGCTAAAACCGCCCTCACCCAGATTTGCTATGGCTGTCTGAAAATTAGAAGCAATATAATGCGACCCATAACTAAAAAGAAAGGACTGGAATGAGTGCGAATTGTCCATATTGTCCAAGTGATACGGGTAATTTTGAAAGCTGGGGTATGTCTCCTGAAGGATATGCTAAAGCAAAACGAACACACGATAAAGAACATTGTGTTCATTGTCCAACTTGCGGGCAACCCATAGCAATTAAACAAAATATTTATAAAGAAAGTTATACAGTAAGCGGAATAATGCCGCCCCAGGACAAAGGTAGGAAATGAAAATGATGCAAAGACTTTTACACCGGCTTGGGCTATGCCCCAAATACCTGGCCGGCTATACGTGTAGCGGGCGTGACGGGGAGTGCGGGTTTGAAAGAAATCATTAAAGTAGTAAGCGTAGAAAAGAAGTGGAGTAAATTCCACTCAGCCTTTTATTTAAACACTGTCATTCTGGACGATGATGAAACCTACACCATCCCACATTACAAGCCTTCCGAGATTGGTGATGAGGTCGAAGCCTGGTATTCCGAGGTCTGGGACAAGCCTTGCGGCAGATACCCCAAGCATGTGGATAAGCCCTTGCATAACCGCTCAGTTAGTGATAGGATTAAGACATGAACTTATTTGAATTAACCAGAACAGAAATTGATTATCTGTGGCAGCTGTACGTGCTTGATTGCGAGCAAACAGGTACGCACCCAGACTTTTCAGATTTCAGCCTTTGGTATGAGGAACAGTATGGAGATGATCCAAATGATTAGTATAACTAAACTGTATAACGACACCATCACGGTTAACTTTGATCCCCTAGCCCGTAATCGATATTTGATCGCTGAAACTGGACGATCACCAGTTGGCGTGACTACCGTCCTTGACACCTTATCCAAACCGGCATTGATGATGTGGCCAATGAATGAATATGATAAATATGTTCGTCAGTTTGTCCAAAGTGGCGTACCGGTTGACGAACCCATGCTAAACGAAGCTCTCCATGCCTATCTTATTAAAGGTGATACGGGCAAGGATGTTGGTAAGCGTGTACACGGTGCGATTGAAAGCCATCTGAAAGGTGAACATCTTGATATACCTGATGATATTCAGAAACCATATAAAGCTTTTCTGGGATGGGTTGATAAGTTTAAGCCCGAAGTATTAAGTATAGAAAAGATAGTTTACTCAAAGGCAAATGATTATGCCGGAACCTTTGACGCCATCTTAAGAATTAATGGTGAGGTGGTGCTGTGCGACTGGAAGACAACCAATGCTTCACGGACTGCGCCGCTAGGGATTTACAGCGAGCATTTCTTACAGTTAGGTGGGTATAACTTAGCTTACCGTGAGGAAAAGTTTACTAGATTACATAAAGAGTTAGGGCATAACTATGCAGACGAATATCCCACTGACTTAATGGTTATCAGGGTAGGTAAAGAGGGAGTAGTTAATACATTGAGGGCGTCAGAGTTGGGGCTGACCGTCAGAGAGTGTGAAGTGAAGTTTTTGGAAGTGTTAAAGTTATATAAGATGTTGGCACCGTTAAGTAAGTTAATCAAGGAGGGTATATAAAATGGGAGTTAAAGGAACTAAACACCTAACCAAAGCGGACTTTGAATTTATCAAAGCCCTTCAAGAAAGAGGAGCCACAATAGAGGACATAAAAAGATTATCGGGTAAAGCTGCCGGTACACTCAGCCTGGTACATATTTCTGCCTGCTTTAAGGAATATAAAGAGAAGCGGTATTTAAGTAATCATCCACAGCAACCAGCACAGAAACCAGAACCAATGCTAGACGTGGTTCCCGACCCAGTACCAGAACCGGCTGATGCCTGTAGCAGAATACTCAATAATATCTACGATAAGATAGATGGAATTGATACTCGATTGAGCGGCATAGACACTAACCTAAAGTGGCTATCTGACCACGCTGTGGTTGATGAACATAAGTTTAAGTTATTTAATAAGTAGGAGGATATATGAGACATTCAATCAGGCACGGCGAAGTTCTATTACAAGAAGTAGAGTCAGTGCCAAAGAGAAAAGGCAAAGAGTTTAAGAGTTTTATAGTCGGCCATTCTGAGACCGGCCACCATCATGTGCTTGAAGCCGAGAAAGAATTTAAAGTCTGGACAGCTAAAGATAAGCAAGAGCTTTACTTAGAACTGTTCGAGCCAGCCAAGTTAGTCCACCAGAAACAAATTGACGCCCATAAGACTTTGACTGTACCTAAGGGCAAGTACAAAGTTACTTATAAGAAAGAGTACAACCCTTGGTCTAAAGTAACCCAAAGGGTTTTCGACTAGAGGTAAGTATGGATAATGAAGATAACTTATCTAATTTAATGAGTCAGCTTAATCAGGCTAATCAGCAGGCGGCTCAACAGAATTTTGCACAACTTGGCGCATTATGGCAAGTCGGGGCTACGATTGCTGGAGACCAGTCACTTACGCCACCAAAGATTAATAAAGCTGCCCAGAAAGTTATAGATAGGTTGGCAAAACTTAACTATGATGAACCTTACTGGAATGAGAAGGTAGTTTTAAAATGCTTTGAGCGACAATACGAAATTTTAGGTACAAAAATGCCTAATGTTGAAATTGCCGAAGATATGGTAATTGGGTTTCAAATAGCGTGGGACGTAGCGCGGGACGCAGCGCGGGACGTAGCGCGGAACGTAGCGTGGAACGCAGCGCGGAACGTAGCGCGGAACGTAGCGTGGAACGCAGCGTGGAACGCAGCGTGGGACGCAGCGCGGAACGCAGCGCGGAACGTAGCGCGGGACGCAGCGCGGGACGCAGCGTGGGACGCAGCGCGGAACGTAGCGCGGAACGTAGCGCGGAACGTAGCGTGGAACGCAGCGTGGGACGCAGCGCGGGACGCAGCGTGGGACGCAGCGTCTTTAGCTGGATTACTCAATTCTGAAAAAAAAGATAAATCTATCCTTAAATGGATTGAAATATCTACCGAAAGCCTGAAAGCCCTAGAGAATGGCTTAGGCTTTTTCTTTCCCATGAAAGATAAATTAATCCTAGTGCCTATGCCTCGCATGATTACTAATGACCAGCGACTTCACTACGACCACGGCAAAGCGGTGGAGTGGTCAAATGGGACAGGATTCTATTTTCTTCAAGGCGTACAGTTTGACGAGAAACTTTACAACAAGATAATCAACCATAAAGTAACCGCCAAAGACGTACTGACGATTGGTAATGCCGACCAACGGGCTGCTGCCTTATCTATGCTCCGCCCAGACAGGCTTCTCAAACAGATGAAAGCCGAACTCATACATACCGGAGAGAAAGGCACTAAACTTTACCGTGTTAAAAACTTCATGGATACTGGTTCGACTGAATACTGCATAGTTATGAAAGATGCTAGTACTGATAGGGTTTTCTTGGAGTGGGTTGAGCCTAAAGTCGGCGAGATAGGCGATGCTGATTTATGCCAAGCCAGGGCTTTCGGAATTGGGTTAGGTGAATATTTAAATTTAACGGAAGCATGAAGGAGGATTAACATCATGAGTGCTACAAAAGTAGGCGGGATAAAAGGCAGAGATATGAACTATGCTAAGTATGGGCGTGATTTCTACGAGCGTATCGGCAGGATTGGCGGCCAGCGCGGCCACACCGGAGGCTTTTGGAACGACCACGAACGGGCTGTTGCCTGTGGAAAACTTGGCGGGGCTAAGAGCTCACGTAAAGGTATTAAGAACAAAGAGCCTTGGTTTAGGCCGAATGATGAGCCATTTGACAAAGGATTGGAGCATGCCCGTGTTTGAATTTACTTTGACTAAGATCAGCAAACAGGGTGAGTTCGACCCCATGTACTTTCAAAGGTACTGGGGTTACGCTGAGGGTGACGACACCCCGATAAGTTTTAATTCGTCCAACCAAGATATCGTAGAAGGTATGGACATAACGGCTGAAGAAAAGACCATGAAAAAGTCTAAGAACGGAACTACCTATTGGCAGCTTCGTAAGGTCAAGGTGGTGTCTGAGTCAGCTTCAAACCCAGAACAGCCCACAAAGCCTGTATTAAGCTCACAGACCCGTTCTGATGGTGAGATGATGGAAGCACTCAGACGAATAGAAGAAAAGATTGATAAGCTGGTGGGCGAAGACGAACCAACACCGGAAATACCGGAGATACCGGTAAATGCCCACGGTCCTTATTACCAGAAAAGCACCTCGGACGAGGACTTTGATGACCACTATGACACAGAGCGCGAACCCATGCCAGAAAATTTCTTGGAGGACTAAATGAAAGAGAAAGCCAGACAGTTAATTATCAGCGAGTACATGCGTGCCATGCAGGCTAAGAGGCGCCACCCATACCACTACTTTGAAAATAAAGAGGCAGCCAGGGCTGCACAAAGGAAAGGAATAGAGGCTAGACGTGCTAAGAGCGAAGAAAAGGCCGAAACTTTGGGGACACCCAAACCAGAAGCCTAGAAAATATAAGACCCTAGCCCAGAAAAATACCCAAGAGTTAGACCGAGTGGCGTGGGAGTGGTTCAGTAAATACGTCCGTTTGCGTGACAGTGTATTTAAGGACACGGCTTGGTATGGGACGTGTATAAGCTGTTCACACTCTGGGCGGGTGGCTCACTTTACCCCAGACGGTAAGTTACACTTTGATTTGGGGTGGGACGCTGGACATTACATCAAGCGTGGCCGCAAGGTCGTGAAATACAACGAGATGAACGTCAACCTACAATGCAAGAACCACTGTAACAAGTGGCTGAACGGCAACCCAGAGAAATATCGCCCAGCACTCCAACTCAAGTATGGCGACGAAGTACCGGACGAGCTGGAAAAGCTAGACAAAGCCACCCCATACTATAAATTCAGTAAAGATGAGCTAATGGGAATTATTACAGACTCAAAAACCCAGTTAGAGTATCTAATAAAAATAAAGGAATAAGATGGGCTATTTATTCGATGATACAGTGTACTTCGCCAGACAACTCGCACCCTACGTGTTGATTGTCGGCAACTTTATTGCTATTCTAATTATCATATTAACCAGGAAACCCAAGCGTAACGTGCAATTTGCTCCTAAGGAGCTTTCCCCCCATGAGTTACGCCCCCATGAAACGTCTAACGCGCACCCATTACAGAATAAAGTCGTTGTCGGATGAACTATTCGCAGGAGTAGCAGAAGCCGAAGCCATAGCAGAAGCTGAGAGACTTGAGTGCGAGAGGAAGTTTAAGATAACGGCGGAGGAACGGAAGTATCTGGGTTGGTTTGAGGAAGTCCCCTTTGCTCCTCTAAATATACAGCGCACAGCCCCTCTTCGAGGACTCGCAGGTAATCGTTAGCTTCAGCTAAGGCAAGTTCAGCCATATACTTTTCGCCATCCCAGAACTCAAGTGCTAACATTATTTCTTCTTTAGGGTTCATCTCAAGTGTTCTCTAACTTCTTCGCACATGAACCGATGGCTGGGCTTATCTGGGGGTGTATCCTCGGCGTGTATCTCATCATGGATGGCTCGGCAAATGGCTATTTTATTAACTTCCAAGTCACGAAACTCTTTTTCAAGACGTGTTTTATAATCACAAGCAGGATAATAGAGGTGGTGGACATCCGAATAACAATGAGGCCAGTTCTTACAGGCAGCGTTCGGTTCGCAAGGAAAGTGTTCCACCGGTCTATTTTACATTGGGTGCAACATAAACCCCTGCTGCGGTCAGGGCGTAGATCACGTCTGTCAGCCACGGTGTTGAGCCGTACTTGTGGGTCAAGTAAGCGATTACTACGCCCAGTATGGCTACGTAGAACTTGGAATACTTAGCTGGTTTGCCCAGCTCTTGGATAAACTTTTCAAACACTGTTAAATCCTCATTAAAAGTTGATACTACTGGTATGGGTGTCGGTTTAGGGGCTGGAGCAGGGACTGGAACTGGCTTGACTGGTTGATTGACTATAACAGGTGAAGTGGGCTGCGTAGGGGGCGTTGGAACAGGCGTAGGGGCTGGGGCTGGCACAGGTACTGGTGTAGGCACAGGAGTAGGCACAGAGGCTGTCTGATAGCCGTAGGCTTTAAGTTCGTCTAAGGTTCCAAACCACGCATCAGCATCAACATTACCTGTAATGCCTGGAAACGTACCGTTGTCTTTATACTGCTGCATGACGTATGTATAAGAGGTGCCAATGCTGGCGTCTGGGCTGACTGCCCAATCGGCCACCCATACTCCGCAATTAGACGTTACTGGTGTCCAAGTATATTTATTAAGAGTTGAGGCATTGACGTACAGCAGCGGCCAGATGTTAGTCTTGGCATGGACTTCATTGACGAAGGCCAGGCACCAGTTCACTGGGTCGGAGTTGGCAATCTCCCAATCCAAAGCTAGAAACTCACCCTGCTCTAAGTTACCGACTTGTTGTATAAAATAATCGGCTTCGGCTATTGGGTCACCACCGCCCGCGAAGTGATAATAACCGACGCCCGTAGTGGATGAGATGCTGCGAGCGCCGGTCTGATTAGCGGTGAGCTGGGAGTCACGATATAAACCATCATCTCCGCCTGATGCTTTGATGACTACGAAGGCCGTACCTGGGTCAAGGGCAACCCAATCAATGTTGCCCTGCCAACGAGATACGTCACAGCCTCCTAGCCAAGCCATGTTAGGCTACCGCAGGTATTTCGGGTACTACTGGTGCTGGGGGTGTAACCGTATAGCCAGCAGCTACAAAGGCTGCCACTATAGCTGCTACTAATGCGTCGTTGGGGTCCACTGTTTCTCCTGCCTGTGCCGCTTGCACCGCTGTTAGAGCTGCTGCCACTTTTGCCTGGACATCAGCGTCGTCTGTTTGTACTGCTTGCAGTGAGGCCACCGCATCATCTAATACTGCCATAATTTATTCTCCTTATTACTCACTCACTATAACATACTAAATGGTAAATCTACAACCACTTAGGTGCGTTGGGGTTGGCGTGCCGGTAGTAGCCGCTGACCAGCCACAGAACGAACCCAACCAAACCAATGAAACCTATAACCTTAAACCCAGTGACAGTAAATGTCACCCACTGCAAGAATACCTGACTAATACAAAGCAGGATTCCCCATAGTATTACGAGTAGTGTTCCAATCATTTCTTTACTCCTTTATGTAACTTATTTAAATGCCGTTTAAGTTCATCGTGTTTTTGTGTGACGTGATTAATTGTAGCTTCAGCCTGTAATTGCTGTCCGACCATAATTACTGATAATAGCACAAGTTGAATAAAAGTCTGGGCAATCCAAGCCACGATTAGAATCAAGCCATTGGCAATCATCCAGCTGGGAAAGACATGTATATGGAAAGCGTCGGTCAGAATAGCCGGTAAAGATACCAGAGCGATAATACAGAACAGGTAGGCACAGTTCATCGTACTGACATGGCTGGTTACCCATAGAGCTAAGTTCTTATCAAAATCTTGTTTACTCATTTCTTTACAATATAAAGGATGCCCACTATTAATGCTACCAACACTCCAGCCCCGCCTATGAGAAAACTTATCGCCTGAACCCTATCTTTATTACCGCCTTCCATAGCTGCCACTCTCGTAGTCAAACCATCAATCTTTTCAATTAACGATTGGTGGCCTGTCGCATATTCAGACCTGGAAAGTAGGTTCTGGGATTGGTCGGACAGGGCAGCCCGAAACTCATTGACGCCCTCAAACCTTTTCTCGGTAGCAGTTTCAGCTTTAGTAACAGCCCGCTCGGCTGAATTTAGAGCAGCTTGGACAGCCTTGTCTTGCAAGTTAAACCGTTCATCAACCCTATCTTTATAATCACTTATGATATTACTGAAGTATTCTTTAAGCGAAACTATATCTTGGGCGTTCTGGTCGACTGAACACTTAACCACTTCATCTCCTCGTCCACCATAGACTACCCATTATCGCAGCGAAGATTGTCAATACGGTGCCAACTACTTTAAGCAGGTTAATAGCACCTTTCATGCGGTCACTCTCTTCTTTGAAATTCTGTAACTGGTTAGTTTGGTTATTTACCATGGTTCTGACAGCGGCGACCTCTTTAATAAGTTCTTCATGCCTGATTGTATAAACATCATTACGAGTGAAGTTGGCTTGAAAAACATCGAATCGTTGGTTGAGTTGGTTCATCCCATCGGTTAAACCTTCTATCCTAGTAGCCAGTACATCAAGAGTAGGAGTTTGAGGGCTCATATTTTGGCTGCTTTAACCTTAAGTTTACGGACTTTCTTCATATACTTCATACGGTCTTTGACATCTTTCTTATGGGCTTTGGAGTGGGCGGTGTTATAAGCAAGGTCAATACCCTTCTTAGCCAGCTCGTCGTGGTCTTTGGCCTTCTGCTTATCTATCTTGGCCTGCAGTTTAAGATGGTCAATGCTGAGTTTCTTGCCTTGTGGGGTGGTTGGTTTTCTGCCATAATTCTTAGCCATTTACTTACTCCGTTTACGGCCAGCAGCACTCATCTTAGCCATCTTTTTAGCACCATATTTCTTACGCCCGATAGCAGCAGCTATAGCTGCGCCTTTCTTACCACCACCAGCTTTCTTAGCTAGGGCAGCAAAACGACCACCACCACCTAGTTTCATACTCTTAGCCATTACGATTTCCCTTTCAACTTAATCTTAACCGACTTGACATTTAAGCCTTTGTCAATTGAGACATGAATAGATCGTTTCTTCTTAGAGCCCTTGCTCTTAGGCCGGTATCCATTCTGATAGGTTCGAGACATTTTAGTATGCCTTACCAGCTAACTTAGTACCCTTACCCTTGACAGGATGGCCGCTTTTGCCAGCATTAATGGAGTGCAACTTCGGTTTTCCGACTGGCCCGTTTGTGTTTTTTTTGGGTCTTCCTTCGCCGGAGTTCCTCTTGGTGAATGCCATTTTCTTTCCTTTCTGCCTCTTTACGAAGCAAGTTAACTTGGAAGGCTATCTTCCCTAAGTTCATATTCTGATAGTGCCACTCGCAAAGTTCAACTGTCACTAAGTTGAGCAGGCGTGTGCGGCATGAAGGTGCGTCACAGAATATACAATGTTTTTTATCGGGTTGCTCGTCAAACTCCACGCTGGGGGCGTACTCTAACTTATCTTTGACTTCGTGCGGGACTGTGGCTTCTTTAGTAATGAGGTTATTTCTGAAGTAAACCCACTCACCTTGTCTTTCACCTGTAGCTATGGGACTGCGTTTATATATATACATGATTCTTTCTGCTCTCCTAAATACCGTTAGCTGTGTTATTGATTAAAGTATTGGCATTATTACTTGGTGTGGGTACGCTAGCTAGAGCTGCGATAGGCACGCCATAAGCTGTCGGGTTTGTCTTAGTTGCGTAAGCAGCATTATTAGTCATGTCTTTATAGGTAATCGTTTGTTGTCTTAGTAATTCTAACATATATGGTGTAACATTCTTTGATTCGCCGTTTTGCTCAAGAGGCTTGAGTGCAGTTAGAAGTTTATTATTATAGCTGGACATGATGGATTGCATCTTAGAAGTATCCTTGGCTATGTAAGCAGCCTCAGCTTTGGCAACTATTTTAGTGCGTGAAACATTAAGACTGCCTAAAGCTTTAGCGAAGTCAGTGTTAGCTTTTAATACACTACTTGGAACATTGGGCGTGCCTTCCATTTGTTGCACGTAAGTCTGAGCTGCTACAGGAGCATAATCTAGGTTACTAGATGGGCCGGCGTTGAAGCCTACCTCGTTAGCCAGTGCAGCCTGCCATGATTGTGCTCCTGTTGCTGCTTGACTGGTCTGGGCTAGAGGGATAGGCAACACACCACTAGCTAAGTTCTGAGCTACATTAGTAGCTGGGATGGGTCGGCCATAGTAGTCCGTCCCGTAAATAGCGTTACCTTCGTAGTTCTTATTGGTAGCAAACTCCTCAATTTTACTGGGCGCAAAGGCTAAGTGCGAGCTAGCAAAATCTTCTGCACCAGCAGCGATACCTTTACCCTGCTTGGCGCTAGCGACAGACTCCTCAACTGGCTTGGCAACATCTGAAATAAATGTGGCTGGAGTACTGACCTTATAGCCAGCAATCGTGAAGCTGGGGTTGATCGCTTTATTCATAATCCCCATAGCCACTTGCTTGGGTGTCATGCCTTGAAAATCCCCACCGGCAACAGCACCAGCTGTAGCCAGCCCACCCATCACTAGAGCCTTACCTATGACTGCTTGTCTGGCTAATAAACCCTCAGCCGTACCTAAGCTTCTTGGGTCAAGGGCTGTCATCAGGGTGTGGATAACTCCCTCTTGATAACCTGGCGCAAGCAGCACCCGTCCAGCTGCTTTGAATTGCCTAGATGTCATACCCGCCAAGTCGTGGTCAGTTACACCAAACTCTTTATTGATTCCTCTAGCGATCTTCTCAGCCTGCAGACGATCATCAGCACTGCCGAAAATGTCCAAACCGGCAGTCTTCTGTTTAAAGGTTTCTAACATCATAGACGGGATCTGTCTGTCAAAGACTGCTTGATGGATTTGTTTCAAGCCTGGAATATTGGCAATCTTGCCAGCCAGACCCTCTCTTCCAGGGTTATCTAAGTCTATCGAAGTGTTCTTAATGTTCAGTCCAGCTGCCTTAGCACCATCTGATACGCTGTGGTTGGTATCCACCCCGCCACTGGGGTTGACTGAAGCGTCACTGTTATCGGCTATGTATTTCTCCATGTTTCTATCGCTGAAGAAGTTGGAAACTACTTTACCTAGCGCACCAGGATCAGTGAATAGTTTACCGCTGCTCAGTTGCTGTCCGGCAAACGCACCCATGGTATTGAAACCGTGGAACGTACCACCGCCTAGTTCCAGTTGCTTACCGGCAGCGTTGATAGTGTCATACTTACCTAAGATTTTTCCAGGCGTACTGGTCATAATACGATTATTGATTGGGTCGGCTATACTTGAGGGCATGGCGATATGCTCACCGCCTGGCACTAGGAGTTGGTGATAGCCAGCTTTTAAGGGAGTGTTGTCATTAAGAAGTTGGACTTGGCCTGGATGGGCGTCTTCGTAACCCTTAGCCAGAGCCAGCTGAGTTTGGTTGTAGCCACGTTGGTTAATGTCGTTCTTGAGTTCTTCCAGCGGGTCGTCATAGCGAGGGGTGTAACCGGCAGCCAGGGCTTCTTCGTGGGTATTGAAGTAGCGTTGCTGTGTATAAGCAGGAGTGGTTGGGTTGGCTGCGCCTTTAGGACCAGCTTCGGGCAGTCCTTCGGGCGGTTCGTAAGCTGTACGGCCACCGTAGTTCACCCGATACGGCAGTGGCTGGCCTAATTGGGCACCACCAGCTTGGGCGTAATCGTTATAGTTCTTAGCGGCATTGACGTAGGTTCTGAAAGCTGCTGGGTCTTTGGCTTGCTTGATGATGTCTTCCACTTGTTGGGCGTTCTTGCCACGCAAGTACCTAGTAAGCTCACGGTCTGATGGATCGAGAGCTTGCATAGCTTCGTAGGCAGGCGCACCGTTTTGGCCTAGCTTCTCGCCAGCGTACCTGCCGTTCAGTTGCGCACCCATATCATCACCCTCTTTAACTGGAGCAAAACTTACTTTGTCTGACTGCGGATTCAGTGAAGCATTGATTTTACTTTTGTCTACACCGGCTGATTGGATTGTCTGGTCAAGAGCGTTCTGGGCGTCTGACATATTAGCACCAGGCACTTTTGTCATGTAATGATAAAGGGCTTCATCAGTTGTACCGCCCGTGTTTAGTATATCACCCATCTCACTCATCGTACCTAACTTACTGACTTTTGTAGAAGCGATTTCAGGCGTGGGTGTTTCGCTTGGTGGGTTCATAAAGTTTTCTTCAGCAGCACTTGCCTGCCCTGCAACTTGTTGTGGGGTATTTATATCGCTAACAGGGGTGGTGGGTGGCAGGGGGGTCGGGGCAGGGGAGGGGGTTGTTGCTGGCGATATTTTCTTATTAATATCATTTTGGACTATACTCTTAACAATTTCTGGGTCGCCTTTGCTGGTCGTAGCTACAGCCGGAGCAACATCTTTAGACACTACTGGGCCAGTCTCTGGCTGAAGAATTTTCTCAACTTTAGTCGGGTCTTGTTCTTCAGCAGCTTTTTGGGCAGTATCATCATCAATCGGGTTATTAATACCGCCAACTTGGTTAAGCCGTCTGGCTGATTTAAGAGCCTCTGCGCCACCGCCTAGCACCCCGCCAGTTACTCCACCAATAGCTGCACCTTGTAAGAAATTCATAGTCAGATTTTTACCAGTTATGGGTTCGCCTTGAGCCACTGCTCCAGCCGTACTGCCTGCGCCGCCAGTCACTGAACCTTTAATTGCTCCAGCCATCGTTTTGCCGAATACGCCAGTAGCGCCTGCTATTTCTGGAGCTGCACCTTCCAAGAACGAACCAGCCAACGAACCGCCTAATGCACCGAACGCACCACCGGCAGCTGAACCCATTACTCCACTGGTAACTTTTTGTCCGGTAGCTGCATTTTCACCTGCTTTGCCTAGAGCACTGCCTAATGCACCGCCGATAACTTCGCCACCAAACGGATCAACTAAACCACCGATTGCACCACCGGCCACCATACCGACAGTCGGAAGGGCTTTTTCCAGAAAGTTCATAACTAGATCGGCCATGACTATTGTCCTGCGTTATTGAGTAAAGATAACATTTGAGATGGCGAACCACCAGCTTGGGTAGCCGTGTTATAGGGATTAGCTTGTTGAGCAGCAACGTAAGCTGGATCCTCATAAGCACTCTGGGTGGCTGGGTTGGCAGCGGATTGGATATTGTTAGTACCTATAGACTGCTGTAGGTTCTGTCCGCCTGGAGTTACGCCATATAGTTGTTGGCCGTAAGTATTCATAAAGGCTGATTGTAGCTGCCCCAGATCAACATTCTTTAAACCTGGATTAGCGTCATAGTAATCGCCCAAGGCTTGTATAGCAGCTACGCTACCATTGTCGGCAGCCTGCCTGGTCTGGATATAGTTTTCTAAGTTGGTGTAGTCAGCATATAGTTGCTGGGCTTGTGGGTTAGAAGAGTTTTCAAGAACTGATACGGGATTTTCCTGTCCTGTCAGATTATTATAAGTAGATAAACTTACTTCTTCACCCATAGGATTAGTAATTTTAACACCCATAGGACTGCTGGAGTCTTGAACTATATTATAACTACTGGGGTCTAGCATCTGCTTGGCTGTTTCCACGCTAAATCCAGCTTGAGCCGTCGAGTACTTAGTTGCCTGTTGGGCGTTAGCACCTTGAGCTTGGGCAGCATTTACCATGGCCGCAGTCTGGCGAGGGATTGAATAGTAGTCGGCAATATTATTAAGCTGTTGCGGAAGCTGATTAGTTTGTTGGGGAATAGCTGACACTGGCGGAGGAGTTACAGGTGTGGGAGCTGTAGGTAATTGGGAGGGGGTTGGCGCACCCATAGCCTGAGGAGTAACAGTGCCTTGTGGGTTGACGTTGTTAGCTAACGGAGCTACTGGTTGTCCTGGTGTTACTGCTGGTGCTTGTGGATTCATTATACATTACTCCCTATTCCAAGTTGCGATATCATACCACCTATATCCGGTGCTGCTGCCATTGACGAACTTGGGTTTAGATAAGATGCGTACTGTTGCATACCCATACCGTACTGCTGTGGGTTACTTTGGTAAGGAGCAAGTGCATTTGTGACATTTTGAGACATATATTGTGAGGTGGCAGCATTGATAGCATTTTGTTGGGCAGTCTGGATTTGTTCTTGGGCACTCTGGTCACTGGCAGCTGCCTGGCGTAAGTAGTTATTAAGATTAAAGTTAGTCTGAGTTTCTTGTTCTTGCTCGCCGGTCTGAGCGTAGGCACTGGACTGGGCAAGTTGGGCAAAGGTATCTTGGGTGGACATGTTAGAAGTATTTCTCTGATATTGAAACTGACCTTGCTGTTGGGCATCAGCTACGTTTCTAGCATTCTCAGCTTGCCAGAGCTGACCTTGCCCATAACCCGACGCACCCAATCCGGCAGCACCACCAGCTGCTTGCAACGCTTGTATCTTGGCATTATTAGCCAGAGCACTCTGTTGTTGATAGTTAGCAGCCTGAGCATTGATGTTCCCTTGGGTAGCGGCGTTCTGCTGGCCGGCGTAGTTCTGAGCTTGGGTGTTGACGGCCAGTGTATTCCCAAGAGCAGCTTGTTCTTGCTGAAGATTCATAGCGTTCTGAACTTCAGCTGCGCCATTTAAGCCACTGTAATTACCTGTATTAGCAGCATTAAGAAGCGTGTTCACATCACTCGAACCAGCTTGACCGGCTAAACCCTGAAGATACTGATTCATATAATTCGTATATAGAGGATTAACAGCGGCTCCGGCTGATGCCTGGGCTTGGGATTGCAAGGCGTTTATATCTATGTTCCCTTGAAATGGCTGAGTATTAGCAACCACTTGTTTTTCACCAGCTAGAATTTGGGCATAGAGCTGGTCAACTGTCATCCCGTTCGGCAGAAGATTATTGGCTGGGGTTGAGGCTGGAGGTGCAGCTGTAGGAATTACACCACCGGCCGGATTTTGAATTACATTAGACGCCCCTGCTTGAGGATTAATGGTTGTTTGTGGGCTAGCACCATTTTGTACTGAAATATTCCCGCCACCCTGTAAGGCACTAGCTGCCCCACCTTGAGTTGCTTGGGTAGAAAAAGAGGTCGGGGCACTTGGAATGTTTAGAGAAATGCCACCACCTTGTAATGTAGGGTTCATATTGTTAGTATTACTTGATTAGGTTAGAAATTAAAAGTATCACTAAGTAATTTGGGAGCCAGAAGTATAGACAGCATTGGGATTCAGTGATACCGCCCCAGCCGTCTGTTGGAGTATCTGGTAGGTAACCGTACTGGGGTTAGCTGTGACATTAGACATACTGTTTGTAATTAATCTTTGTAAATAAAGATTCACCGTATCTACGCCGACATAGAATGAGTAAAGAGTATTTTGTGGGTCGGCAAAAGATATATTAGATATAATCGGAGCATAATAGTTCTGGGCAAAGTTAGCAATCGGAGTAGTCTTAAAATTAATATAGACATAAGCAAAGAAGGCTGGGATGTTGGGTTGACCGTGAGGGATAACAAATTGTTGCCAAACGTATTCAGTAGTAGTAACAGGGATAGCTGGAAACTGAACTTGTTCGTTAGCTAGGACAATAAGTGAAGGATAATCAGTACTCCAAGCCAATTGTTGTGGGGTTTTAGCGTTAGTGATATTTATGCCAGGAGGAGTTGAAAACCCTCCCCATGTATTAGTGGTCGGATTGAGACCAAGAATAAGCCGGTTATTAGTACCGTCAAAGATAGTAATATTCTGGCTACCACTATCAATATTTATAGCGGCAGCCGTTCCACTGGCAGCCGACCCACCGCCTGAAGCATTACCCGTACCTGTTCCGCC